>UOFL01000086.1_pt1:0-27500 | contig 34480 bp, 26 predicted proteins | sample 1990081 | NCBI WGS metagenome assembly UOFL01 (sample SAMEA4728526, study PRJEB27164) | hydrothermal vent metagenome | biome: marine basaltic hydrothermal vent biome; feature: marine hydrothermal vent; material: mineral | place: Pacific Ocean | collected 2011-06-14/2011-07-23 | depth 1741 m | reverse complement strand
CTTGTCTGAAAAAAGCGTGCGCAGCTGCTCGCCTTTTAGCTCATCATCTTTGTAATCGAATAAAATTTCAGCAGCCGTATTAAGGTCGATGATATTAAGATTCACATCAAGACTAACTAGTCCGTCAGATAACTGCTGGCCAATGCTTGTTTGAACGCCTTTATCCCTACGTATTTCGGACTTTAAAGCTACTAATGCAAGCCGCATGTCATTAACACTGTTAGTCAATAAATCACATTCAAGCCCAGATCTAGTCTCGTCGTATTTTTGCTCAAACCCAATATCCTTAAGTACCTTTCTATTTTTAACTGTCATATGTTGAAACAAACGCCGTAAATTTTGGATCGTCTTATAGTGAAATAACCACAATATAGCCGCTGCCAAGAAAAACATTTTTACGCCATTTGACAACAATATAGACCAGAAACTGACAAGTGATCTCTTGTCGCCGGCCTTTAACTTAGCATATATTTTAAGCAGACCAACTTGTCGACGGTGGTTTCTATGAAAATGCATAAGGGGAATTAATTTAGTTGTAAAATCATCTATCGGTTTATGTCCAAACTCTCCAAGAACTTGTTGTGAGTTATACACTGTAATATAAGCAATATTGCTGGTGGCCAGCATGATCTGCATCTGTTTTTTAAGGCCAGCATTATCCTTAAGCCACACAGCATCGGCCAAGATATTAATTTGCTTATCTGTGGCAAATATCAAACGCTGATCAAGAAAATGATTTTTGGTATTGTTTTGCTGAAAGATATTAATGATAGTGAATAGTAAGGTAAAAAATAAAGCCAATAACATTACGTAGCTTATCAGGTGCTTTGTGATTCTCGTTTCATGCTGTGTCATTTGTTTTGTCATTCAACAACCCAAAACCTGCAAACCAGAAGATCCTTGCTTAAAACATCACCAAGAATAGAGCTGAGACTAAAGTTGCCGCTGAGCTCAACATCAAAGACGCATAAAGATTAAGTTCAAGTTAAGTCACTGAGACACATCATGAATCACCACAATACTCGAAATTCAAAATTCACGATTCAAGACTCGAAACCTTACCATTCACTACATAACAAGCTTAAACCATATTTGGAGAGATATAGCATATTTCAGCAGCAAAATTTTTGTCTTACAAATACATGTAAAGACACTAAAAATTTAGGTCAAAGTTATTTTTGCAAACCTTCTTTTACCCACTTGATAAACATGAGTAGTTCCTACCTTCATTTCCAATTTTTGGTCTTCAATCTTTTGTCCGTCAATTTTCACAGCCCCCTGCTTTATCATGCGCAACGCTTCGGCAGTACTAGGCACAATCCTCGCAGCCTTAAGAATATAACCAATCATTAAAGAACCAAAAGGAGCAGGTATGTTCACTTCAGGCATATTATCAGGTAACTTTCCTTGTTTAAATCGCTGAATAAACTCCTCATGTGCCATAACAGCCTCTTTTTGACTGTGAAAACAAGTGACTATTTCCTCTCCTAGCTCAAATTTGATATCACGTGGATTCCTCCCATCAGCGGCAGCCTGTTTGAGTTGATCAACTTCTGCCTTTGATTTGACGCTTAACAATTCATAGTAACGCCACATCAAATCATCAGAGACTGACATAATTTTACCAAACATCTCACCTGGCGCTTCATTGATACCTATATAATTACCCAAAGATTTTGACATTTTCTGGACACCATCAAGACCCTCCAGAATAGGCATAGTTAAGGTGATTTGTGGTTCTTGTCCATAATGACGCTGTAATTCACGCCCCACCAATAAATTAAATTTTTGATCAGTACCACCTAGTTCAACATCCGCTTTCATTGCAACCGAATCATAGCCTTGCACTAATGGGTACAAAAACTCGTGAATGGCTATTGATTGGCCACTCGTATAACGCTTATTAAAGTCATCTCGCTCAAGCATACGAGCCACATTGTATTTAGCCGCTAGTTGAATCAAGTCGCTGGAGGACATTTTACCCATCCACTCTGAATTAAATAAAATTTGAGTCTTATCGGGGTCTAAAATTTTAAATACTTGATCCTGAAAGCTTTCAGCATTCTGGCTTACTTCCTCAGTGGTCAAAGCAGGACGCGTGGCACTCTTTCCTGTTGGATCCCCTATCATGGCAGTAAAATCACCAATCAAATACAAAATCTCATGCCCTAAATCCTGAAAATGACGCAATTTATTAATCAACACTGCATGTCCAAGATGTAAATCTGGCGCAGTAGGATCGAAACCCGCTTTGATTCGCAGTGGCTTACCTTTCTTTAATTTTTCCTTTAATTCGTCAAGAATCAGGATTTCATGAGCACCTTGCGCTATTAATTGCAATGCTTCATCAATTTCAGACATTATTACCTCTTGATATTATCTCTGTAGATTAATTTTATTTCTAGTGACTAAAGAAAGTCCGAATAATTCGTGATAATGATCTTCTTCCCCAGTGAGATTGGAAGTACTTATAGTGCGCTAACAACAAAACTCAACAATCGCTATTGTGACTAATAACCAAGCTCAACATTAATTTTTCTCCGAATATTTCTCACTACACTTCCTAGTCACGATTTGCCGGAAAAACAATCATTATTATTGACTGTTTCTTAATACACTACACTTCATTGATAGGCTTATTTCTTTACTGGTCATTTTAAAATTCACTATTTTAACACTCACCATTTCAAACAAATCTTTCAGTTCAAGCGATGCTATTTTATGCATCACCTTTTAAAAAAGGTAGAGAGCAAAAAAAGGTAGAGAGCATTAGTAGACAAGATACTCCATGAACAACAAATACAGGGAATTTTACCTGAAATAGGATACATTATCACGAAATTAAGCCTTAACGTCTGACCTATCCGTTAAGGCTTAGTAATAGTTGGTTCAAATAGTGTACTAAGAAGATCCACTAAATAACTCGATTTAATCAATCTATTCAATAGATTCTGTCAATCGTGCTTGTATACGACAATTTCAGAGCCCTATCAAAATATAGTGCTACCAATAACAATAAGATTGCTATTAAAATATTCGTCTGACAATATTGCTGGTAAGAGTTTTACTTGTACTATCAAACCTCCATCTGAATACTGTTTAGTAAATTTAGACTCACTATTAACCAAACCAAGAACAACAGCGTCATTAAATTCTTGGTTTATACTTGATTAAAGTCTCTGTGATATTTAAGAGACCCTTTAATATTAAGAAAACTACTTAGCACTTCATGATGTAGGAATTTAGCATTTGATCAACCATTGTCTTTAAATTTCAACTTCCATACTTTGCTAGGAGACTCCGTAAACTAAAAAGATCAAGCTTATACTTTGGTCTACATTTGATTTCTTTACTATTCCAGGTCAATACACATGTTACAGGATTATAAACATTTAGCCTCAAAGCGCAGCACGCGATACTCGAATAAAACAAAGAAACCCTTTCTTATTCGTATTTTAATGATCATTTTATTTATCGCGCTATTGGTGTGGTTTCTGGCTTTCCAGGCGGAAAAAACTCGTAAAATGCAATTCAGTTTTTATCAATCAGGGAAGATTCAGTATGACTTTTCTAATTTTTCAGAGGCGACTAGACCCGAACTACTCAAAAATTTGTTACACCAATCAGGTATTGTATTAGTCCACCCCAAGCTTGATAGGACACCCCTTAAAGATCTGAGCAGTAAACCAACAATAGACATAAACCCTGACAACAAACTAGTAATGGCAGGGGTCAATTCGGCGAATAGACCGGTACCAGAAGACCCTTTTCTTAAAAACAAATTTGTCACCAGCTCAACCACTGACAATAAATTTACTAAAGAAGACGCACCTTATCGCATAAAAAATGCAAACGATAACGTGGTTAAACAAGAGAGTCACGTCAAAGACAATAATAAGAACAATAATGCTAACCAAGAAAACCAAGAAAACCAAGAAAACCAAGAAAACCAGCCTCGCAAAGAACTAAGTACGAAACCTACACATTCACCCAACATTCAATCCGACACGAAAAATATTCGCCAACAATCATCCCGCTGGCATTCAGTCATTATTGAGCCTGGCCATACTCTCAATCAAATGGCGATTGAATTAAAATTATCTCAAAAAGATATAGGATTGCTTCTGATTGCTGCCAAAAAATATAATCGCCAATTAATTCTTAAACCAGGAAGGCAAATACGGTTTAAACTTTCCCATCCTGCGGGCGAATTACAACTTATTAGTTATACTTCTGGATCCAAAAATCGATTTGAGCTAAGCAGACACTCACGTGGATTTAGTGGACAGACTTACCCCCTAAAATTCAACCCTCATCTTGTTCGGCTATCAGCCACCATCAATTCTAGTTTATTCAACAGTAGTAAAAATGACATTCCGGACTCCTTATTGCTACAACTCGCTGCTATATTCAATTGGGATATAGACTTCACCTCTGAATTAAATAAAGGAGACTCGTTTGCCCTCTTATATGAGCAAACTGATAATAAGCAACAGGGTAGTCATGGCAATATAATTGCTGCCTCGATTACTATCAAAGGGAAAAACCATTTCGCGTTTCGCTACACTAACCCACGTGGCCATACCGCTTGGTATAACCAAAAGTCGGAAATTTTAAAAAAGCGTTTTTTACGTACTCCTCTGAGACTCACTCATAACGACAACAAGAGCAGTAAGCTACATGTTCAGAAAAATAATCGGATAAGCATCAGTTACGACGCTATTGAGGGTACTCCAGTAAAAACCACCGCTAGTGGTACGATTATTTATATGGGAAGAAAAAAGCATTTGGGTAAAACGGTGATTGTGCGTCATCAAAATGGATACTCAACACTCTATGGTCATTTATCTCGATTTCGTCAACACCTTAGATCTGGCCGCAAAGTCGCGCAAGGACAAGTTATAGCCTATGTCGGAAAAACTGGTATGACTAATAATGCAAAACTACATTACGAGCTTCGTTTACGTGGCACACACCTTAATCCACTCAATAATAACAACTCACGTCAACGAAAAATCGCACGGCGTTGGCGAAAAGATTTTTTAGAAAAATCAGCAGCACTTTTGCACAAACTCAAGCAGCAATAAATTTGAAAAAAATAAAGCCCTATTGAAAAATAGTTAGTTGATAAGAAACAAGAAACAAGAAACAAGAAACAAGAAACAAGAAACAAGAAACAAGAAACAAGAAACAAGAAACACATGATGCCAGACATTGAGTTAAACGATGATTTTAGTAAGCAAAAATCAATACAACGTTAGCTTAGTGCCTGATATTATCAGGCACTAAAAATACCAGCCCCAATCGCTGATGCCTCTAAACTTTATCGTTGATCGATCGGCACATAAGTTCGTCCAGTACTGCCTGTATACACCTGAGTAGGCCGAAAAATACGGTTATCTCCTAACTGCTCACGCCAATGTGCTAGCCAACCTGCAGAACGAGCAACCGCAAACAAACAAGTGAATTGGTCTGCTGGAAATCCCATATCGGTATAGAGTATTCCGGAATAAAAATCGACATTAGCATACACACCTTTTGCCGCCAAACGATCTTCACACACTTCTTCTACGCGCAAGGCCATCTCAAACATTGGGTTCACATTGTTGCCACGTGATTCCATAAAGTCTTTAGTCAATCCTTGTAGTATTTTTGCTCTTGGATCTTTGGTTTTATACTCTCGATGCCCCATCCCCCAAATCACTTCCTTATTAGCCAAGCGCTTGTCTATATACTTTTCTACATTATCGATTGAACCAATCTCTTTCAGCATTTCCACTACTTTTTGATTTGCTCCCCCATGTAATGGACCCGACAATGTTCCAATTGCTCCCGCGATGACATTATAGGGACTGGCCAATGTAGAGCCCGTCACCAATACTGAAAAAGTGGATGCATTAATAGTATGTTCTGCATGTAGAATCAAACAAACATCTAAAATTTTTGCTAATAATGGATCAGGCTCTTTTCCGTCCAGCATATACAGAAAATTCTCGGCATAACTTAAACTTGTTTGCGGTGAAATTGGATCATATCCATTACGAATATGTTCCCACATCGCGACAATAGTCGCCATTCGCGCAATTATTTTAACGGTCATATTATGAATATAATTAACATCATCACAAACCTCGGCATCAGTGAGACACTCACTGCTGGGATAAAACATTCCCAGACTGGCAACCGCTGTTTGTAACATATCCATGGGATGACCTGTCGCCGGCAAATTTTTCATGAGTTCACGTACATGATATTTTACTTGCCGATTACTGCGTATCTGATTGTCAAAGTCTGCTAAAGAACTTTCAGACGGAAGTTCGCCATCCAGCAACAATAACGTAGTTTCTTCAAAGCTACTGTGGGCTGCCAACTGCTCCAAAGGATAACCTCGATAAGTTAAAATTCCTTTTTCGCCATTAATATCAGAAATATTGGATTGGGTTGCAGGCACTCCAGCTAGGCCAGGCAGATATTCACTCATAAAGAACTCCATTCAGAACTTGTTTGATGGTACATAGAAGTAACAACAAAAATATAGCAGAAGATTCCTCATGATACCGGGTATAGGAGAAAAATTGAACTTAAGAAATCAAACCTGAAAGGAGAATGCTGCTTAGCGAACGAAAAAACAGCAATTCTGAATGCATAAAAATATAATAATGCCTGACATTATTATAGAGAGTACCGAATAAATATTATTTTAGGTGGAAAATGAAGAACCACAACCACAAGTGGATTTAGCGTTAGGATTAGTAATAAGAAAACGTGCACCTTGCAAATCTTCTATATAATCGACCGTTGCCCCGACTAAATATTGATAACTCATGGGATCTATTAACAGAGAAACACCTTCATTGACTACTTCGGTATCACCATCGCTTAGCTCTTCATCAAAGTCGAATCCATACTGGAAGCCAGAGCAACCACCACCACTAACAAAAACACGCAGTTTAAGCTTGGGGTTACCTTCTTCTTCGATCAAAGCTTTTACTTTAAGTGCAGCACTATCAGTAAAATCTAATGGGCTCTGTATTTCGCTCACTTTAAATTCCTCATAAATGACAAAAATATTCAGGTGAAATTACCACACCTGAATACTGAATCTATATTAACATTTGATGATATGATACAAGAATTATCCGACTATTTCAATCAACTATTATCAGCTACCTGTTGATTTTTTACTCTGATTAATCACTTTATTATCCGCTGCTTTGTTGGAATGAGTAATTAGTTTTGGCTTTTTATCATTGTCTACATGAACCAGACTTCCATTCACCGAAGCCCCTATCGCCATTTCAATCAACAAATAATACACATTACCAGTGACGTTGGCTTGTGACGCTAACACCACACGATCCATAGCATGAACATCACCCTCAACACTTCCATTCAATATAATGTGAGGAACTCGAACTTCACCTTCAATACGCCCTTTTTCACTTAAGGTTAATACAGACAGTGAATCTTTCTCGGCAATAACATTACCTTTAATACAGCCATCGACATGCAAGCCTCCTGTAAAAATAACATCCCCTTCAACAACGGTATTTCGCCCGACCAATGTATCTATTTTCGCTACACCAGGTTTCTTGCCATTAAACATTTTTAGACCTCCTTGTTACTTACTCTCATTATATCGGCCACTGAACTTTTTTCTCCACACTGCGGCGGCCACCACGAGTTCTTCTATTCGGTATTACTTGCACCCTAACACTGACAGGGGCAAAGCCATCCGGCAATTTAAGACTACCCTCGAAACTTTTGTAATATTTAAGTGAAAACTTCATATCACTGTCTTCAACAGGAGAAACAATGTCTCGCAAATTAATCACTCTTTTACTTCCATCTACTCGCTTACCTAAAACAGACACTCTCACCACACCACTAATATTACGATGACGGTCTTTTAAACCGTGGATTTGTACTAGTATCAGACGATAATGATAAAGCCTGCGCTTGGCTCCTTGGTCAATCTTAAAACTATGGATTCGTAAGCCAGAATAACTTTTATTAGGGGAAACGATATTGCGATAGAACTGTATTTCTTCCCGTAAATTTTGATTGCTCACTCTTAATGTTGATAAAGTACTTTTAATTTTTTTATAAGCATGGCCATCAATACGATTTAAACTTTCTAGCCGTGCCACTTCTGTTCGAAACTTTTTAATCTGTCCTTTGAGCGCATCAATGCGTTGATCGGTTCGCTTCTTCATCTCTTGATATCGTAACACCTGGCTCTTGGTAAGACTTCCCTCAGTATCACCCTCATCATAGCCTGTGTCGTACCCTAGATCGAAGGTCATGGTAACGCCTACGACTACTAATACCATCGCAAAAGTTACCCAAAAAAATACTTTCCAGGGATTGTGTTCTTTAATTACAAGATTTGATCTGCTTCGTCGCACAATAATTTTCTCAGTGTTGAATTTAAGGTTTGACCAAAAATGCTGGCCTCTCCTGCCTCAACAGTAATAAATTTTAATATAGAGCTTATATTAAATTTTTATCTACGGGGACAAAGGTGCAATATTCAAGCCACTAGTTTCATCAAATGCAAACATTAAATTCATATTGTGAACTGCTTGACCTGCTGCGCCTTTAACTAGGTTATCAATGACTGACAACACAACCACTGTATCACGGTCCTGGGGCTTATGTATTGCGATTCGGCACATATTTGAGCCTTTCACTGAACGCGTTTCGGGGTGAGAGCCTGGAGGTAAAATATCTACAAATGGCTCATCTTGATAACGTTCTTGGTATAAATCATAGAGTTGATTCATATTTAATTTTGTTGCCGTTAACTCTGCATATAACGTAGATTGAATTCCTCGTATCATTGGAATCAAATGGGGAACAAACGTCATTTCAATAGGTAAGCCGGACACTGCCACCATTGCTTGGCGAATTTCCGGTAAATGACGATGACCCGCCACTGCATAAGATTTCAGGCTCTCGCTCACTTCACACATCAAAAAATCAGTTTTCGCACCACGTCCAGCACCACTCACGCCTGACTTAACATCTGCAATCAGACGACTGCAATCAATCAGTTTCTTCTCTACTAATGGTAAAAATCCCAAAATAGTCGCTGTAGGATAGCAACCTGGATTTGCAATCACCTGTGCATTACGTATTAATTCACGATTTATTTCTGGTAAACCATACACAGCTTCTGCCAACAAATCAGGGCAAGCATGTGGCATGCCATACCATTGCTCCCACTCCTGAACATCTTTGAGACGAAAATCCGCGGCTAAATCAATAATTTTGACCCCGGTCTCTAACAATGCCGGAACCATTTTCATTGCCGTACCATTAGGTGTTGCAAAAAACACCAAGTCACAAGCCGTTAAAGTCGATAAGTCAGGGGGGGTAAACTCGAGATCCAGCAAACCCCTCAAGCTTGGAAACATCTCGGCGACTAATCTCCCCGCTTCTGAACGAGACGTAATAGCTGTTAATTCTGCTTCAGGATGCACTGCCAGTAATCGTAATAACTCGACCCCTGTATATCCTGTGCCACCAACAATTCCAACCTTAATCATTATCTACCTGCCTAAATCATGATATTCATAATATATAAGCTAGGATAGTGGGCAAGTGCTTAATAGTGAAGTAAAATTTTGCATTTTAAAGGTAGGGAGGTCGTAAACAAATAACAAACAAGGTTTTACAAGAAAATAAAAAGCGGCCAAAGCCGCTTTAAGTGGATTATTTTTTTATATTTTTTAAGTGTGCTTAATGACAGTTGCATGTCAGCTTGTTGTTATTATGGTACACAAGATACCTTAGTCAGATTCTCCGGTCAAGCTTTACTCACTATTTTTTATATAGAAATCAGTATATTAGTGTTTAGTTATACAGTTATCTTATTAATTTGCAGGTAAACTGCTAATACTTTTAAATACATTGTTGCGAGTAAACAACACATTAAATGCATATCTTCAAGCCATAAAAAATTAACACCATCACAAAAAAACAACAAATTGAATAGGCTTTTCTATCAATTGCAATCTGCATAGTGAGACAACAAAGCAAGTTTATTGAGTTTTTGGCATACTGAGCATATGCCAAAAAAAAATATTATTAGCGACTGGTTCCACCGACACCTCGAAAATTTACGCTTACGTTTATCACATGCAGAAGCACTGCCGCAGCTGGTCTTTATAGGAATCCTTAGTGGTCTCGTCACTGGCACTGTCATTATTGCTTTTCGTGCGTTGATCGAAACTGCCCAAGCCTCTTTTTTGCCTAATCTCGATACAGAATCCTATGAGCAACTAAGTCTTTTATGGCGATTTTCGCTACCCGTATTAGCCGCTATATTTATTGCGCTATTATTTCGCTTGGCCGGAAAAAGTCAAAATTTGCAAACCGGCATAGTCCACGTTATGGAGCGCCTCGCCTACCATCAAGGGCACCTACCTTTTAAAAATATGATATTACAGTTTTTAGGTGCAAGTGTGGCAATCATTGGGGGATTTTCTGTTGGACGCGAAGGTCCAAGTGTTCATTTAGGCGCAGCCAGCTCAAGTTTACTGGGCCGTTATATGCAATTACCCAATAACAGCATTAGAATTTTGGTTGCTTGTGGCTCAGCAGCGGCAATAGGAGCTTCATTTAACACCCCTCTAGCAGGAGTAATATTTGCGATGGAGGTAGTCATGATGGAATACACAATTGCAGGTTTTACCCCTGTTATATTGGCTTCTGTGACTGGTACCGCCATTGCACGGGCATTTTACTCAGATAATATTACTTTTACCGTCCCTAATATGCGCCTTGAGGGACTCATTGAAATACCTTATATAATCGCTTGTGGCCTTGTCATTGGTGGACTCGCAGCCTTATTTATTAAATCACTCGAATTAGTCAGTAGTTTAAGCGTCAAACGGTCGCTGACACTACGTGTCCTTTTGGCCGGCGTGTTGATGGGCGGATTGGCAATGTATATCCCGGAAATAATGGGTATAGGATATGACACAGTGATCAATGCCCTGACTGGAAATCTTGCCAGTATCGGCGTAGTCGCATTAATCCTTTTATTGTTAGCAAAATTATTTGCCACCACCATAGTGCTTGGGCTAGGCATTCCGGCGGGCCTAATTGGGCCCACTTTATTTTGTGGCGCGATTGCCGGTTTACTGATGGGACTTTTGGCTCAAGTCCTATTCATCCACCCCTCTGCAGCAGGTTATTATGCCTTATTAGGCATGGGTGCGATGATGGGCGCCGTCTTGCAAGCTCCTTTAGCCGCATTAACTGCTATTGTTGAGTTAACTTTTAGCCGTGATATTATTTTACCTGGCATGGTTATTATTATCTCTGCCTTACTGACTTCACGAGTATTATTTGATAAAGGGTCAATATTTATTACGTTAATGCAAGCCAGAGGACTCGATTATCGTAATGATCCAATATCACAATCCTTGCTTCGAATGGGAGTGGCCAGCGCAATGGACAGAGATATTGTCTCTCTTGATAAAAACGCAACACTTGAACAAATACTGCTTAGCTTAGAAAGCAGCCCGAACTGGATAGTGATTACTGAAAATAATACCCCGATTGCTTTAATGCCCGCACCTGACCTCGCTCGTCAGTATCTGGAAATTAACCCCGACTCCTCGACTCTAGAAAAAGAAGAGGACAAAGACATACGAGCAAAAGTCGACATTGATCTTATTGAAATCCCGGCCAAACGACTACAACTTGAGGCAATATCACTTCAATCAAACTTATTACAAGCAGTCCAACTACTTGATAAATCAGGTGCTGAGGCACTGTATATTCGTGGATCAGGAGAATATAGCCCAACCTATGGAATATTAACCCGCGAGTTGATTGGTGGAAGCTACCACAAAGGATGACATAAACACCTAAGGGTGCAAGCCATCCTTAGTTTTTTATTGTATAGCATGATAAGCTAATACTCTCCCCCAAATTATTATTACAAGTTAGCCTTATGTCAAAAAAATTAATCACTAAAGATAAAACTTTTGCCCTGATTCTCGTTTTGATCAGTATATTACTTATTTGGTTATGGTTATCACCTAGTGGCGCGCAATCAGCCCCTGAAATCACTGTCACTACTTTATCAGGTAAAAAAATCACTCTTGGAAAAAGTAATCAACGCCCTGTGCTCGTGACTTTCTGGGCGACCAGTTGTAGTACTTGCATTTCAGAGGTTCCCCACTTAAAAAAGTTGTACGCCAAACTAAAATCCAAAGGGTTTCAACTCATTGGCGTCGCTATGTTATACGACCGCCCCGATTTGGTTGTTAATATGGTGAAGCAACTTAATATAAATTATCCAGTGGTATTTGATATCAATGGGAAAATTTTTAAAGCCTTTAAACTCAAACGAAAACTCACGCCTACCAGTATATTAATTGCACCTAATAATCGAATTGTAATGCTGAAGATTGGTCGTATGAATATTCATGCAATAGAACAAACCATTCAAAAAATGTTAACTAACACTAAAAAAACTATTTAGAAGGATTTACCATGTTGTGGATCAAAGCTTTTCATATAATTTTTATGGTGACATGGTTTGCAGGACTATTTTACTTACCACGACTATTTGTCTACCATGCAATGAGCCGCGATGAACTAAGCCATGATCGCTTTATAGTGATGGAACGAAAACTGTTTATCATTATGACTATAGGGGCATTGATCACCGCGGGTTTCGGCATATGGTTACTGTTGAATAACTTCACAATATTACCTCAGTGGATGATTGCTAAACTTGTCATCTTACTACTACTAATAATCTACCACCTCTACTGCTATAAAATTATGCAGCGCTTCCGCCATAAGGAAAATGCAAGAAGTCATGTCTTTTATCGCTGGTTTAACGAAGCACCTGTTATTTTATTAATCGCTATAGTTTGCTTGGCTGTTGCCAAGCCGTTTTAACTACAGACAGAATATTAATCAGGATATAAATCCGCGAGGGGTGACAAACCTTTTACCACTTGTGACTGACGTTGTTTTATTGCAGCACTAAAAGATTGCCACAACGCATCACTGTCCCAATGCTCCACTACACTATCAACAAGTGATTCTGCATTTTGATCATTGGCGTAGAGCAATTCATTCAAATAATCGATTTGAACCACAAAATCTGCAAACTTTAGCCGCTCTGCTATTTGTGTTAAGGACGTTGGGAAATTTTTAGGCCAATGTAATCTTGACCAGTCTAACAGCGCCTTACGGCAATGCCCTGGCTGTTTGAGTATGCAACTTTGTCTGACACTTTTTTGCAATGCTTGCTCACTATTCAAAATCGCACTCATGGGAGGAGAATGCTTTTTCTTTAAGCGAACAAGCTCTTGATCCTGCTCCACTCGAGTTAAAGATAGCCACCACATTAACATCGTTAATAGCCAGACGAGTAATAAGAAGGCTGATAGCCATACCCATAACACAGAATACCCAGCTCCTGACTGTACTGGAACTGCTTTATTAGTTGACACTTGACCAGTCTTTTTTGATTTTTTATCTGGCAGTGTTAATTTAGGCGAACTTGGCGTTTTCGTAGTAGCGGGTCCCAGTATATCTAACACCTTTAGAGTCCTAGCAGGAAGAATGGCCACTTCTATTTTGTTTGTTTTTACATTCCACCAAGGCAACTTAATTTCTGGAATGGTATAAGTGCCTGCTCGTGAGGGTAAAAACAATATTTTTATTTTTCGTGTACTACGAATATGCTCAAGGTCTCTGAGATCTTTACTGACCGCTGTTTCTTTATAAGCCTTAATTCCAGGAGGCATGTTCAAATTAATTTCTGGTAATTGACTTGCCATTAAGCCGAGTGCCTCAATAGACACTGTACGAGAAACAGACCCACCGACATACAGTCGCTGAGGGTTGCCTGTCCAAATATCACTTAAACTAACCTTTACAGCAGGCAACCAGTAACGCGCACGAGAAGATTTGGGTCGAGCTTTAACCGATACTTTTTTTGTTTTAGTCCTTGTGAATTTTACCCCGCTATAATAGCTACGCGAGCTAGAGTAACGACGAAAACGACTATATCGCTTTAAGATTCGAATTTTCAATGAAGGAATTGTAAAACTACCACTGTGCTGCGGGAAAATTTTATAGCGGAACTCGTAAACATTATAAACCTGGCCATTAAGTTGTTTACGATAGCTGCGACCTGAAGCAAATTTTTTTAACAAGGCATCATTAGCGCTAATATTAAATTTGTCAACATTATAATCAGAACGATTCATTTTTAATGGTTGTACTGAATAAATTCGTAATAACATATCAGCTTCTTGTTGAACATAAGGCTTTTCAGGGCTAATCACAATTTCAGAAAAATAATCTGCTCCACTCACAGGCGCATTGCTCACTATGCGTTGCTTTACTTTAATAATAATACTGGCACTTTTTTCACTGCCAAATTTCATCGGCGGTATGGTAAAAGTTCCCTTACGCAAAGGTTTCAATACTAATACATAAGTCGCTAATGACCGCGCCTTACCATTATTAAATGAATAACTCAATTTATAAGCTTGATCAACAATATTAAAGTCACGGGAAATAATACTAAAATTTGGAGAAAATTGACGGCCTTTATTTTTGACGCTATAACTCAGTGTCACTGTTTCATTCAAGCCGATGGTATTTTGATCCACTTTAACACTCACTGCCATTGCAGTGGACTGTAAGCACAGCAAAATCCCAAGTAAAAACCTTCTGTAAATTTTAAACCTAATCATAGTTTTAACCTAATCATTATTACTATCGCCAATTCATCGAAACAAATTCTACCAAGGTTGACTGGGCCGACTATGGTTTCGGCTATTTTTAAATCGATTATTATAATATTGTAATCTATATTGTCTCCTGAATTTGGCCTTCCACAATCCCCCTGGGTTTTCAGGAACCTGACGTAACCATTGTTTATACGCTTGCTCAGCTTCCGTCATTTGTTTTACACTCATGCCTCGGTTAGGCTTACCACCTTTTCCCGACTTTCCATTATGACCTTTTCCCGGATTTTTCTTGCCATCTTTTCCAGTCTTAGCGGCTTGCTTCCCTTGACCTTGTTGACCCTGACCTTGTTGGCCTTGACCTTGTTGACCCTGACCTTGTTGGCCTTGACCTTGTTGGCCTTGACCTTGTTGACCTTGACCCTGTTGGCCTTGACCTTGTTGGCCCTGACCCTGTTGGCCTTGACCTTGTTGGCCTTGACCTTGTTGGCCCTGACCCTGTTGGCCTTGACCTTGTTGGCCTTGTTGACCTTTGCCTTTTTTTCGAGCCTCTTTCTCTAGGCACAAAATCATCTCTGTACGATTATGTTGAGCTTGCTTATGCTCAGGCTTAAGCTGTAAAACACGCTCATAGGCATCTAGCGCGTTTTTACATTGTTTAAGGGAAGCAAGAGCATTACCACGATTATAGTTCGCAAATACAGAGTCTTTTCGTTCCCAAATTTGAATGGCCTCTTTAAACTGTCCTAAACGATAAAAGGAAACTGCTTTCCAGTTTTCATTTTTAAAAAGCGCGGCTGCTTTTTTAAAATTACCCTTTTTAAACTGCCGATAAGCTTCTTGGTCTACATTAACATATGAATTCCAAGAAGCCGCTATCGCTGGATCTTGTAGTGGCATCACTAATATCACCACTATCAGTATCCACCCACGTCTAAAGGCAAATAACGCTAGTGGTAATAACAAAAATAATAATAAAGGGCCTTCATCAAGCCAAATTTGCGCTTTTATTTTTTGTTTAGTCGCTAGACCATCGCTCATGTTAACCACAGGTAACAATGAATCTATATCTACATTATCAACTGTCATCATGGAAAATTTACCTCCCCCTGCCTCGGCGAGCGCCTGCAAGGGTTCAACAATTAACCGAGGACGTACAACACCACCATTGTGAGTGAAAAATTTACCGTTCTTATCTCTGATAAGCCCACCAGCAACGGTCCCTACTCCTAATACAAAAAGCTTAAACCCAGCTTTTTTGATGCGTTTTGCCTCTGCTAGCCCATTCGCTGTGCCTAAACCGTCAGCCACCAGCAAAATTTCACCAGATTTTATATTCGTATTCTTTAACAACAGCAGCGCTTGTCGTAATCCTGACGCTACATTACTGCCTTGATACTGCATAATATCTGGCGACATATTTTGCATCTGATGTAGTAAAGTTCCCACATCTTGAGTTAAAGGAGTGATGACAAACGCCACTCCCGCAAATACCACTAAACCAGTTTGCCCTTCTTTACGACGCTTCAATAAATCACGAATTTTATAGCGGGCCCGCGCTATTCGTGATGGCTGAAGATCAATAGCATTCATTGAACGTGATACATCCAATACAATAATAAGCGGTTGAGTATTATTAAAGACACTGCTTGGCATTTGCTTCCAGCTGGGGCCAGCTAAAGCTAACACCAAAACCACACTGGCCCAAACAAATAACCAGATAGGGAACTTACTTGATCGACTTTTTCCGCTAAGCATCATAAACGGAAGCAACGCTTTATCACAAATATTTTCCCAACTTCCACCGTGGACATGTTGATATAACATACGCCACACTATCCAAGCCAGCGGTACTATTGCCAAAAACATCCATGGCCGTAAAAAATGAAAATCAGCCATGTCTTATTCTCCGCCATTCTGCTTGGCTAAAAAATGCAAGCAACACTAATAATAAAGCTGCACTCAAAAACCAAAAATACATTTCAGTCACTGGCCGATATCGTCGGGGATTTTGCTTAACTTTCTCAAGCTTATCAATCTCTCGATAAATTTTCTTCATACTCTCAAGATCTTGTGCTCTGTAATAATTACCTCCGGTTTGCTGAGCAATAAAGCTAAGAGCCGACTCATCTAAACTACGCGAAGAAGGCGATCCGACGCCAATCGTATAAATTTTTAGATCCATTGCCTTGGCAATCTCGGTTGCTTTTCTTGGAGAAACTTGCCCATCTGTATTTTGACCGTCAGTCAGCAATATAAGGACTTTGTTCTTATTTTTACTGCGCAGCAAGTGCTTTACTGCTAGCACTATCGTATCGCCAATAGCAGTACTACTACCTGCCATTCCGGAAAATGCTTCATCTAATAAAGTAGAGACAGTTTTTGTATCAAACGTGAGAGGAACATGTACATATGCTCTACTCCCAAAGACAATGAGTCCGATTCGATCACCCTTACGCCGGTTAATGAACTTAGATACCACGGCTTTTGCAGCCGCAAGCCGAGTGACTTGACGATAATCCATATAAAAGTCGCGAACAGTCATACTGCGTGACAAATCAACGCCAAGCATTAAATCACGACCACTTGAGGGAACATCGGTAATATCGCCTAACCACTGTGGTCGAGCACTGGCTATGACCAATAATAACCACACGCTACTCAGTAGCCATAACCAGTTAGATTTTGTATAAAAGGACGAGGCATTATGTCCTTTCAGTTCGAAATCGGACACTGACGCGACACATAAAGCACCTTCATTAGATTCCTGCTCTGATTGGGGAAAAAGCCACATGAAATAAGGTAAGGGCAGACACAAAAACATCCATGGCCAATCAAAGCTAAACATTATGTACTAAGTCCTCAATGAATGCAGTGTGACTACGTTGTCCCAACATATCAAAAATTTCCAGAACATTGCTAGTAATAGCAAAGACATTAATGCTGTTGCTAGTCGTAAACTTTAGTACGTCAAAGTTATTAGCTCCTGAATATTGTCCAATAACAATCATGACTTAGACTAACCCCCTAATTCACTTGTAAACTTTCAATGCGCTTTCGACATAAAACATACAGAAGCTGTACGTCAAAGTCAGCCGTTTTTTGATAAGGTGCTGACACTAGTATTTGACCAATACCTTTTGTAAAAGGTTCATCATCCAATCCCTCATCCAATACTGTTAACCATTTTTTTCCGCTCAGCCCTGCAACCACGGCACGATTACCAACCGTCATATAAATTCGTTTGAGTAACACTGAGATATCACGAGCAAAACCTGATGCATCATAATCTGATTGGTAACGTTTAAATAATTTTTCCAAATTACGCAAAGAAAAATACAATACGCGTTTTTTTCGATAGCGAAAAAATAGCCAGACTAATACACCCACCAAACTTATTGTCGCACACAGTGTCAGCCAACTTAATGGCGTAGGAGGCCACCACAATAAATCACTCGGTAACTGTATATCGCGAATATCAATGTCAGCCATAACTAACGCCTACAAACGCCGAGATTCGCTTGCAAACTCTGCAAAGGATCTTCTGTGGTACAACTTTCAATTAAACGAATACCTCTTAAATGTGTCAGGGAGTGTAACTGTTCAATATGAGCTGTAAAACGTTGTTCATATTCTTTACGAAAATATGGGTTTGCTGCACTAAAACTTAGGTCTCGCTGACCATCATCAATCCTGTAGTGACCATTAGGCGGAAGGTTTTTATCTAAAGGGTCAAAGCAAGCAACTAATACTAAGTCGTTATGCTTCCCTAAGTGATATAACTGTGCCTTGCTTCCTTTATCTAAGCCACTAAAATCACTAAATATAAAAATTAAACTGCCTGGACGAGTCACGCGGCGAAGTCGCAATAAAGCCTGATACAAGGCATCACTATTTGACGCCGAACGATTTTTTTCATTCCAGACTGATTGCTCTGCCAACATACGTAAAAATGACAACACGCCTCGACTGCCTGTTGCAGGCCGTAATTCATGATGTCCTTCATTCGAAAAAACCAAGCCTCCAAGCCGATCGCGATGTTTTAAAGAACTCCACGCTAATAAAGAGGCTGCTCGACTTGCCCACACTGATTTATACGCTTTTCGGGTCGCAAAAAACATTCCAGGCCGCAAGTCAACACACAATTGAATTGGCCGTTCGCGCTCTTCACGAAATAGCTTAGTATGCGGTTTATTAGTTCGTGCAGTCACTTTCCAATCCAGCATACGAATATCATCCCCATCGGCATAAGGACGTACTTCATCAAACTCCATGCCTCGGCCTTTAAAACTCGCTCTGTAAGCACCACTTTGATTTGCGCTTGATTGCTTCACGCGTAAACGAATAGATTCCCCTGAGTGCCTTAAATTAATAAGTTCATGCAAGGAAATTTTTACTGGTGATAAAGGTTCAGCTACTAACATCGTTATAATCTCTCACCAGCGTTAATTAAGGGACTGCAACCCGATTCAATAGTTCACTAATAACCTTATCAGGAGTCACCCCTTCCGCCTCTGCCTCATAAGTGGTTAATACCCGGTGACGCATAATATCATGTGCAATCACCTGAATATCTTCTGGCACAACATAATCCCTGTTGTCCAACCAAGCCACTGCACGCGCACAACGGTCTAAGGATAAAGTTGCCCGGGGACTTGCTCCATATTGAATCCAACGAGCCAAATCTTTACTATAAGAATCAGGATTACGTGTCGCCAATACTAGTTGCACAAGATACTGTTCTAAATTCTCGCCCATAAAAACTTGTAACACACTTTGTCGTGCAGAAAATATATCTTCTTGACTGACTTTTGTGACTGTTGCCGTAGAGGTTTTATGAGTCGCTGTTTGTTCATTGCGGACTAATTGCAAAATTTTATGTTCGGATTCGACAGAGGGATAACCCACTTTGATATGCATCAGAAATCGATCTAGCTGAGCTTCAGGTAAACTATAAGTCCCTTCTTGCTCGATGGGGTTCTGGGTTGCCATCACCAAAAATAAGTCTGGTAAAGGATAAGTAGTCTTACCCACTGTTATTTGCCGTTCAGCCATTGCTTCGAGTAACGCGGACTGCACTTTAGCTGGTGCCCTGTTAATTTCATCAGCCAAGACTAAATTATGAAATAAGGGGCCTTTTTGGAACTGAAAAGTTCCCTCTTGTGGTCGATAAATATCGGTACCGGTTAAATCGGCTGGTAATAAATCAGGGGTAAATTGAATTCGATGAAAATCAGCGTCTATACCATCACTCATTGCCTTAATGGCACGAGTTTTTGCCAGACCAGGAGCTCCTTCAACAAGTAAATGCCCATCTCCTAATATTGCCACAACCATTCGGTGTATAAGCTCTGTTTGCCCCACTACCTGTTGCTCAAGATAAGAGCGCAGCCCTGCAATTTTACTTTGTAACTCTAGTGTAGATTGATCCGTTGACATATTGGTTCCTGTATTCTTACATTTTTAAGGGAAAGGACGCGCCTTTACCCACGCTGAAAAGCGAGGTTAACGTAAATGTAGCTTGCGAAAATACAGAGGATATAGCTAGTACACCGGCTGGGAAATCTACCACCCTCTTAGACTCAACAAAACCTAGCCATATTAACGCATTTTCCATAATTTTGGGTTAAGACACTTATGTCTAATAGTCACTCACTACATAGCCCAATCATTAAAATTCACTCAGCTGAGCCCTAAACAAGACAAATTTTGTTGAAAAATCGTCTTTTACACAAGCAAATAACCATTTTGAAGCTAATTTCAATACTTAATTATACCCTTTTATTGAATTTAAACCGCTTGCCAGAGAACCTCTGATCAAAGGTGATTGGTCTGAACCTTGTCATTATTGAGTCAAAACCCCTAAATTTGTACAACACCATATACTTATTATCCTGCCTGATCAGAGCCGTAATTTCAACTACTTGGACAATTTGTATTTTTCTGTAAACTATTAACAATACCGGCTAATTACTCTTTGATTAATTCAACTGATCAAGATGAGAGTTAACAATGGGCAACACTAATCAGGATACGAAGATGTTTGGCTTATTCAAAAATAATAGCAGTACAAAAGTATTTTCCATAAGTCATATTGGTGACCGCAAAGAAAACCAAGACTCATTGATTCATTTAAAAAGTGGATTATCAGAATGCTATTTAGTGGCCGATGGAATGGGCGGACATTCTGGTGGGAAACTTGCTTCTACAAAATTTTGCACTGCAATGAGCCAGTTATTTCCACTTTATATCAACAATATCGACAATATCGACAATATCGACAACAATAATAGTCAGGACATCAATAATTTGATCGACGATGCTCGATTGCAAATGTGCCAACAGGTCAAAGCGGAAAATCCAGACCTCTCACCTCATACTACAGCAGTCCTTGTCATTTACGATAAAGAGTACGCTCATATCGCTCATGCAGGTGACTCAAGAGCCTATCTTTTTCAAAACCAAGCGCTTACTTGGCAGTCAAAAGACCATTCAATCGCCCAACTAATGGTTGATCAAGGCGACATGGAAGAAACAGAAATTCCACAAGATCAATCACAAAACATTCTTTATCGTAGTATCGAATGCGAAAAAAAACATTTAATCAATATCAGTCGCTTCAAAATCGGAAGTGGTGACAAAATTATCTTGTGTACTGATGGGTTTTGGTGTTTTGTGAAACAACAGGAATTGCTAGACCTTGCACAAAGCTCTAAACCCAAAAAGACACTCAAACAATTAACTCAAAAAGCTTATCGCCGAGCAAAAGGTGATGCTGATAATATCACTGCGCTCCTTATTCAATTTCCTACGACATAATTTCTATACATCATTTGTAGATTTTAACAAACATCCTCAGTATCACTCACGAAACACAATTTTAAATGCGTTGTCTGGTTCTGCTAGATAAAAACCAAGCGACCCCTTTATTAATTTTTTCTTGCCTGGCCATATCCGTTGTCGTGACTCCAAAAAAGTCCCATTAGTCGAGTTCAAGTCTTCAATCCAAATTGATTGGGAGCAATGCTGCCATTGCAAACGAGCATGTAAGCGGCCTACAGCATCACTTGCCACATGCAAACCTGCTTCGTCAGCACGACCAAGAATGATCTCACCATCACCTCTTAACACTAGCTGGCTTCCACTCATATTACCCACACCTTTCAGTGTTGCAAACACTAATTGGGGAGTCTCTGTGGTAGAGTTTAAGACATTTTTGTCATTCCTCGTAGACTGATTGCTGCGTTTAAAGTACCTACTCATTTCATGACGAACAAATTGCGTCAACCCAACAGGCCTTATAACTGAGCGTCGATATAGCCAAACAAGCATGAGAATAATAATCAGCAACATGCCAACCACTAGCCATATCACTAAGCTTCTGCTTAACAATGAGGTTCCTGAATAAAAGTCGCAAGCTTTTGTAGAACTCTTATAGCGAATATTATTAAGCTTTAAAGCACTAATTAAATGCTTAATATGAATCGCCCATCCAATCCCTGTAATTTTTTTTGGCCCACCTTGATTAACTCCAATCACCCTGCCACAATAATCAACCAGAGGACCGCCACTATTACCAAAATGAATAAAGGCACTATGCTCAATCGTTGTCACTGGAGTATTGGTTCCCAAATATCTATCCTCAGGCTTCGAACGCACTACCCCTTTATCAGTTTTTACTTCCAAAGACTCTGCCTTTGCAATTGTCTTAGTGGAAGCCCCTGTAAATCCTAACGACCATACCTCTTCATTAATGAGTGAATTTATGACACTCGTATTAGCCAATGACAAAGGCACTCTACCTGGATTCAAATGATTAACTTTAAGTATTGCTAAGTCATACTCTTTAGATTTCCATACAATTTTAGCAGGCCGTAATGTCACCGCCAACGGCCCACCATCATGTACTACAATATTTTGATACTGCGTGACGACATGATAATTAGTCACCAAATACCCTTTGTTACTAATTAAAAATGAGGACCCTGAATCTATTCGGACATAAACATGATAGGGCTTACGACTCTTAAAGAGAGTACAAAATTTCTTTTGTTTTACAATTGCCGCAATATAACTGTCGAATGTTCTTGCTCCGTACTTTATTCGCAATATTTTTTTCTGATCGCCTGGCATAGACTCATAGTCAACAACTTCTTTACAAGCTCCTACCAATAATACTCCAGACTTCAAACCGTTTAAGTAATTTTTATTAATTGAATAGACATTTGAAAACATGAGCGTCAACAGCCCAAAAGTCAAAAAAAGAAAAAACTGAAAACGACGTGTCATATATAATTCTTACCAGTAACCGATAGTAAATCTTTTAGTAATAGATCTGCTAGTAATTAAAGCGGGTCTTTATTCCTTGATCACGCGGTAGCTCTTTATCATCAGGTTTTGCCAAAGAAGCTTGCTTGCGCTTGACTCGATGAATATCTCTTGCGACATCCACACTCCCTTTTGCTAACGCTTTATTATACCAAATCAACGCTGTCGAATAATTAGTCATCACACCTCGACCAGCCTCATACATTATTCCCAAAGATCTTTGACCTGAAACATTTTCCTGTATGGCTGATTGACGAAACCAATAAACGGCACGCTTATCATTTTTCTCGAGGCCCAAGCCACTAGCATACATGAGTCCTAGATTAAACTGGCCAATTGCATTGCCTGAAATTGCAGACCGGCGATACCACTTTACTGCAATATTCTCATTTTTAGGAATATCAATTCCTTTCTTATAATAAAAAGCCAAGGCATTTTGTGCTGCAGAATTATTTTGTAATGCAGAATGCTGATACCAGAATATTGCTAATTTAGCATTTTTCTTTATTCCAATTCCATTGGCATACATGTGAGCTAAATTATATTGAGCAGTCAAGTTGCCTTGTTGTGCAGATTTTTGATACCAAAAAATTGCTTGCCGTAAATTTTTTTTCAGCCCTCGCCCTGCACTGTACATATACCCCAAATTCACTTGTCCCTGCGCATTTCCTTGCTTGGCAGATCGACGATACCAATACACTCCTTGCTTATAATTTATTGACACACCGCGCCCAAGAGAATACATAGTACCAAGGTTTGATTCTGCCATTGAATTACCCTGTAATGCAGACTTTTGGTACCATGTTACCGCCTGCTTATAATCCCTTGTTACCGCCAATGCGTTTTCGTATAGATATCCCAAGTTAAGTTCCGCTAAGGCATCACCTTGAAAAGCCGCTTGACGAATCCAGTGAATAGCAGTGTTATAATCTTTTGACACGCCCGTACCACGAAAATACATTTGTCCCAGCAATGATTGAGAATCTGATTTCCCACGCGCTGCATGCATTTTAAGCTGAGCAATCAAACCATGAGCAAACGCACGCTTTAGCCAATATTGGGATTGATTATTATTTTTTTCTACCCCGTAGCCGTTCAACCATAATTCACTTAAGTAATATTCACTGCGCGCATGATTTTGCTGAGCAAGCTGTTTAAATAATATTAGCGCTTTAGCGAACTGATTAGTAAAATAATATTTTTTTGCCTGATCAAACTGACTCACTACTACAGAATCACTTGCGACAGCAGAAGGGGTCGCCATCACGTCGCTTTTAACAGAGGCACTATCAGTCACACCGAATTCAAACACAAACAGGCCTGCTGTAACCGCCAAAACAAGCAACACAAAAAACATCCACTTAGATTGTCCCACAGTTTCTCGATGTGTATTTTTTACCTTAGACAAATTATTTTCTGTACTTGCCTGATACATAGCACGTGTTTTAGCGTCAGCGAATTCCCCTGAATGAGTTAATTCATCATTGACTGAAGTGGATAATAGACTCTCCCTTACCTTCAACCTTTCAATCACTTCTGCTGCACTTTTTGGGCGATCCTTAGCAAGAGGCTGCAACATCCAATCTATACACTCATAAATAATATTATGGTATTTTTTTTTCGAAAGCTTGCTCGCATTCACTAAAGGATCCAACTCTTCGTTATGCAGTGCATTAATGCGCTCGGTCGCCTCTATTGGTACTTGACCAGTAATACACTTATATAAGGTTGCACCAAAGGAATATAAATCAGTCGCTGCACTTAAATTAGCGCGTGTACTGTATTGCTCAAACGGGGCATAGCCTGCGGTTAATATTCCCGTGACAGAACAGCTAGATTCGCCCAGTGCTTGGCGTGCTGCACCAAAATCAATAAGTATCGGAGTTCCATTTTTTCGAAGGTAAATATTTCCGGGTTTTATATCGCGATGAAGAAAACCTTTTCCATGTATAGCACGCAAACCATCCAGCACAGGGTATAAAATAGCGATTAACTGCTGTTCATCTAGCACACCATGCTGCGCCAGGTATTCACTTAATGATTTTCCTTCCTCATATTGCATGACCATGTAGGCGGTGCCATTTGCAGGAAGAAAATTTTCTACCCTGACAATATTAGGCTCTGCTTTAAACCGTGACAGAGTCCTAGCTTCGTTGAGAAAACTTTTCAATCCCCAATCATATTGCTCAGCATCAGTCCGTGGTTTAACTGATACTCCATCAACGTCTCGTATGGCAAGATCAAGTGGCAGGTATTCCTTAATAGCAACATCAGAATGGAGTAAGTGATCACGCGCTTTGTAAGTAATTCCAAAACCACCGACGCCTAATACCGATAACACTTCATATTGATCTTGCTGAGTACCGCTAAGGAGGGATCCTACAGCCAGTGCATATTCACATTTCATTCACTAATTTTACCTAGATAATTATTCGTAAAAACTTTTATAGTCTCGCTCAACACAATCAATAGCGACCCTCATCCCTGCACAAAAACTTTAAAAATCCGCCTCTTCTATACCACCTGCTCAAGCATAGGCTGTTAAGAATTACATTTTATGACACTGCCGCTGTCCTTAATACCATTATTTTTTGTTAATAAAAAAAACATAGTTTACTTTTGATAAATATACCCATCGCGACTAATTCTCACAGTGAATCGAGCCACTTGAGAGCACCCTACAAACGACTAGTGTTTAATAGTCATAACAATGACCGTTGTATTATCCTGGCCTTCCACCCCAGCCTGTGTTACACAGTCTGTTAAAGCCTGAGCGGAGTCTTGAGCATTTTTTTCTAGTGTCAGTACGCTCACTATTTCATTACTCGTTAATGTATCCAGACCATCAGAAGCAAGAATTATCGAATCCCCTTCTTGTAAATCTACGGCCTCGTTTGGTGAATCAATAATTCTTATTTCGCCACCATCCAAATAGCTTAACAGACCATTGCGGTCGGGATGACTTGCAGCATCCGCTTCGCTCATACTGCCATCAATCACATTCATAGCAAATATTGCAGCCATGCTATGATCTGCATTTAATTTGTGTAAAACCGACTCGCGAATAAGATATAAATGACTATCTCCAATACTGACCCAGCGCATTTGATGTTTCAGGACCAGACATAAAATCAGTGTCGTTGCCATGCCATTAGTATCAGGATTCAACTTAATCGCTTTATTAAGTTCGTGATTGACTGCTGCACCCACCCCATGCAGCATAAGGCCTAGCGTCTGCTCACTAACAGTCTGATCAAAACACGATTGGATGTATTTAGCACTAGAGTGTCCTGCAATCTGACTTGCAAGTGAACCAGCAGTTTCACCGCCAACACCGTCTGCTACTAGCAACATAATATTATTCAGTTTTGAAAAGTCTGTATTGCTTGCATACGGATCTGTAATCACAAAACTATCTTCTTGATAATCCCGTCCACCTTGTATTGCTGACACTCCAATATCAAATATCATTTAATCGTCTGGCCATTGAAAATATTCTCCACAAAAAGGTATAAACATCATTACAGTATTACCTATCTTAATCCGATCATATGCGGACAAAATTGCTGTTTCCTGGATTGAAATATTGTTAAGATTAATTGACCCAGACCCTCCATACTGCAAAGAATAGTGTGGGCTTTTTTTATCGTAATTTATTTGCAATTGTGCTTTTTCTTTGACACCCAGTTCTGCACAAAGCTCTTGCTTATATTGCTGAACGTCGTCCTCGTATTTTGAAAAATCAATTAAATTTGGACCAGTGAATATTGGCACATATGAGCCTTCACCCACCCCTTCTATTATTACCAGCCATGCTACCACCGGCTGTATAACTGTCACTGCGTTAGCTTGTCTAATGTTACCAGAACACTGCTGAGTAGCATGAATATTTTTATTTTTTGTTGCAGATAAGGTCGTATCTTGCTTATCGCTAAGGTCTAATTTTTTGGTGACAGCATTATTTGCATTAGTTTTTACAGGGCTAAGAATTCGGGTTACCTGTTCTGATGAAGCCCTACCTTGATGACCATTAGGGGTCAGCTTTCTAGTCTCTTGATCGCTAGCATCGTTATCAGTGGACTTAAGCACTTGAGTTAAATTTTTATCCTTAGTTTCGTTATCATCAAAAACAAACACCGCACTACTACAATGAGGACACAAAGTATGCCTTTGTGCATCATAGATATGCAAACCTTTTTCACATCGACGCATATTTGCCATAGTACGCTCCCCAACCCCCATCAGTAAGTTTTTAGTAATTCACAATCTTTTTATTATATGGCGACATTAAATTAGAATGGAACCAGTCACTACCTGTCCACAACAAAATTAAGTCATAATAGAATAAATTGCACTGAAATAACAATATTTATTGAACTTGCATCGCTATCGCTAGACGGAGACAGAGACAGAGACAGAGACAGAGACAGAGACAGA
>UOFL01000050.1_pt1 | contig 34487 bp, 27 predicted proteins | sample 1990081 | NCBI WGS metagenome assembly UOFL01 (sample SAMEA4728526, study PRJEB27164) | hydrothermal vent metagenome | biome: marine basaltic hydrothermal vent biome; feature: marine hydrothermal vent; material: mineral | place: Pacific Ocean | collected 2011-06-14/2011-07-23 | depth 1741 m | reverse complement strand
TGTTCCTGATGTTCCTGATGTTCCTGATGTTCCTGATGTTCCTGAAAAACTGATGTAAATTCACGCTTGAATTGAGTGCCTCTCGTTCAACCTACCCCCTCTTATCGTGACCAATAACGTAATTGTGACCGGCTGAATTTTAGGCTTTCCATTTGATGACGTAGGTATCATTTGACATCAAATGTGGTATTGAAGAATTAATTAAAGCCTGTATTATTAGCCTTACTTAACGATTTAAAGGAATTTAATGTGAGACTAAAAAAACTAATTTTGCCGCTAGGGTTAATGCTTTCTTGTGGGCTAAGCTCAAGTGTCATTGCTGTGAACATGAGCGTGACTGCTAGTATTACAGAGGTTGCGGGTAGTTCTTTTCGAAATAAAAATAAAGCGCGTAAAGGGGTTGTTACTCTTGATAATGGTATTCAGTATGAAATATTGAAAAAAGGAACTGGACCTAAACCTAAAATTACTGATCGTGTAACAGTACATTATCATGGAACATTGATTACTGGAAAAATATTTGATAGTTCGGTGAAACGTGGACAGCCTGCTACTTTTCCTGTCAGTGGCGTGATTAAAGGATGGCAAATAATTGTACCAATGATGCCCATAGGTTCTAAATGGAAAGTGGTTATTCCACCAGAACTCGCATACGGAAATCGCGGCGCAGGTGCATTAATCGGGCCAGGTACTACACTAGTATTTGAGATTGAATTGCTGTCAGTTACGAAATAACTCGGTGCAATTTGAAGCAGTGAGAGTACTAATATAGTAGTAGTGGTGGTGATTTTAGCTTCTTAAAAGTCAGTAACAATGTTAACTATTGCTAATTGAGCACGTGTTAGTAGTGCTTTTGTTATTGACTTTTTTGAGGCTAAATTTCAGCCTTTAATTGACGGTCTCTTGCTATTGCGATTTAAATAGTTTGTGACTATATACTATAGCAGTCGTGCATACTCTTGATGGCTGTTATTGTCTATTAAACTGTTGCCTTTGTCTGTTCAATTTTTATCTTGAGGTGGCTCTGAATATATCCAATTGAGGGGAAGCGGTATGGTAAAGAAAAGCGATTTATCCGCTGTTTATGATACATTTGCGGATGCTTATGATGCAAATCGTGATAGTTTTGATATCAGTGATATTATTCAAAAATTTAGTCAGCAGCTGCCTGATGTGGGTCACTTACTTGATTTAGGGTGTGGTGCAGGAGTGCCTTTGGGTCGTTCATTTATTGATTTAAACTGGTCTGTTTTAGGGGTTGATTTTTCGTCCAAAATGTTGGCTTTAGCAAAAAAACAAGTCCCTGAAATGAAAACTATATGTTCAGATATTTGTAATCTTAAGTTTGATGAAGGAGAATTTGATGCGATCAGCTTGATTTATAGTTTATTTCACGTAGCAAAGGATCAGCATAATACCTTATTTTCGAAAGTAGAGCGTTGGCTTAAGCCGGGAGGAAAGGTGTTGTTTACTTATGCAACACAAGAGTATACCGGGAGTACAGAGTTTGACGGATATAAAGAGTTTATGGGGCAGCAGTTGTTCTATAGTCACGAAACTCCGGATGTTTTATATCAGCTGCTTGAAAATATCGGTTTTGTAATTATTTCTAAACAATATTATTGTACGGCAGGTGAAACATTTCTTTGGGTCACCATTCAAAAGCCTTTATCTGGAGCAAATTAACGTAATGGAATAGAAAGACCCAAATTTTAATGAGTCAGATATGGATGAATATGATTAAAAAGCAGTTGTTAGTACTAAATTACAAGCTCATTGTGTTGGCTGTTTGGGTGTATGCAGGTTTTGCATTTAGTAGTGTGCATGCAAAAGGCAGTTTAATAAAACAAGTTAATTTGACAGTTTCGATCATTGCAAAGAATATCAAAAAAGAAAAGTTTGCGATTTTGAAAATGGAGCACTCAGCCGATTCGGAAGTTGGGCCGCCTGTTATTACTTTCTATTATGAAAAAACTAGGGCAGAGACTTTAAGGGCAGTGATTATTATTGCCAGTCATGAAACCTGGAGTAATAAGTTTGCTTACTACTTTGGCAAGAAGGGTCAGATCTTAAAATACTCTAAGACCACTAGTCGACCAGATAATCCCCCAAAATTAGCTATTATTTATCACAATGGTAAGAAGATGTGGAGCAATACCTCTGAGCCAAGAGTGGAAATTGTAAAAATTAAGACAATGTTCGGGATTGCAATGAAATCCGCTACAGAATTCCAGCAATATTAAGATTATTTACCAGGCTTATTTAGTGTTAAGTGCAGTGTCCCTAAAGTGTGTTTATGTTGTGCTGGCAGCATTAATATTAGAATTATATTAATGTTAGTTGTTTTCGCCATTATGTAAGGGTAACTATGACGCGAAAAAATACATGAGCTATTAACTTAGTAATATTTTTTGTTTGAAACTAGTAAAAACATGTGCTGTTGTGGTCAAGTATATCCTGACACCCCGTCTAAGAATAATTTCAAAGTTAGCCGACGTATCATACTCCAGACTTGAATGCAGCTGTTTTGTATTGCTGATGATCAGATTTTTTTGTACTCATCTTCAATAGAGTTGACTTAGTAGTAAAAAGATACTAAGATTAACTTAGTTGTAAAATGCAACTAAGGTCTTTGAGTCTTTGTTAAAATAATTATTTAGAGTAAGGGTATAAAGTAATGGATTTGCTCTTGGAGAATTATCAGGTACAACAACAACAATGGCCAGATCATGGTCAGCATATATTAGCTCAATATAGCCAAGATATTGTAGTCGTTTATCAGGCTTATCGTCCTGAAATTGGTTTGTATGCGGAGCAGAATCAGGGGTTTGGTGGTGCATTTAGCTATTCACGGATGAGTTGGATTAAGCCTAATTTCTTATGGATGATGTATCGTTCTGGTTGGGCAGAAAAAGAGGGGCAGGAAGTAGTTCTTGCTATTCATTTAAAGCGAGAATACTTTGATTCTATTTTATCCAGTGCTTGGCCATCAAACAATAGTTTGGGCGTTTCGGACAAGGAGTGGAAAACTGGGTTAACTCAATCTGAAGTTCGTCTGCAATGGGATCCTGATCATAACCCTGATGGAAGGCGTGTAGGGCGACGTGCTATTCAGCTTGGATTGCGAGAAAGTATGCTCACTCCCTTTAAAGGGGAGGGGATAATTAAAATTGAAAATATTAGTGGGTTTGTGCAAGAACAGAAAAAGCTTCTTGATAAGGGTCTGCTGAATCAGCTAAGGACTCCATGTGAGCGGGTATATCCTGTTAACGATAAGTTGAGGAAAGTCTTGTGTATGCAAGAGGGCTAATTTTATTCGAGTGATTGCGATATCAGGGTATTTATAATAGAAAGTGTCTGTGCTGCCAATCAAAGACAGTCGCGATTCAGAACTCGAATCTTAAATTTATTTAGGATAACACGATATCTCATTGTAGCTGTTTAATAGGCTGACTAGCAGGGGTGGTGAGAAAATTATGATGGAGACCTTATGGTTTCTATCGATAGATATAGGATAGTATTTATTAACTTGGTTGACTGGGTTGACTGGGTTGACTGGGTTGACTGGGTTGATTAGCTTCAGATGGACTTAGGTCTGCTTTAATTTTGTCTTGTCGTTAATACTGTTTATGTGCCACTCTTATAAAGAGTCCATTATACGAGTAATTTATGCCCAAACTATCAAAAAAAGATATTGCTTATTTAAAAGGTTATAAGGCATCCGACTATGATCGTCCTTCGGTTGCTGTTGATATTGTTATTTTTACTTTACATAAGAAGCAGCTAAAAGTATTGCTTATAAAGCGAGCTGAGTCACCCTATGAGAGTTTATGGGCGTTGCCTGGTGGGTTCGTTAATAAAGTATCTGACAAAAATTTAGAAGCAGTCGCTTATCGTGAGCTGCACGAAGAAACAGGTGCTAAAGCACCTTATCTGGAACAGTTGTTTACCTTTGGAAGCAAAGACCGTGATCCACGAGATTGGACTTTAAGTGTGAGTTATTTCGCTTTAATGGCATACGATGATATCAAGCTTAAAGCTGGGACTGATGCATCAGAAGCACGTCTTTGGCCTGTTAATAATGGAAAAGTGAGTGCAAAGTTGGCATTTGATCACACCAAAATAGTCAATCTTGCCGTAGAACGGCTAGGCTCAAAACTTGAATACTCAGCCATAGCGGGGTTTTTACTTGGTGGTGAATTTACGCTACCAGAGCTACAGGAAGTCTATGAAATTATACTAAACGAAAAACTGGATAAAACCTCATTCCGCAGAGGCTTGGCTAAATTTGATATTGTTCAAGAAACAGGTCGAAAGACTGAAAGCCAAGGGCATAGACCAGCAAAATATTATCGTTTTAATAAGCACGCAAAGGACTCATTATTCTTTCCTCGGAGTATTGTGCGATCTGCGAAATGATTTAAATTCTGTTTAAGTTTAAGTTTAAGTTTAAGTTTAAGTTTAAGTTTAACCCATCTTTTTGGCGACAATATTACTCTAAAAAATTTAATCAAAGAAAATGTATTTTAAAAAATAAGTGCTACAGGGATATGAGATATGACTATAACAAGTCGTGAGCAATTGATTGATTTTACTCAAAGTGGGAACAAAACAAAATATTTATTATTTTGGGGTCATCAAAAATTGAAAGAAGGGTTATCAAGCAGCTGTTTTAGCCAGTGGTATGAGTCATCATTTGAAGTGAATGGTGAGTCTTATCCTACCGCTGAGCACTATATGATGACTGCAAAAGCTAGGTTATTTGGTGATGATAATATCGCACAAAAAATATTGGCGACAAAAAATCCAGGGCAAGCAAAAAAACTAGGAAGACGAGTCAAAAATTTTAATAATGAGGTTTGGGAGCATCATCGATTTAAAATAGTGATTGATGCAAACAGCTTAAAGTTTGGCCAGAATTCGGCATTAAGGCAATTTTTGTTGGAGAGTGGTGAGCGAATATTAGTGGAAGCAAGCCCGGTAGATGCCATTTGGGGTATTGGTATGGCTGCTGATAATTCTGGCTCACAGAACCCTAAATTATGGAAAGGATTAAATTTATTAGGATTTGCGTTGATGCAAGTTCGCAGTCAATTCATGAAGACTGTTGATTAATGCTAGCATACATTTCCTAATGTAAATCGCATTTCTCTTGGTATAAATATTGTTTCTATAAGACTAAAAAACTATTGGTGGTACGAATGAAATACTGTCCGTTATGTAAAGCTGAATTATTAGCACAAGTTCATGAAGGGAAATCAAGATTGAGTTGTTCCTCATACGACTGCGATTATGTTTTTTGGAATAGTCCGACTCCAGTAGTATTGGCGATTGTCAACTATCAAGGTCAATACGTTATTACTAATAACGCAGCATGGCCTGAGTGGAAATATTCATTAATTTCTGGTTTTGTTGACGCCAACGAAGATTCGCAAAAAGCGATAGAGCGTGAAGTATATGAAGAGCTTCGTTTGGAATCGACATCGACTACTTTGATAACAGTAAGTTTGTTTGAGAGGCTTAACCAACTCATGATCTCTTACTACGTAGAGGCACAAGGTGAGCTAATATTGAATAGTGAAAATCGAGCATTTAAGTTGTTAAATGAAGAAGAAATTATTCACTGGTCCTTTGGTTTAGGCGCAACACCAGCCGTTCAAAAATGGTTCGTAGAAAAGTAAATCAGTCAAAATGTATAGAGTTTTAGTGGAGTGATGGATTAGCTTCTTTGCGAATGGGCTGATATTGGGGATAACTAGTTGGGTATTGGTCCCGCATAAAATTAACCGACAATTATAAAATAAAAGGATTGAAATTATGTCATTAAAAGGAATTGCAAAAGAGACTTTGAAAATTCTGTCTCAAGGGGGATTCCATTCTTCGGAGGGGTCTTGGGTTGCTTTCGACAAAGAGCAAAATTTTGCAGAGCTCAATACACGCTTGTATTTACCAGATTCTTATTCAAACTTAGAATTTAGGTCGAGTGAACTTAGTGTGAAACCTAAATTCGAGCTTATGAATAAGACGACGCAACAAGCGGCCTATCAATTAGTCGTGACAGAAGGAATCAATGATCTGGTGTTACTCAATTATGCATCGGCTCGAAATGCAGGTGGAGGATTCATCAATGGCGCAAAAGCTCAAGAGGAAGATCTATGTCGTTGCTCGGGTTTGTATCCCTGTTTAACAACGCAAGCTCTATATTATGAAATAAACCGGGAAAATAAATCGTTGCTTTATACCGATCATATTATTTATAGTCCTCAGGTCCCATGGTTTCGAGTTAGTAGTAGACGCTTGCTAGATGATTTTTTCCTTGCTTCGGTTATTACGGCGCCCGCTCCTAACGCAGGGGAATTTTTACGACAGCAACAAGGTACAGCACAAGAAGTAGCGGATTGTCTATATCAGCGTTGTGGAAAAATTTTGGCGATCGCTCGCGATAATGGACACCGAAACCTTTTGTTAGGCGCTTGGGGGTGTGGTGTATTTTGTAATGATCCGAATGTTGTGGCCAATATGTTCTCTATTTGGTTGGAGTCAGAAACATTCAATCAAGCGTTTGACCGAGTCGTGTTTGGACTAACAGGACAATCAAAGCCGGGGACAAATTTTAAAGCGTTTGAGGATAGAGTGCTGGAGAATAACCAGCTTGCTTGATTGGGCTCTCATGTTATTTTAGAAGTAATATCGGTAAATTCAATCATTATGTTGAGGTCTTTTTTTGGTTACAGTGACCCGTGTATAGAATCAAAATTAATATGGAGTGTTTAGTGTTTAGTGTTTAGTGTTTAGTGTTTAGTGTTTAGTGTTTAGTGTTTAGTGTTTAGTGCATTCGCTTTTATGTTGTTAAATAGTGACACTAAGTAACAGTACAATAACAAGCAATGTCAACTGATAAAAGGACGTAAGATTATGTGGTTTAAGGAGCTTACAGGGTTTTACGAAACAACCGCAGAGGAAGTGCGGCAGAAGCTTTCTGTCAAGGGTGAAATACTAAAATCGCATGTGAATGACCGTGAGTTTCGTTGTGGACGTCTAGAAATACTAACGTTATGCGAGTTAAGAGAAAAGGTAGCCTCTTGTCAGACACCTGTCGGTAAACTGTCCCTTAATGAAGTGGTTGCTGATGTACAGCAATTGCATCAGCGTGAGTCAAATAAAGGCGCTTTATTTCAAGTAGCCTCACAGTTTAATTTATTAGAAATGGTATCTTATAATGTGAATCCTGAGCAAGGAGTCGGCATTTATGAAACAGATAACACGCAAGGGCCTGCATGTGCGATTGCGGCAGGAGCGGGTACTATTTATAGAAATTATTTTGCGAGAGTCAATGGCAGTCTAGGACAAACAGAACACAATCAAATTGATTGTCTTAAACAGTTGGCTTATGCCCTTGGTAACTCAAGTGGAGAATTGTGGGAGATGAAAAATGGGTATGCCCTTGCCACAGGAGCAGGGCTACGGGAAATTCGTCGTAAAATTCTTGACCTGAGTAATGGTCAGCTTCATTCCTTAAAAGGAAAATTGTCAATTGGCATACAGTGGAATACTGAAGTGACCCTTAATAATTCCCAGCAACTCGTTTCTCAAGCATTTTGCTCGGCACTGCCCGTTGCTTATTCACGCCACCCTTCAACGGACTGGATGGCCTTTGCTACGCTAGTATTACAAGCTTCCTATGAAGCCGTCATATGTGCCGGTATTTTGAATTATTTGCAGACCGGGAATAATCGAATTTATTTGACACTTATTGGGGGTGGGGCTTTTGGCAATGATATTGATTGGATAATCAGGGCGATTAGACGGGCATTAAGTCTCTATCAAGATGTAGGGCTGGATGTGGTGGTAGTAAGTCATTCACGTTCAAACAGGCATGTTCAGGAATTGATTAGCGAATTTTAGAAGCGAGCTGTAAGTTAGGGTTTGTCTGGTTTGTCTGGTTTGTCTGGTTTGTCTGGTTTGTCTGGTTTGTCTGGTTTGTCTGGTTTGTTTGGAAAGTGGTCAGTAATAGCACATGATGATTATCATTGACGCTATTGAATTTTTTATGTGTTAGCTGAATTTTATGTTTTAATCATATCAATAAGATACCCACTCTTATTCTTAATCATTTCAGCGATATACTCTGTCAAACTGAGAATAGTGTCACAGAATTATCGATTAATAGTTGTTTCCATTCAGAATTTTTTTGTGATTGTTAAATGATCAGTAATACAATACGTTGTTTATTTAACCCGAAAGGTGATAAGGGGCGTTATTAGAAGGGGTGAGATATAATAAGGTCAAACATGTCCTTTCTTGTATTCTACTGTTGTAAAATTTGATATTCTAATTTAATGTCATGAGGCTACTGGTGTGTCTTGATAGTATCAATTTTTAGCAAACAAGACTCTGATCAAATTGGATAAAATTAAAAAAACAAATTGTACTAAACGAGGATTTTTTCGTGCTTGAACTTGCAAATCAATCTCATTGGGCGGCGGGTATTTACCCAGGGTGGGGAAAAGATAAAAATTATCAATATACCCTAGTCGTTAAGCAAAGTTTTAATTTTGAACTAACAGGAGAACTTGTTGCAACTAATGAGTCTACTGTTATCCGGCAACAGGATGAGTATCATGGAGATCCACTGCAGAGCTCATTAAAGTCCGCTAATGAAGTTGCCCCTTTTAAGCAGGGCAGTGAAATTATTATTGTTGGCACTGCTTACCCTCATAAACCTCAAGCCAAAGCCTCTCCAGTGAAGGTAGAAATTAAAGGGGATACTCTACAATGGAAAAAAGAACTAGTGGTCTCGGGAACCAGAATTTGGACTAAAGGCTTTTTAGGTTTAAAAGCGAGTGAGGCACGGATATTAAAACCTACTCCATTAACTTATGAATTTAGCTATGGGGGCAGCCATCCTGAAAATGAAGAGATTGTTGTGGAAACCAATCCTGCCGGCATGGGGTATGTCGGGAAGGGCAAAAATATTGAAAATGTTAAACTACCTCAGATTGAAGCAATGGATAGTTTAATCTCGAGCCCTAAAGATACCCCTGTGGCAGCAGGATTTGCGCCTATTGCTCCCTTTTGGTCACCACGGGATCAATTGAATCAAGATATAAATGAACAAGCAGCACGAAACGGTGATTGTCATTATGGTAACAATGTTCCCGATAATCTTCATCACTGCGCACCAGAAGATCAACAATTTTCACAAGCATTTACGGGCAAGGAAATGATTAGTCTCAGTGGCTTTTTCGAATCAGTGAGATCAATTAATCTACGTTTAGCACTTGAAACTCCTGATATGATACTGCTCGATTCTGAACAAGAGGAATACCTGACGCCTGTGCTGGATACGATTATCATTAATACTGACGTGCAAACTGTTGAATGTCTATGGCGATGTGCTATTCCACATGAACGTACTGAAACTGAAATAGGTTGGGTATACGTTAGAGATGAAGCAACAACGCAACAACTTGAGCAGGAGTTTCAAACAGCATGAGAAGCGCCACGCAAAAAAAGTCTGGCAACGCAGTAATTATTGGTCATGCTCTTAAAACATCAGTAGGCGATCAATCTTTTTTAACTTACGGTGCATTGATCGGAAACATGGGTAAGTCACTGCCATCTTCTGTGTATGAGCAAAAAGAGAAAACAGGTGCGTATAAACCAGTGTTGGTGAATCAAATCGATGCAATGTCTGACTATGTAGAAACGGATAGAATCTATAGTTTGTTAGAAGAAAGTCTGAATGAAATGATTGCGAAGTATATTGATTTGATGAGTGGAAAAAGGATATTGATTTGTGTGTTGACCCCTTCCACTGCCTCGCTTAGAGGTGAATTTTGCGATGTTGATGACTGGTCAGAAAAATTAAAAGAAAAAAATGAATTTATAGCGAAATGCTCACTAAAGCTTTTTCCTAGTAATGAAGCGAATGCCTTGACAACATTAGATAGAATGAAGCAAGTGTTGGCTGATGAAAAAGTGGATTATATTATCTACGGAGGCGTCGATAGTTTGCTGGATCAAGGCACCAGTATGGAGTTGGCTTTACAGCGTAAGTTACAAACAGTTGAATCGCCTGATGGGATTGTATTAGGTGAGGCGGCGGGTTTTATTTTATTAAAGAATGCCGATAAATTAGATGAAAACGAACAAATTCTTGCGAGTATGACGACTTGCGCAGTGCGGGCTGATCTTAAGGGTGAGACCTCTCAAGACTTATTGCAGTGCATCAATAGTGTATTACAATCAGAATCTTTAACTATTGATGGGGTGTCTAGTATTTATCATACCTTAGGTGAGTCCTACAGTTCACGGCTTGAGTGGCATCGATTAGCACAACAATTATGGGCAAGCGAAATTACTGAGCAGCAACGTATTGAAATTATGTTAGATGAAAGTGAGTCTTCTAAATTTGAAAAAATCAGAAAAACCAAAGAATTTCCGTTTTACTTAACCTTTGGCAATATAGGTGCTGCAGATATTTTTATAAAAGTGATTAATGCCTGCGAAGCTTTTCAATATGCGCAGGCTTTTTCACCTCATTTGGATAATGACGAGGAGAATGTTGTTGTTTGTGATACTAGCCTGAATGATAGTCGAGGGGCTTTATTGCTAACGAAACCTCAAGATATAGTCACCAGAGTAGAAATTGATATTAATGAGCAAGCAGTGGGATTAGAGGAAGTGTTATGACTAATATTGTAATCAATGGAAGAACAGCCGTGCATGCAGGCAGCTCAGGTACTTTAATGACTCCTGATGTGTGTAAAACACCCAAGTATTGTATTCCAATTCCGTATATGAATGTTGCATTGTCAGCCGATTCTGGACTGACTGCAGTCACTGTTAAAATTAATGGGAATCCTGCGTGTCATAAAAATTCTATCTTTACAAAAAGTAGTGGCGATGAGCCTGGACGTTGTGGAGGAATAGTGAGTGGTACAATAAAACAGATCGCTGAGTTTGTGACTTTCTCACCGAATGTATTTATCGAAGGTATTCCGGCGGTACGTCAATTAGACTTAATGACGTCCAATTTGAAAAACACCCCTCCTATGCCACTTATGCAGCCCGGTGCAGGAATGCCACCCCCTCTAAAACCGAAAGGCGCTCAAGAATCAGAAGCGACCACGGGTAAGGTGATGGAGTGGGAAGTCGTGGGAGATGAAATACATTTCATGAAAGGTTTGGTTAATGTGTTAGAGGAATTTGAATAATGCCAGCGGCTAAAATTGATCTGGATAAAGTTGAGGCTTGTGATAAAAATAAACCAGCTGATTCGACTGAAACGAAAAGTACTCGTAAACGGACACTTACCTTTACAGTGGACAAAGAAGAAGCGTATAGTTTTTTAAGTTTCAAAGAACAGTGGGCGCCTGAAGGTCGAAAGCCTGGGCGTATTAATATTCCTCTTGGATTCCTGAAATCCCAAGACAAAAAGGCTGAAAGTCAATCAGATAATATTTTGGTGCCTGTACTCCCGAGGCGTTACATAGGCAACTTAAAGGACCCGGATCATATAGAGGCACTAAGGGAAAACGGTTATGCCTACATATTTATGGACGGATTTTTATGGCGTGAGCTTAAGGTAGTAACAGGGGGAATGTTTTCTGAAGTGAACCTTGAAGCTTATCAAGGTAACAATAAAAGGCATGCAACGGGTGAAAAAGATACTAGAATATTATTGCCTTATAAATCATTAGGTGAGACACCAAAATTACATATTTGTTATTCAGAAATTCAATGGTCATGGCCTTATATACTGCGTATGGGGGGAATGAATCCTGACGACCATCGTCTGGCGCGTGATAAATCTGGAAAAGTGTTGACTAAGATGCCTGCTGACATCAATGCATCAATGAGCGACGCTGAGGAGCTGAGAGCGAAGCGTTTGCAAGAAATTGATTTAAGCAACACTGATACTAATTTCCAAAAAGAAGCAGCAAACGACGAGAAGGTTTTTGTACAAAATTCGAAAGATGCGCCTGAAACAGTGTCAGAGGAAATTCATCGATCAAGTGAAATTGCACACTTTATAATGATTGATTCAGTAGGGATAGCACGAGACTTGCATGTGGAACTTGTACGTGCCTATGAAAAAATTAATACTGAAGTGCTTAAACTGCAAGGTTTATATCAATGTGGTGGGCCTGTCGATCCTATAAGTCTTACGGGAAGCGCACTAAAAGAATATCAAGAACAGCATTCTAAATATAAAATGGCTGAATTTATTGCCGAATATGTTTATATGGGGCCTGATAGAATTAGAGCATCTGACGGCTGGGATGAGATGGATGATGATAAAAAAGAGGCAGTTGAAAAACGTGAAAATTTTCAAGGGACGAAAACAGCTGATTCTGTATCAAAATTTGGTTTAGCTGGTCTAAGTGCCACGATTAGTCCTTTCTTACCTCTAGCTTATATTGCCAAAAATCCAAAATCACTTGAGGCGAGCCCATATCTGGATAAAAGTGTTTTACTAGACTTTCTTCAATTTAAAAAATTTGAAGGATTGATTGCTGATGTGGTGGCTGCCAAATCCAATTTAGTTCATTGGATGACTGACGAAAAAGAAAAAAATCGTTTTATTGCTTCTATGCGTGACTATTTTTCAAGCGAAGCTGAAGGTTACAGGGATGGCTTGGAGACGATAAGAGACCTTGTTATACATTTAACAGACCATGCTGCAGGAGCTTATGCTCATCTATTGCTGGATTATGAATATTTCAAAGAACTTTCTATCGCGAATGAAGAAAGCGAAGACTTTAATCTACAGTTATTTGGTGAGAACCAATGGAATGGCGAGAAGTATCCTTTATATAGTTGGCTATTCGCACAAGCCGGGAGTGACCCTGAAAATGTCTTGGAATTTAAAGAGTCTATTTCAGGTGAAGGGATGCCCGAATTTAACACTAAACTATTTACTCAGACAAATAATCTGGAAGATAAAGATCAGTTTCAAATTGGACGAAGAATTTTTCATTTGTTAAATAAACTGTTTGTGACCACTTTTAATCAGCCTTATATCCAAAAAAGTGATTTAGATTTAAGAGAAAAGAGGCTGTCAGAGCGTTCCAAAAATCTTGATAAAGCTAAAAGTAATGTTCAGCAACGTATTGATGATAGTCAGTCTATTATTGATTCACGTAATAAAAATTTGAGTAAGGTGGGGGTTGAAAGAGATCTTGCTGAAGCAAACTATCAAAAATCTTTGGCGATTGAAGAGCGCAATGCATCAGCACTTAAAAGAACGAATCTTGATGCTTATTCATTAGAGCAACAGTCTGCCGCTCAAATGCGGGATGCCAAAAGTAAAAAAAATGTAGAGACGCACCAGAAAAGTCTTAAAACAGTTAAGACTAAATGGAGAAAGGTGCAGCTAACCGTCGTCAGTGAGCTTAATCGACAAAGAGTACTAGAAGAAACTTTGAAGGGATTAGACAGAGGAAAAGAAAGTATCAATAAAATTAAGCAAGGAAAGATTACCGGATATTCGAGAGTGAAAGCGAACCCCTTTGAGCCGCTTGCGAGAATGATGGCCCAGTTTCATGAACTACCATCACACTTGAAATTACAAATGGTCGAGATGTCAGTGGATGACCTAAGGAATGGAAATTTTTCTAAAGGAATCCCTATATTATCCACAAAGTCTCGACGTTCTTTGCGCACCAAGTTAGATGAATATGAAGATTTATTAAAAAAGAATTTGCGTAAGGTGAATGGACGTACTGCTAAGGCAAAAGTGACAGCGGATATGCCGCTTAAAAAATTAACACACATGGACCCTGAGAGTCTAAAAGTATTAAAGGAGTTATGTGGTTATTATGATCTTGATGCCAAGTCTCCACCCTCTAAGCTAATGGTGAAAGTATTGGTTCTCGAAGATACCAATCTGACTAATGCAGAACAAAACAAAGTAGCAGTGGATGAATATAACAGTACCAACAAAGCGGTAAATAATGCACGCGTTAAATCGGAAGCAGGAAGTTATACACCCTCAAAAGATTTTAAAGCTAAACTCGATCAACTTATTCCTGATTACGAGGCAGAATCAAATTCGATTGATGCTAAAAGAAGGTCTCAAAACATCGACGAGAATAGTCTTAAGAGAATAAAAGCTGCACGCACTAGACTACTGGCTGACATTCATGCATTAGACAAAACGTTACAACAAACAGGTTCTATAAAGCTGCCAAAAAGCCAAAAGGCAATGTTTGGTATGCAAGCATTTTTTGGGATCATCGAGGTATGGAATTTTTCAGCTGCCTGTAACCAATATCTTCGAAATGGCTCAACCATGGATAAGGTAAATGCAGCAAGTGCCCTAATGACATTGACAGCTTCTGTCGGAGCACTACGTGAAGTATTTCTTGAATTAAAATATGGAGGTTTTTCAGAAAAACATACTAAGCAGCTGATCCGGGCTAGGGTCTTTACTGCCTCACAGATACGATGGAAGTTGCGTTGGACTGTAATTTTTAGGCGAATTGGCATTGTCTCTAATATATTTGATGGAATATTGGAAGCAAAAATTTTGATAGAAGCGATTGGCAAGAGTGATTGGGCTGGAGCGTTTGGTGCCGCTTTAATGGGGGTAGGGTTTGGTTTAGGAATTGCGGCTTTATATGTTCCTGTTTTAGGCTGGTTTGCGATCGCCTTTTTGTTAGTGGGAGCAATGGTTAAGTATTTTTCAGACTCAGCATTGGAAACATGGATGAAACATTGTCCATTCGGGGGTAGTAAGGAAGGATCCGATTATGACGCGGCTTGGTTAAAAACAAATGAGTTGTCTTATCTCGAATTAATTAAAATTCTATACGGTGAGCCTGGTTGTCTTATCAGAAGTCGAACGCATACCGGTAAAATCAGACCGATTAAACAAAATTATGTACAATACAGTGAGATTGATGTGGTCGTCTATACGCCTCTGTTAATAGGCAGTGATACTATGGATGTCGCTTTGTATCTTGCTCCTTATGGATTGATGGATAGGTTTAACAAAGAATATCGCCAAGTGAGCAATAAGGGGCAAAAACTTCAAGTCCGGGATTTAGGAAGTATGAAAGAATTTGAAAGGATTGACCTTGAGCAAGCAGGCGGTAAAGAGTCTGGTCGACTAGGCGTGGGGCTGGACATGATTTGGGGTGAGGAGTTTGTATGGCGGGAAAACGACTTAAGCAAAAATCTTTATGATGGGAGTGAAAAAGCCCCTGGTTATCACTTACGATTTCGAGGTAGCTGTTTTAAGCAAGCCGTTGATCACTTTGGAGTAGAGGGTATTACGTTAATGGTTCAAATACAGGTTTCACCAAAAGGTAAAGGAAATCAATTATTTCCAAAATCCTCGATTGACTTAGTCTATCCAGGTTTTGACACAGGTAGTGTTGTGAAGAATAAAAAAGTTAATGATTCTGTTGCATATTCCCATGAGTCTACGAAAGAAGGTCTGTTTTATTTCGCCATTGCCGAGATCTCGCCCGCAGTATTGATCTCTGATCCTAAAGTACAGTCTGATCGGGCGCGGACGCGTAATGATCAGATCTTAGAGGGACTCTGTAGTACTGAGAAAATTAAGGTGAACGGCGGCTATATTCCTGAATATTGCCGTTGATATAATTTTAACTAATGGACGTTGGAAAATTGATAGTTCAATGTGAAGGTACTTGAAAATACTTAATTTGATATCGTCTATTTTAAGTGTTACCCTGCGCAACAGATTTAAGGTATTTGAATTATACTCGCTAAACAAACAGCAGCATAAACAGAAGAAAAGTTAAGAAACTATGACATTACTGACTATCACAAAATACTCAATTGCAAGTGCCAAGCCTCTTTCCGCTTGTGTCGCTAATGCCAGTATGAGCAATAGTAAGATATCAATAAAAATAAGTGGTATAGAAACAACTTAGTCTTCTAAAGTAGTGGGCTAATTTAAGCCCAGAGATTTAAAAACCCTTGGCGCTTATACCAGGGGTTTTTTATGTTTGACGAATTTTATTTAATCGACCAAGTTTATTTATACTAGGTAAGAATAGTTATTGAAACGGAATCAGAAATAATATGAATAACACAATGTTAACAATAAGTAATCAGCAAAAGACAATGACATTATTGTCTTTTCAACTACAGGAATCACTATTAATGTGATGCCTTCCGTACACTATTGTCGGAAGGTTTGATTCAGACCTTTCGGGATTCAAAGCCTGTCAGGTCAAATCAATTGTTTGACCTGACAGGCTTTTTTTATGTCAAAAAAAATTTAAGAATTTGGTGCGCGCCAATATAGACCAGCCTGGCAAGCTGGATAGTCAGTCGCTCGTTTAACGAGCAAGTAATTAAGGAATAGTACAATGGGTATGAAAACACATATCAATGTAGGAACCATCGGTCACGTAGATCACGGAAAAACAACTTTAACCGCTGTTATTACACAATTGCAGGCGGCACGAATTGGTGGAAAAGGCTTGCCTTTTGATCAAATAGATAAGGCTCCGGAAGAAAAGGCACGTGGCATTACCATTACTGCGTCCCATGTAGAGTACGAATCTGCTACTCGGCACTATGCACATATAGATTGCCCTGGACACGCTGATTATATTAAAAATATGATTACTGGTGCCTCGCAAATGGATGGTGCAATACTGTTGGTGGACGCGACTCAAGGCGCTGCCAAGCAAACAGTTGAACACATCTTGCTTGCACAGCAAGTGAACGTTAGTCACATGATTGTATTTGTTAATAAAATGGATATGTTGAATGATCAGGATAAAGAAGAAATGGCGGATCTTATTCAGATGGAGTTGGATGGTTTGCTGGTCGATCATGGCTTCAATGACGTACCGTTTATTTTTGGAAGTGCGATGCGAGCATTGCAAGCGGTGAGTGAAGGAGATATTGATTCGCCAGATAGCAAGTGTATTGGTGATTTGGTGGTAGCAATGGATACTTGTTTTCCTGATCCAGTACGTGATGTCGAGGCTCCATTTTTAATGGCGATTGAAGATGTGCATACCATTAGTGGCCGAGGCACTGCAGTCAGCGGACGAGTTGATCGTGGTGTGGTAACAGTCGGTGACGCAGTGGAAATTGTTGGACTCGACAATCACGAACGAGAAGTGATTGTGACTGGTACACAAGCGTTTCATAAAGATATTCCGCAAGCGATGGCGGGAATGAATGTTGGTCTATTGCTGCGAGGTGTTAAACGCGAAGAAATTGCACGTGGTCAAGTGCTTGCTGCACCTGAGTCGATCAAAGCTCATACTCAAGCACGTGCTCAATTATTTGTATTGAGTAAAGAAGAAGGAGGTAGACACACTGCATTTAACAGTGGCTATACCCCGCAATTTTTCTTCGGAACGACTGATGTGACTGGTGTGATTGAAGTCATTAATGATACTGGCTTAGCCCAGCCAGGAGATAATGTTGAAATCAAGTTTACTTTGATGAAACCGGCAGGAATTGATAAAGATACTCGCTTTGTTATTCGTGAAGGTGGGAAAACAGTCGGTGCTGGCTTAGTGACTGAAGTATCCATTTGAGCAACAGCAGTTAACATGCTTCTCTTACCATATTATTAGGTAAGAGAGGTATTTATTTACCCAAAAATAGGAAGCGTTTATGAATACACGTAGTTATGACAAGTTAATCGAAGTCATTCAGGGTCGCCAGGCGGCCACACAATACTGGCTCCAGCTTTATAGTCAACCGTCTGGCGTAAAACTAAAACAATGCTCTTCTAAGCTTTAACAAAATTGTTGTTAAAAGCGGGAAGGGCTTATGACAACAATTTTATTAGAGGTTACACCATGAAACGACAAGACTTAAGAAATATCGGAATTATTGCCCATGTTGATGCAGGCAAAACGACGCTTACCGAACGAATGTTATATTTCACCGGTACACGGCATAAGGCAGGAGACGTTCATAAGGGAAATACCTGTATGGATTTTGATCCGCTTGAAAAAACAAAAGGCATCACTATCTATAGTGCGGCGACGTCTGTGTATTGGAAGGAACATAAACTGACTATTATTGATACTCCAGGTCATATTGATTTCAATATAGAAGTGAGACGTTCTTTAAGAGTACTGGACGGTGCGCTAGTGGTATTTGATGCAGTGGCGGGTGTAGAGCCTCAGTCAGAAACTAATTGGCGCTTGGCCAATGAATATGCTGTTCCGAGAATTTGTATGGTCAATAAAATGGACCGAATGGGCGCAGACTTTTTTAATGTAATAGAGATGATAAAAATTCGACTAGGCGCTAATCCAGTCGTGTTGCAAATCCCTATTGGTAAAGAAGATCATTTTAGAGGCATGGTTGATCTAGTGACGATGCAGGCCATTACGTGGGACAGTGATAGTTTAGACAACACTCTATCGCAGGTTTCGGTCAACGACTTTGAGGATGGTATTTATGTACAGCAAGCGCAAGAGCTCCGTCAGAATTTAATTGTGGCCTTAGCCGAAATTGATGACAAGCTAATGCAGTGTTGGCTGGAAGAGGCCGATATTGGTGCTGTGCAACTGATGTCAAGTATTCGGCAAACTACATTACAAGGACTTTGTGTTCCGGTTGTTTGTGGTAGTGCGTTTAAAAATAAAGGTGTGCAACCCCTACTAGATGCGGTCGTAAATTATTTGCCATCACCATTAGAGATTGCGCCCGTCAAAATGTATGAGGGTAACAATAATGAACAGCATGAAATAGAAATAGAGCCGAGTGCCAGTAGTGATTGTCCAGTGACTGCCCTGGCATTTAAGGTGCTTAATGATAAACATGGTAACTTAACTTTTATTCGTGTCTATACCGGCCAACTCGAAAGAGGGTCAGTCGTTCTTAACGCAAAAACTGGTCGCAAAGAACGTGTTTCAAGAATTTATGAAATGCAGGCGAATCTCAAAACGGAGAGAGTGAGTTGCTCCGCAGGTGATATTGTGGCCGTTGCAGGATTGAAGGACACTTTTACTGGTCATACATTATGTGATGTCCAACATCCAATGTCGCTGGAATCTATTAAGGTACCTGAGCCGGTTATTGAAATTTCAATTGAGGCTTCTGATAAAGCACAACAAGACCAGTTGATTGTGAGTCTTACTAAGCTTAGACAAGAAGACCCTAGTATTGTAGTGTCACAGGATCAGGAAACCGGACAACAGATATTAGCGGGCATGGGTGAATTGCAGCTTGAAAATATTATTGAACGGCTAAGGCGTGATTATTTATTGGAGGTCAAGTCTGGCTGTCCTAAGGTGTCTTATCGTGAAACAATAGGAAAAGCAGTGACAGTCCATCATGTCTTTAAGAAGCAGTCGGGCGGGCCAGGCCAATTTGCTGACGTAAAAATAAGGTTTGAGCCGCTAAGCTCGGGTGAAGGGTTTGAGTTTGAAAGCCGTATCAGCGGTGGAGTTATTCCACAAGAATATATTCCAGGTGTTGAACTCGGTATTCAACGGGCAGCTCAGTCAGGGTCATTGGCAGGCTATCCTGTTGTTGACTTTAAAGCGACTTTACTTGATGGTGATTTTCATGCACAGGACTCGTCAATTAGGTCATTTGAAACGGCGGCGATGAGAGCATTTCGTGTATGTGAATCGCTTGCGTTGCCTAACTTATTGGAACCGATCATGGCGGTTGATGTTTTTTCGCCTCAAGCGAACTTGGGCGATTGCATTGCTGATCTTAATCGTCGGCGCGGGAAAATTAAATCCCAAACCATGCGTGACAGTGATGTGATCCTTCAGGCGGATGTTCCTTTGGCGAATATGTTTGGTTATATCGCAGATTTAAGAGCTATGACCTCTGGTCGTGCCACTTTTAATATGCAATTTGATTATTATAATAAAGTGCCGGCGATTTAATAATCTTTATTAGTATTTAGAGTGCTTGATTGATCCTGTAGGCAGAAATGTCTACGGGATTTTTTTCACTCTACTTTTATCGATTATACGTTACAATTGCTTAGCATTGCTTAACAATTATTGGTTTGCTGACTTTCGCATCGTTGTTAATTGTACTGCTACTCATTGTGCTATATATTATAGAGAGCAGTCGTATTGATCAATAGTGTAGCTATAAGTAGTGACCATAATTTACAAGGAGTTAGTTATGTCAGATGATGTCAATGAAACTATTAGTAGACCCACCGCTGAAATTGAAAAAGTAAGTAGTAAAACGATCGGACAAGTCACTGAACTGACAGTTATTACTCCCATCAAAGATGGAAGTGTTAATAGATTAAGGCAGGTCTTGGCTGGAATCCAAGCGTCCCCTGAAAGCCCAATTAAACGTATTTCGAGTATACATTTTGCGCGCTGGGTAATTTTTGATAATGATACCAGACTACTATTTACGAGTAATTTTGATGGCAGTTGGGAAAAATATTTACGCGACTTTGTAGAGCTTGCTGCAGATGGATTGGATGCAATCTGGAGTAATTGTGAGAACTATCCTGGTGCTAAACCTTTCGAAGGGTTTAAAGCTTATGTACAAAAAAATCAAATTAAAACTGATCTATTTTATCCTGCTTATCCAGCAGCGAGTGTGAAACAAATTCTAAAGGCGTTGGATTGGGAACAAAAAACGAACACGTTTCAACGTGAATTGGCAAAACCGCCCAAACCCTCTACTCCAGGAGCAGAAGCTTAACCGAGCGATGAAATCTGCTGCAGACTTGCGTGAAAATTTAGACGATATACAAGGCAATATTCTTAAGGCATATAAATATCCGCATGCCGTTTATTGTTTTTGGAGTGTCACTGCTGAATCAGGACGGTTGTTTTTACAGCGTCTATTAGATATTGGTATAAGCAGTGCTTCAGTCTGGCCAGTTAATTCAATAACAGGCGAGTCTACAAAGCCAGCGGCTACACTAAACTGCGCCTTAACTTATAAGGGATTGGAGGCGTTAGAAGTCGATGTTTCACGCTTAGAATTGTTACCTGAAACGTTTCGGGCAGGCATGTCTGCCCGGTCTATTCCCTTAGGTGATATCGGAGGTAGTGCACCTGAACATTGGCAGCCGCAGCTAGACGATAGTGCTATTCATGTGATGGTTGTTATCTATGCCATGAATAAAGCAGAGCGTGAGTCGCAACAGGCTAAAGTGCGGCAGGCTGCGCAAGCCACTGATGTGATTGAAGTCGCTCACGCTATTGAGGCAGATGCATTGCCAAACTCAAAAGAACATTTTGGATTTGTTGATGGTATTGGTCAGCCCAGTATAGAAGGAGGGTTGGTGGACGAACCTGGAATGGGAACGCCAAACATAGAAGGTTGGCAAGCACTTAAGCCGGGTGAATTTATTCATGGTTATATTGCTGAACGAGAAAAACCTCCGCTCGAAGAAAAGCTTATGTCGCTAATCGATAATGGGACTTATCTGGTATTACGACAGTTGCAACAAGATGTAGCAGAATTTAGATCACTTTTAAAAACTCAGGCAATGAATGCATTTGGTTCTGATAGTCCAGTCGCTCAAACCCGTTTAGCTAGCAATCTTGTAGGGCGTTGGCCAAGCGGCGCTTCGCTAATGGCATCGCCTATTGAAGACCCTGGTAATAGTGATAATGATTTTCGTTATAGTGGCGATCCTGATGGAATGCGCTGTCCCTTAGGGGCGCATATTCGTCGTTGTAATCCAAGAGATGGACTGGCTGCAGATACTCATGTTCCCTTTCACCGCATTCTACGGCGCGGCTTACCTTATGGTCCTTTATATGATGAAGAACCAGAGGCTGAACGAGGTTTGGTGTTTATAGCTATTAACACTGATATTGAAGCGCAATTTGAATTTGTACAAGAGCAGTGGATGCAAAAGGGTGACTTCGTTAATTTATCAGTTGATGAAAAAGATCCATTAGCTGGCGTCAATAGTGATGGGCGGTTTACTTTGCCTGGTGGAACTCAAAACCCTGTTATTTTTGGAATTAATACTTTTGTTCAGACGCGTGGAGGAGGTTATTTTTTTATGCCCAGCATTAAAGTACTCGATCTACTCGCCAACGGCAAGTTATAACAAATCCATAAATCCTTAACTTGCTGGTCATACCTTCTGATCGTCTTGCTCATGATCAAGCATTGGGCAGATACTACAAAAATTTGTAGTATCCCTCATATTTACTGTGAGACGTAGAAGCATTATTGTAGTAAAGGCCATAATTCAATCATAATAATACCAGAGGTAATAATATGAAACGTACTGGCATTGATAATGACTGCTATTGATGTTTTTTGTCGGTAATAAGCTAACCCTAAAAAAACAATAAGACTCACGGGCAGGCCGAATAATACCCACACGAGAACTTTGATGTGGATGCGTTCATTTCTATCAAGATTGATCGATCCGCGACTCCGCAAATGATCGCTTATTGAATAAGGATCAAGGCGTTGAAGATCTTTTGATAAGTTTATTTGGCAGCCATAAGGGCTTAATAGCCAGAATCCACCATCAGGGCGTGTAATATGAATCCCTTGACTGTGTAACTCTCGACAGTTCCCCAATTTGGCAACAACATTGGATTGAGTGATAACACCTTTCGTATTGAGAATTTGAAGTCTGAGCTTACCTTTCCAATAATCGGTGACAAGCCATCCATCTCGATAAGCTCTGGCAAGCCGGCTATACTCTCCATGCTCTTTGTCTGCATTGCCAGTGATCCATAAGGGTTTATGACGTAGTTCAAGAGTTGATTTAGCCGTCTCTAGCCAACTATTCGTATAGACTGGTTTCCAGTGTTTGCGTGCTGGCCGGGGATCATTGACTAGTTTTCCATCCAAGGTCATCGTTTTCATACTGTTTTTATCTTGTGCAGATGAATAGGCTGCTTGTATTACGCCAAAGACTGATGCGTTCAGCATGCGTGAGGCGTTTCTCCAACAATGTTGTTGCGCTGAAGGTATAATTTTCCCAGATCCTGTCACTTCTACATACTGGTTCGGCTGAGTGTTAGTGTTAATTTTTACAATTGTATGCCATTCATTTTTCTTATAGACAACATTACAGGTCTTGCATGCCCAAGTCTTTTTTCCCTTGAATTCGACCTGGCAAGCGGCATCAGCTAAAGGCAGCTTTCTTAGCTGCAATTTTTTATGATTAACACTAGCAATAATAATTGGCCTAGCCACAACAGTGCTTCGGCCCACAGCTGATTGCGTGTGTCTATCAATCTTTTTAAGATTAGGACCCTTTTTGCTTTTAACAATTCCCACTGTATAGCGTTCTCTATTCATATAGAGAAGTTCAGCACGATTATTAACCCAGGAAAGAGCGATAAAAGATGATCGATCTGTATTCGGTAACAATACTGGTGAAACGACCCAACCATTTTTATTAACAATGCCAAATAACAAACGACTTGATCCATCCAGATAGGCAAGTACTAGATCTCCATTAGCACTTAGCGCGTAGCCAAGTAAGCGTCGAAGTTTAAGAGTGTCCGGGAAAGGCCATAAAATTCCAGTCCTTGTTTTGGCATCAATACGAGCAATACTCACCTCATCAATTCCTGATAAGCCGCAAGCAGTCCAAACAATATTGCCACTACGTAGTGGTTTAGATCCTAATACTCTGCCACATCCCCAGTATTTTCGCTTTAAATTGGAAGCCTTAATTTTATCAGGAAGCTCACTACCATCACCAAACTTCCAGTGAATGTAGTTTGGGCCTGTTATCCAATTGCTGTGAAAAATTAACTTAAACCCCGTCGACAAAGATAATATGACGCTTATGACTAATAAGGTAGCAGCAAATTTATGAGCACTCATGTTAAGTTTCTGTTGGATTGACATTGATAGGCTGGTTTTGTCAAATTAATATAGCGGGGGTGAGCTCGAACTTTGGGGATTAACATATCTAGAGCCTTTGCTTTTCTAATTGATTGAATGTGAGTGCGGGTTACAGTAATAGGGCTCATTAGTGAGTCTTGCATGGCAGAATTTGAGTAGTCGATTTAATCAGCATGGGGATAGTCACTGCATTTAATAATAATTATTCTAAAATTACTTCTGTAGAAGAATAATTGTTTTGTCATTTAGACCTAGTGTTGAATATCAGTACCAGTGTTAAATATAAGTACTAGAATTACAAGCAAAACTTGAGGGTCAATCAGACTGTATCATTTTTAGAGCTAATGTCGAAGGGTCTGATGTTATTGTCGTGAGTTAATTATTTCTATTGTTCATTTTACTAACTGCGAGGCTATTAGTGTGATTGTTTTTCTTACTGAAGTCGTGGCTCTAGAAAGTGACAGCCAGCACACCGCAGACTTTAGAATAAGCGAGTTGTATAGTATCTGTTAATCAAGGATATGTTTACCTCGGTTTAATGGTTTGCTATTCTGTCTGAGTGGACAATTAACGAAGGACTTAAGGATTATAGAATGGACTCGAATATTCAGAAAAAAATTGATCATGTGATTGTATTAATGTTAGAAAATCGGTCACTTGATAATCTAATGGGATGGTTATACGAAAACAAGGAACCTAAAAATTTCTTACCACAAGATACTCCTGAGGCATTGAGAAAATACAATGGTTTGAGTGGGTTAGACTATTCTAATCGTCTTGATTTAGAAGATCCTGAATCATCAGTAGATATTGTAAAAGGTGTTTCTAATTTTAGAGTCCCCAATCCTGTTCCCAATGAATCGTTTGCTGAGATAAATCGCCAGCAATATGGTTTAGAGATTAATAAAGACACTGAGGGTTGGTTGCCTAAAGAAGAGGGAATTGTTCCTAGCATGAAGGGCTTTTTAGCGGATTATGTCACAGCAAAATGTTCCGATCGGAATATTGCTCCGCAAATTATGGAAACTTATACTGCTGATGATCTGTCAGTGATAAGCGGTATCGCAAAAGAATATGCGATATCAGATAACTATCATGCTTCGTGTCCCACACAAACCTGGCCTAATAGGGCGTTTATGCATACTGGTACATCAGAGGGACATGTTAATAATTCACCCTATCTTCCCTATACCAGTAAAACAATTTTTAATGTGTTACAAGATGAGGGAGTCAGTTGGCGAGTGTATAAGTCAAGTCATATTATTCCTTCGTTGACAAGAATACAAATGACACAGCTTTGGTCACCTAAATTAGATGGTCATTTTGATTCGATGGAGCGATTTTATAAAGAATGCAAAACAGGAGAATTACCAGCCTATAGTTTTTTAGAGCCCAGTTTTGTTCTAGAAAAAGGCGATGCGGCGAGTAGTGAGCATCCCCCTGCGAATGTCTGTGCGGGAGAACTATTTTTACAGCAAGTGTGGGAAGCAGTGGTGACCAGTAAAAACTTCGAGCGCACACTATTTATTATCAATTTTGATGAGCATGGTGGATGTCCTGATCATGTGCCACCAAACTGGACGGCCGTTCCTCCTGACGATAAAAGTCAACCGGGTGACTTAGGGTTTAATTTTAACCGGTATGGAGTGCGAGTTCCGGCGATATTTGTCTCGCCGCATATTAAGAAATCAACTTGTGTTCGGGCCAGTACTCAGCCTTGGGATGTCGCTTCCGTCCCATTTGACCATACTTCGATTTTGGCAATGATACTCGATTGGAAAAAAATAGACCGCAATAAAGTGCTAGGACAACGAGTATCGCAATCAATTCCCAATCCATTTGATGAACTACTGACGGGGGATGCAAGGGTGGATCGTCCGCTATTTAAGGCTAGCTGTACTTTTGATGGTCCCGGTTTGCTCAATCGGTTTATAAATTTCTGTAAAGGTTTATTCGGTTTATGCTCCGACGACGGAAAACTGAGTTCTTTACAAAAATGTTTGTTATGTGTTGACGCACATTATCGTGCAGCACAAAAAAAGGGATTTGCAGAAGGTGAATTTGCGAGTAGTGAGAGCATACATCAACTGTTACAGTCTGTTAAAACTGAAAAGGATATTCTTGCGCACTTTGAAAAATACAAGCAATAGCATAGTTAAGATTGTATGAACCAGTTTTTTTAGCACCTTTTAAGGGTTTATTGTACTAATATTAAAATCTATTACGCTAGCAACGAGTGCTCACTATTGTCTAATAACGCAAGTCAAGTGAGAATGCGATAAAGTCTAATAAGGGGCTAATGGCTTTAAAAGATTTTTCGACTTCACTCAATAAATCAGCTGATTTGGCAACTTTCATTGTTGATTGATGCATAGCGAAAAAGCTCTTTCGCTTTAAGTCTTCTATATGTTGATGGTCTGTTGAATAGCCGCGTGGTGTACGAATCAGGCTATCACCTTGTATACCAGTAGTGAGTTCTTTAAAGGCTTTTCGATTTTTTACACTTTTCCAAGCATTGGCGTTGTCAACTATTGAATCACGTAGCTTGCCTAATGCGAGGCTATCAGGCTTCCAAATTCCTCCTCCAAATCGAATTTCATCAGGTGCGAAGTGTACATATAATCCCGGTGCATGAGCGTTGCGGCCTAACTCATGCCTGAAATGACAAGCGACATGGGTTTTATAGGGCGTTTTATCATTTGAGAAGCGGGTATCGCGATAAATACGGAATAGTGAGCCATTATGAGCCTTTACTTTCACAATGATGTGAGGAGAAATTTTAGCGATTTTAGGTTGAATTAATCGCATAAATTCAAGCATAGGCGTGACTATCTGTTTTTGATAGCGCTCTTTATTTTCAGTGAACCATTCTCGATTATTATTTTTCTGAAGGTCAGTTAAAAAACGAAAAAATTGATTGGAAAGTCCAGCAAATTGAGTTGACATTGATAATCCTAGTTTCTTATATCTGGATATATTGTAATTGACTGCTTAGTGTCAATCAACATTGTTTGCGTGTAGAATTGTTTCTTATTGAGGTCAAATAAGTTGAATGAGGTATACTTGTACCGGGCGAATATTCACTTCAGGATAAATGTTAGGCCGTATTGTTTTTCAATGATCATTAAAATAAGGATGATATAATGCAGTTCAAAACATTCATATTAATATTGTTCTCTTCTCTTAGTACCATTCCAGTATTGATTTTTGCAGTAGCCTCTCCCAATAGAATAGTCGACCCAGACAAGTATATTGGCGCTATTACCAAGAATACATCAGAGATTGACTTAATTAAATTATACGGCAAGAAAAATGTCAAACGTATTGAAATTGGTGTTGGCGAAGGAGAAACTGTTGACGGTACAGTTCTCTTTATGGGCAGTAGAAGTGAAATCTTTATAGAATGGAAGAAAAAATTTACAATTCCCGGTCGAGTATCCATTCACCATAAAAATTCGTCATGGAAACTTAAAAAGGGTATTCGATTTGGAAGTACGCTTTCTGAAGTTGAAAAAATCAATGGTAAGCCTATTAAAATCACAGGTTTTGAATGGGACTATCCTGGCCGAACCACTTCTTGGGGTAAGGGCAAGCTCAACTCGAATTTGCAACTAGATTTTGAGCCGCGAGCCGATATACCAGGAATTGAATTATCGAAAGTCAGTGGTGATGGCAGCTTTAGTAGTGAAAATAAAATTATCAAAAAACTAAAACTAACAGTCAAAGTCATCTATATTCGTTGGGATCTAAATTAGCGTCACAATTAAGGCGAAAAAAAGGAAAACTTGTTTTGTATAAATTATCTTCAATAGTGTTAGGCTTATTAATTTTTACGACGCTATTTTATTTGTACCTTGAATATTTTAGTTATTCAGGTTTTCCAGACGGACGTTTATTTGAATTCGACAAAGTGATGAAAACAGTGATTAAGGTGATGTTTTTCCCAGGAATACTAATCGCTGTTTATTGCTTCTATATTTCCACCTTAGGGGTAGATCAAAAGAGAAATATTAGATTAATAGTGGCACTGCTAATTTTTATACTCTACCTGACAATTTTCATACTGCTTCGAAACTATCTATACGATCATACTGACCATGGCCAAGGGGGTTGATAACAAGTCCGCGCAACCTATTCCAGTGGTTTGCTAGTCACCCTTGACCTTTCTGAGGTGAGAACTGGTGTTATTGCATACTATCTGCGCTGATAGTGTGTTATAAAGATACACAGAGTTTGCGATAAAAGCATAGATAGCGTGTCATAAAATGATGAATTCAATGCAGGAGTTGATGTCATGGAGACTGAAAAAATAGAGGTGCTCACAGAAAATGGAGACTTATTGGAAGTCGCCGTATTATCGAAGAATGCTTCAGTGATTCAAGTTGTTTTAGGAGAAGGTGTACACTGTGTCAAGTGTGAATTAAAGCCTATAAAAAGTGGCGAGGCTTATGTTGGTTCTGTGATGGGACGGGAAATTATTTATGAACGAAGCGCAACTGATGTGCAGAAAGATATAGACAGGTTAAATCCACATTTACGTCATTCACGACCACAACGATAGAAAACCTACCTCTATATTAGATTAGTGGTCGACTCACATATTAACGATTATCGATCAGACGTTATTTACTGACGAATGGCTTATATTATTCTGTGTAGGCTAATAATGATATTGTTTACTTATAGAGTCAAATCTATTGCCATATAATTGCTTTAAAGGATTTTTTATAAAAATTTTATGGCAGAAATCATCCCACCACTGAATCAACAAACGTTAAGTCGCATGACGGCTGGTGAGAAGCGTTTGGCTCGTCGGCTTGAGGCCTTGCTCGAACAAGATTATTTGGTTTGGTATGATATTCCTGTCGGTAAAAACCGCCGCTATCCTGATTTTATTATACTGCATCCTGCGCGTGGTTTACTATTTTTAGAAGTTAAAGACTGGAAGTCAGAGACTATTAAAAAATTAACTGTGGCGGATGTTACTTTACAAACCAACAATGGTATGGTGATTAAGCCTCACCCATTAGAGCAAGTGCGTCAATGCACTTATGCAGTCATCAACCGTTTGTCATGTGATCCTCAACTTCGTCAGGTGAACAATAAATACAATGGTAATCTAGTGATGCCATATGCTTGGGGAGTGGTCTTTACTAATATTACTCGTAATCAAATCGAAAAGTCTATTGCTGATGATTTACGTGAAACACTTTTACCTGATCATTTGATCATGTATAAAAATGATATGTTGGAGAGTGCAGACGCAGAGACCTTTCAGGAGCAACTTTGGGGGATGTTTAACTATAATTTCGGGACACAATTAACGCTTCCCCAAATTGATCGTATTCGTTGGCATCTTTTTCCTGAAATTCGAATTAATGATGATGAGCAAGTTGATCTTTTTACTTCTACTAAAGAAGATGACTTAAAACAAGAGCAAGAGGCCAGTCATCCTATCGAGAAAAATCTTCCTGACATTATTAAAATTATGGATATACAGCAAGAGCAGCTTGCGCGCAGTATTGGGGAAGGGCATCGGATAATTCATGGTGTTGCGGGATCGGGTAAAACCATGATTTTGGGTTTTCGCTGTTTATATTTAGCGCAAGCAATGAGTAAGCCTATTTTAGTGCTTTGTTTTAATATTACATTAGCAGCTAAGTTGCGCAGTTTTATTTCAGCAAAAGGCATAGAGGCTCAAGTTCAAATTTATCATTTTCATGATTGGTGTAAAGAGCAGTTAAAAACATATCACGTTGAACTGTTTCAATCTGAAGCCCCAGTCTATGAACGCCAGGTTGAAACAGTGATTAGTGCTGTTGAAAAGGGGTTTATTCCTAAAGGTCAGTACGGTGCACTACTTATAGATGAAGGTCATGATTTTGATGCGGAGTGGCTTAAATTAATAGTACAAATGGTTGATCCTGAGACTAATTCGTTATTGATGCTTTACGATGATGCGCAGTCTATTTATAAGAATCGTACTGGTCTGGGTTTTAGTTTATCGAGTGTCGGAATCCAAGCTAAAGGACGCACCACTATTTTAAAGCTCAATTATAGAAACACTCGAGAGATTCTTGATTTTTCTTACGCCTTTGCTAAACAGTATCTTGCAGCTCAAGCAGCAGATGAGGATCATATACCTCTTATTGAGCCTCAAGCTGCAGGCAACATTGGCGCGTTTCCAGTGGTGAAAGAGTTTTCTTCATTAAAAGAAGAGATTGAATTCGCTAAATTATGTATTCAAAAATGGCTTAAGAACGGTATTCTCCTCAGGGAAATGGCTATTTTATGTGTCGCCAAATATCAAGGTGAAGAAATGGCAGCTAGTTTGAGTAGAGCACAAGTACCCAATAGTTGCTTAATAACAAGTAAAGCAAAAAGTAAATATAGCGTCATGAATGATATGGTGACTGTGTTAACGGTACACAGTAGTAAAGGATTAGAGTTCCAAAGAGTGATTATAATTGGTGTTGGTTCAATGAATGATGAAAAGGAACGGCTGCAACAAAATGCTCGTTTACTTTATGTTGGTATGACGAGAGCGCAAAGTTGTTTATTGATGACGACTTCGGCGAGAAATGAATATAGTCGTAAGATCTGCAAGATTTGTGAGTCTAGTAAGATAACTGGGAGCAATGAATAATAAGCCCACAATAAAAAGAAGAGAGTTTTGGGATATATATCCCAAAAATCACGCCTCAAAATCACGCCTATAGTGCCATGCAGAGAGGCTAGCCGAGTATAACGTATTTAAAAAGCGAAATAAAATAGGTCAGCAGATGTATAGTGTGTTTTGAATTGTTACAATTTTTTTTTGGCAGATACTTATCAAATGCAAGTAAGCGAAAACATTAAATCTATTATGCAAGATGAATCCATATCTCCTTTATAATACCCGTATAGTCAATAATTAGTGGTGATATTAACATGCAATTCAGATCTTACATTTTCATATTCATATTTGTTCTACTATTATCTGAGGCGGCTCTGGCGGGTCCATTGCAGCACGCTGCGTCACAAGGTGATCTAGTTGCCGTTAAACTTCAGTTGAAGAAAAGTCCGGATTTGAATGGGCGAGATAGATTAGGGATGACTGCATTAGACTGGTCATCGAGATTGGGTCATATACAGATGGCTACTCTACTGCTAAAACAAGGTGCTGATGTGGATGCTATTAGTGGCGGCGGAACAGCATTAGTACATGCCGCTTCGCGAGGGCATATTGCTATGGTAAAATTGTTGTTGAAGCATGGCGCAAAGGTGAACGTAAATCCGAGTCGGAAGGGTAGCAGTGCAGCATTGATAGTGGCAGTCAGGTCCAATAAAATGGAAGTGGTAAATCTTTTGCTTAGTCATAAAGCGAATGTCAACACAAAGGGCCATAAAGGAGTGACTGCTTTAATTTTGGCATCAGCGAAGGGATATCTCGCTATTGTTAAAAATTTACTGCGAGCCGGTGCAAACCTGGAAAGTATGTCTAGAGGGCGAACCGCTCTAATGGTGGCAAGCTCTCTTGGTCATGTGGCTATTGTGGCAGAGCTATTAAGGCATGGTGCTAACGTGAATGTGAGGACGCCAATGATAGAAAGTGCACTAATGATTGCTGCCACTAAAGGTCATGTACTTATCGTTAATCTTCTTCTTAATAAAGGTGCAAAGGTGAACGTGATAGATAAATTTGGAGATACTTCCTTGATGCTATCATCTTATAATGGACATGTCGCTGTGGTGGATGCTCTTCTTAGGCATGGAGCTAAATTGGAGTTAAAAAATAGAGAAGGAAAGACCGCATTAATCAGGGCTTCTAGGAGAGGTCATTCTACTATTGTAGCGCTCTTACGTTTAGCGCAGTCAGGCAGGATACTTCTAGGTAAAATTATAGCGATCGGTCCTAAGAGGTTCACAAATAATTACCCGGCTGTATGGTTTTGCCCAAATAAGGGCAAAGTTATTTCTATTAAAGAAAAGAAATTGTTGCAGAATGATCAGCAATGTCGTGTCTTGATTGAGCCAGGAGATCCTGAGTTTCTTGTCCGAACCAAAGTTCTTAACAAGAAAAAACATTTTCTTCAAGTCGGTGTTGGCTTTGATCTCTATATCAATGCAAAAAAGGGCATTGCCGGCACTAGTCTGTTACGGCTAGGTAAGTCGGAGTTGCAAGTACCGAACCCAGTTTTTGTGTATAAAGATAATGGCAGGGAGTGGGTGTTTGTGGTGATTACAAGTAAACAGAAAGAGCGTACTATTAGTTTTTATTGGCGTCCACTGACAAAGTAATGCTTAAAAATCGTGTGTGGTGAAAATACTAGCCACACACGTTATTTAAGATAATAGAACCCTTAAATTTTTTCTAAAATTTTCCTAGACGATCAATATGGGGTATTAATGTATTTGATCTTTTTTCTATTATTTAAATTTTTCCGACTAAATCAATGCCAGGTGTTAATGTGGCTTGTCCTTCTTCCCAGGCAGCCGGGCAAACTTCGCCATCATTATTAGCAACAAACTGAGCAGCTTTTACTTTTCGCAGCATATCTTTAGCTGAGCGTCCAATACCTAAGTCATGAATTTCTGCTACTTTAATAATCCCTTCTGGATTAACTAAAAAAGTGCCACGTAAGGCTAGCGCTTCTTCTTCAATCATTACGTCAAAGCCACGAGTGATCACACCAGTAGGATCGCCAACCATTGGGTATTTAATTTGGCCAATCGCTTTGCTAGTGTCATGCCATGCTTTATGCGTAAAGTGTGTATCAGTTGACACTGCATAAACTTCTACATCAAGTTCTTGCAGCTGTTCGTAATGCTTGGCCATATCTTCTAGTTCAGTCGGGCAAACAAAAGTAAAGTCGGCAGGGTAGAAAAAGAATATTGACCACTTGCCTTTTACATCATCGCTAGTAATGGTTTTAAACTGGTCTTTATGGAAAGCTTCAGCAGTGAATTCTGGGATACTTTTGTTAATCATCGACATTCGGTGTTTCCTTGCTAGTGATTAGATTTAAATAGGCTGATTACCTCAGCGTCGATAACAAGAATAAAGGCTTTTATAGTTCTAGTAAATCAATTAAAATAGATGTTATCGATCGATTAAATAGAACATAAGGCTATGATTTCATTAAAACAAGTGATCTATATTCTGGCTGTGGCCAAGACTTTACACTTTAAAAATGCTGCTGAACTTTGTTCCGTCTCACAATCGGCTCTAAGCACAGCCGTGTCTGAAATGGAAAAACAGCTGGGATTTCAGATATTTGAGCGTGATAATAAAAAGGTTTTAATCACCAATGTGGGGGTCCAGTGCCTAGAAAAGGCACAAAACATTAAATTGCTGATGGATGATTTGTATCAATTGGGCCAACACTTAAAATTACCCATGAGTTATCCGATGTCTCTTGGGGTGATTCCAACAATCGGGCCTTATTTGTTTCCAAAGGTATTGCCCATCGTTCGTGAGCTGTATCCTGATTTTCAACTAAGCATAATCGAAGAGCAGTCTAACGTATTGGTGAATAAGGTCAAAAATGGCGAAATCGACGCAGCCATTTTGGCTTTGCCTTTTAATGTAGAGGGTTTGATTACTTTTGAGTTTTGGCAAGAGGACTTTCATTGGGTGGCTCATCGTGATGACAAGCTTGCTTCTTTAAAAGAGATTACCAGTGCTGAATTAATGCAATCAAATTTAATGTTGTTACAAGACGGGCACTGCTTAAAAGATCATGCTTTGGCCGCTTGTAAATTTCCGGCGAATAAAGAAAGCGAGTCAATGGCATCCTCTAGTTTGACTATGTTGGTACAAATGGTGGCTGGCCATATGGGAACAACGTTAGTGCCTGCCATGGCCCTTGATCAGTTGTTATCTGGCAATACGGAATTAAAGGCGGTGCATCTGAATGAATCATCACCACACAGAACCATTGCTTTTATTGTTAGGCCTAATTATTCAGGAGTGAAAAATATAGAAATTTTAATAAAGCTGTTTCAGCAAACGATGTGAAGGAACATTATCCTCAGCCGATGTTTCAATAAGCTGAGAGTGTGATCAGCATTGATATTATCTCAGCTAATGCTATCTCAACTTGGTCTGTTGATTCAAGCTTACTTAAGCTTAGCTTTTAAAGTAACATTAAAATAGAAATTATAAAGGTAGGTAATATTTGTATGTATATACTCGATACGAAAAACTCAAAAAAAATAGAGCTTATTGCTGAATATCAAGAGGCCATAAACAAGCTTGATATTCAATACGCAAAAAATATTGTGAAGGAGATTGCAATTCCTAGGCACTATGTGGCTGAATCGCACAATAATTACAAAGTTTCGGATTATATTGCGGGTGAATTTTTAGGTCTCGGGCTTGATGTCATAAAGCAAGGCGAGTATGAAAACGTTGTTGCATACTCTGCTGATGGGTTTGATCAATGCACGATGATTATTGGTGCCCACTTTGATAGTGTACCCAATTCACCGGGCGCAGATGATAACGCCAGCGCAGTGGCAGGAATGTTAGCGGCAGCTTCTGTATTAACGAAGCTGACTAATAAAATTGCTTATGTGGCATTTAACTGTGAAGAGGATGGTTTGTTGGGGAGTCAGGATTTTGCAGATAATTTTCTGTCCGAGCGAGACCATCAAATTAAATTTGTTCATATTTTGGAAATGATTGGTTATTGTAAACATGAGGCGGGTAGCCA
>UOFL01000185.1_pt1 | contig 34958 bp, 31 predicted proteins | sample 1990081 | NCBI WGS metagenome assembly UOFL01 (sample SAMEA4728526, study PRJEB27164) | hydrothermal vent metagenome | biome: marine basaltic hydrothermal vent biome; feature: marine hydrothermal vent; material: mineral | place: Pacific Ocean | collected 2011-06-14/2011-07-23 | depth 1741 m | reverse complement strand
CGCAGATGAATTTATATTATTAGGAAAATATGTGGCAGGCCGAGTTTACCAAAAACAAAGTTTTATAAGGTATAAGCGAGCACAGCGTAAACTTAACAACTAATCTTGCAAACAGTAAACAGTAAACCAAGACCTTATTTTATTACAAGTAGTAATTAGGTCTGAATGTTTTTATTTTAGGAGTGATGATATGAATTTACAAAATAGCTATTTTTCTATAACCAGTCCATTTGTTATTGTGGAAAGATGGATGCACCCTTTTCGTCGCTTTATGAACGCTAATATACAAGATAGGGCAATTGATATAAAAATAACTCGTCGCGCCGAGAAAGCCTTGCACAAACGAACATCTCCCATGTTAATCGAAATGCAATTGTATTTATCCTGTATGGTAAAAAAGCGTGTTATTTTTCATGAGAAGGATGAGTCTAAGTCGTCTAAAGTCAATGATCAACTTTCACTGAAGTTCAGGACAGTGGTCGCTACTGCTTGTGACCCGGTAGAATTTGCCAAAAATTATCCAGTGAAGGAAGAGTTAAATACGGTGGCCACTAGTAAGCTTTCTCCCTCGTCGTTGAAAATTGATTATCGACAAGATCAATGGATTGGCGAGTTCGATATTTAACTGTTGTGATATAAAAAATTAGAATTAAAGTGTGTAGTTCCGATAATACATAATCTGTATTATGTCAAAATCGGTTATCAGGAGCCGCTCACTAAGACGAAGTTTGACTTATTAATAGAGTGTATTTCTGGTATTTCTGGTATTTCTGGTGTTGTTGGAATAAGTAGATCAAAAATATTAGGCTCAGTAGAAGATCATTTGTTAAAAGGCTGTAACACAATTGTATCTATGTACTAAAATTACTAATGTAGTATATTTTATAGACTACGAACCTAGTCAGGAACCAGAAACCTCGGACTCGGATCACTATTCAAATGACTGGATAAAGCTTGTTGAGCAAGGCTTGAGTATAGTCAGTAAGCAGCTGCCTAAACTGGTGAAGGCTGCAGAACACACTTGTCAGGACATAAGGTTAAAATGGAATGATGAGTGGCTCACTTTATTTGAGTGTAATCTTAGTCAAATTGACTCAGAAGTATTACGCGGTTATATAAGGGCTTGTATAGCAAGTTCTGTTGCCGTTGATCAAGCTATTTGGTCGGATGATGAAAGTAACCTCGGACAACATGTAGTGACATGGATGGCATGTCATACAAAAAGGGATATCCCTTTATTTATTCGCTATATGGAGTGTTCTGATATTGATCATATTGTAGGAGGAGACTTTGTAGAGGTTTTTGATGTTTATCAATGGACGTTTGAGACAATGTTGATGTGGGTTGCAAGACTCACCAGTTGTAGAGACCAACATATTGACAAAGAAGGTTGGGATCGAAAGCCATATTTGTCGGATTGGATTAATGCTAATCCAAGCCACATGGATTTAACTATAAAAGTGATTGCTGAAAAATTAAATTCAATGGCTTGGAATGAGCAAGACCATGAAATAGATGATCTGTTTAATAGTATTGAGTTGGAAGCGGAAGTCTTTCTTGTACCAGAACATGGTCTAAAGGATATCGCTGTTTTCATTGTCAAGAAAGCGATTGCAGGGGCAAAAGAGTTGGCACGTCAAACTAGTGAGCAGGGGTCTAAGCCACCTCACTTTTTAGATAAGTTTGCTGAGTAAAAAAGAAATTATTCAGATCAGTCCCAACTATAAATTCATCGATTATTTTAGTTTACAATCAGCTAAGGCAGAGCTTATCGTTTGAGTAAAAAGTTTTCTAAGTCACTCCCCAATGCATCATTTAGGTAGTCACTTAGGCCATCATTTAAGAATTCACTATAAGACTCCACTCAAACTATTAAATGATAAGCAAAGGATGATAGAGTGCAAGACGTTTTTAAAGAAGTACCGATGTGTCATGAAGCATTGATTATTATATTTTTCAACTGGATTTTATTAGACTAGTTTGCACGGCCCTATTCACATTTTGCGGTATCTATCAGTAAAGCGTTGTCTTGTACTATTCTGTATTATATTAGATAATATTCGCTACTTAGAAAAATAATTAGTGGTGTAATGTTACAAGAAAAATTTAGAAGCTTAGAAGAAGGCTTTTTCTCAGCAGTTGAGTTAAAGAACTTTTTAGAAGATGACCGTCTTTTACATGCGGTAATGCTTAATATAAACAAGCAGCTTGATCAATTGGAGTGTCAGGGGGATATTACAGACTATATTTCTCTATTGCCCAAGACACTTGATAAGTTATCCTGGCAGGGTCAAGAGACTGCTGCAACACTTTATCGCAAGTTACCTTGTTGGGAGTTTCCAGTATGGCGAGCTGAAGACGTTCCTGAGTTCGTTCAAGTTGCTTGGTGTCAGGCAGAGTTATGTGCTGGCAGAGTTGATTGCTATAGCCAAGTGTCTTGGCCGATATTTTGTAAAGCTTATAGAGCATTTAATTGGTGTGAAGTACGGCATCCAGATTTATTGTGGCAAGCTTTACATGAAATTCAAAGCGAAAAAATCTCTGACATAATTTTATCCAACATCGAAAACATAATTGATAGCAGTGCGTTACCTTATAATATTTTGTTTCAATTTGTGCTCAAGCAATTGCGTAGCCGCTCGTTGACAACCGTGTACACCGCTTTACAATCGTTGAAGCAGACTTGGTGTCTGCTATTTGAATGCCCAACTAATATACTTGAGCCTTTACTAGAATCATATAATGATGCGATTGCAATAAATGCACTGGAGTTGTTATTCTTTTGGGGAGAAGTAGGAGGACTTGAACTACACTTAAATTCGCAACGGATTGAGTTCTCCAATTGTTTATTAGTCTTATTTAAAGACCATGCACAATATCAACATGTCACGTTGTTACTCGATTTCGTAAAACAAGATTTTGCAGCATTCAGTCGCTCTGTGATTGAATGCCTGTCTACTATCACTCTTAAAGGACAGCGCATTGCCAATAAGCACTTATCCAGTATTTTCACATTAGCGGCCTACAGGGAAGATGGCCAAGATGAAAAAATAGCGTTTATTATCGGAGATAGGTGGGAGAAATGGCAGGCACTGTTGGAGGGTTTGTCTTACGATGATCAAGCTTGGACTAGTCAATTAGAGCTCATTCAATGTGTAGATGATCCTGCCGCTGAACAGTATTTAGTGCAGCTGCTAAATAACCCTGAACTTCATACTATACATGAACATATGCTGAGGATTTTGTCTCATAAGGGTAATCCGATGATGGCTAAGACAGTATTTCGTTTTTTCGATCAATATCCGCAAACAGTATTACAAGGCTTGCGTCCCATCATTACTCCTGAAATAAGGAGGCAGTTACAAGTCCGTTATCAGTCTGGTTTACCCAGTACAATTAACGACGATGTCGGGCAGTTCTTGCAAAATACACAGCTTGATATTGATTATAGTGTTTCTAGTAATGGAGTGATGCAGACTTACTTAAAACAACTCCAATTTAATCATGATTCATCAGGATTTGATTTTCTAGAGCAGCAATTAGGTATGGCTGAGGTAAGTACATATATTACTTACTGCAAAAATATTTATTTTTTGCCAATACTGTCAAAGTTATTATTACACGACGATGAAGAGGTTAAGCTAAGTGTAATACAAGCAATAAAAGAGATCGCATTTATTTTATTTGATAGTGAAAGTATTGTTGAGCCGAGTATTGTCAAGGCAGATAACAGAGAAACTGCCGGAGATTACTTATTAAGTACCTGTATCATAGGTCAGCTAAACACTGCTAATTTACATGAACTTAAACCGCAGTTTCGGATAATAAGTGCATTTCCTGAGTTGAGATTTGAGTGGTTGCATGATTACAAGACCTGACCCCAGTCCTGGAGTGGTTGCATGATTACAAGACCTGACCCCAGTCCTGCAAGACCTGCCCCCAGTCCTGCTGAAGTGATAGAGTTTTGGTTTTCTGGCAAGGGTAGAGGTTGTTGGTTCAATTCAACACCTGAGCTGGACGGTTTTATAAAAAGTCGCTATGAATATCTGTGGCAGAGTGCATGTAACAATCATTTGCTTGCATGGCAAAATAGTGCCGAGGGTTGCCTTGCTTTGGCTATAATATTTGATCAGTTTCCATTGAATATGTTTCGTGGTTTGGCTGAAAGTTTTTCCAGCGAATCTCAGGCGGTTGCAATCACTCATTTGGCTGTAGAGAGTGACTTTGACAAAGCTATCTCTTATGAAAAACTTGCCTTTTTATATGTGCCGTTAATGCATAGTGAAAATTTAAATGATCAGGAGTTGTCCGTGAAATTGTTTACCGAGAACAAACTTAGCAGGAATATTCGATATGCAATACACCATCGAGATTTGATCAAAAAATTTGGAAGATTTCCGCATCGAAATATTATTTTAGGTCGCGAAAGCACTGTTCAAGAAATTGAATATTTAAACTCGAAACAGGCGTTTTTAGGCTGAATTGATTTCCTGTGGTAAAGGCATCGTTTACTATTAAGGACAAAAAATAGATTTTTTTTGCCCTTAATTGCGTGTGCCTAGTAGATAGCCATTATTACTATTAGCAGTTTAATATTAATGGACCCTTTACTAATAACTTGGTGACCGTTTAGTAATTGCGTTGGCTAACTTTTTAGGCTGCTTGGCTTAAAGCCAACTTTACCTAACATCCAAGTCGAAGGACAAAAGCCTATGATGCCTGCTACTGGCATCATAATCGCTGGCAAATAGGCTATCCAGTGAATATTAGTAAATCCTGAGAGATAAAAACCTATCCATAAAAAAACAGATGCAAGAATAAATGTAACTCGTATAGCTGACATAATAAATACCTCATTAATATCGAAAATTGTTTTCAGGTAAAAGCATTATAGGATACCTGGTGCAGAGTGCATTTTAGTGCTTGTTGTCAGTAAGTTATGTATGTCGGGTCACATAGACGATTAAGTATTGGAGGATATATCACATTGAATTAGTTGGGGATTTACGTGTACTGCTTAAATTCAATTAAAAAAGACCGATATTTTCCACATCATTTGTAATTTTATTTATTTAACCAGAGTTGCATTGCCTTTTCTTCTGTATCTAATTCATGTTGATTAATTAGTCCTCGCCTTAATGAGATTGAAATGGCACGGCTACGTAAGTTCAGTAGTTCGTGACTGGATTTGTCTGTGATATTGCTTTGATCTATGCCAAGTTTTTCGTATAAAGATCGTAAACGGTTTTGCACTCCTCGGCGTGATAAGAATCGACGCTTAGCAATGACGTTATCAGTTAGACCCAGTGCAATATCAATTAATACCTCATATTCTAAATCAGAGATACTGGTGTCAGAACGTTTGATTCGTGCTTGTACGGGACGTATTTTTGAGTCTATCCAGCATTGCTCTTCAATATAGACTGAATCAACTGCTTTTATCAAAACATCCGATGAATTGTCTTTGAGGACGTAGCCATAAACTGTTTCTGGCGGTACAAAATCGGCCAGTGAGCGAACATAGATTTCATCTTGGTGTTGAGTCCAAAAAACTATTTTCAAGTGAGGGTATTGCGCCCAGGCGGTTTTAGCAAACTCAATGCCATTGATGCCAGGCATTTGAATATCACTCAATATATTCTCGTACTGGTGATTTTCCAATGCAGATAATGCTTCTGAGCCATTGGTGACAAAATTTAATTCATAGTGTTGAACCAAAGAATGACTTAAAAACTCTCGATCGCGAGCACTGTCTTCAGCGACCAATAGTTTGACACGATTGACGCCTACATTCTCTTGTTTTTGTTCTTGTTCTTGTTCTTGTTTGATTTTTTCGTTCATTATTGATCCTGGCGTTTACTTTATAATGACTATTTTCGAATTTTGACTGTATTGATAATTAGCTCGAAACGACAACCACTGCTAAATCGAGAGGTGTCCCATTTTGCATGCCCCTTAATCAGAATAGCTCGTTCCTTTATATTGTTGATGCCATGCCCCTGATGAGTCTGGGTTTGTTGAGTATTAAAGCCTATTCCATTATCTTCAGCAAGTAGAGTGATAGTATTAGCAGATCTTACCAAGCTAATTTCATAACGATCACAACGGGCATGTTTGAGAATATTGTTGATGACCTCAAGACTTATTCGGTATAGGTGGAGTTGCTCACTTTTGTCAAGGGCACTACAGGCTTCCGGATCGATATGGGTTTTCCAATCGGGAAGGTTATCGTTGCTGCAGTATTTTTCAAGATGAGACTTTATCGCAGCCCCTAAGCCAATTAAATCAAGTTCCTGAGGATGTAAATCATCAATGATTTTTCGGATTCCTACTTTGATTAAGGTGATCTGGTCTAACAGAGAAGTTTTTAGAGCACTGGGGTTTTGAGCGTCGTCACCAGTATTCGTAGTGACACTAGCATCACTATTCGTCGCTTCGGTAGCACTAAAGTCGATTTTGTCGATTTCTCGCGATAAGTTAGTAAGATCAGACAGCGTTTGATCATGCATATCCCTAGCAATACGGCTACGCTCTTTTTCTGTACTTTCAATGAGAACACGCGGTGAAGTATTTAAAGTCAAGGTCGATAAAGTTTGTTGTAGAGTATGTTGTAAGTTAGTAAGAAGATCATTTTTATGATCAACAGTTGCGATACCTAGTAAATTGGATATTTGACGATTCAGCTCGGCAATTTTGTTAAGCGGACTACCAGACTTGCTGGAACTCCAGTAGAGTAGTGCAATACAGACCAAAATTGCGATGATTAAACCTATTCCAGCATATTTTATAGTACGAATGGTTGTTTGATTTACGTTATCATAATAGCGAATATAGGCGTATCGTTTTTTGGCATGAGCATTACGATAACTAGTATTCAGAAATGGAATGAGTTGACTAAAAGCCGTGTTAAGCTTTTTAAGGTTAAGTTTATTACGATAAGCAACCAAATTTTCCAGCTGCGAAAGTTTAGCAGCAGAATAAGAATTGGTGTGTGGGTGATATTTTATCTGCTCAAATAAGGCAAGCAAGCGGTTAGAATTATCTAAATAACGAAAGTACAAGGCATCTGGATCACCATTGTTAGATAATTGCTGAACAATGAGTTGCATATTTTTGGTGATAACAGTCGATCGTTCAAGAGAGTTGCTGAGTGTCGCCCAGTTTCGTATCTTGATGTTTTGTTTGCGAATATCACTTAACTCGACATACGCGAATAGGTACACCAATAAGAACATTATGGTGATAGTTATAGGGGGGATTAAAATTTGCTTATTGTAGGTCACGTTTTCCTGCTTGTTAAATATTGACATATTGACATGCTCTATCTCTCTATAATAGGGCAAATTTTATCTAACGTAATGTGCGTAAGCACAGTAATAAATGCGATCATGTCTATAGATTTTTCGACTCTTAAGGAGCAGCATTTAACTTAGTCAATGCTGCTTATGCAGTAACGCATTGAGGTGATCTTTGATTAAACAATTATTTGTCAATCCATTGTTAATAGTATGCCTATTTATCAGTACAATAATGCCGCATAGTGTATTAGCGGGTACTGACAACCACTTAGGTAAAAGAAGTGATAATAGCGGCGGTCACAACACGGCGAGTGGCGGTAGTAAAAGAGCAAAGCTCGCTTCACATAAGGTTAAACAACAATCTTTACCGGCTGTTTTGACCCTTAGATTTGCACTTGATCAGGTCGGCTTACACCCTGTGATGTTGCAACGACGATCCGCGATGAATTTGGCTAAGGCGAATAAACAGCTAGTACACTCGAAAAACAATTTTAATGTTTGGGTCAATGGTCAATTGCGTTATGTGGAGCCATTGGCGAGTTCATCAGTGCAATCAAATGATGACAGTCAGCTTGGAATAGTGGTGCGTAAACGTCTTTATGATTTCGGCCAAACAGGGGCGAAATTAAAAGCCGCGCATTGGCAGATCAAAAAATCAGAGTGGTTGTTATTAGCGGCACGCGATCAACAGCAGATTAAAATCATGCAGGCCTATTTTGCTGTGTTGCTAGCTGATTTGGCCTATGCACGTGATAACGAAGCAATGGCAACTGCCTATGTGGCGTTTGATAAAGTCAGACACAGAAATACACTAGGCCAGGTTTCAGATGTTGAGCTTTTACAGAGTGAAACAAATTATCAACAATCAAGAAGTGCCCGTTACACAAGTGATGTGGCGCGTCGCATCAGCCGAGCTGTCTTGGCCAATACACTTAATCGCCCAGGGCAGTTATCGTCTACGCTAGCTGAACCAGCGTTTAATAGTAGAAAGATAAAATTTCCTGACTTAAATAGTATTATGACTCAGGCCAAAAAAAGCAATCGCCGATTATTAGCATTACGATCTGCTGTTGTAGCGGCTAGAAAAAATATATTAGCCGCTCAAGCTGGACGTAGGCCAGTGCTAGAATTTGAAATGGGAGGCTACGAATATCAACGAGAAATCGGTTCACGAGATAAAGCAAGGGCAAGCATTAATATTCGTATTCCGTTATTTACTGGGGGGCAAGTGAAGGCAGAGGTAGCACGTAGTACCGCAATTTATTATCAAAAGAGAGGGGATTTGCGTCTTTGGCAGTTACGGCTGCGCCAGGTTGCACTTGAGCTGAGTCAAGCGATTTACGTTTTGCGTGCCCGTCGTGATACCACAGACAAGCTGCTCGAATACCGAGAGCTATCGCTTGATAGAAGCCGGGCTTTATATGAGCTTGATGTTCGTAAAACGTTGGGGGATGCGATGGTTAAGCAATCAGCGGCCCGTTACGAAGCCGCGAAAGTTAAATATCAAATTATTTTAACCTGGGCTCGATTAAATCTGCTACAGGGAAAATCTATTTTTGCTAGACACACTCAAAAAGTTAAAAAATCTGTTAGTCGTACACTTAAGCAGGAGTAATTATTGTGGTTTATTACGGTATTTCAAAATCCTTTGTCTCACAAAATAGCGGGTCCTCGTTCATTATTTGTATGTTAGTTATTTTTACTGCGGGATTCTCTATTGCTGCAAGTGCTGCAAGCATTGAAGGAACACTTGATTGGAATCGTCGAGTTGAATTAACAACGACAGTTTCTGGTAAGGTAAAACAAATTTTAGTATCGCCAGGGGCTCTAGTGATAAGCAAACAAGTTTTGTTAAAGTTAGACAGTACCATTTTTAAGGCGCGTTTAATGTTGGCCAAGGCTGCTCATAGTAAAGCGGCACATGTTTATAAAGAGGCAAAAAAAGAGAAGCAACGTCAAAAAGAGTTATTCGATCGAACGGTTATTTCAACTCATGATCTTGAACTATCGAAAATTGCTCACACTAAGGCATTAGCTAATGTAAAACAAGCGCAAGCCAATATGTTATTAGCAGAGTATAAAAAATCAGAATCCGTTTTGCGGGCACCCTTTGATGCGGTGGTACTTTCCTTGCAAGTTGAGCTGGGGTCTGTTGTGAGTACCCGCTTAAACGTAAAGCCTATGTTAGTGTTAGCCGAGCGTGGTAAAATGAAAGTAACAGCGAATATTAGTCTAAAAATGCTTGGGAAATTGACAGTGGGCCAAACAGTTAAGGTAGTCGTCAATAGTAAAGAATATGCGGGCGTTATTTCCGAACGTGGGCTTGAGCCTGAGCCTGCTGTAATAGGACAGACAGGTGATAAGCAGCGGTATCGTGTGAGTGTGGTTTTTAAGTTGTCTAACGATCAATTATTAGCAGTAGGACAGACAGCGTTCATTCATTATTAAGGGCTGTTTTATTATGTCATTTAGTATTATAGGGAAAAAATGTATTGTCAATGGAAGAGTGCAGGGTGTCTGTTTTCGTGCTGCAACACAGCGCAAGGCAACGGTATTAGGAGTGTTTGGTAGTGCCATAAATTTGCAAGATGGTTCAGTGGAAGTGCATGCTTATGGAGGAAAGAAAGAAGTTGACGCGCTTTGTGATTGGTTGTGGCATGGGTCTAGCTCTGCGCAAGTAGAATGTGTGCAGTGTGAAGATATTTTAATCAGCCGTTTGAACGAGGAACAGGATAAGGTATTTTTGATTAGATAAAAATCAGACTCTACTGGTTTTTATCTCTCTACTTATCCTGTTTTTATCTCTCTGCTCATCCCATTTTTATTTCGTTGCTTATTTAATTAAACAATTGAGAAAGAGTCAGTTAGTTTAAGTGTTTATCTTTCCAGAATTTGGTTCCTTTAAGAGTGGCTTGTAATGCCAGTCCACTTTTAGTGATGTGGTAAATAGTGATCCCGCCAATAAGTGCTTCTCCAGTGTAAGCTTTACCTTTATCGCTTGCTTTAGCAGTAGCATCTGCATGAGCGCCAACATTCCAACCTTGATGAATAAAGTGTCTTAATGAACTTTTAGTATGAAAAACAAAAATAACACGGAAATCTTTAACGCCAAGACCTAGTCCAAAACCTATTTCTCCCATACGCATATAAGTTTTGTGTCCACTATGAGTGTTAGTGGCAACGCCATAACCTCCAGTCACGCTCGCCAAAATAAGGTTGATGTTGGCGTTACTGAATACGGCGTAGCCAGCTGATTTATGAATAACGCGTCGAGCATGCGGTTTGATACGGTAAAGATGCGATAAAGTATCTCTTTGCATATCCAGTATAAATTTGCGTTTGTCGGCAGGTGTTTTTTGACTGTTTAGTCCACAGCCGCCTAGTAGTAATGTGAAGAGTATCGTAACGATCAGTGTTTTATTCGATTTCATATTTCACCCTCTATAGTCAAAGTTAAATTTTTCAGTGTCAGTCATTGACGGTTATCTCGCTGCCGTCTCTCTTGTCTCTTTTGTCACTCTTAATTTATTAAGTTCTTAAGTTCTTAAGTTCTTAAGTTCTTAAGTTCTTAAGTTCTTAAGTTTTAGATCATACATTCTTGCATGCAGTTGAAAAATCTATGTTCTAATTTAGATTTCACAACACTCTCATTTAAAACTGTATAGCAGGAAATCACGATTTTATTTTATTTTGTATAAACTCTAACACATCGTCTAGTGCAATATCGGTCGCCTCATTATCGCTACGTCCTTTATATTCTAGGACACCTTTGTCCAGACCACGTTCAACGACCACTAAGCGGTGTGGAATTCCTATTAGTTCCATACTGGCAAACATTACCCCTGGACGAACTTTGTTGTCTTCATATAATACTTCTATTCCCAAGTCAGTTAATTGCTGGTATAGCTTGTCCGCATAATCACGTACTCTATGCGATTTGTGCATGTTTAAGGGGCAAAGTGCTACCGTAAAAGGTGCAATAGCGCTGGACCAAATAATGCCTTTATCGTCATGGTTTTGTTCAATCGCGGCTGCGACTACTCGTGTGACTCCTATTCCATAACAGCCCATTGCCAGTTCCACTGACTTTCCTTTGTCGTTAAGTACAGTCGCTTTCATCTTGTTGCTGTATTTTCGACCTAACTGGAAAATATGTCCTACTTCAATACCTCGTGCAATAGACAGTGTGCCTTGACCGTCTGGACTAGGGTCACCGTCAACCACATTGCGTAAGTCAGCGGCTTGTGCAACAGGTAAGTCTCTTTGCCAATGACAGTGCATAAAATGTTTACCGTTATCATTAGCCCCACAAACAAAGTTTGCCGCATTCAGTGCAGAATGGTCTGCAATGACGATGATTTCCAAGCCCAAAGGCCCAACAGAGCCAGGATCACAGTGGGCAACTTCGCGAACTTGGTCAGCTGACGCCATTTCGAATGGAGTGGCGACAGCAGGAATTCTGCAGGCCTTTATTTCATTGAGTTCATGATCACCACGTAACACTAATGCCACAAGTTGATCGTCTACTCCTTTAACAATGAGTGTTTTGAGGCAGTCTTGTTCACTCACGCCTAAATGATTAGATACTTCAGCGATGGAATGTTGATTAGGGGTATCTACCGTTTGTAGTGCTTGATCTACTTCTTTACATGCAGTGGTAGGGGCAATAGCTTCAGCTTGTTCTACATTTGCGGCATAATCGCTGTCTGATGAGAAGGCGATAGCATCTTCTCCAGAGTCAGCCAGTACATGAAATTCATTCGAGCGATTACCTCCGATGGATCCTGAGTCTGCTTCTACTGGGCGAAAATCAAGGCCGATACGTGTAAAAATATTAGTATAAGTTTGGTGCATTATTTCGTAGGTTTCTAATAAAGACTCATCACTGATATGAAATGAGTAGGCGTCTTTCATAATGAATTCACGGGAGCGCATAACGCCAAATTTAGGGCGTATTTCATCTCGAAACTTGGTTTGAATTTGATACAAGTTAAGAGGTAATTGTTTATAACTGCTGACTTCGCGACTAATAAGGTCCGTAATCACTTCTTCGTGAGTAGGGCCATAACAAAATTCTCGATGATGGCGGTCGTTGATGCGTAAGAGTTCAGGGCCATATTGATCCCAGCGATCAGATTTTTTCCACAGTTCAGCAGGTTGCATGGAAGGCATTAAGATTTCGTTTGCACCTGCAAGGTTCATCTCTTCGCGGATAATATTTTCAACTTTACGCAAGACTCGTAGGCCTAGTGGCATCCAGGTATAAATGCCTGACGCGAGTTTACGCACCATGCCACTACGGAGCATATATTGGTGACTGATAATTTCTGCATCGGCTGGAACTTCTTTTAGGGTTGTAATTAAAAACTGGCTGGTACGCATTTTATGTTCTTCCGCGTTGATGAATGTTAGAAATAAATCTACTTAACAAGATTGTACTTCGAATTCCAAATTTGTTGATAATTTATTTGGCTATTATAGAGTCTTAAGTTTGGCCTCTTGTAATCTATTCGGCGACTAAAGCTACGTGCTGACGCTATTATCTTTTATTTAGCGCTTATATTCCAGTGTATTGAACAAAATGGTATTTATTTAAGCCGAAGTGGATAATTAGTGAGAATCGAAATAGTGCTGTAATTCTCCGTTGGGCTAGAATATTGGCCTTAGACGTTCGTCGTCAATTTATTCTATACAGGCAAGTGTGATTTGATTGAGACCCGTTTATCACTGTACTTATTACTGTATTTATCACCGCATTTACTCGGAACGAGTATCAAATTGATGTTGTTTCAATGTGCTTGGCCAGCTCGAAATCCTTAGCACTGATGCCCTCTACTTCGTGTGTTACTAAGTGAATCACTACGGTTTTATAGACATTAGACCATTCAGGGTGATGGTTGGCTTTTTCGGCATAAATAGCCACTCGAGTCATGAAGCTGAAAGCGTTAATGAAGTTGCCACAGTCAAATGTCTTGTGCAGTTTTTTGTTGTCTATTGTCCAAGGTTGCTTAAGTTGGTTGTTGAGACTATTGAGTCCTGCTGTTATTTCTGAGTCATTAAGTTTGGTAGTCATAAGATTCCTCAGTGGATTAGTTTAAACCCCTAGTGGTTTAGTTTAATAGAAATAAAATAGTAGTGAAGCTTGGTCATAATGATCATACTATAGAATGATCGTACAGTGATTTATGTCGTAATATGATAGGACAGAGATGTTTTAAATCAACCTTTAGAGTGTATTGTGGTAATCAAAATGAGAGTAATGATGTTGTGGATAGACTTTTCTAATAAGAGGAGTGAGATGATTTTTGCGATCTTATGTAGGCGAAGGTCTCGTTAATGAAGTACTTATTGGCAATGTTGGCTAATAGTGGCGCGATACTGCCCTATCAGTTGTTTGCGTTCGATTTCAGTCATAGCCACAAGTTTACCTTTGACTTTTTTACGTACAATATTCAATGATTTTTCAAGCATTTGCAGGTTGTTTTTAACGTGAGCACATTGTGCAGATTTTTTAGCGTCTTTTTTTGCTTGTGAAGTGTCATTCTGGGCCTTATTCTTGTTTTTATGCTTGTTTGTATTCTTGGATTGCTTCGTTTGTGATGCTTGCTCTTTGTTTTTTCCGGGTGGTGAGTGTTTCGTAATTTGAGTCGAATTCTGTTTTATAGGGGGATGCTGGGTGTAGTGGGTGACGCCATCTTGATCCACCCATTTATACATTTTGGCATTGGCGGGGGACGCAAGCAGCAAAAATGCAAATAAACTGACTAAGCTGATGAAATTTGCTTTGAAGATGGTTTTTGCGGTTAAAGCCATTTCAGTTCCTAAATTATGCCGAAAAAGATACAATAAAAAGATGCAATGAGTAGAATCACATGAACTCTTAGACGGCAATTCTGTTAAAACCTTTAATTACAGTTTAAGGGTATTTTATGTGGGGTGGTTTTTTTGCTCAATAATTTAAATATGGCCTCTTTTTTTCGAAATGGGAGCTAGCATGATTAATCTTATAAGGGTATGAGGGTACTGCATTAAGTTGTGCATAGTTTTATTAAGTGAAAATGAGTTGAATATAATGAAGAAGTTATAGAGAATTCATCAAATCAATGTTTGATGTTAAGCTATTTACCCAATCTAGCCACCTGAATGCTTGAAAACTTCCAACTATCTTGGTTAAGGGTCTCTACTTTAACTAAAAATCGTGTAAAATTGCGGATGCTACTGACTGGATAATTAGATTCCTGTTGGTCAGCTTATTGAATTAATTTATGCTTTTATTAATAGTTTTGCTGATTGGCAAAGCTGACCCAGAGGTATTGAATCGTGGAAATGACCGGGGCTGAGATATTTGTCGAGGCACTGAAAAAAGAGGGTGTTACAGAATTGTTTGGTTATCCAGGCGGTGCTGTATTGTATTTGTATGATGCGTTGTATCAGCAAGACGGATTGAATCATATTATGGTTCGTCATGAGCAAGCAGCAACTCATGCGGCTGATGGTTATGCACGAGCATCAGGTAAACCAGGAGTAGTGTTAGTGACATCCGGTCCGGGTGCGACTAATGCGATTACCGGTATTGCGACGGCTTATATGGATTCGATTCCAATGGTCGTGATTACCGGTCAAGTACCCACTAATATGATTGGCAATGATGCTTTTCAGGAAGTGGATTCTATTGGTATCACTCGACCTTGTTGTAAACATAACTTTTTAGTGAAAGATGTCAAAGATCTCGCAGTGACCTTAAAAAAGGCATTTTATGTTGCGATGACTGGCCGACCTGGTCCAGTCATAGTGGATTTGCCAAAAGATGTCACTATGGCTAAAGCTGAGTTTGACTATCCTGAAACCATCTCCATGCGCTCATATATTCCAGTGGAGCGATGTGAGAGTGAGCGAGTCAAAGACGCTGTAGAGCTTTTATTAAAAGCGAAACGAGGGATGATTTATACCGGTGGCGGTGTGGTGATTGATAACGCTTCTGAAGAACTGACAGAAGTCACTCGTTTACTTGGTTTCCCGATCACCAATACTTTAATGGGTTTAGGAGGCTTTCCAGCGTCTGATGACCAATTTTTGGGTATGTTAGGGATGCATGGGACTTATGAAGCTAATCTAGGCATGCATAACTGTGACGTACTGTTTGCAGTGGGTGCACGTTTTGATGATCGAGTGACTGGCAATATTGAGAAGTTTTGTCCGAATGCGAAAGTTATTCATATTGATGTAGATCCCTCGTCTATTTCCAAAAATGTAAAAGTAGATGTTGCTCTGGTGGGACGAGTTAGTCTGGTCTTGCGGGAAATGTTACAAGTATTACGTGCCGATCAGCGAAAACCTGATCCTGAAGCACTTGCTGAATGGTGGAAACAAATTCAGGAATGGCGCAGTATGGATTGTCTCAAATACGATCGTAGCAGCGATATTATTAAACCTCAGTATGTGTTGGAACAGCTCTTTGAAGTCACTAAAGGGGATGCTTATGTCACGTCGGATGTAGGCCAACATCAAATGTGGGCTTCACAATTTTATCATTTTGATAAGCCACGACGCTGGATCAATTCTGGTGGTTTAGGCACGATGGGTTTTGGTCTACCAGCAGCGCTTGGTGTTCAGCTTGCTTTCCCAGACGAAACGGTATGTTGTGTGACGGGAGAGGGCAGTATTCAGATGTGTATTCAAGAACTGTCAACTTTGAAACAATATGGTTTACCGATTAAAATTATTAATTTGAATAATCGTTATTTAGGCATGGTACGCCAATGGCAGGAATTTTTCTATCAAGGGCGTTACGCGATGTCATATATGGAATCACTGCCTGATTTTGTTAAACTAGCTGAAAGTTATGGTCATGCCGGGATTCAGATCACTAAGAAAGAGGATGTTCGGGGTGCGCTGGAAGAAGCCATGGCGACCACTGATCGTGCGATTTTTCTGGATTTTTTAACAGACCGTGAAGAAAATGTATATCCAATGATTCCAGCCGGGGGTGGCCAGAACGAAATGATTCTGGTGTAAATAATGAGACATATAATTTCCATATTACTCGAAAATGAGGCTGGCGCGTTGTCGCGTGTGGCTGGATTGTTTTCAGCGCGTGGCTACAATATTGAATCTTTAACAGTAGCACCGACTGACGATGCTTCATTGTCGCGCATGACAATAGTCACTAGCGGTACAGAAGAAATCATTGAGCAAATTATCAAACAGTTAAATAAACTGATTGATGTAGTGCGTTTATCCGATATGACTGAGGGAGAGCATCTAGAACGAGAGTTGATGCTCGTTAAAATACAGGTCGTCGGTGAACAGCGTGAAGAAATTAAACGTTTATCTGACATATTCCGTGGACGGATTATTGATGTGACTGAAAATATGTATACCATCGAATTGACAGGAACTAGCGATAAGTTGGATGCCTTTGTGAAATCCGTTGGTGGTATTGAAATACTGGAAGTAGTGCGCTCTGGGACCATCGGTATTTCAAGGGGGCAGTTTTCTTTAACTGCCGGCGAATAAAATTAATTGATACGATTACACACTTTTAAAATTCAGGATTAAAGATTATGGCTATGAACGTTTACTATGATAAAGATGCGGATATCTCAATTATTAAGGGCATGAAAGTGTCTATTATTGGATATGGCTCACAAGGGCATGCACATGCCAATAACCTCAAAGATTCCGGTGTTGATGTCACAGTGGGTTTACGTGAAGGGTCCTCTTCGGCAGAAAAAGCCAAACAAGCAGGGCTTAAAGTGACGTCAATCAAAGACGCAGTTTCAGCAGCAGATGTGGTAATGATACTAGCACCTGACGAGCATCAAGCGCGTTTATATCGTGATGAGATCGCACCTAATATTAAGCAAGGTGCTGCACTAGCATTTGCTCATGGTTTCAATATTCATTATGGTCAAATTGATCCGCGTTCCGACCTGGATATTATTATGATTGCGCCTAAAGGCCCAGGGCATTTGGTGCGTTCCACTTATACACAAGGCGGCGGTGTCCCTTCTTTAATTGCAGTTCATCAAGACGCTTCCGGTAAAGCAAAAGCAATTTCCTTGTCTTATGCTTCAGCCAATGGCGGCGGTCGTGCAGGGGTTATCGAAACTAATTTTCGTGAAGAAACAGAAACAGACTTATTTGGCGAGCAAGCTGTTTTATGCGGTGGAACTACAGCACTGGTACAAGCGGGTTTTGAAACATTGGTCGAAGCCGGTTATGCGCCAGAAATGGCTTATTTTGAGTGTTTGCACGAGTTAAAGTTAATTGTTGATTTAATGTATGAAGGCGGCATTGCGAATATGCGTTATTCAATCTCCAATACTGCTGAGTACGGTGACTTAACCCGTGGACCTCGAATTGTGACATCTGAAACGAAAGTAGAAATGAAGCGTATTTTGACTGAAATTCAAAATGGTGAATTTGCTCGTGAGTTTATTCTCGAAAATCAGGCGGGTGCGGCTACTTTACAGGCTAAGCGTCGCTTGGGCCGTGAACATGAAATCGAAACTGTGGGCGCAAAATTACGTGACATGATGCCGTGGATTAAAGAGAATAAGATTGTCGACAAAGACAAAAACTAAACTCTCTTAAAAGCATTGGACATGATAGGAGCTTTTGTAATTATAGGCAAAAGCTTCCACGTAAGGATATGGTCGATAGGTTAGCGGTATGGTAGAGAAAGGTAATTATACGTTCGTTTCAAAATTGGGCTGGGCTTATGCATTAAGTGCTTCGTCTTTGGCCGCGATTTTGACGGTATGGTCAGCACCATTGTTGGCCTTGCCATTTTGGGTTCTGGCGATATCTTGTTTATTTCTATTTCGTGATCCACATCGCGAAATTCCCTCCTTGCCATTGGCAATAGTCAGCCCTGCTGATGGTGTTATTGTTTCTGTCGAAGAAGCTGAGGATCCTTTTATTAAACGTCCTGCAATTTGCATTCACATGCAAATGAGTTTTTGGGGTACTTACATTACTCGTAGCCCCACTGAAGGAAAAGTCATTGAACGTTGGTTTAAAGCACCGAATGCAAACTCTGAGTCAGGCATAAGCTCTCATGGTCTTTGGGTTCAGACGGATGAAAAAGATGATGTTGTACTAGTCATGAGTCATAGCTCAATATTAAATATGCCTCGTTGTTATGTGCAATCTGGGGAGCGTATTGGGCAGGGTCAACGTTGTGGATTAATACGATTTGGCAGCGATTTACAGATATTTATTCCCATTAACAGCAGAGTTGAAATAAAATCGGCTGATAAGGTGCAAGCAGGATCAGACGTAATAGCCACTTTGGTCCATAAATAGCAATTTTGTCAGATATTGATTGCGTGTTGTGGCTTGGTCAGTTAACTTTGGTTTAGGCAATTTGAAATCAAGTCATCTGATGTGATGATTACTGACATGGCAATGAGAGTCACTTTAATTAGTTTAGTGTGGGCTCTAAGATAACGTTTGTCATAGCAGCTCATCTGTTTGAGATAATCATATTTCCTTATTAACAAGCCTTTCAAGACAATTAAATAATGGTGTAATTATGATGAAGCCGGTGCAACAGGATAAGCCGCAACTAGTCGATCAAAATACTGATGATCTACCATCGAAACAAAAAAAGCGGCGACGTGGGGTATATCTTATTCCCAATTTGTTTACGACTTTTGGTTTATTTGCAGGCTTCTATGCCATTATTCAAGCCAGTACCAGTAATTATGAATATGCGGCGATAGCCATTATTGTCGCCATGGTGCTTGATGGATTAGATGGGCGAATCGCTCGTATGACCAATACCCAGTCAGATTTTGGTGCCGAGTATGATAGTCTCGCTGATATGGTGTCGTTTGGAATTGCTCCTGCATTGATTATGTTTGAATGGTCATTAAGTAGCATGTCACAACTGAGTCCTGAAATGGCAAAAGTAGGGTGGTTAGCGGCATTTTTTTACGCTGCAATGGCTGCACTTCGATTGGCACGATTTAACGTGCAAACGGATACTGTAGAAAAAGGTTTTTTTCGAGGCCTGCCTAGTCCGGCTGCGGCAGGATTGGTGATATCCTTTATTTGGGTCTGTGAAACCTTAGACGTCCCACTAACAGGAAAAGATATGTTGGTTTATAGTTTAGTGGTCATGGTAGTGGCTGGCGCACTAATGATTAGCCCAATACTCTTTAATAGTTTTAAAGATAGCAATCGTGAAGGAAAAATACCCTTTCGAGGGGCTACTGCAATAGTGTTAATTTTGATTCTGGTTTATCTGGATCCTCCTAAAGTCTTGTTTGCGGTATTTTTTATCTATGCCATTTCAGGCCCCGTCATGTCATTATTTCGACGAAAGAATAGAACAAGAATTAAAGCACAAGATTCTGCTGACTAAGCTTCAAAAAACTCTTAGGCATATTTGCTTTAGTTTTGTGGAATAACGCCGTACAATAGCTATATTAATAGCAATAAGTAATTTTTCGGAACCGTCAATTTATTATGTTTAACGAAACACAGACAATATGTCAGTTTATGTCGATGCGCTCTAAGAGCGTAGTTTCGCTGCTATCTCTCCTATTACTGCTGCCGTAAGGCATTAACAGCAAATCCTGACGAGGATTCTTCACGTATTAAAAAACAAACAAAATCAATAGTTAAGTGTAGTATTGGAGAAATAGCATGAGTGCTTCAGATAAAGAAAAGTTAATTATTTTTGACACGACTATGAGAGATGGTGAGCAAAGTCCCGGCGCCTCTATGACACGTGAGGAAAAAATTCGCATTGGTAAGGCCCTTGAAAATCTTAAAGTAGACATAATTGAGGCGGGATTTCCTGTTGCTAGTCCAGGTGATTTTGAGTCAGTCAAGGCAGTCGCGAGTCAGGTCAAAGACAGTACAGTCTGTGCTCTTGCACGTGCATTAGACAAAGATATTGATACCGCAGGGGAGGCGCTCAAACCTGCGAATTCCTCACGCATTCATACCTTTATTGCCACTTCCCCCATTCATATGAAAATGAAATTGCGGATGGAGCCTGATCAAGTCGTAGAGCAAGCAGTCAGAGCCGTAAAGCGTGCACGACAACATACCGATAATGTGGAGTTTTCCCCAGAAGATGCAGGCCGTTCCGAACCGGATTTTTTGTGCAGGGTAGTCGAGGCCGCGATTACCGCAGGCGCAGGTACGATTAATATTCCTGATACGGTTGGTTATAATATTCCGTTCCAGTTTGGTGAACTTATAAAAATGTTGTTAGAGCGAGTCCCTAATGCAGATAAAGCCATTTTTTCTGTACACTGCCATAACGATTTAGGGCTTGCAGTGGCTAATTCTCTTGCTGCGGTAATGAATGGAGCCCGTCAGGTAGAGTGTACTATTAATGGTTTAGGCGAGCGAGCAGGTAATGCTGCGCTTGAAGAAGTGGTGATGGCAATACGAACACGCCATGATGTATTTGATTGCACTACAGGAATTGACACTACACAAATTGTGTCATGTTCAAAAATAGTGTCGAATATTACAGGTTTTCCGGTGCAGCCCAACAAGGCTATCGTAGGAATTAATGCCTTTGCGCATGAATCAGGTATTCATCAAGATGGAGTGCTTAAGAGTCGAGAGACTTACGAGATTATGAAGGCTCAAGATGTTGGTTGGTCTGATAATCGAATGGTAATGGGCAAACACTCAGGTCGAAACGCCTTTAAAACAAAATTAGCGGAACTTGGTGTTGTGTTTGAATCAGAGGATGATCTTAACGAAACTTTCGCACGGTTTAAAGATCTTGCCGATAAGAAACATGAAATATTTGATGAAGACTTACAGGCCTTAGTCACTCAGACAAATCTTGCTGCTACTAATGAGTATATTAAATTAATTTCACTCAAAGCCTGTTCTGAAACAGGTGAAGTTCCACAGGCTGCCATAACACTTAAGGTGGAGGGTGAAGAAAAGCAAGCCAATGCTAAAGGCGGTGGGACTGTCGATGCTTCTTTTAAGGCAATAGAGGCTATTATTAACAGTGATGCAGAATTACAACTTTATTCAGTCAATAATATTACTAGCGGCACTGACTCACAAGGAGAAGTGACAGTACGCTTAAAGTACAAGGACGCGATTGTCAATGGACAGGGAGCTGATACTGATATTGTGTTGGCATCAGCAAAAGCCTATGTGAATGCTTTGAATAAAATATACAGTTCGCTTGAAAGAGATTAATCGAAAAATAACTTGCATGAGTATTGTATGACAAAAAAAGAGGCACAAGCAAAGCAACGACAGCAATATTTGCATTTAATGGGAATTGAGCAATGGCTGCTACGTGATGTGCCTCTCTCTATTGAAGAAATTACCCAGCATTCGCAAGTGAATAAGTCAGAATTGAAACGGACTACCGATCAGCATTCGCAAGGCAGTGAGTCAGAGTTTACGCGGACTGCTGCGAAACAGACAGCTGTTGGTGAGTCTGAATCTCAGCAGAGTAATTTACAACAGGCCACAGCGATAGAGACTGATGTCAAGTCACCGTCTTCTATTATTAACCCGAATCTAAATGCTAAAACTTTTGATTGGCCAGAACTACAAACTGCTGTGCAAAACTGTACAGTATGTGATTTAAGTGAGTCACGGACGCGTACTGTTTTTGGTGCAGGTCATCCACAAGCACGATTAATGGTGATAGGTGCTGCACCAGGTGACGATGAAGACAGGCAAGGGCAACCATTTATGGGGAAAGCAGGTCAGCTGCTCACAGAAATGTTAGCTGCTATTGGTTTTAAGCGTGATCAGGTCTTTATTAGTAATATTTTAAAATGTCGTCCACTGGCCAATCGAGAACCCTCTGCCGTTGAGTTGGCATGCTGTGCTCCTTTTTTAGCAAGACAGATTTCACTTGTTCAACCGCAAGTGATTTTGGCGATAGGCACTGTTGCCGCACACTCATTATTGCAAAGTAGTGAAAATATTTCGAGGTTACGTGGGGTACAACATAGTTGCCCGGGTAGTGATATTCCTGTTTATGTTAGTTATCATCCATCACACTTGCTTAGAGCACCTAAAAATAAGGGTAAAGCCTGGCAAGATTTAAAGCAAGTCTTGCATATATTAAAACAACAAGAGACACACTAAACATGAATGCAATTCTTGATTCGAACCTGATTTCTTTTCGTGAAATGACAGAGCAAGACTTAGCGCTGGTTTTAGAGATTGAACAGTCAGTGTATGAATTTCCTTGGAGCGTCAATATTTTTAAGGACTGCATGCGTGTCGGGTACTATTGTCAAGTAATGGAAGACGAGCAGTGTGTCGTAGGTTACAGTGCGTTGAGTATTGCTGCAGGTGAGTCACATCTGTTAAATATTTGCGTTCATAAGGCTAAGCAAGGCAAAGGGCTTGGCCATAAATTATTGGCGCACTCCATAGAGACTGCAAAACGTTTAAATGCTAGTATCATTTTTCTAGAAGTGCGTGAAACTAATCAAGTAGCCATTCAAATATATCATTCAACAGGTTTTAATCAAATTGGGACTCGTCAAAATTATTACCCAGCAAAAAAGGGTAAAGAAGATGCACTGATATTCGCTCTTCAGCTTTAATCGATCGAGGGACCACAGTTGATGCAAATAATAAGTCTATTGAGTACCGGGTTTTCGATTATTAGTGCCTTTATTTTATTCATTGTGTACCTTTTATTTTTCAAAGGTATTAATAAGTCTTGGATAGCCATCACTTCCTGCGCTTTACTTCTCATTGGCCTAAGCGGCTTGCAATTATGGCATCTCGAATTTTTGCTGAGCAATGCTGATTTGATGTTAAAGCCGGGCTATCGTTTCTTTTTGTTTATGGTCCCCGCCACTTTTTACTTTTTTAGCCGCGCTATTTTAATGCCAGCACAAGTGACTAAACCTGTGCAACTGTTACATCTTGTACCGCTACTGTTTAACTTTATTGGCCAATATGAAATTGCTATTACATTAATTTTCGTCGTCGGGACTGGATATAGTTTTTGGTTTGCTAGTTTAGTTTATCACTTACGCGCCCAGCGCAAACGATTCAGAATTGAAATGTTTTTCTTTGGGTTCTTTTCCGTGGTTGCAGTATTCGTTTTAATTTTGGGAGCATCAATCCCTTATATAGATCATGGCCATTTTTACGTGTTTTACGCCAATAGTATTGGACTTTGTTATCTACTGATCATGTTTGCGTTGCTGAGTAATCCTGATTTGTTAAGAGAATTCGATGCAGTAGCTTCTTTAAGTTATGCATCAACTACTTTAAAAGGGATCAATATTGAGAGCCGCTTACAAAAACTCGAAAAATTGATGTCTAGCGATAAAATTTTTCAGGATGAAAATATTAATTTGGCGATTGTTGCCAAGGAGATGGAGTTGGGCAGTCATCAAATGTCTGAACTAATCAATGTTCATTATAGGATGAGTTTTTCGAGCTTCATTCGTGAACAAAGAGTGCAACAAGCAAAAGAGTTATTAGTGTCTGAACCTGAGTCTTCTATATTGTCTATCAGTATGGAAACAGGGTTTAAGTCACAGTCGAATTTTTATGCGGCATTTAAAAGTTTGACTAAACAATCGCCAGGTGATTATCGAAAATCAATGGCACAGTGATATCGAACTTGTTTGTTGAATTTTGACAATGATTCTAAATTTGAATAAATTATACGACTCTAGTTTAGTTAAAACGTCATTACTTCAATTTACATTTTGCCGGTAATTCTGTTGATTAATTAGACATTAACTCCTGGTTAATATTTCTTCCCTTTCTAGTTTTCTATTCTTCTTCCAGTTTTAGCAATCAGGAACTATATAAACTATTGATTTTAATAGTTAAATTAAATGTATGTTCATACATGATCAAAGCAGAAGTTTTGTTGTGATTCCTTCGTTAATATCTTTCACATCACTCACCAACACGAATTTGGATCTTGCGAGTGACTTTATTATGACTAGACACAAGTGTCAGGCGTCAACAAAGTATCCGCAATATTCAGGTTTGAAGTGATCGGTAAACATGTATTTTTTTAGCGATTCTTAATAGGTTCTAACTTTGGTTTTTAGTAAGAATTGCCAACACGTAGGAGAAGCAACGTGAAAGAAGATAGCGTAGTAGTAATAGTGACTTATTTAGCCTACCTGTTAATCAGTATTTCGATGACAATTTGGGTGGCGCGTACTTTACATAAAAATGGGCAGATATTTTTGGTGGATAGTCTGGGCGGTAATGAAAGTTTAGCGGCATCAGTGAATCATTTGCTAGTGGTTGGGTTTTATCTGATAAACATAGGCTATGTGACATTGGCGCTTCGATATGGGGAGAAGCCTGATTCAATACAGTCAGCGATTGAGTTTTTGAGTACAAAAGTAGGTTTGGTATTATTGGTGTTAGGTGCAATGCACTTTTTTAATCTATATGTAATCTCTAATATGCGACGTCGTGCGTTAATGCAATTAGCTCCTCCTCCTATCGCAGCAGATAATCAGCTAGCATAATTTAGGAGCGCTGAGAAATTGTATGGCAAAATTAAATGCAATTTCTTACCGTTTTTGATTAGCAAGAGATAAAGAGTTTGCAACGCAATAGTCTGTGTAATCTCTTGTTCTTAGGCCAAATAACGAAGTCAATATTAGGTGAATATGTATGTTAGCTATTAAAAAAATTACAGTACTATATGATGCGGAGTGCACTTTTTGTTGTCGTAGTAAAAGTTGGATTTTGTCGCAATTTCATAGAATCGCTATTGAATTTATCCCCATTAATTCTAAGCAGTCTCAATCACGCTTTCCGGATTTACCTGATAATCTGGATGAATTGGTGGTGATCACAGACAAGGGGAATGTTTACTATAAAGAGAAAGCCTTTGTGATGTGTTTGTATGCACTATCAGAATACTATGAATGGTCATTCAAGTTAGCGAGACCTGCATTTCTGCCTTTAGTGAGAAATGCTTATCATATGTTATCGCGGTACAGAAATGTTTTTTCGCCAAATAAAATCAGTACTAATGATGACACTTTGAAAGAGACTTTGGCAGAGTTTGAATCGAATGATAAATGTAGTATTGCTTAGCGTAATATTATTGTGCTTGCTGAACAGTGTCTTAAATATGCGTACGTCATAATGTAATTTTAATGTAAGGAATAAGTAAAAGTTGGTAAAAGGCTCTAACAATAGGCGCATTGTTTCAGTATGCTCGTTTCACGATTACCAAACCATTATGAATGGAGTCATATAATGCTTAGCTCAATCTGGAAAAAGTAGGAAACTGTATCGAAGGAGTGATATCAAGAAATTAATCTTAGTAGCCAGTAGGTCTACATTCTTGTAGGCCGTTTTGTTTCCTGGATAGGGAGTGTCCAGGTTGGATTACTCAAGGCCTTTTGTGCTTGAGTGATCTTTTTTTTGGATTAACTTTGAGGTATCTGGGGTCGTAAGGTTCATTAATATTTCAGATTGTTGGAATGTTAGGCAAAATGATTGCATTTCACACTAGCTAATATAGAATAACGGATCATTTTCGCAAAGCAATCATTAGGGATCTCTGCTTTATTCGTGACAATGACCTTGCAAGCTGCCAATGTAACATTATCAGTCTAATAGTCTTCAACGCAGTCTAGTTTTTGATAGGTAAATTGTAAAGTCGCTAGCTTGAATAATTTAGAATATTCCTGGTATTAGGGTATAAAATGCCAGACATCGAAGAAATCAAAAAACGCCGTACTTTTGCTATTATTTCGCATCCTGATGCAGGCAAGACGACTTTGACAGAAAAATTACTTCTGTTTAGTAAAGCCATACAGGTGTCAGGGACCGTTAAATCACGTAAGTCAGATAGACATGCTACTTCCGATTGGATGGAGCTTGAGAAACAACGTGGTATTTCAGTGACCTCATCAGTAATGCAGTTTGTCTATAACGGCTGTATCGTTAACCTACTTGACACACCAGGCCATGAAGATTTTTCTGAAGATACTTACCGGACGTTAACAGCAGTTGATTCTGCGTTGATGGTGATCGATGTTGCCAAAGGGGTAGAGCCGCGCACGATTAAATTGATGGAAGTATGCCGTCTTCGTACCACGCCCATAATCACCTTTATTAATAAACTTGATCGCGAAGGTAAAGATCCCATTGCGTTGTTGGATGAAGTAGAAACAGTCCTTAATATTCACTGCGCGCCCGTGACTTGGCCGATTGGCATGGGCAAGGCATTCAAGGGAGTCTTTAACTTAATTACACAGAGCGTGCATTTGTATAGTGCCACTCATGGCGGAAAAATTAATGAAGGTGAAGTCATTCAAGGTCTCGATAATCCTCGCCTAGATGAGTTATTAGGAAGCGTTGTGGAAGAGCTACGCGAAGAAATTGAGTTGGTACAGGGAGCAAGTTACGAATTTGATATGGAGTTATATCGGCAGGGTAAGTTGACCCCGGTATTTTTTGGTTCGGCAATCAATAATTTCGGTATCAAAGAATTGCTTGATGCATTTGATGACTATGCGCCTCCGCCTATGCCGCGCCCAACTATGCAACGGGAAGTGACTGCGAACGATGAAGAATTTAGTGGTTTTGTATTTAAAATACAAGCTAATATGGATCCGCAGCATAGAGATCGAATTGCATTTATGCGTATTTGTTCAGGACAATATTTCAAGAATATGAAAATGAAACATGTTCGTATTGGTAAAGATGTGAAAATAGCTAATGCTATCACTTTTATGGCTGCTGAAAGAGGGGCGGTTGAAGAGGCTTGGGCGGGGGATATTATTGGTTTACATAATCATGGGACTATCCAAATTGGTGATACTTTTACGGAAGGAGAGGAATTACAGTTTACGGGCATTCCTAATTTCGCGCCTGAGTTATTTAAGCGTGTAGTACTACGTGATCCTTTAAAAATGAAAGCACTCAAAAAGGGTCTGGAGCAATTGTGTGAAGAGGGTGCTACACAGTTGTTTAAACCTCTACGTAACAATGATTTAATTATTGGTGCTGTGGGTGTTTTACAATTTGATGTTGTCGCTTTTAGACTTAAAGACGAATATAAAGTGGAGTGTTCATTCGAGCATGTCAATGTTAATACTGTGCGGTGGGTTGTATCAGATGACTCGAAAGCATTGGAGCAGTTTAAAATTAAGGCATCGGATAATTTAGCATTGGATCATGGGGGAGCTTTATCTTATGTGGCACCTAGTCGAGTGAATTTGGAGTTAGCCGTTGAGCGATTTCCAGAGATAAAATTCCTCGCTACGCGTGAGCATGGAGTGAATTAATTAGCAGTAGATTTTACTCTATTGTTTTTCTGGCATTCAATTGATGGACGCCAGAAAATTGATGACCTGTTATCTGATAGTGAGGGACCCGCTACTTAATGTTCTCTTAAGAAATTTGACTGTCTCGCATTACAGTAATTCACTTGGCGGAAAGTGTTCTGCTTCAGGAAGTTGTTCCACTTCATGGACGCAGCGAGCATAAATTTTATCAGTATGTTCAGGTCCTAAAAATTCACAACCCCATAAATAACTAATGTGAAGAATGTTTGACATGTCTTGCTCGGAAATTAAATCGATAAAATCCAGTTCGCCATTGTGATGACACCACGCAGTAAGGGCAGCTTCTCCTTCGGGACTTAGTGCTACTTCCGACATTTCATTAATAAGAAAGCCGTAATACTTTTGAATATAACCTTTTGCTGCAATGTCATAATGACGATTCAAATGTTTCATCATTTCTGAAAAAATCAAAAGTTCGACAGGAACCATATCCGTTAAGATCGGTACATCTATTGTTTCAGCCAAGTCAATGGCAGGGTTAATTTTGGGCTCTTCCGGTAGGGCGGGTTCAGGGGGCTGTTGTTTTATATATTGAAGTTCGGCAATACGCTTATAACGAACCATTGCTTCCCATGGGTCTTCACCGGGATCTTCACTAAAATATAACTCTTTAGTCAATCGGTCACGTAACTGCTTTTTGCGTCCTCCAAGAGGAGAAATGTGTTCAATTTGATCAATAAACTCTAAAATGGGTAAAGAAATATGTTGTGAATATTCTTTTTCTAACACCCATAATACTTGCATGTGTTCGTCAGTTGGCAGGAAATCTTTAAGTACCCCGTGAATCACACAACGTCTTTTAATGGGGTCACCGATTGCATGATTGTTCATAAATAAGTTTCACTGTTTAAATTTGATTTCACTGCTTAGTATTATTGTTGCCAATAATAAGTTATTGCCTACTATTCTTGCCCTGATGTAAGGCATCTTTCTGAAACTCAGGATAACCTACTTCGTAGTGTTCCGCAAAATCCAGTCCACGTTGTTGAGCAATTGTACTTGCCCGTAAACCCATATAGCGATCAATTAGCTTGAAAACTGCATAAGCAACACCAAAGCTCCATATGAAACAAACAATAATGCCGAGTAATTGAATAAAGACTTGCGAGATATCAAATAAATTATTTTTATCGAATATTCCTACGGCAAGCGTGCCCCATGCGCCACATAATCCATGCACTGATACTGCTCCTACAGGGTCATCCCAGCCACGTGAATCCATTATATCCATTCCGTATATGACAATCGTACCTGCTATTATTCCAGTAATAATAGCAAAGCCTGGAGACATTACATGACATCCAGCGGTGACACTAACCAGTCCGCCGAGACTGCCATAAATAGTATTAGTCATCAGTATAGGACGCTTCTTGAAACTCATGCCTAGAACAGCACCGACAGCGCCTGCTGCTGCGGCTAAATGAGTATTGAGAACGATTAGGCCAAGATACTTAAAATTGTCTGTGTTACTTGCTAGTGCTGCCGTCATCCCACCATTAAAACCAAACCAACCCAACCATAATATAAAACCGCCTAATGCAACCATCGGTAAATTGTGGCCTGCTATATAACGCGGCTTGCCTTCAGGGTCGTATTTCCCGAGGCGTGGTCCAAGGACGATCACTCCGGCAAGAGCACACCAACCTCCCAGTGAGTGCACAACCGATGCACCCGCAAAATCAATAAATCCAATGGAGCGTAGCCAGCCCATACCCTGTTTAGGATCTAAACTTCCCCATACCCAACTGCCAAAAATAGGATAGATAAAGGCAGTAATGACAACAACGGCGACCAAATAGGCTTGAAAGCGAGCACGTTCTGCCATTGCGCCACTGACGATGGTGGCCGCAGTCGCTGCTACCATGATATGAAAAAACATTCGGCTATAATCGAATTCACCATTGTTTCCAGCCATAAAATGATCAGTGCCAATAAAACCAGTAGTATTTGTGCCGAATAAGAATCCATATCCGATTAACCAAAAAGCAAGAGCACCAAAACACATATCAGTATAGTTTTTCATCACTACGTTAACAGTATTTTTAGAGCGAACCATGCCCCCTTCGAGCAAGGCAAATCCGGCTTGCATAAAAAAAACTAAAGCACCTGCTACTACAATCCAAACTGTATCGACAGCGAGGTGAGCAGTAATAATAGAAGGAGGGGTCTCAGTGGCTGATAAAGCGGTAGACGTAAAGAGACTGATAAATAACCCTATGCCTGCAAATGAAAGCAGTTTAACTTTTCTTTTAATCATTATGTAAAAACGGCCTTTTATGGTGATTTGATGGAAAAGTAGTCAAGTTAGGTGAAAAAACACCTTAAATTCAGTTACATGCTTATTATAAAACCATTCTCTTAAAAGTAATACGGTTACTTACTATATTTTAATGTTAATACTGTTAATAATAGTAGGGTAAAATCTTTTTTCTGTCTCTTATTTATCGATAACATGAGTATTTATTATTTAGTTTCTATCGCGAGACCCTAATCAGTACATTATGGTCTTTTATGTTATTTAAGAATTAATAGCTTGTTGAGTTAAAAGGCTGCTGGTGATTTTACTGCTAAGCCTGTCGTTTTGTTCTGCTAGACTGTATGATACGGATTTAGGGTGCAATATTCATGTTTTCTTCAAGTTTATCAAAATGATAATACACTATTCAGACTCTGCACGAATAAAGCAAAGCATTGCTTTTGCGTCCAAAGTAACATTTGGCATAATTTTATTATTAATGACCCAATTAAATATTTATGCAGAGAGTAAAAGTAGTCGCAATACTATTGCCTGGACGGCCAATTCCTTGATGGCATTAGTGGCAAGCACTAGCACAAAAAGTTATCAATTTACTGAAAAGAAATTTTACAGTTTTTTGAAAAAACCCACAGCAATTCATGGCATTTTGCTTTATAAAAAGCCAGATGTTCTCGAAAAAAATATCCTTAGTGGTAACAAAAAAGCTAGCTATCGTATAGTGGCGAATAAATTATATATTAGTAAGGAAGGAAAAAAGGATAGAAAAGTACTGTTAAGTAATTATCCCGAAATATTGGCTTTGGCTAATAGCATAAGGGCATTGATTGCGGGTAAAATCGGCGTGCTTAAACAGTTTTTTGACATTGAATTAAAGGGCTCTATCGAACGCTGGACATTGCTATTAACTCCAACAGATATTGACCTCGAAGAAAAAATTGAGTTTCTTGAAATAAAAGGTGTTAAAGGAAATTTAACGCAAATCATCATCAAAGAAACTGATGGCGATAAATCAATCCTCACTCTTGTGGCTCAGTAATTAACAAGTTTATATTCGCAGTAGGTTCACGTGATAAATAAAAATCGAATACTTCTTTTAGTTTGGGTGTTAATCCTGCTGGCAAGTGCAGTGTGGGTGGGCAAAACATTAAAAGTGAATTCAGATCTTGGGCAATTCATGCCACAAGAAGATACCATCGAAAACCAGTTAATGCTGGCAGCGGTCAAAAGTGGGCCGGGTACTAGTGTTCTAATGTTAGGACTCAGTGCCAAAAAATCAAGTCAGTTAACATCTCTTGAACTTTCTAGAGCCAACAAAAAACTGGCTCGTCAGTTTCGTAAAAATAAACGCGTTCGTCAGGTCATAAACGGTGAGTTACGTTTTTCGAAAGAACACAAAAAGTTTTTGATGCAGTACCACTGGTTACTTAATACTCGTTTGGATAAAGAAACTTTTTCGCACGCTAATATTAGTCAACGTATGCACTACGTCCTCGAGCAATTACGGTCACCAGCCCCTCTTATTGATAAGTCGCTAGTGCCTGTGGATCCTTTGGGTTCCATTATTCAAGTGCTACGTGGTTGGGCGAGTAAAGTTCGTCCCAGTCGAGAGCACGGCGTGTGGTTTAGTCGCGACAAGCAGCAAACGTTAATGTTTGTTCATACTCGTGCAGGCGGTTTTGAAATTAATAAACAACAAGCGCTGATCAAGGATATTAATAAGGCGTTTACAGCTCTTGGCAATGATAAAATAAAACTCACTATCAGCGGTCCCGGATATTATGCAGTGGAATATCGCCGCATTATTCGTGAAGACATTGTGCGCTTAAGTATTTCAGCAGGAATATTTATTAGTCTGATGTTAATTCTTGTCTATCGCGCTATTACTCCTCTAATGCTTGCTCTCATGCCGCTTGCTACCGCAGCCTTAGCAGGCATCATTGCGGTGTCCACTGTGTATGGCCACATTCACGGAATCACACTGGCGTTTGGAGTCACTCTCGTGGGGGTGACTATTGATTATCCTATTCATTTATTTACGCATTTACGAAATAAGGGCAGTGCACTAGTGACTATGCGTGGTATTTGGCCAACGTTGCGTTTGGGAGTCTTAACCACTGGTATTGGCTTTACCGCTATGCTACTGGCTGGATTTGAAGGTCTTAAGCAGTTAGCCGTTTTTTCAATTTGTGGTTTATTTGCGGCGGCATTGACGACCCGTTATTTATTGCCACGAGTCGTGAGTCCTCACTACCACTATCAATCTTGGAGTGGCCTGGAAAGATTAACAGATGGTATAGTTCGCTTGACAGCAAAACTTCCTTGGGCGATTGCACTAGTGGTAGTTTCAGCGCTTATATGGTTGTTAATGCAGCCACAGTTAACCGATCATGATCCAAAAAAATTGACTCCCTTAACTTCTGAACATAAAAAAATTGATAAAAAATTGCGGAGTATTATTGGCACCTCTGACACACGATTTTTGATGACAGTCACAGGTAAAAGCGTACAGCAAATTTTAGTGACGCTTGAGAAGCTGGAGCCAGCACTGAATAAGCTGGTCGACAAAAAAATCATAGGCTCGTATATTTTAGCAAGTCGGTATTTGCCTAGTATTAAAAAACAAAAATATAGGCAGTCATTGCTACCTGAAAATGACACTTTAAAAACTGTCTTTCAACATGCTGTTACAGGGACAATTTTTAATATTGATAGTTTTCAGGTGTTTTTCGATAATGTGAAGACTGCTAAAAATCTCCCTCCTTTAACGTATGAACGAGTCATGAAAACGCCGCTGAGTATTCAAGTGGGAGGATTATTTCATCTGCGAACGCAAGGTCGTGGCTGGATGGTGTTAGTACCTTTACAAAAAATTAAAAAACGTGAAGAATTACTAACGTGGGCAGAACAGCAAAACATACCCGGTCTACGAGTCATGGATGTTCGTTCAAAAGCGACTACTGCAATTCAAACTTATTCTAATGAAGCGATTCAACTTATTGCTTGGGGCAGTATCATTATTGTGTTGGTGCTCTGGCTTGGGCTGAGATCAATCAGAGATGTGCTGAGGGTTGCTTTACCGATTGTTTCATCGTTGATATTGACGATTGCGACTTGGAATCTATTTGGGGTGAAACTCAATATTTTTCATCTCGTATCTCTATTATTGGTGATTGGAATTGGCATTGATTATGCGCTCTTTTTTATAAGGCGCACTAATGAGGAAGATCATCATCTTGATTATATGGCGGTATGGGTCAGTAATTTAACCACTGTTGTAGTCTTTGGTTTTTTATTTTTTGCTTATCCATTAGTGTTGCAAGCAGTAGGAGGAACCGTAGCCATGGGAGCCTTGTATGCCTATATAATATCAGCGTCTGTCGCTACCAAGACCCAAGCGATTTAATATTGAATAAATAAAGTAAGCTATAATAAATAGAACTATATTAGGTAAAATAAGCCCATCATTAAATTAATAACATTAAGTGAATGCAAATGAATACGAATGAAAATGAACCACAGGATAACTCCTCTAAGCCAATGAAAGTCAGCTGGTGGGCAGTCATTAAAAGTGTCTTATCAGCGATGCTGGGTGTGCAGAGCGCCAAAAATAGAGAACGTGATTTTACGCAAGGGAAAGCACATCATTATATAATTATTGGCATTATTGCCACCTTGCTATTTATATTTACCTTAGTGTTTGTGGTTTCACTGGTCAGTTAGCGCTTTATTATTTTAAAGGCACTAATACTTGTTGCGCTGCTCGCATGAATAATAGGAATGTGCAAAATAAACGTCCACTTCTATGCCTTTTGCAATTTTCTCGTGTTCTGCGAATTCAAGTCTATTGTCATAGGTAATCGTTTTGAGTTTGTGGTTTATATGACTCATGATCAATGGCCACTGCTGCTAAAAGATCAGCAGCTTTACCCGTGAGTCTCGCGATAACAGTATAGAGTGTTTTGCCCTTTACCATCATCAGCAACGCACTTTTACAACTCAGACCCATGACAATATCGTTTTCCCCATCTCCTGCTCTGTTGCATCCACTACCGCTGGGTGATCTTCTATTATAACACGGTACCTAATCCCTCCACTGTCGAAGCGTTGAGCGAGTAATATCGCTTTTTTTAATGAGAGCAATGTTGAGGGGCAATAGTCTTGCAACGTCCTGGTGAGTGCTTTCGAATTAAATTTTCATTTTTTCAAGCTGTCTACTCTACTAACCCATTTCATCCTAAACAACGTTTATGGTATTGAAAATACTAAAATGTTGTTGGTCACTTCAAAGGTAATTTAATGGAAGCAATCGAGAGAGAATTTATTCAACAACTGAAAAGCAAATCAATTGATCAGGAGTTTTTATTGGTTTACAGCGACTGGCTACAAGAGCGAGGAGACCCGCGTGGCGAAATTATCGCTCTGGAATATGCTCTGGAGCGAGGTGATAAAGAGAATAGAGATAGACTAGATTTGCAAAATCGTCTGGATAACTTAATGCAAATACAAGAAAGTGCGTTGAAGTTGTCAGCAGGAAATTTAAATGATATTACTTTAACCTGGATAGCGGGGGCAGTGACCAAGATTGAGGTTAATAGGGATTGTTTGGAGGCGCTCGGTTGTTCAATCACTGAGACAGTGCAATTCAAGTTTTTGACCACTATTAATCTCTCTGGCCTTTATCTTGAGGAGGTACCTGTATGGTTGGGACAGCTTACTCAATTGACCCAGCTTAACCTAAATAAGAATAATATTAGTGAGTTGCCAGAGTCATTGGGTCAGCTTACTCAATTAACCAGGCTTGATCTTAGCGATAATAATATTAGCGAATTGCCAGAGTCATTAGGGCAGCTCACTCAATTGACCGAGCTTTATCTTGCCGATAATAATATTAGCGAACTGCCAGAGTCATTAGGACAGCTTATTCAATTGACCCGACTTGACCTTAGTGATAATAATATTAGCGGGCTGCCAGAGTCGTTAGGGCAGCTTACTCAATTGATCAAGCTTTATCTTGACCATAATAAAATTAGCGAACTGCCAGAGTCATTAGGGCAGCTTACTCAATTGACTCAGCTTGGTCTT
>UOFL01000096.1_pt1 | contig 35726 bp, 37 predicted proteins | sample 1990081 | NCBI WGS metagenome assembly UOFL01 (sample SAMEA4728526, study PRJEB27164) | hydrothermal vent metagenome | biome: marine basaltic hydrothermal vent biome; feature: marine hydrothermal vent; material: mineral | place: Pacific Ocean | collected 2011-06-14/2011-07-23 | depth 1741 m | reverse complement strand
CTAACGAATTATTATTGGGGCAGCGAACAGATTTACTCGCCGCATAATTAAATTGCAGTTATTACTTGAATCTGCGCGACAATATTTTCAAAGAGATGTGACTTTACCGCTACCACTCAACAACAAGTGCAAATGGTAATGGATAAATTAGACAATCGTCCCCGAAAATGTCTGGGGTTTAAAACGCCTAATGAGGTATTCTTCGGGATTGAACCTTCGGTTGCACTTAAGGATTGAATTCACCTTTTTCTATCCAATGAATGGAAACCCTAATGCTGCTCCAATGATTGGATGGAATGATATCCCTGGGGCGAGAGGGTGTACACCTCAATCTAATTCATACAAAGATAATTATTTAAATCTTAATAATCTAAACATAAAAATATATGGTGTTAGCTCTCAACCATTAGCAGACCAAAAAGAGGCGAAAGACCGCCTTGAACTTCCATTTGATTTATTAAACGATTCTGAGCTCTTATTAACAAAAGCATTAAGTCTGCCTACATTTAAATATGAAAAATCAACTTACATTAAACGCTTAACATTAATTGTGAAAAACGGCATTATCAAAAAAACATACTATCCAGTATTTCCACCAAATAAGAATGTATTGGATGTACTCAACTGGGTAAAACATAATAAATAGCACACTCTGACAACAACTCGGCACTTTTGTGTAGAAAAAATAGCAAAACGTACCACCGTAAATTGTCGATGAGCAATGTGTTAAGTACTTAAAAGATAATGACAACTGTACTGTATGAGACATAATATAATAAAGTTAAAACACTTCGGTGACCTGGTGACCTTAATCAGCGAAGAAAACTGGGGAATGCCTCGAAATACAAAAATTATCGGGGCAAAGTGGAAGTATTATAAATTTTAAAATATGAATGTAGAATCTAGCCTTCAGATGCGGGTTTTCTACAGCGCCGCTAGGGGGTAAAATGAAAAAAGATGAGTTCACATTATTGCACCCATCCAATCTACAAATATCTTCAAAAACCACTGAAGGTTCTGTTCTTGCAATTAACGGCGTAAAAAAAAGAGATATGAAAACTAGTTGGGTATGGTACGACTTACCAATAGCAAAAATATACAATAAAAATGTAATCCTAAGTTTAGTTTTTAGAAATAGAAATTTAAACTCTCTAACAATTACGCTTGAAGATAATCAATTATACGGTTCAAACTGGAATGACTGGGAGGAGAAAAAAGAAAAGTTACGTGTTGCACATACTACACTATGGTTTGAAAAGGCTGGTTATTCACTCGGTAAATACACGTGGGGTGAAGTATGGTCTTCATTTGATCAAAAAAGTGGCCTTGGAAATGGTGGCATTAACTACTACCCCTGTCAATAGTGTCAACATAGACAGTGTGCCGTAGAAGCAAGAAAAGATAACACTCAATCCAGATAAAAATCACAAAATAATAGATGTGAAGTCAGTCATAATGGCAGCATGATTTTTTAACAGAAGCAACAGGTATCTTAACCTTTACCAATTTCTAGAACGCATTGCTTTAGAAAACGCAAAAGATCGATTGCTGTCGAAGTCTCTTTGCTTAGCGTTATCACGAAAGGAGAAATAACATGAGTGACTCAGGGCCTATTTGGAAAAATATGTCTCATCATGAAAAGTATTTACTTTTATATCGAAATAGAATTAGACATTGTCAAACTAATATAAAATATATTGATGAGTCTGAGAAAGAGTATTTTTTAGATGGAAGATACATCAGGGATATACCTAGCTTCTATTTATCTTCAGGTGAAGCCATTAATGGAGAAAATGGATATTTTGGTACATGTCTAGATTCAACCGAGGACTGCCTATGTGGAGGTTTTGGTGTAATACCACCAATAACGATACATATTACCAATGCGAAAGGTATCGAAGATTCGCTTAGTGAGATGGCATGGGTATGAATGAGTCTTGAACGTAACCTATCTTGCTTCGACTTAGATGAAACGGATGAGCAATTATTAGATTGGGGGGTCACCGACGGGTTTACCATGTCGGGCAGTTCTTATTTTGAAGCAATTAGTGATTTATTTAAAGATCGTAGCGTAGATTTTCGAGTTTATGATTAGAAGTGCTAACTGGGTAGCCGAGGGTCTCTAACCCTCAGCCGCATAACACCTCTCTATTACCATGAAAGATCTCAAGTAAAAAAACCTTTGAAGAGGCAGTTATGGAGTTAAGATAAATTGGATAGGTATTTAAAGATCAAAATCCTAGAGTACCAGATTCGTTACCATAGTACGATGATGACGATCCGTGTGTATTTTGTATTTTTCGAACGAACCTTGAAAATTTCTACTTTCACAACTTAGAAATTCAACGAACGTTTTCTTTAAATCAAAAATTCGAGTTTGCGGCTTAGCGTTTGACTCGATGTACTAGCCGATGCGGCAGTAGCGCCTGTACGGATCAGTGCCGGAACCCTGTCAAATTTAGGTTTAGTACTTAAATGAAACTGGGTCTTACGATAGTCATTTAAACTAAAAAAAGGGCTTTTATGTTAATACTTCAGCCTGTGGTAGAATTTGAACCCTGGGATTGGGTGGGCGAACAAGCACACAATATTATCGGGACGAAACAATGGAATAAGTTTTGGGATGGGTATCTTGCTACGCGAGAAGTTCAAGCAGTATGGCCTGGTTCATGGCATATTGCGACTCCTCAATTAGAGAAACGTGAAGTACTTGAACAAATGTTAAAAATTACCCTTGAAAGTTTAGGGCTTGTTTGTTTCCCAGATACTAATGGAGAAGAAACTACAGATTTTAAAGATCGCTTAACGGCGTTAAGTGGAGGGTTTATTCTTCGCACTTCGGAAAAAGTACTTTTTACGCCAGGATGTTGTTGTGATCTTGGTGACCTTACGTATTGGCAGGATATTTCCTTGACGACTTCAAATGAGTGGCAGTTCAGTGCGATGGGCCATGCAACGACGGAGGTTCGTCAAAGTGGAGACAAACTGGAAATCAGGGAAAACCCTGAATATCAGTGTCGTGATCCCATCATTGAGTTGATTGATCGTCAGGAATTATGTGATGCTATCTCGGTTGCTGAAACTGAGATGATGAGATTTGTAGATAGGGTCATGCCGGTATTACTCGATATTATTGGTAATCGTGAAATGGCTACTGAGGTCGCGAAGGTCCTGTGTTTTGTGAAGTAATTGAAATAAATTTATTGTGAGAATCATTATTTTGGGTATAACAAAAGTCTCCTCAAAGTTAATAAAAATCTTTTATATCTTGAGAATATAATTATTATCGATGATACACTTCTGGTACTGAGAAAAACTTACGGAAATTTGGTCAAAACCAAAACATTTAACGTTAAGCCCAAAGACTTCGATCTGCCGTTACTAAGAAGTAGATAAGTTTACGGTAGTCTATAAAAATATGGCGATCAGTTAAAAGAAGAGGGTGACTGGACCCTGAGTTTATTTCGAAAAGGTGAATAGTCGCGAAGTTTTTGTGAGCAAAGTTATAGAGATGGCTTCTCAAGTTCGACACCACACAGAACCGATCGAGGAAACTAACAACCGTGGGCTGAAAATTTGTATTTTTAAAACCTCTTCTCAATATATCAATAGTTGACCTTAATATTCTTTGCTCGAAAATATTTTGTGTGGTATAAAATTCTCATAGTTATTCGTGGATGAATTTGAGTATGGATCTAAGTTCTGCGATAGTCCTGATCGATTGCAATTTGGCATTTAGCATATCGACAAATTTTACTTCACCATTACTGTCCACTCGAATGTCTGCAAAGTTTGCTTTTGAGTAGTACCTGACACAGGGGGCTTGTCCTTGCTAAAAAAGAAGCTTTGCGCAGCTAATACCACTCGCTTCATGTTATCGTCTCCAGCTTTTTGACCTGACTGTGAAGAATGCGGGCTGTGATCAAAAACAAGACCCCTCCGATAATGAGTAACGTGGCTTTATCAATCAGATGAACTTCAATCGAAAAATAAAAATTCACCAAAAAATATGCAAATGCCAGAATCGCACTAATGGTCAATAATTTGTTTGCATTTTGAAAACCGATAAAAATAACAGTGATAGCCGTCATGATTCCCGGACTATTAATTGTAATCATGGCTAATGTCATGATTAATATGAATCCAGCAATGAGATTTCCTGGCGTTAATAGTTGGTATCGTTCAAGTTCAGAATAAAAAACTCTGAAGAAAATAAGCGCTATCATGAAATTACAGATATCCCAAATATAGTTTGGTACCTGATAAGCATTAACCATCCAATAGGTAATCACAATTAGAGCAACAGGTAGACCGTATTTAAGGGGTTTAATAATGTCCGGAGCGATCTTTAATTGCCATTCTTGTTTATTCCAAAACAAATAAACGGCATAGAGCCCGATAGGCACTATCAATTGGCAAACTAAGTCTAACTGAAGAATTGGGAGATTGAATATCACTACAGGTAATCCATTAGTGATTGCAATATAACGTCGTACCGGGTCGCTGTGAAAATAAAATACTATTGTTTCAGCTACTAGTAAAAATAGTCCTGTTGTCCATTCGGGAATGAAACTTGTTGGGATACCCAGATAGAAAAGTGACAGCAACATACCAGCTAATGAGATTGACAAACTAAACTGTCGACAGATGATGGAGTTAGGTTTATAGCGGTAAACCAATGCGCCTATAATGTATAGTGATATACCAATGACTACTCCTATTGAGTTTGATGTCTGGTGTGTAATTAATCCCATTACAACTAATGGCTTGATTAATGTAGTATTTATGTAGCTCGAAAATATAACGGCTGCAATCCAGGCAGAGATCCCCAGTGCGGTTTGAATATACCAGGGATGAGCGCTTGATGGTTTTTTTAGCAACTCTTTAATTTGGGTCGGGTCATTAATAATTTTATTGGTAGTTGCGATCTCAAGAAGTCTCGCAATAGTGGGGGGAGATCGAAATATCATGAGTTAATTTCCCAGTCGTTTTCTACTTTCTTCAACCAGTGCACTGCCCCAACAGCAAGAAATATTACCAATAGTGAAAGCAACCAGCCTAGGTTCTTAATGAATCCGAATAATTTAAAAAAGAAATAGAACAAGTGAGAGAACATAAGCTAAACAAGCTAACCGTATAGACAAATAAGTCTTTAACAACCTTTTGTGTAAGATATTGGGCCAGGGCAATAGTCAATAGATACAGCGCTGTAATGAGAAAACTGAAATAGCTGACTAGCGAGACCTCTCTTGTATAATCAGGGCTATGGTATAAATTTTTCATCGTTATTCCTGATTGAGTTTGAGATTTGAACCTTGTTTTGCGATAGCCCTAATCGATTGCAATTTGGCATCTAGCATATCGACTAATATTACTTCGCCATTACTGTCCACTCGAATGTCTGCAAATTTTGCTTCTGAATAGTATCTGGCCTGTCCTTGCTGAAAAAAGAAGCTTTGCGCAGCTAATACTACTCGCTTCCAGCGATCTCTTTTATAGCGGATTAAATATTGATTTGGTTTGAGTTTCTGTGGTTGCTTGTCTCGTTGCTTCTTACCACGGTTATACCCATAGACTTGAACTATTTTCGCAATATAAGTTTTTGCATTTCTCTCTACTAACAGCTGACCAAAATGGGGAATACGGTTTAGGTGTTCCTTTTGGTTTAACCATTGAGGAAATTGATAGCTTAGTCTCATATAATCACCTTGCATGATGGATTGTGGATCTCTGGGTCCCAGGGGTAAAATAATACGATCACCGTTCTTAATGACCTTCTCCTTGTTCCATACCATCACGTTAACTATGCCCAGTGTGATCACTAGTAGCAACAGAATAATCACTCGCCTCATGTTATCGTCTCCAATTTTTTGACCTGACTGTGAAGAATGCGTGCTGCGATCAAAAACAGGACCCCTCCGATAATGAGTAACATGGATTTATCAATCAGATGAACTCCAATCAAAAAATAGAAATGCACCAAAAAATATGTAAATGCCAAAATCGCACCAATGGTTAATAGTTTGTTCGCATTTTGGAAACCTATAAAAATAACAGTGATAGAGACCATGATTCCAGGACTATTAATTGTAATCAGGGCCATTGCCATGATTAATATAAATCCAGCAATCAGGTTTACCGGCCTTAATAGTTGGTGTCGTTCAAGTTCAGAATAATAAATTCTAAAGAAAATAAGCGCTATCATGAAGTTACAGACATCCCAGAGATAGGCTCGGATCGAATAATTATTAACCATCCAATAGGTAGTCGCAAAGAGGGCAACAGGTAAACCGTATTTAAGAGGTTTAATAATGTCCGGAGCAATTTTTAATCGCCATTCTTGTTTATGCCAAAACAAATAAACGGCATAGAGCACTATAGGTGCTATCAACTGGAAAGCTAAGTCTGATCGAAAACTTGGAAGAATGAATAACACCGCAGGTAAACCATTAGTGACTGCAATATAACGCCGTACCGGGTCGTTATGAAAATAGAATACTATTGTTTCAGCTACTATTAAGAATAGACCCACTTCCCAGTCTTTTGTGTTAATTTGATTACCGATATAAAAAGTTGACAGCAACATGCCTGCTAATGAGATAGACAAGCTAAACTGTCGCCAGGTGATGGAGCTTGGCTTATAGCGATAAACCAACGCACCTATAATGTATAGGGATATACCAATGACTAACCCTATTGAGTTTGATGTCTGGCGTGTCACTAATCCTATTAAAACTGATGGCTTGATTAATGTCGTATTTATGTAGGTCATAAATATAATGGCTGCACTCCAGGCAGAGATTCCCAGTGCAGTTTGAACATACCAGGGATGAGATCTTGATGTTTGTTTTAGTGACTCTTTAATTTGCGTTGGGTCGTTAATAATTTTATTGGTAGTTGCGATCTCAAGAAGTTTCGCAATAGTGAGGGGAGATTGAAATATCATGAATTAATTTTCCAGTCGTTTTGTACTTTTCTTAACCAGTACGCTGATCCAACGGCAAGAAAGATTACAAATAGTGAAAGTAACCAGCCTAGGTGCTGAAAGAATTCGAATGATTTATAAAAGATAAAACAAGTGAGAGAACATAAGCTGAACAAACTAACCGTATAGATAAATAAGTCTTTAAGAACCTTATGTGTAAGATATTGGGCCAGGGTAATAGTCAATAGATACAGTGCTATAATGAGAAAGCTGAAATAACTGACTAGCGGAACCGCTCCTGTGTAATAAGGGCTACGGATAGCGATTATTTGAAATAGGGTAATAGTAAGTCCCGTTAATGTTACCAGGTAAATAATACGGAACATCCATAGTGGCATTTCGCTGGCTGAAGAGTATTGCCCTGTATCTGTCTTAGCTGATACTGGAATAATTAATTTAAAAATCACATCCAGATAAGGACTGGTCGCTATTTTTAGTGAAGTGCAGCGAGTATAAATATAGGCGGACCAGATTAGAAATAAACCAAAGTTAACACTGTCTAGAGCCAACCCGATTCTTAAATGCATGTAGTCGTCGTGCCAGGTTTGTGAAACCCATAACATGATTGACAGATTCATTAAGGCTGCCCAGAAAAACCATAAAGGTGCAAAGCGGCTTGTCATTACAGGTAAAACAATTAATAAGGCCCAACCCATGAAGAGTCGGTAATTATCAGCACCAGTCTGATAAATCTGCCCGTAAACGGCCAATACAACGCCTGTCATTACACAGACTGCAGTGATAGATAATTGACCGCTGAGATTGTCACTTTTGGTAAAGAGTGCGAAAATCCCTGAACCCAGAAAAATACCCTCTACTAACAATAACTTTTGATAAGTCCTAAGGTCTGACCAATTCCAGGCGAAGAACAGAATAATACCCAGTAATAGAAATATAGTGCCCAGTGAAAATACAAAACCGTAAAGAAATCGTAACCACTGTTCTTTATCCGGAACCAGACCGCTAAGGCGACGCAACTTTGAATAATCTTGTTTATTGAAAACACCTGTACGTACTAGTTGGCTTAATATTTCATCATTCACTTGTTTAGAACTAATGTCCGAGTATTTTTCGCTCATTTTTTTCCTTATTTTTATGCTAGTTCTAAAAAACAATGATTAGAAGTTCTTCGCTATTTTTAACAGTAGTTATAATTAAGTTAATTATTTCATGCAAATATGTTTGAAATCTGGCAAAATAAAGTCAAATTCATTTTTAATAGCGTAATCTTCGTGATTTCCAGGTTAATCTGGTCCATTAATACAGCTTTGTATTTTCACAACTATTGAAACAAATGCGTTAGGCACACACATAGGCACATAAGTTGAAATTCGACTTCAATAATATATCCAAATTAAAGCTCAATGAACTTAATGCTCCTGACAAAGGCTGTGTTGTATTCTTTTGTCGTATACTATGTCAAGACGAAGTGAAAATAAGAAGAACGTCTATAGACTTGTTAGAGTATTTCTTTGATTTGGAATTCGAAAAAAGGACACTCGATAATCAATGGTGTGAGTTGTCCGAAAGTAAAGCGGTTGAGCTTATAGAACACATATTAGAAAAACGGATTTGTTACTCAACGCCTAGCGTGGTATTTGACAAAATTTCAAAAGATATCGCGACTTGGTTTATCTCGATGTTTAGCACTCAAAAGAAATTTTTTACAAATCATGAATATAGTGATGACTTTTCAAGTGCAATTTGTTGCGACCACATCTGGGGTGTTCTCGAGAACGGTATTATAGTGTTTGACGAAATGCGTATAGGAATATTATGGGTAAACGACTATGATTAAAATTCAGAGTCCATCTATTTTCAAATATTTCTAACAAAACAACAATTTGCAAAACGCAGCTTACCTGATCATTATGTATTCGAAGATTTATTAAAGCCGTTAAGCGTAGCCATTCAACAGAAGGGGTTCCACATGAAATTGAAGATGACAGCTTGTATAGAAGCACCCAAAGAAAAAGTTTGGAATGTTCTTTCTGATATTGAAAATGTTCATTTATGGATCGATCCTATTATTTCTGCTCACTGCGAATACAACAATCAAAGTAAAGTAGGAACTATTCGCACCTGTAATTTAAAGGGCAATATGAGAGTGCAAGAAAAGTGGATTGAATGGAATGAAGGTGACTCTTTTACCTATCAGGCCTTTGGCGCTCCACTGATAAAATCAGCCAAAAATACCTGGTCGGTCAAATCTGTAAATGGTAATACCTTACTGACTACTGAATCAGTGATTGAATTAAAAGGTGGAATATTAGGAAAGTTACTAAATCCATTAATGCTTTTTGTCTCTAAAAAGATGGGTGGTGATTCACTGGCAGCCATTAAATATTTAATTGAAACTGGTCATCCATACGAAAAAAAGTTTTCAAAACTACCGAGAGTCCCTATTTCATGTTAACCACGCACTTACTATCAAGTGTCAATTACAACAAAAGTAATGAGTAGTCATAAAAACATTCCTCTGGTGTTTGAAAGTCCAACCATCCAGAGCTAGGGGATTCTACACTCTCATTAGGACGCAATTTTTTTGTATAAGCCCTTCGAAATATAAAGCAGTTTCACTCCGAAAGTATTATAGTCCAGAACTAGTAGTATTATAGCCTGTAAAAAGCATAGTCAAATTAGTTCGCTTTGTGAGCGCATTTCAAGTACCTATGGTAACATGAGTCATATAAAACAAGCATCTAGGGTATGCTTAGGTATTATGGGCACTCTCTACTAAGGTAGTGCTAGAGAGCCGTCCGTTGTATGCAGTTGTTGACTAAACTCGACGGTTAAATCACAGCGCTAGGCGTATCTTAGAGATAAGCAAAGGAAAGACCATTATGCATGAAATAAACTGTCCGCACTGTAAAAAGGCATTCAAGATTGATGAAGCTGGATATGCAGACATTTTGAAACAGGTTCGTGATAGTGAGTTTGAACAACAGTTGAGTGAGAGATTGGAGCTAGCAGAGAGAGAAAAGACCAATGCGGTAGCACTTGCCAGGGAACAAGTCGGAAGTAAAATGCAGAAGGCGACGTTAAGCAAAGATTCTGAAATTCAGCAGTTAAAAGCTAACTTAGAAGCTGGCGAGCTTTTAAAACAAATTGCAGTCACTGAGGCACTAAAAACTGTAGAAAAAGAGCGTGATACACTAGCCAATGAGCTGAAACAGTCGAAGCAAGCTAATGAAAGTGCCTCTAAATTAGCCAATGCCAACCATTCTAATAAACTCCAAGAAACGTCTGCCACAAAGGATGCAGAGATTCAAGGTCTTAAGGCACAGCTCAATGCTAAGGAAGATACACAAAAGATCGCTGAGGCATCATTAAAAGATAAGTATGAGACACAGATAAACGATCGAGATCAAGAGATTGAGCGCCTAAGAGATATGAAAGTTCGTCTCTCAACCAAAATGGTTGGAGAAACCCTTGAGCAGCATTGCGACATAGAGTTTAACCGGATTCGAGCCACTGCTTTTCCTAATGCATACTTTGAAAAAGATAACGATGCACGAACCGGTAGTAAAGGCGATTACATTTTTCGTGATTCAGATGAACATGATACAGAGAGCGTATCAATTATGTTCGAGATGAAAAATGAAAATGATGAAACGGCAACGAAGAAGAAAAACGAAGATTTTTTAAAAGAACTCGATAAAGATCGCAATCAAAAGCAATGTGAGTATGCAGTACTAGTCTCTCTTCTTGAGCCTGAGAGTGAGCTTTATAATTCAGGCATAGTCGATGTTTCTCACCGATATAAAAAGATGTATGTTATCCGGCCACAATTCTTTATTCCTATCATTACGTTATTACGTAACGCCGCACAAAATTCACTAAAATATAAAGCCGAACTTGCTGTAATGAAAGCGCAGAATGTAGATATCACAAACTTTGAGAATGAACTTGATGAGTTTCGGTCAGGTTTTTCTCGTAACTATGAACTCGCCTCTAAGAAATTCAAAATAGCAATTTCTGAGATCGATAAAACTATTGATCATCTTCAAAAAACAAAGGATGCCTTGCTTGGTTCTGAAAACAATCTTCGTCTTGCCAATAATAAAGCAGGCGACCTGACTGTAAAGAAACTGACTAAAAAGAATCCAACAATGGCCACAAAATTTGAAGAGCTTAAGAATAGGGATGACTAACAAAGAATAGCGACGACTAACAATGCGTTCATTTGGCTAGGGAAGGGGAGCACGTTATTGGGAAGGGTGTCTGCGGCTAACGGGCTATCTTAGGATATGGAGTTATTCACTTATTTGTGCAATACTATCTTAACATTTTTAACCAAGTGAAGAAGTGATTCGGAGTCTGCTTGTGAGTAAGCATTATTAGGCACAGTCTAAAAGGTAGTTCAACCCACTGCGCTTACAGTCTTTAGTTAGACCCTTTATATTCACTATAACATTAGAGGTCTATACAGATGACACCGGAATTTACTGCAGGATTATTTGGAATGCTCGGGGTAATTATTGGTGGTCTTATTTCTTGGTGGATTCAAAAAGACAGAGCATCTACAGACTTAAAAATTGCACTGGAATCAATAAAGACCGAACATATGGCTGAACAAACCGCACTTTACTACTTAACCCATAAAGGTTATATCGATCGTTCGTTTGATTTATTGCAAAAAAGACTTGGCGGATTTGAAGAGAATGAGCTAAGAAAAATTCTTGTTAGAGCTGGCGCTGTAAGATATATTCGTAATGATGGAACTGAGTGGTGGAGACTAATTTCTCGTATTGAAGAACTTACACAAAAACGACAAGATAAGCAGCAAGATCTTGGCCCCGGCAATGAAGATCTCTAATCTGATTATTTCTAGTCATACAATACATTCTATTTAGCGTCACACAAATCACTTCAATTAAAATGGGTGACAGTAAAACCCACAAGCAATGTTTGCTCTTTTAGCCACGAGATAGCAGTAGTTTAGTAAGAAAAATTATATTGTTAATATGTTTAAGAAAAGTCTAACTATCATTTGGGTATCAGTTATATTGACGCCAATTTTTTATTTTTTGGCTTTATTTTTCCTGGTGCCGGCAATATATGATATTCAATGGTACTTTACTTCCCAGTCCTTTTATCAACAGTACTTCCAAAATACGACACCTCCCTTAAATACAAAAGAAATTGCCCGGTGGAGCAAAATCTCTGGACCAAGATCAAGCAATGGCTGTCATTCATTCGCAGGAGTATTACTGGAAACAAGTCTTGTCGAAAAAGATATACAAAGACATGTCAATAGTATTAAGTCGCGTAAGTTTAGTCCGTTCCTGGGCAAGCTTACAGTTAGTCATTTTTATTGGGTCGATGAAGCTATCAGAATTCAAGACACCTTTTTATATCCTGTTGGAGTCGCTGTGTTAATAAAGAAGCTAAACAGCTATCGACGAAAAGATATTAAAAACTATTTTATAGTGTTTATAGGTCGTGATTTTAAAAGTAGCTGGAGCATGAGGTGTCATTAGTATTTCACTGAATTCTCCATGACTTGTTCCTCAAGACGCTGATGTCACTAGCTTCAATTAAATCAGCTTTTATAAATATACAGGTAAATCCAAGAAGAACATTCAATTTGACTAGCAGAGTTTTCAGTCTTGCGTTTGATTTGCTTCCCTATTTAGAGATATCATGTTGGTAACATAAAATTTTGGAGAAAAAGGTGAGCTGGATAAGTGTTGATATAGAATCAGATGGACCAATTCCAGGCGACTATTCAATGATTAGTGTTGGTGCTGTTATTGTTGAGCCTGGATTAGAGAGAACATTTTACGGCCAGCTAAAGCCTATTTCAGATAACTTTCTACCAGAGGCATTAGCAATATCTGGCCATACGAGAGAAGAAACTTTAACGTTTGAAGATCCTGTCAGTGTTATGCAAGAGTTTAAACAGTGGATTAACAAAAACTCTAAAGGAAAGCCCTTTCTTATCTCTGACAACAATGGTTTTGATTGGAGTTTCCTCAACTGGTATTTTCATCATTTTCTGGGTGAAAACCCGTTTGGTCATAGTTCCAGTAACTTAGGGTCATTGTATAAAGGAATGGAGAAAGACTTTTTCACTAATTTCAAGCATCTCCGTAAAACTGAGCATACTCATCATCCTGTGGATGATGCAAAAGGCAACGCGGAAGCTCTATTGCATATGAAAGAGAAAATGGGTCTTAAAATAAAGCTATGATCGTGATGTAGATTAAAAATTTAGGCAATTTGTTAAGGGATCACAAATTCGAAATGTATAATAGACATTATTCAGTATAAGCTATTAAGCGTCGAAGAGAATTTTATGATTAAAAAAGTGATACTAATAGGCTGTTTTTTGTCCCCAGCTGTGGCATGGATAGCGCATAAGCCAGTAAGACTTTTTGCACCACAGTGGGTTTCTGGCATCACCTGTAAAAGTCCCACTATATGTATTGACGATACGTCTCGCTACGCACAAGCCCTTGAATTATACAATAAAGCTAGTCAGTACATTAATTTGTCTGTAGGCAAAATAAAAAATAAGCCAAGAATAGTGTTTTGTTCGACAATGTCGTGTTTTAAATCCTTTGGTTTCAATCGAGCAGCAGCACAAACAGTCGGCCAACTGGGTATTATCATTAGCCCAAGAGGATGGAAATATTATTATATTCGACATGAGATGATTCATCATCTACAAGCCGAGAAGATGGGGACTTATTCTCAATGGCGAAGTCCAGCATGGTTTACAGAAGGAATGGCTTACTTTTTAAGTCAAGACCCTCGTGAAACTCTTGCAATGCCGAATCAACAGCACCGAATAGAATTTTCAAAATGGTATCGCTTAGTAGGCAAAGAGAATCTTTGGGAGGCAGCCCGCAACAAGCAAAATCTATAAATTAAGTGAAAAACTACAACTGGATAACCTAATGTTTTATAAACTTGAACCGGTATTTAACGATAAGACCATCACTATAGACCAAATTTCTCATTGGGATTACTCTCTGACCTTAGGTGAAAAACAACCCAATGATATGCCTGAACCGATCGAATATGAAGTCGATACTGATATTGCTAGTCACTATTTGCCAACCACATTCTTACCTGAACCAGTGTTTTCAGTACAATTTATCCAAGAACTAATCGCTTGCAGAGTCAATAATATACAGACTTATGAAGTGAGTATTAAAAACCCTGACACTAATCTCTATATTGAAGGGTATCAGGCTGTGAATATTATTGGAAAAGTTCCATGTGCGAATGTAGATGTTAATAAATACGACGAATTAAATAAAGGCCAACATACATTTAAAAAGATGGCTTTAAAGTCGTTCAGTGATCCAGATTTATTGATTTTTCGCTTAACACAATATACTCAATTAATTTTAATACACGAAATTATTGTTAAACAATTGTCAGCGGAAGTTTGTAAAGACTTGAATTTTGAACGAGTCGATGAGATTTAGAACAAAATTTTGTTAGCGCATTATTATTACAATAATATTCCTAATACCATCAGGTCATTTTAATGTCGAAATGATATAGCAATATTATTGTGAATTTTTATTAATATTACAATAGTAGGTAGTAAATTAAAATTAACGCTTATATGTTTTACGCAAAAAGCTTAACACTGCTTTAATATCCTCTCTAGTCAATGCTGGATTACCCCCCTTAGCAGGCATTGCCATTAAAGACCCAGGGCTTTGAAATCCATCAGTAATATTTTTAACGAGCTCTTTATCATTTTTTGCCAATGGTCCGTTTGTGCTTGTGAAGTCGGGGGCTCCTGGTACTGTCCCTTTACCTTTTGCACCATGACATGCAACACAGGTGTTAAAATAAATAGCTTTTCCACTCACTTTCGTGTTACTTGCTACACGTGTATTGTTACTGCTACTTTGAAAGATATTACTTGTACTAGAATTATTAGATGATGTTAAAAAGGCAAGAACATCACGGGTTTCCTGGCCTGTTAGTCCAGCTCGAATACGCATATGAAAAGCAGTGGTCACCCATTGATCATCACGTAGTTCATCCGCCGCGCGAATATTATGGCAGTGGCCACAGACATCAGACCAGAGTTTCGCACCTCTAGTGCGATCTCCCGCTGTAGCGCTCGTTTTACCGATGACTGATGTCGACATAACTAATACCAACAACAAGAGACTATAATTGATAAGTTTCATGATTACTCCTTTAGAAGCCGTAAGCTATTTGAATGAGCCAACGATCATCATCAGTAACGGCACCGGTTTGTCCGTCATTAGATTCAAACGCGATTTTCGCCACAAAATTATTCGCCAATAGATAGTTGAACCCTATTGCCCACTGTTTTTGATCCTGAGCCGGAAGAGGGGTCTGAAAATTAGTATAGCGGTTAATTATCTCATATTTGGTACCGGGAATTCGATACGACATTTGCGTATACCAGGTTTTCCATGTGCCACCTGCAGAGGCTGATACGCCACTAAGTGTATTACCAACAGTCGATTTCACGTATTCGCTACGAAACCCGAATGATTTAACTTTCCATGCCAAATCAAAGCCATATACTTTGTAGTCTCGAGCTTGCTCGTTAGACAGGGAGGGTGCTGTACCGGCTTCATCTTCGATTGTTGTCACTGTTGCCTTACCACTTAAAAAAGATACCCCTATCTCGAACCGCTTAAATGGTAGAATGGCAAAACGCCCACCCAATACTTTTTCACCATCACGGTCAGCTCCCTTGCCCTCTGCATTGATGCCATCAAGTTCAAAGTCAGCACCATTCCACTCAGTCGTTAGTTCAGGTCCATTACCAGTATAGATTGCATAATTAGTACGGAATCGTCCAATCGGGAAGCCACCGCGTAATTGTAAGCCGGTATCTGAAACAGGTGCGGCACCATCATGTCCAAAGCCAGGAGGAGCAGAAGGTAATTTATTGATCCATGAGGGGTGCAGATTTTGTCTAAACTGACCAATAGGACTCAAAAATTTTCCTACCACTACAGCAGCATAGTCGCTTACAAACCAATCTATCGTCATATAGTCAAGAGAGGTTTCCGTTTCTCCATTTGCACCAAGTTCAAATTCAATCTCAGCTTCAAGCATGACCAAGTCTTTATATTGGAAATGAAAAATAGGGGAGAACGTACCCACTGTAAAACTTCCTGTGGAGTTTACTTTGTCCGAATAGCCAACATCGGCGTAGCCCGCCATATGAATTTTAGTGTTGGATTTTTTCCAGCCCGATATTGCGTTTACCTTTTGTTCCAGTTGCCGTGCTTCACGGCGAGTGATCACTTGTTGATTCGCTGGCCGAAATTTAGAACGAGGAGCAGATATTTTTTTATCGACTTTTTTAACCTTTGCCACTTGTTTTTTCAGTATTTTTCGCACTTCCTTTAACTGTTTCTCCAAAAGATCTATTTTTTTCTTTAGTTGCTCATATTGTTTATCTGCCAACGAAGTAACAGGAAAAATAAATACGAGTGCGACACTACATATTACTGCTCTGGTAATTGATTTCATTTTAACCCCTCTATCTAAAAAAACCTTTTTAGTCAGTATATTTCTTTGTTTTCACCATACTATATCATTTTAAGATCTGATTAATTAGCAGAAAGACTCTATCTACTCCCATTATGTGCAATTAACATTCGCTCTCAAAGCTATAATAGAGGCTGACACATAAATACCTGCTACTTCTGTTTCACTAAAAAGATTGTTCTCTGCTCTATCAATTGACGTTAAGCATGAGAGTTACTCATATCTTTAGTGTTGCTTAGAGTAAATTCTATAAACAATCGGCAAAATAACGATATCAGAAACGATTGTTCACCTCAATTCAAACTTCGTAAATTTCCTTATGCTGAAATAAGGTGTTATGTGATATAGGGGAAAGAATCGAATAGGATTATGTTAAACAACCCAGTATACGGAGTGAAACAGAACTAAACAGAACTGCTGTAGTAGGCGGCACTAAAACTATTACTACTGCCATATAACGGTAGAGCATCAATGAAACTTAATAAGAAAGAGAGAATATGCCAATTATTGAAAGGTATCGAAACTGGTAATCCAGAATCGGTATCAGTGGTGAATGAAGCTAAATATATTCAACACAATCCACAAACTCATGAAGGTAGTGAAGGGCTAGCGGCTCTATTCAAGCGCTTAGCTGCAGCATCGCCACGGGTTAATATTGTTAGGGTTTTTGAAGACGGTAACTTTGTTTTTGCTCATACTGAGCATGACTTTTCTGAACGGAATATTGGTTTTGAAATTTTTCGTTTTGAAAGCGAACAAGCAGTTGAGCACTGGGATAACATCCAACAACGCGAAAACACAAATCACTCAGGCCATTCTATGGTTGATGGTCAATATACAGCAACGGATCATGATATGACGGAGTGTAATCGAGCTATTATTAAGTCTTTTACTGAAAATATATTAATTCAGGGCAATGTCGAGAATTTAAGTGACTACTTAAATTATGACAATTTTATTGAGCACAGTCCTTATTTTAGTGATAATGTGGACAAATTGATCACAGCTTTGTCAATCGACAAAACTGATTACTCTATAGATTATAATCACTGTCATCATTTATTGGCAGGTCGCTGAAGTTTGGTTTGAATCAGAGCAAGCATTAATCGATGGCATGAGTTCTCCAGAAGGTCAAAAACTAGGAGCTGCATTACAATAAGACGAAAGCAATTTTATTGATCATGCGAAATCATCGGCGTTTATAGTTGAAGAACACGAACTTTAATCAGAACGTGTTGTTGAGAAAATTACTGACCCATTAAATATATACAAGTTAGAATACAATACTACCTTAAATTTAAAGACATATAGAGTCATCATGAAAATAAAAATATTAGGCGCAGGCGTTGCTAGACTAGCGACTGCTGTGGCATTGAAACAAAAAGACTTTGATGTCGAAGTGTATGAGCGCCATAAATCCAGAAGCCATCTTGGAGCAGGAATTGTCTGCTGGCCCAATGCGTCTTTTGTATTGGATAAGCTTGGTATCATAGATGACATAAGCAATCAATCAGGACAGCCGGTAAGAATGCGACGATTAACTAAAGATGGTGATGATTTGGGGGTGCTTGATATTCTTAAGCTCAACAAAAAAATGAACTATTCTAGCTTTTCGATATTAAGGAAAGATTTAATGAAAATTCTTGAGTCACATCTCAATCAGTGGGGGTTAACGTTAAGTACGGGCAAACAATCAAAAAATTAACCTCCAAATCAGGGGCATCCAATATTTGTTTTGAAGATGGTTCAGTTGCTCATGCTGATATGATTATAGGTGCTGATGGTAGAATGTCGTCAGCAGCAAGAAAATTTGTCAATGGCGATAACCAACCAGTATATCAGGGATTTATTAATTGGATTGGCATCTATGAAGGTAAATCACCTTTATTTACTGATTTAGAGATAAAAGATTATTGGGGCATCGGTGAAAGGTTTAGCATTGTACCTGTTTCTTCCACGATCGCTTATTGGGCAGCCGGGGTTGCGTCTGACTCCATTGGTCATAATATTCCAATAGACTATAAATCGGAACTTTTGACTATTTTTCAAGATTGGCCAGAGCCTGTCACAACATTAATAAAAAAGACCTCTTTGACAAACATTAATAAAGTTTATGTTCACGATCACAACCCAATAGAATCCTGGCACCGAGACAATGTTTTAGTCATAGGTGATGCTGCGCACGCACCTCTTCCAACATCAGGGCAGGGGGCTTGCCAGGCATTAGAGGACGCATGGCATTTAGGTGAATTACTCAAAAATTATAATGGAAACTTAGAGGCACTCTTTCAAAAATTTACTGAAATTCGCCACTCAAAAACATCCAGTATCATATCAGGTGCGAGGCAATTTGCTGCATTTCTTTTTATGAACGATAAAAATGCAAGCACACAACGAAATTCAAAAAGCATTAGCACTGATTATGATGCAATGGTGAATGGCATGGCAAATGCTTGGTCAAGTGAGCTGCCAATGTTGATTAAGCGTTAATAAGGAAAGTTTTGCCAGATAAAGCAAAAAACCAACCACCACTAAAAGATGGCTGGAATCTTGAACTTACTCTAAAGTACCTATTTTTTAGCCTTTGGTGCAATAAGCTCAACTGAAGCAGCGCCTTCTTGGTTATCGACATCTACCGCTGTTGAAATTTTCACAACCCCGGAGTTTACTTTGAGTATTTTCAAATCTCCGTCATACATAGTAAAGTATCCTCCATCAATAATTGCGGAGTCGATGTCTCCTTCTTGTACTATTGTTGTACCAGATTTCATACGAAATCTTTTGATATCGCCACTAATGTTCACTACTTTACCGCCATCATTTTCTACACGACCAATCCACGAGCTAACATTCTGTAATTCACCACCTGCTTTAACAAAAACGTTAACCGAGCTTTGGTTGCCTTTAGTCACTACCTTACCTCCAGATTCGATAATATAAATAGAGTGGCTAATAATCCCGTCTATTGTTAACTCACCACCTTTGGTAACAATAATTTTCATACATTCTTCGATACCACCCATTTTTGTTTTAGTTCGAAGAAACATGGTACGTTTCTTCTTACAACTTGATGGAAGCTTATAAGCCGCATAGCGATTAATTTTTGTTGTTTTGACGATAGCTTTCTTTGGTGGAATTGGTTTAACAACTACTTTTTTAACAACCTTTTTTACTACTACTTTCTTCACCGCAACTTGTTTCACTTCATCCAATGCTTTGTTTAGCTCAGTGGTATTATTGGCAGTAATAAATTTACCCCCAGTATTTTCTGCAATACATTTCAATTTAGAAGTATCACTAATGCTTTTTATATCAAAGCCAATGACATGTGCTCGAAAATTGATATTGTCCTTTTTGAGTTGTTTAGCTACTAAACATGGATCCATTCCACAAGTTTCTAAGCCATCACTGACTAAAATCACTGTTGCAGCTTCTTCACTTGACTTTAACATAGTAGCTGCGGCCTTAATGCTCGCTGATAAAGGAGTTTTTCCTTTAGGATTTAAGTCTCCTAATATTGAAATGACCTGGCTTGCATTAATTTTTCCTAATGGAGCTATTGTTTGAATATCTTTACAATCGCCTTTTCGTCTGTGACCATATGCCATGACACCAATTTTGGTCTGTTTATTCCAAGTCTTTACTAGTTTAGAGATGGCGTTACGTGCAATATCGATTTTTGCTTCTCCATTAATTTTACCCCACATACTGCCCGACGCATCGATAATTAACATCACATTTTGATTATTACGTTTTTCAGCACTTGCTGAAAATGATAATACACAGAATATCATTAGTACTAAGTGAGCGACTCTGGATTTAAAAGTGTACCTGACCATAATTCTATTTCCCCTTGAATTTTTCATTTCTTAATTTTTTTTCAATTTAATATTATTATCAAGCTCGACTAGTGCACTGCCTGATTGATTATTAATTTCAGCGTCGTTAGTGACTTTGGTTGAACCAGCTTCAGAATGGAGGTTGTCAACTGTCCCATCGACAACTTTAACTTCGCCCCCACGGTTTATAATCGCAAATACATCCTCTTCTGATAATAACTTTCCACCAGGCTGCACCAAAATTACTATGGTGTTTGTCGCGAAAACATCAAAATGAAACTCACCTCCATTTTTAACAGTATACTTAACGCACTTGCTACTAGAAGTAAGTTTTAATTTAGTGCTGATTGTCATAAGTCTCATTTTATTACAACTTTTTGGACGCAATTCATCTTTCACAGCGGCAAGAGTAGTTGTACTTAAAAATAGAGAACATAATAAAACAGTCAAATATTTTTTATAGTTCATAAATATAATTTCCTAATAAGATACCCGAGCATTTTACATTAGGAAAAACAAAAATGGAAGAGTCACTGTTTTCGTCATGTATTGAGACAATGAGTTCCCGCTAATGTTTAGTCTTCTAATATTTACTATTATACCATCGATGATAGATTTCCATTTCTCAATAACGTTGTTCAATTTATTATATTGGCCATGCCAACAATCAAAAGCAATACTACGCTTAACGAATATTGGTAATCGTTGATATCGTTAAAGTCAACTATCACCAAAGATAGGTTGGGTGTCATTGATTAATATAACTTTGTTTAATTGCATCTCTCGCTTCGGTGCTCTTATCGCTAAGACTTACTAAGAAAAAACATATCCAGTAATTTAATTACTGACGCTGTAGGCTTAGTAAGTATTGGGGTTGCAGGCACTCTGATTTTTCTTGTTGCCGCGATGCCAGCTTTAGCGACAATTTTTATCACGACTTGTTGCTATTCGTTATAATACCAACCTACCAAGATTCAAATTTAAGCTTTAAAATAGTTATCAGTAAAGATAATTGATAACATATAACAGCCTTCATATTCATTTCAATAACATCAAGTCACTCTCGCTAAGAGTGAATTTATTCGGGAATAGTAGAAGTCTGTTTCCTTATTTTCTTTACCCCGTAATTTATAAAATTCTCGCTTTTGCTCTTCATCCGCTAAAGTCAATAGCGTATCACCTAAGAATGCTTGTTGGTTGTGGAATTTTACAAACGTTTTGGAGGTTCTAAAGGTGATTCCAAGCCAGTGATTTTCTTTCTCCTCTACAGAACGGTCCAGAACTATTTTATGTTTGAAACGTTGGTTGATGTTGAGAGAAAAGATCACAACACTATTATGGAGGAGAGGAATCTCAAACCTAGTACCCGCTGTCTTTGATTCAATCACCAACTTTCTTGGTGAATTTGTTAATCCATTCTCCAGCTCGACTTCTTTGTAACATGAGTAAACGGCAATGAATGAATCTGGCTACAAATCTAGAGCTTGATCTGAGTGATACCCCCTCGTGGTATATTTATTGGTATAGTTTCTATAAGAGCGTTATTAAAATCGATGGAAAGGGATGTACTTTTTTGTATCCTTTTTGCCAAACGATCATGTACTGCCGAGAAGTGTTGCGCTGCTGCGTTATACCGGGTAGTAGTGCGAACAATAGGAATACAACTTGAGTCACCTGTCTTAATCAACACTGCCCCTTGTCGTCCGTTACCCACATCCTCAAATTTTACCGAGTCCATTAGTTTTTCAAAAATATTGTCTTCATTAGGTAAACGGTAGGAGTAAAACTCATCCTCCATGCAATGACGTGGAGGGCTATAGTCTCCGCTATTCATACTAAACAAAAATTTATCGCCATAATTAATAAAGTGTTGAGTTTTGTTCTCTTCAACATATAGGCTACGCAGTGCTTGCATTCCTTCAGGAGTGGCTTGCTCAAGTTCCACTAATTTTTCGTCCTGCTTGATGTAAGTTTTTTCGTCTTTATGAACTGCTTCAGTCTTTGAGCAACGGACTACATAACCCAACCGAGTGGGAAGCAGCGCTGCATCCAATATTGACGACTGAATTTCATGTGTATAACAACGGTTAGTGGATAATGGCATAAAGAATACTGAGTTTGGATATAGGGTCACAGTAAATTCTGGGCAAAGGGGATTGTCGCTACTATCTGCCACTGACTTTTTTAAACGAAAGTGTAATTTAGTCATACCGCTTTTGCCTTTATAACCATAATCAAAACCATGACCATCAATAGGCTGTAACTTTTCGAGTTGATCGTAAAAAGTACAAAAAGCCATAATGCCGTTATCAGGCATGTCTTTGGTCTTGTCTGCGTGTGCTGAAATTTTAGCCTTGGTTTGTTTCTGGCCGGGACTCGCTGGAGTATTATGATACACCTGTGCCAAGACGTGATTGAGAGCTGTATGGTTTTCAAAGATGCAGTTTGCTTCAATATTGAGTGCATCCACAATACGTCTATCGTTAGCACCAAAATTTTCAGTAGGACCTGAAAGGTTGGTGGAACATCGAAGAAGACGGAAATGCAGATCCTGACCATGTTGTTCGACTGGTGTTAGGTAAATTCCAGTACGATGCGCTTTTCCCGGCTTAGTAGACTCAGTCAGTGATTGAAATTCATGTTCTGCACAGAGTAGATTAAATTGATCTAGTCGTTGATCGAAAAAACGACGATAGTATACACCTACACCTTGTACATTAATGGGAACTTGGCCCAAATCCACAAGAGCCCAAGTGTCTTAATGGCTGTTATTAATAGAATGAGAAAGTTGCTCGATAATAAAAACTCGCTTAGCCACTTTCAAGTCGACAGAACTTGCTGTAGAAATGTCACCACACATGTAGACAGTTTTTTTGGATAGATCTATCATTGGCGAATAGGGTGATGAGGAATCACTCATGTCAATGACTGTTCCGCAGAAATTCGTCATTAACTCACTATCCTCTATGCTGGAAAGGACGAGCAAAATGGCACTGGTGTTAAGTATATTTGCTTCTATATTTTCTGGTGAAATCATGATCTTTTCTTATACCTCTACTTTTCACTGTGTCTATGTAAAAAGTAGTAAATTTATAATACTCGTAAATGAGAGTTATAATTGCAATTTGACAGAACAGCCTGTTATTATTATGAATACCTAATTTCGATGTATGGCATGCTGGAGTATATCAGATAGCTAAAAAAACAGAATGCTTGGCAAATAGAGTTGATCATAAACATAAATTATTGAGCTTAGCCAATTTTCTGAATCATATACTGCAAAAAGATAAACCGATCTTTAAATAACAGACGGACAGAATGAAAACGATAGAGGAAACACTGACGGGTATCGTCAATCGAGTCACTTATCATAACCCTGATAACGGCTGGTCGGTGCTTCGTGTCCAACCATTTAATTCACCCCACCAGCAGGAAACCGTTACTGTTCATCAAACTAAGGTGTTTGCAGGCGCGACAATGGAGTTTCGTGGCGCTTGGACAGTGGACCCCAAATACGGACGGCAGTTTAAAGCCGCTGAAGCTGTTGAAAAAAAACCAGCCACGACTGCTGCCATCGAAAAATATCTTGGCTCTGGTTTAATTAAAGGCGTAGGGCCTAAAACAGCAAAAAGGATTGTGAAGTATTTTAAAAATGATACCTTGGATATCTTTCAAAACAATATCAAACGTCTTACTGAAGTCACTGGAATAGCTCGAAAAAAATTAGTCATGATTGAGAAAGCTTGGGTAGAACATCAATCAATCAGGGATGTCATGATATTTCTTCAAGGGCATGGCATCAGTACTCTGTTCGCGGTAAGAATTTATAAAAAATATCGTGATAAAGCCATTTTAATGGTCACAGAAGATCCTTACCGATTGGCAAATGATTTTTATGGAATTGGTTTTTTCTCGGCGGACAAGGTCGCTTTAAGTATTGGTCTTTCTGAAACCAGCCAACAGAGAATGATCGCTGCAATTAAACATGTTTTGTCAGCGAGTCGCGAGCAAGGACATTGTTATTTAACCGAGCAACAAATAAATGCAGGGGTTATTGATCTGATCGATATGAATCTTGACGAGGGTTTACCTCAATACCTTGAGATTATGAAATTGAGCGATCAACTTCGAATGCGTCATTTGATTAAAGAGGAAATTGAGTACCGTTGCTATTATTCTAAAACACTTTTTTATGATGAAAGTAGCGTGGCCAAAATAATATTGGCGATGAAACATAAGGTAGAGAGTGACCCTAGTAGAATTGAAACCTGGGTCAATAAATACTGTCAAAGCCAATCCATTAATTTAAGCGATGAGCAAAAGAATGCTGTGCAAGGTGTAGTACAGCATCAATTTTCTATTTTGACTGGTGGACCAGGCTGTGGCAAGACAATGAGTACACTGGTAATTGTCAGGTTACTAGAAGCAATGCACAAGAAAGTACTTTTAGCGGCCCCCACAGGACGAGCTAGCCAACGAATGTCGGAGGTTATCGGGCGTGAAGCAAAAACGATTCACCGCTTACTAGAGTGGAAGGGAGGCGATTTTAAACGAAATGAGGAGTCACCGTTAGAAGCAGATTTCTTAATTTTGGACGAATGCTCTATGTTGGACATTAGTTTAAGCGCATCGTTATTACAGGCGATTCCACAATCATGTCAGGTATTGTTTATTGGCGACGCTGATCAGTTACCCAGTATTGGTGCAGGTAATGTTATTAAAGATATTATTGCTTCTGGTGTTGTTCCTTGTTATCGATTGACTCAGGTTTTCCGTCAGGCACAGGAATCATACATTATCAAATACGCACATGAAATTAATCGTGGACAAATTCCCTACATTGATTCGCCGTTTAAAAATCCCGAAGTATGGAAGAGCGGCAGCGACTGTTTATTTATCGATTCAGATGAAGCCACACAAGAACAACTATCATTTATGGGTAAAGTTAAACGCTATTTTGATTGGAAGATTTCAGAACTGGAGTCTATCGCAACAGATAAAAATTCTCCTTTCGAGTTTCGAATTGACGATGAAATCAAGTCAGCTTATGAAAAAGAATTTGTGGTCCCTGAAAAATTTAAACATGTAGAGCTGGATAAATTACATCAAACAGAGGATCAGGTATTGGCATTAAAAGCAGTGTTAAAAAACATTCATCCTTGGTCCTCTCTACATTATGGTTTGTCTGCTATCGACGTAGTCATTAAGCTTTATTTGGAATGGATTCCTAAATACCATGGCCAAGATATTGAGATACAAATTCTAACGCCTATGACTAGAGGCAGTCTTGGTACAATGAATCTCAATACTATTATACAAGAAAAGGCAAATCCAGCGACTCCAGGAAAAAGGCAGTTAAAAATGGGTGAGCGAATATTTAGGGTAGGGGATAGAGTAATTCATCGGCGCAACAATTACGATCTGAACGTATTTAACGGTGATATCGGAAAAATTATTCAAATTGATAATGAAGACTTAACGTGTATTGTGTCGTTCTTTCCTAACCATCGCGAAGTCCAATATCAAAAAGACGATATTATGGAGCTTGATTTGGCATATGCTATTACTATTCATAAATCTCAGGGTAGCGAATTCCAAGCGGTGATTATTCCAGTCTTAACTCAGCACTTTAAAATGCTCTATCGCAATTTGATCTATACTGGATTGACCCGCGCCAAAAAGCTGGCTGTATTGGTAGGTACAAGACGAGCATTATCGATGGCTATTAAAAAGCAGGATACTAATAACCGACAAACTGCCCTACAAGAATTAGTGAGCCAATCCAATACAGAATAGTTTGTTGTACAAATGTTAGCGAAGTCTATTTTTTATTAATGAGTAGAGTAGAGTCAACTCGATCAGTCTTTGGGTTCTTTTTGATCGTCCCGAACCTTATTAGACAATAATGCATCAGCAGCATCAATGTCTACCACGTCATCAGTACTATTAAATAGTAACTGCTCACTATCATTCCAACCCCGAAGCCCTGTTTTAAGTGATTGAGTATTACTAAAACCCATTTGCTGCATGGTATAGGCTGCCAGCGCGGAGCGATTGCCGGAACGACAAATAACAACGATGGCCTGATCACGTGCGGCAGCTAGTGCTGGAATGGTATCATCGTAACCCCAATCACAAGCGCCTTCCAATATACCTCTTGGGACATTAATAGAGTGAGCGATTTTTGCTAACTGAAACTCATCCTGTTCACGAATATCCAGTAAAATTAGCGCTTTGTTGCTAGCGATTAGCTCCTCAAGATCCCAAGGAAAGATTTCGTCAATGTCTGATAATATCGCCTGTACAAGTTCAGTATATTTCTTCACTACTTTATTTTCCTTTAGAATTAATTTAGAATTATGTTTTGTTGCACAGCTCTTGCTCAACAGCAATGACTGCAGCTTCCACTCGAGAGTGGACTCCGAGTTTACGCAGTATCGCTTTCACATGTAACTTGACCGTGCCATCGGAGATCCCTAAATTTTTAGCAATCACTTTATTGCTTTTACCTTCCGCTAAGTGACACAATATTTCATATTCACGAGGGGTTAATTCAGAGAAAGGAGTAGGGCGATTTAGAGTCGGGTTTCCACCGTGTTGGACCACTTTAGCTAATACTTGGGTCAAAGCAGGAGCAACGACTGTTTTGCCGTTAAGCACCTCTGCTAAAGATTTGACTAAATCATCAGGTTCTATATCTTTTAATAAATAACCTTGTGCGCCGTTACGTAAGGCTTCAATTAAATCACGTTCTTCATTGCTGGTTGTCAGCATCACTACCGGTGTTTCAATGCCTGCATCACGAATTCTGCGTAATACTTGCGTCCCATTTAAGCCAGGCATACGCACATCCAGTAAGATTATTTCAGGTTTTAAAGTGGCAGCTTTTTCAATCCCTTCTTCACCCGTGGCAACCGCTGCTACTACTTCTATGCCGCGTTTTTCAAAAAGACCTTCTAGTCCAATACGGAATAAGGCGTGGTCGTCTATGAGCAGTACACTAATTTTTTTCATTATATCCAGTCACTGTTTGAGGGGTCTGTTTCGCCCGCCAGTAAGGATTGCTGTTGAGTTGAAAACGTTAATAATATTTGCGTGCCTTCGCCGTGTTCACTTTCAATGGTTAACGTGCCACCCACTCGGTGGGCGCGTTCTTTCATAATCACCAAACCTATTTGTTCTCCTGGGTGACCTCCCAATACTGGCGCACTAATACCAATACCATCATCTTCGATCAATACGGCATGATTCCCATCACTATCATAGTTTAACAGAATCCTGACTGAATGAGCTTTGCTGTGTTTTTTAATATTATTGAGTGATTCCTGAATAATGCGCAATACTTGCATTTCATACACTGAAGACAATCTTGTGTCCTGCCATTGATTATGAAAATATAAAATAATTTTATTTTGTTCTCGAAATTGTTGAATGACAGTCTCAATGCCTGAAATCAGACCTCTTTCATCAAATGGTGCACGGAAATGTGAAATTAGCTCACGGAGTTCAGTATAAGCCTCATCCAAACCATTGTGAATAGATTCTGTTTCTCGATAAGCCGAATCAATATCTTCATCATTCAATGAATCGAATAAGTTACGTACTTGAAAACGCAGGCTTGCTAATGTTTGGGCTAATGAGTCATGCAACTCGTGTGACAGTAAATTTCGTTCACGATAAAGGGATAAGCGTTTGGACTCATCCTCTGTGTAAGCTTTTTCAATCGCAATACCCAAATGACGACCAATGCTCACTAACAGCTCCTTGACGTCTTCGCAATCCAGCAGACTGGGGGTTTTCACAAATAAATTATACACCCCTAAATTTTTATCACGATATTGCAAAGGAACCGCAATCATCTCCATGCCGGGCTCATTGTAATAGGGCTGGCCTGGATAGATTTCACATCGCAGAATTTTATCTTTTCCGAGGTATTCGCCTTCTTGTAAACTAGTGCCATACATACAGTGTAAAACAGGCAGTAAGAGTTCGACGTCATCTTTGCGGTCGCCTAGCTCAGTATTGCCAATCAAACGCATTTGTCCGTCATAGTTAGTAAGGCGCACTGTTGCTGCTTCAGCTTTTAACACATCTTTTAATGTCGAGAGAAACCGAATTAACAAATCTTCCATATCACTTGATATATTAATACTCGCCGCTACATCATATAAGACTTCTAGGACGTGATTTTTTTGAGCGATACGTCTGGTTTGACGTTCCACTTCTTGTTGCATGTCATCCGAGAGTGATTGTATTTTATCGCTCAGAGAATTCATGTCACTGCTAAGCGCTGAATAATCACCAAGGCTGGGAAGTGTAATACGAGTACTCAGTTGACCCGCATTAGTCTTTTCTGCCCAGGCACTAATGGCTGCTAAAGGGTCCAGTAGTTGGCTACTAATAGACTTATAAAGGAGCTGCAAATAAACACCACTAATCATCATTAGCGCTATAGCCGCGGAAATAAAATAATAGCTATAAGACTGTAAATTCACTGCCAATACTAAACTGAATACTGACGTAAGTAGTAACACTAGAATAATGACTATTTGCTTAAGGCAAACACTATGCTGCCATTGCCTTGAGCGCTTATTTAAATCATCAGCGATATTATGAGTGTGTTGTGTCATAGAGCAAGCCTGAAAAGTTAGCGGCTAGATAGTAAAAATTATTGAGCAGGATCTTTTTTGGGGGCAACATAATCCGGATCAAGCGGGTTCAGAAAAATAAAGTGTGCTTCCTCATCACCGTCAAGCGTTGCAAAATCCATTGTTGCTTCGTCCAGTAATGTGTGACTTTGTGGGTCCATCAAAATCTTTACGTCCTGGATATGCACTGTATGATCTTCAGGTTTTGCTTCGTCAAATCCCAGTAAATAATGTATTTTTTTATCTTCTTTATACTGTGCTGCAATACGTAATGACAATGTATTGTCTTTGGATTCTTGCATCGCTATTTGAATCTGAGCGACTGCTTTGTCTGTAACTGTGAACATATTAACCTCTAGTTATAAATGAGTAAACTGCTGCAAGCATATGATATATGGTTAGATTATAAACTTAGTTCGAGTAATTTCTAATAAACTCAACAAATCGTAACACCCATTGATTACGTTGCGTATTACGAAAATGACTGTAATTTGCTAATAAATTATGAATAATCAGGCCGTCTTGCTTGTCAATAATGCCAGTGCCACGCTTAACCTGATAGGCATATTTTATGGTAGGATCAATATTCTCTAGTGATGAATAGTGAAACTCATGCGCACTAATTAATTCTGCTGACTCAGATGCCTGTTGATTGTTCTGATCAGACTCTAGCGATGATGATAATTTCCAAGGATGATTGCTGTTCGCAACGAGTCTGACATAACCTCTACCTTGTGGTTTAAGATGCATTTTAGTCTCACCAGGAATGACCCCCGCCATTTTATAAATCTTATCATTCCATTCAAGTGAGCGTGACAAGTACATCAGTCCACCACACTCTGCATAACTTGGGAGACCTTGTGTAATTGCTAGATGTACTGCCGTTAAAAGATCTGTATTTTCACTCAGTGCCTGCATATGAGTTTCAGGAAATCCGCCACCAATAAACAGTCCATCAATCTCAGGCAGAGCAGTATCCTGTAAACTATTAATGGGTACTAAGGTTGCTCCAGCATTGGCAAAAGCTTCTATATCATCTTGGTAGTAAAAACCAAAAGCAGAATCTTTAAATATTCCAATATTAATGTTGTCGCTAGCAGGCACTTTAAGATTAGGGACATCGCTACTGGTCACTGCCACAGGGTCTGACAACGGTGAGTCTGCCGAGATGACTGTCACCAGTTTATCCATATCAACCTGTTGTGTCACGGTCTGCGCTAGTCTGTTCACAATCTCTCGTGCCTGACCTGACTCGTTGCTTGGCACCAAGCCCAAATGCCTTTCATTGATCGCCAACGCAGGATCATGATGCACCGCACCAATCACTTGAACATCGGTATAATGTTCTATAATCGCACGTAGTTTGGATTCATGTCTTGAACCTCCAACCTGATTAAAGATAACACCATTAATTACGATATCAGGATCAAAGGCTTGATACCCTTGAACCAAAGGGGCAATCCCGCGAGTCATGCCACGTGTATCAAGCACTAATACAACAGGAGTATTGAGGAGTTTTGCCAATGCGGCATTACTATTCGACCCATCGAGATCTAAACCATCATAAAGGCCTTTATTGCCCTCTACTAAACTTATTTGGCTACTGTGACTTTGACTAATAAATTGATGAGTGATTTCATCGGCTGACATGGTATAAAAATCTAGATTATAACAAGGACGAGCGCTGGCCATCGCTAACCACATAGGATCTATATAATCAGGCCCTTTTTTAAACGTTTGCACCTGTTTTCCAGCGTCGCGTAAGGCTGCGGCAATGCCAATAGACAGACTGGTTTTACCAGACGATTTATGAGCTGCTGAAATGAATATCCGCGACATTGATGGTTACCAGAATAAGATGAGACAGCATTTAAGCTGCCGCACCAAATTTGTCTTTAAGTCGTTTTTGCCACATATCAGTCGCCATTTGTTCTGCCTGCTCAATACTATCAACACGCCCCATGAGTTTTAAAGCCATAGCGGCAGTGCCTGTGACAGCAGCAATTCCATATTCGTCCTGATCGCTCCCATGCCATAGTTTTACTAAACGACTCACATCCATCACATCATCACGCACATGACGTCGCTTGAACATTTTTGGCCATTCTTCATCAAACATTTCCCCTTGATGTACATTTTGTACAACACTAGGACTGTCTGGATTACGTTCAATTTCGCCCCCATCACCTTTGACTACAAACAGGTGAGGAATATCTAACAATACAGCCGCTTCTTGGTGAATAGGGCGGTAGCCTGGATGAAAAATACCTTGCATCACATACTCGCAATTAAATGGGTTGAGCATACGCGACAAAGTATGTACCGGTGAGCGTAAGCCAAGAATAGGGCGTAACTCAATAATATGATGAAGTTGTGGTGACAAAAATTCCAAATCCATATAAGCAAAACGATGTGTTTGCATAGCCGTTGCAACTTCTTGCATTGAAGTACAAGGTGCCATGCCAAAATGCTCAAGAATATCTTTGGTGTAAACGCGGCCAGGGGTGTGTCCTGCTGCACCATGCATAAAGACACTAATATTATTTTCAGCCAGCAGCAGGGTGGATAAAATATACCACGGAAGTTGACGTTTTTTGCCCGCATACGAAGACCAATCAAGATCAATCGCTGGCATAGTATCGGGTACTTTAATTATTTGTTTGCAAGCATCGACAAAACCAGCAATTTCTTCAGGTGATTCCTCTTGCACACGTAACAGCATTAAAAATGCCCCTAACTGCTCAGGACGAACCTTATCCTCTACAATCATGGTCATTGCAATTCGGGCTTCCTCTCGAGTAAGAGAACGAGAACCGTTTTTTCCCTTACCAAGAATTCTGACGTATTGTGCAAATGGGTGTTCTTCAGTCATCATTGTTTACTCTAAAATGCTGTTACATGAATGTGATCAACTTGACCTATGATTTATTATGACTTGCCTGAAATGACGGTTATTGCTTACTTGGCAGGCGGTGATTTTATTACGTGGCATGACCGCTCACGTTAATTTGTCTATTAAAGATCTAAACGCTTTGTTAATGATTTTCAGTGTTGCTGATACTATCAGGAGAGCCTAATCAGAATTTGAATAGACTCCACTTAAGATAACTATAGTCGTTCAAGCACTTTTCTGATGTGGATCTACGTCTTTGTCAGCCAAACTTTCTGGTGCAAAACGTAAAATCTTACAGGCATATAACGTGCCTAATATCGCCAAAGTCACGCCGAAAACGCCTAATAGTAGTTCTGGTAAAGTCGGTGTGTAAGCATGGTATACACCATTAGCCGGTAAGTCATAAAAACCGCTTTTTACCACGGTCCATTCACTTGGATTAAATATTTCAAGTGCCTTAGCTTGGCCACCAATAACGATCGTATAGATTTGTGCAAAACCACCAATAACCACTAATCCGCAAGCACTAGCGATCCAAAGAAACGATTTACCCAAAGGAGTGTAAAGGATAATCAGAGGTATGATACTGCCGATAACGACATAACCTATCCAAAATAAACTGGTATGAATAGAAGAACCAAATAATATAAATCGTTCAACGGCTTGATGTTCAGCACTGTAGAGATTGGTCAAATGAAACACTATTACAAAATATAACACTGCGGCTATAAACACGCCCAATAGATTTTTTAAGCGATATAATATGGCGTTGCCAAGAGGCCGGCCAGTGCCTTTATAAAGCCCCATCACCAATAACATAAATATAGCTAGCCCAAACGAAAAGGACATAATGACAAACATTGGGCCCATAATAGCGGCATCATAACCAGGACGTGCCACTAAAAATGCAAAAATAGAACCAGTACCAGTAGTGAGTATCAAACGCCAAATAAAAGCAGCGTAACCCGCTTTTTTATAATAGCCATTCATACTTTGGTCCATCATAGTCCATAGGTAAAATGCGACTAATCCGAAAAAACCACTATACAAAGGAATATTCCAGGCAAACATTGAGGTAGGATTAAAGCTAAGTACCATGTACAAAACATGAAACATATTGCCTAAATCTAATATCAATACTAACAAACCACCGAGTAGCAACATGATTGCCAGCAAAGCAGAAAGTCGTGCCAGTGGTTGGTATATGGTTTTACCAAAGACAGTTCCGATTGACGCAACGTTAAGTGCACCCGAAGCAGCCACAATCAGAAAGATCGCAAATACATGAGGCAAGCCCCATACAATTTGATTATTCATTCCAGAAGCATGATGACCGCTATGCTCCAGATAATAGGCAGCCAGTAAACCAATACCAGTCAGGCCAGCAAGAATCAGAGCAACCATTCTGAAGCCCATGCTTTTGCCTTCAATTTCCAGATATTTAACTTTTCTCATTTTATATTCAGCTCACTAATGTTTATTACAGACCGCGATAACGTACGCCGGTATTTAAACCCAAATCCGCTCTTAATTGAGTACTAGAGTGCTTCTTAAGAGTTTTGGAAATTGTGCTTTTCTCGTCATTGAGATCGCCAAACACCATGGCCTTGCCGCCTTTAGAATTACAGCTTTCTACGCAGGCAGGAGTTGCTTTTGCGCCTTTCTCATCGATACGATGACTACACAAGTTACAGCTCTCAACACAACCTTTACCCCGGGGAGCATAGGCTTTCTGGTTAGTAATATCTTCGTGGACAAATGAACGTGCCTTATAAGGACACGCAAGCATACAAAAACGACAGCCAATACAGCGATGCATATCAACTTTTACGATACCGTCCGCACGTTTCATTGAAGCCCCAGTAGGACAAACATCAACGCAGGGTGGATTTTCACAGTGTTGACACATTAGAGGTAAAGAGACGGAACGCTTAGTCTGTTTATTGACTAAGTCTACTTTACGAATGTAATGTGTTTGTTGTTCAGGATTACTTTTACTATCTTGCTGAGGAGTGAGTCCAAATTCTTCATCACAACTCTCAACACATTTATTACAACCCTTGGCGCATTTATTGGTATCAATTAATAGCCCCCAACGGATTTTATCTGACGCAGGTTCATTGTCTGCCGCCGCATTGGCAACACTAATAAGCTGCACCCCTGGCGTTAAACTTAAGCCAGCTACAGTAGCCCCCATCGCGACAAATTTTCTACGACTCTTGTCTGTAGTGTTCGTCTGATTGTTCATATTACTTCTCCGAACCCGACTTGAATGACATAATTGGTTTAGCGCGCACGGTCGGCTTGGATTGATGACAACTAAAGCAATTAATGGATATTGCTGTATATCGATGACAGCTAACACAAAAGTGCTCTTTGTCCTTGACGGAAAGGGCCACCACTTTATTGCCTCTTTTTTTCCAGCCATGGCAGTTAATGCAACCACTAATGCTGAAATTTCCTTTTTGCTTGCCTTTAGGATGCCGCATCCCTTTACGAGTGGTTTCCACTCGACGATGCTTCATAAACTCCATATGATTTAAGCGCATTTTTTTGGTGTCTTTTATAACACAGTATTTACCCTGAATAGAAGGATCAGTCAGTTTTCCAAGGGAGCTGGTCTTACTTGCTTGTCCTTGTTTAGCCTGTTTTTCTTTCTTGTCAGTGTTATCAGCAAAACTATTGATGCTCATAAAGAGCACCAATGTTGCCAGTAGTGTGATGTATTTTTTCATCTTAATCTCTACTATTTACTTATTCGCCCATACCCATATCGATATAGCCTGTAGGGCAAACGTCTGCACAAATATGACAACCAATACAACGAGTGTAATCGGTATAAACATAACGACCAATAGTGGACTGGTCTTTCTTGGTTCGTTTCACCGCTTCTTGTGGACAAAAAATGACACAGTTATCACACTCGAAACACATACCGCAACTCATGCAACGTTCTGCTTCCTCTTTCGCTGAGTCTTCAGATAAACATTCCATACGTTCACGGTAGCTACCGATGATATTTTGTGGGTCAACCGGAATTTCTTTACGTTTGTTACGCTCTGTATATTCAAAGTGCGCTAAATATAAACGGTCAGCTGGAATGATTTCGTGCTTGGCACGATCTTCGTAGTTGTGAACAGCGTAGCTATCATCATCAGTCCCACGACCATCGCCGGTTTCTGCGACAACATAATTTTTTGGTGACAAGTCTGTTTCACGTAACTTGTCGAGAAGATCATAGTGATGTACATCCACTTTAGGACGATTCGTTAAATCTTTTTCTATTTTTTTCAGATAGTGATCAATACTGTCAGCAGCAACAGACGCTTGGCCGATAGCAGTAGTTAACAGGTGAGGACGAACAATATCCCCTGCAACAAAATGACCAGGTTTACCTGGGACTTGATAGTGTTTGTCTGCATCAATAAAACCATAACTATTGTCAAAACCTTCAAGGCCCGTCATGTCACCACGTTGTCCAATCGCTGACACCACTAAATCACATTCTACAGTAAATTCTGTTCCTTCTTTAGGAGTAGGTCGGCCATCAGCCGCTACTTCACATTCAGCAAATTTAATGGTAGTGGCAAGACCTTGATCATTCACACCACATTCAATAGGCATTACACTGCCTTTGATTTCAACGCCTTCATGTAGGGCATCTTTCACTTCATGTTCTGTTGCTGTCATGCTTTCAACAGGGAACAAAGAAGTTAACAAAACGGGAACACCTTCACGAGCAGCAGTCGATGCAACATCATGCGCTGTGTGGCCCATGACTACATTTTCAGGACGATCTTTTTCGTGAGACTGTGTAATACCCCCTAAACGACGTGCAACAGACGCAACGT
>UOFL01000114.1_pt1 | contig 37676 bp, 35 predicted proteins | sample 1990081 | NCBI WGS metagenome assembly UOFL01 (sample SAMEA4728526, study PRJEB27164) | hydrothermal vent metagenome | biome: marine basaltic hydrothermal vent biome; feature: marine hydrothermal vent; material: mineral | place: Pacific Ocean | collected 2011-06-14/2011-07-23 | depth 1741 m | reverse complement strand
CGAAATCATCGCTAAAGAAAATCAAGTCATCGTGGTCGAAGACGAGAACATGGAAATCACTGTGGAAGGCCCCGGCGGTATGCGGGTGCATATCAAAAATGATGCGCTACACATTCAATCCGCAAAAGAAATCAGAATTGAAGGCAACGGCGGAGGAGACATCACCTTGCATCAAAGTGGTGGCGGGGTTTGTGTGACGGCGGCTGGCAATGTTAAGTTATTCGGTAATGATATTCAGATCGAGGGCGACAATGGCGTCAGTTTAAACGGGACTGTGAGTTATACGATTGGAACAGGGGCGAGCCCACGGCCCACTCCACAACCTGAACTACAACCTACTCCGTTTGATCCACTGAAAGATGCCAAAGCCCCTGAAATTATTCATCTCGCCTGGGAATACAATACGCTTTATGCCGATGAGAGCATCAAACTGATGTATATGCTGAATAATGTCAATGCCGGGGACACTGCCGAAATAAAAGTTCTGCTCAAAACAAACGATGGCAACAAACACATTGATACCCTCACCCAACCAGTCTCTAGTTCCACTGAACACCACACACTGAATTGGTTAAGAAAAAAAGAGGATGTCAACACTGATCAAGAAGCGACTGGTGACGACATTACCGTTCTTGATTATATTTTTGAGGTCAATTTACGAGATACAGGGCTTACATCAGATTTATCGCCAATTACTCAATTATTGCCTAACAAACACATTAAACCAGAATTAGTGCTGAGAGACATTCCCGATATCGATGGTATCCCCCTAATGTACATTAATTGGGAATTAACACTGAATGATGAAATTCTCGAAGAAGGAGTAACTGATGAAAATGGCAAAGCAGATATAACTACTCCACTTAAAATTGGCGAAATATATCTCATCTATTACAATGGCACTGAGTTAGAGATTGAACCACAAGAAAAATACATCGAGCCTGATAACAGCGATGAAGTAAATTGTTAAACCTTAGTCTGTTGGGTTATGACGTGGATGAAGATGAATTTGACTTTAGTGATGAAGACAATATCGGCAATGCACTGGTGCTCTACAATGTTTTTCATGAGCTGGATGAAGACAATGGAAATCAGAACCAATTTGAAAAGAAAGTCATTATAGATATAAAAAAGAAAAATAAAGAGCAGCAAACACCTTAAGGATCAAAACGATGTCGGATAAGACTGAACAGCCTAAAAAACCTGATTCAAAATCAAAAAAACAATCAGACAATCAATCGAACCCAAAGAGACAGAAATCCAGAGTAGTGAATTGCAAAACCACTCTTCTGGCAAATAACTGGTTTGCGAATGATAATAGTAAGAATTTGCATAAAAATAAAACTTTCTCCAAACCAAGTAAACAAAATAAAGCCTGGTTTTATACAGATGGAAAAGAATATTTTAGCGATATTTACGATGCTATTACAGCTCTAGATTCAGGCAGCAGCATATATATTACTGACTGGGGAATGGATATCGATTTATATTTAAAAAAAGAAGCAAAGAAATCTAAAGATGGAAAACTCTTGATCGATCCTAAAACCAAACAGGCCATTCATGATAATAAATATCGGTTACTCGATGTTTTTGTGGCTGCAGCCTTACGGGATATTCGAATTCATATAATATTATGGGACTCTAAAATCATTAACACTCAGGACATAAGAAATGAAGCTGTGCTGGAAAGCATACTTGGCAACAATAAAAAGCATTCTAATAATATTCGCGTGATAAGACATCGACCTTCGCCAATTTATACCCATCATCAGAAGACAGTTACATTAATTAATCCTAAAACAAACGAAGTAACTTCCTATCTCGGTGGACTCGACTTGTATCATGGTCGCTGGGACACAAATGAGCATAGACTTGCAGACCCTCATTCAAAATTTTTTCCAGGCGCTGAATATAGTAACCCCCTTCATGTAGGTCAATTTAGTCGTGAAGTTCACCCTCGTATGCCGTGGCATGATGTGCATATGGGTGTAAAAGGACCCGCAGCACGAGAAGTGGAACGTAATTTTGTCAGACGATGGAACTATCTGAAAGACCCTTTTCACTGGGATAAAGCTGACAACGAGTGGGAAACGCATCTAGAGAAATATGTCTCTGATTTTAAGAACAAGAAGAAAGACTACAAATATGTCGCAGTCTCCTCCAAAGAAAAAGCGACCGTCAAACTTAGCGATTTTAAGCTCAAAGAGTCGGGTGGAAATCAGACCGTACAAATATTGCGAACCATGTATACACTCAATGCGGGGGCAGGTTCCAACGAAACCAATATATACGAAGTGTTTAAGAAGATGATTAAGCACTCTAAACACTATGTGTATATTGAAACACAATACCTTGCCAGTAACTATGGGGGTAATTCAAGAAATCAAATAATGAAATGTCTAGTCGATAGAATCATGAAAGCCTATAATACCAACAAAAAAAGAAAGGCTGCAGGCAAACCTGAAATTAACTTCCGAGTGTATATTGTATTTCCGGTAACACCTGATGGCAATTATGACGAAGGTACTATGTGGGAAAACATGTACTGGCAATGGCGAAACATACATCGGATGGGGTCCAACATCCCTCAAGTCAATGATCTCTACGATAAATTTGGCGGTATGTATGCAGAATTAGCTAAGCAAATGGGTAAAAAAGTCTCGTTAAACCCGCCCAAGATAACAGGTGAGGGAAAAACAGCGACTAACGATTGGAAACCAGGAAAAGGTTTTCAGGAAATTGCTAAATACCTGAAAATATTTAATTTAAGAGCTTATGATACCTTGACATCTGAGTATGGTAACAAGACACTACTAACCGAGCAAATCTACGTACATGCAAAAATAATGATTGTCGATGATCGGGCCGCTGTTATAGGAACAGCCAACATTAATGATCGCAGTTTAATCCATCGCAGTGGGGATTCTGACACTGAAATCGCCGCACTCGTTGTGGATAATGACACAGAGATAGCTACAATTGATGGAAAACCTGCCTGTGTTCGTAAATTTGCGCGTAATCTACGTCTTCAATTATGGTCAGAACACCTGGGTGTTTCTCGAAGTTCAGAGGATATAGCGGATCCGGTTTCAGATCGTACACATAAATTTATTTCAGATCGGGCATTCGCTAACACTGAGTTATTTAACCTGGTTTTTCCAGGCATTCCCGGTAACGACTATCCCACTTTTGAATCCATGATTGAAGCAGAAAAAAAACGCAAGGTGGAGAATAGCGCAGTAAACACTAAGATTGTTAAAAGCATTAAAGGTCATATAGTTGATTTTCCACTGGTTTGGCTATGGAGTGACGATGATAAGGTGAAGGATTATAATACTTATATTGATTATTGGTTTGCAATGAGAATGGATATAAAGCCTGATTTGCTTAGAAAAAAACTCAAAGAAGGATTAAGCTACGATGCTATCGCGAAGTTACAGAGTAAAAAGACTAAAGATATTGCCTAAGATTTTAACAGTAAAAGCATTTGGAAACCCTATGAGCGATAAACGATCACTAAACAAAGTAATCCGTACCCGTTATATTTCTCTTTATTTCATTATTATGTTACTGATCCTGTCGAGTTGCAGTCAAAAAAGCCCTGAAATTTCAGACAAAGAATTATGGAAGCAGTCTACGTTATCAAAGGAGCGACATAAACGAAATGAATATTTAATTAGAATTCTAGCTAAAATAAGTAATCGCGAATATCGGTCGCCGCGATTCCAATTTAATCATTACCAAAGCTTGGCCCATGCTATCCTTAATCGGTTGAAGTATCATAAAAATAAAAAAACGATTCAGTCATGGATCACTCATTCATCCCCTGCATTACGCCACATCGCAATCAATAAAATGGCCTGGTCTAAAGATCAAAGCAATGGAGCAGCGTTAATTAAAATATTGAACACTGACAGGGTGCCTAATTTACGCGTGGACGCGCTGACTGCTATTAGCCAATTAGGGCTAAAAACCTCGAGCAAATCGATTGTGGCTCTATTAAAAAAAAGCAAATACATTAGACTTGAAAAGAGCCTTTTAGGTACGCTCATTAATACAGGTGCCACAGACTCATGTGATTATCTCTATACAAATATTAAAGTCTCTGCAAGACTAACGCGTCGGGAATTCATTTTCCTTAACGCTTATGTCTACTTAAAGTGTGAAAATGCAGTCAAAATCATGAGTGCCTACCTCACCAAGGGAACTATTGACAAATCAAAGCCAAGACGGCAAGAGCAGCTATTTCAGCTAGCATACTTGCTTAAGTCACCTATTATCACAAAAGAGTTAATAAAATATTTCGATAAAACGAAAAATATCGCAGCGCTTTATGCGCTTATTGAAAGTAATGAGAAATCAGCCCTTGTTTTTGCAAAACAAATATTTGTAAGCATCCTTCAAAGCCCACACTATAAAGATAATAAAAAATCGTCACTTATCTCTGAACTACTTAGACTAGATAAAAAACCTCTAATAGAACTAGTACTTGCTACTGTATTAAATATAAAAAATGAAAATTCACGTCAAGAATTTATTGCCGAAATTGCGTCTACAGTGAAAGCGTCTGGTATAGGCAGTACTTTGTATCGTAACGTTAAACATAGGCAATATATTGCCGAACGGCTACTGAACGCCTATCTAGTTCAGCCTGTATCAATCCGTAAGGAAATCGCGAAAATACTTTATTGGTTTGATGGATATACCGGGAAAATAAGACTAAAAAATATAATTGCTAACGAAAATAAAAAAAAATTAAAGTGCTATTTGCTAGTTGCCTATGTACGAATAGCCGATAAATCAGATTTAAACTTTGTAATGAAATTTAATACAGATAACTACAGTCTAGGTTGCCAAGGTACGGCAGAAGAATTGATTAATAAATATAAAAACAAGAAGATTGCTAATTAATATCGAATAATATCTAGAGTCAATCAAAGTTATAAGGTAAGATAAATGCAAACTGAATCAAGCAAAACAGCATCCGCTCCACTTTACATAATTATACTTTCAGTATTGATATTTTTCGGTTCCATCATAGTAACGTCAAATTTCGGAATGGAAGGATGGTAATGGCATTGAAAATATTTTATTATTTATTGGAGCCGCGCTAAGTCTTGTGGCATTGCTTTCAGACGTGTACTTTTATAAAGGAATAAAATGGGCGAGAAATTATTTACTGTTTTATAGTTATTTGATAATCATCGCAAGTATTTTAACTATAGCTTACTATCAAATATTTTATAAATACCCAACAGGGGGGACATTACATATTCCAGTAACTTTATTCATTACAGTGGTCGGATTATGTTTTTTGGTACTGGGCATAGTATTAGTTTTAATTTTTCGTTCAAAAATAGTTCGTGACTATTGCATTCGCTAATCTCAAGGTACCCAAGAAAAGTCAAAACTTCAGGGCATCCATATTGAAATTATTCCACGCCTGAGCCTGCTCAAACAACATCGTGACCAACGGATATTTTTAGGCCGCACGTCCGTTGATATCACGCGTGAGATACTGGACCAACACAGGTATAAACCGCATCAGTTAAAATTTCATTTAAGTCATACCCCACCGATTCATCCCTATACCTTGCAAGTGGAACAGTCAGACTTTGATTTTATGCACCGGGTGTTGGCTAAAGACGGCATATTTTATTATTTTGATTGTGAGACCAAAAGTGATGTCACCCAGGAAGTGATTCATTTTGTGGATGCGACTTCATACTGTTCGTATTTAAAACGCGGCCTGATCCGCTATTTCCCCACCTCGGGCATGGGCCAGGGAATAAAAAAACAGGCGACGCCAAACAACGAATACACCAGCCTGTTTACATTACAGGACCATCATTTGCTGGTCACCGGCGAATGGGCCTGTCACGACGTCAACGATCAAACCCCGGAAGTGAAACTGTTTCAGTCCCATCGCTCAGGCACGGATCAAAACTTGAAAAATCCCGGTAAAAACATCCAGTTTGGGGACTGTGCCCTGAGTCTGGATGAAATTGATCGGCAGGCAAAATTCGCCGCAGAGCGTGCCAAAGTCAAAGCGCATGATGTGACCGCCAGTGGCAACATTGCTGACATGGCCTCAGGGCGTTTAATCAGTCTGGATGCGAGCAAGTTTGAAAACAACATGACCGGAGACTATTTAATTACCCAGGTCACTCATACCTTAGATCAACGGCACGCCATGGCCGACTTTGCAGGACGTTCTACCAATAAAAACCTGATGGCTAAAAACACGAAAAACAAGCCCCATCACCCAAAGACAGATAAAACCGGTCAGAATAAAATAAATACCGGCGAACAATCAGGCCCGGATTATCGTTGTGATTTAAGCCTTATTCCAAGAGACACCCATTACCGTCCTGAACTGCCACAAAGACAGGCAGAAATCCCGATGACTTTTACTGCGCGTATTGAATCGGATGGACGATATGCCAGTCTGGATAATCAGGGGCGATATCACTTAAGAAAACTACTCGACCTGGGCGATCGCGAACATACCCAGGCCATCAATCCGCCCTTGCGCAGACTCCAGCCTTATGGTGGAACCATGAGACAATACGCAACCAATGCCGAGGGGACAAGCCCTCAGTCACTGCCTACCGGCATGCATTTTCCCTTACAAGATGGCGATGAAGTGTTACTGAGTTGTTTAAACGTCGGTCGCTCTCGGGCGTCCTGCCCTTCGCGACATTCGTACCTCCTGTACATCATCCCGACAGACCGATGATTATCTGGACTCAGTATGAGGCCAACCGCCCTTCTCCTGTGACCAGTGCCAACCCTTCTGAAAACCGCTGGAAAACAAAAGCGGATAACGAACTTTTAATGGACGATAAAATCGACCATCAAATTATTCAACTACGCACCTATAAAGGCTATAATATTTTATAGTTTGATGCCAAAAAGGCCGAACACATGCTTCGCCTGGCCTCAGAACAGGGAGCCATGGTCGCTCCCGGCATCCCTGCCTCCCGCTGCACTTGTACCTCCTGTACATCGCACGCTATGCCAAACAAACCTATCACCATAAAAGCGGCGACACCCACGAAGAGCGCGTTGGTAATGATAGAATCCAGGTAGTGGAAAACAAAAGTGTTACTCAAACCAAAAATAAAGACATTCATCACCAGACCCCGACTGACTTGCTACAAAATGCCGGGACTACTATAAAACACACTGCACAAGACAATATAGAAATCACCGCTAAAGAAAACCAGATCATTGTTGTCGAAGACGAGAATATGGAAATCACCGTGGAAGGCCCGGGGGGTTTTAGAATACACATCAAAAACGATGCACTGCATATTCAATCCGCCAAAGAAACCAGAATTGAAGGCAATGGCGGCGGTGACATCACCTTGCATCAAAGTGGTGGCGGGGTTTGTGTAACGGCGGCTGGCAATGTAAAATTATTTGGCAACGACATTCAGATCGAAGGCGACAATGGCGTCAGTTTAAACGGGACTGTGAGATATACTATTGGTTCAGGGGCGAGCCCAAGTCCTAGACCGCAGCCCCCATTAACTATTGCTGCATTTAATAACTTGTACATAAATGAATTTGAGTTATTGTCGAATGAAAATAACCTATATTCTCTACTGTATGTGATTGTGGCAACGTCTGTTTAGTATCAGCCTGTGCCAGGCACCGCTAACACGGCAACACCAGGCACTCTATATCAGGGAGAAATGATTCATGTGTTTGAAGAAATTAAACTTGACGATAAATTTGTGGTTTAATTTTGTCAATATTCTGACCCTGAGGGTCTGGAAGTCTATACATTAATTGCTTCTGAAAATCAGATTGTTTCTGCCATTCAATGCGGATACGATGCAGACTCATTAGAAATATATGAAGAAGAGTAAATCGAGTACACTATGACTGAACTCCATGTAAGCACCAAGGGCAACGATCAACATGTAAGTATCAAAGGGAAAGGTCAATCTGCTCGAGGCAGCAAAGCCAAGCCCTTTAAGTCGATCAGCTATGCTATTAGACATATTAGAACCACTAATATTACCGATGCCACAAAAATCATCGTATCACCAGGGATCTATCACGACACAATCATTATTCAAGAGGGTAAAAATGCTAACCTATATCCTTCTATGACAAAAATGAAGCCAACACTAACGCTGCTACTAAAATGACCGACAATCGCAGTGGTGGCGGTGCCATTGCTGGCCGAAACTGTACAATTAAAATAAACAAAAGCACCTTTACCCATAACCGGGTTCACGGTTTTGCAGGAGGCGCTATCTATTTTATTACCGCCGATTGGGATCCCATTACTGAAGCTGTTGGAGAAGTACGATTTACAATGGGGTTTAATAAAATTTTTAAGAACATATATAAGAAAGATGATGCTGTCTTAACAGTCATCAGGTCGACATTTGAAAATAACGATACCCGGGGAGTGACCTGTTTTAAAAAATACGGGGGCACCTGTCGCAAAAGCGAGCTGCAGTCCAGAGGCGCCGGGGGAGCACTTTATGTCCTAAAAAGTAAGAAGTTTAATATTAAATTAGACGTAACACTGAACAACAATAGTTTTAGGCATAATCGTGGAGCCCATATCACTAAAAGTAACAAATCGGAGATTGTCATTGTGGGGAATATTATATTAAAATTAATTGACAACTCAATCACCAAGCACCCTGACAATCTCTACCATTACTCACTAACAGGCATTAATCCACCCACGTACAACAAATCGAATGACTATTTAAATACCAAAAAGTCCGGGCTATTATTTGAGCAATCGCCGAATCGTAGCCCGGCAAAAGCGACCCCTTAAATAATGCTACTCAGTACAGAAAATACTAATACAAGACGTTCAATTATGTGATCAAAAGGAAGCACACGAATGCCAACACTATTGACTAATAGCCGTTTAACACATGGAATCAAAACGATTAGTATTTCCCTGGCGGTCCTGCTAATGGTTGGTTGCGCACAAAATAGCGCGGGAAAATCTGGCAAGGGTATCAGCCCTTATATTCCGGTGGCGTTTCAAAAAAAAAAGGACCCTAAACCAATCTTAAGAATAACATTTTTTGGATTGTATGGGGAATACTCAAAAAAAGATCACCCCTATCCACCACGAGTGACCAAGATAACTACGACTATCAAAGGAAAATTTATATACATCGATATTACAATCTCACCGGGATGTTTTGTTGAAAGACGAACGTTATCTTTAAATTTACGAGACTCACCTTTTACCAAATTTCCACTACAAGTCAATAAACATTATGAAGTATTTAAAATATTTCGCCATGATAAAAAGTCGTATTTTTACACCCCTTCGGATTTTGAGCTAGAAAAATTATATGCCAGGCAAGTGAGCTTTCGTTTTCCACTCAAACTCCTCCTAAAATATCCGAACCAACTTCAATTAACTCATATGGGTCTTTGCTATAATAGAAAAAAGCACAAAAGACAACTTAGGCATAACGATTACAAAAATATCGTGTACAACGCTAAAAACAAAACGATAAAATTAATGACTCCAAAGGACAGATTCTTCATAGGGGATCCGGATGATCCGTCTTTTTGAGTGCAAAAAGACGCGCGGTTGTTAAACAGCACCTTCTGGACCGCTGGACAAAATTCGTGGCTCAAGCCGCGAAGAAATACCCGGGCGATAAAAATATTTTTAAAAAAGAAGCACTGGAAAAAACAACGTTACTCAAATATCTTCAAAATCTCAAACTTAAAATGAACAAAGATTTAAGCGGCGTTTTGGCGTCTTCAGCGATATACTTAAGCGGGAAATCTGACAAAGTTGCTAAGGTAAAATATGACCTCAAAAGGTAACTACTCACCCTCATCTATAAAATATAGCTCACCAGACAATGCCATTTGAATAGCAATTAATGGGTTATATCCTTTATTAGCCATAGTTTGTAAATAACTGGATATCCGACAATAAGCTTGAGCATATAATTCTGTTCTAAAACATCCTGAGACTTTTTGCTTTACCTTTGCCATTCTTAAATCTTGCTCAGCACGATTATTAGTAAAAGCAACGTGAGCATTTTTGGCAAACAATAAGACTGCTGCCTCATATTTTTGCAGACGTTCTAGTAAGTTATGTGCATCTGATTTAGCCAGTTTTCCGCGTTTACCGCTCGGTTTAGAGGGAATAGCGGGCAATTCTTTCTTACCCCGTGTTAGGGCATTTCGATAGCGTCACTGGAGACCAGCATACTCTGATGCCGTTAACTTCTTTGATGCTCGCTTGGCAACTGTCCGACAAGCTTCTTGTAACAATAATTTAATTTTTGTTGCCCAACGATAATGATTAGAATCCACCATAAAAGTCAGTTCTCGTAATAAGTGAGACCCACACAAGCCATGCCCACAATTTGGATAGGTTAAATAAGAAGCCCAGCAATCATGAATGATAATACCTCCGTAACGTGGAATAATATCGATTTCATTAATAGCCATTTTCCCACGCCTTCGATGAAGTATTTTAAGGGTGATTTCTTCAGCAGAATACACATGAATCCAGTGATTTTTTTGATCAACACGTAAAGAGGTTTCATCCACGTGAATTGCCTTCATGTTCAAAATTTTCTCTGTCATATTGTGTTCCCAGGTCGCTAGTGCCTGATGTAATCTAAGAACAAATTTAAGCAAACTCGCTTCTGACAACGTAATACCAATCATTGATTTGATAAGTTTTTGAACACGGTTCATGGCCACCATATGACTCATCATCAAATTAATAACAGTTGCTTTTAATCCATTGCCATATTGTAAAGGTCCTGGCATGTCTGAGGGAAAACGACCTTTGACTGTCGCCTCACAGTGACAACATTGCTTCACCTCAACATCAATGTGTTCGACGACTTTTTCAAAAATAATATCAATTTTTGTGCGCCGTTCTGTGTGGAGGCAAGGGATGTCATTTAAGGCTTCGCCACAAATATCGCAGCTGAGCACTTTTACCCGTTTAACTTTTTCAGTTGTTTTTGTATTAGACGCTCGAAAACCGTTTTCTTTTTTTCCTTTCCCTTGACTTCCCTGTTGACTGAGAGCGGTATCATCCTTGCCAGTTTGCGAAGAGGATAGGCTGGAGTTTTTGTGATCTTTTTTGGTTATTTTCTCTAAAAATATAGATAGCATAAGCTCAATGATCATAAACATATTACTCATGAGCATTTTTACTTCATCACTCACATTCCCGTTATCACAAAGCTTTTGAAAATCAGCCTTCACACGGCTGACTTCATTTCTAACGGATGTCTTGTCTACACTAGCCATAAGTTGCTGTTGATCAAACCTCACTAAAGAATAACCTAATGATAGCATGGCATTTATCGGCTTTCTTAGGACGCTTTCAAGAGGATATCTCCACTCAACTAACCGCACTTTATAGACTATATGGTTTGTAAAGTGTGAACAAGCTTACCTTGTCAGTCGCCTGTTATTTTTGGTAAAGTGTGCAGTGAATAATCTTTTACTCTATAAACCTGTCAAGCTTTATTTCGAATGAATTTGTTTGCGAAGGGGTGAGTAGTTACCTTAAATCAAAGGTATTGTCACACATGAGAATGTTACAGAAAAGACCGGATCGAGTCGCTAAATATTTTCGTCATCCAAAAATTTCCTATGCGGCATAACCAATATATTTTAATGCCGGGTTAATAGTGTGCTTTGCCTATTCTAAAGCATATTCGATTTAATCAAGTGGTGGATGCAAAATACTCTTACAATTACTGTAACCTTCGGCACGACTATTTTTTGAAAACTTAACGATCTTAAAAATTTATCTCTCACTAATTGATCTAGTGATAGTAGAATTTAGCAAGACTATACGTAAATGGGCCTAATTCTAACGCCTCCACTGAGAAAAGTACGGTATTTAAACAGAAGTAAGTCACCCTTTAATGCGTTATATAGTGTAAAATCGTGCTCTATGAAAACTCCAAAAAGAATATTACCGTTAGTCGAACACGGATTAGTAGACGAAGTTATCAGTCGCCTAATGAGTGGTAAAGAAGCCGATGTCTACGTTGTACGCTGCGGCGCTGAGATCCGTTGCGCCAAGGTTTATAAAGAGGCTATCAATAGGAGCTTTAAACAAGCTGTCCTTTATCAGGAAGGTCGCAAAGGCCGTAATAGCCGCCGCGCCCGCGCCATGGAGAAAGGCTCAAAGTTTGGACGCCAACAACAAGAAATAACCTGGCAAACTGCCGAAGTCGATGCGTTGTACCGCCTCGCTAATGCCGGGGTACGTGTTCCTCAACCCTACAATTGCCTGGATGGTGTGCTCCTGATGGAATTGATCACCGATGCTGAGGGCGATGTCGCGCCGCGGCTTGGTGATATAACTATGGATATCAAGCAGGCATTGGCAGACCATGCCCTCATCATGCAGTACATAGTACTTATGCTTTGTGATGGACTGATTCATGGTGATCTTTCAGAATTTAATGTTTTGGTAGACGAGCATGGCCCTGTAATTATCGACCTGCCCCAGGCCGTTGATGCGGCAGGTAATAACAATGCCGAGTCAATGCTGACACGCGATGTTAATAATATGCGACGCTACTATGGACGGTTTGCGCCTGAATTGCTCGACACACAATATGCAAAAGAAATATGGGCACTGTACGAAAGTGGCACCTTACAAACTGATAGCACGCTCAAAGGTAAGTTCGAAGAAAACCTACAGGACGTCGATGTTAATGAAATCGAAGAAGTGATAGAAGCAGCTCGCACTGAAGAAATAGAACGCCAAGAACGCCTGCTAGAAGAATAATTTGAGTGATTTCATCACCTGAAAATAATCCATGATTCAGAGCCACACGTTGGCGAGTGGCCGGCTCCTAGCTGTTACAGTCAATCATTAAATAAAACGTTAAAGTATTTGCCAAAATATCCTGACCATAACTAAGCAACATACTTTAGAGTCTTTATTAAAATTTAAGCCTCTATTTCTAGGCCAAAGGCAATCGATAATTTATGTATTGCGTCTGACACTTGAGTAAGAAGACACATACCCTGCTTATGTCGCTTAGCTTGGCAGCTGTCGACTAGTTTAATAATACTCGCTTTTCTATCATCTTCATTTACGTTCTTATCGCTCTCTACAAGTAAGTGTTTAATATCCGTAAGTTCTTCCATATTTATGCCAGAAGGTCCGACATAGTTATCAGAACTAAATGCCATAGCGCCGCTAAGTGATTCCATAAACTGGGTGGTTTCTATAATAAGAGCACTAAGTGATTCAGCCGAGGCTTCCTTCCGAAGACGCTTACCAGGCCACTGAAAATATTTGCTTGCATCTTGATTGATATAGTAAAGTGAATTTTTCAAGCCCGTCAAAGCGCTATCGAGCATGGGTCGTAATCTGTCAACATTAATATATTGATCAATTCTCTTATACAGTTCCTCGCGTTTTTTCCAGTCAAAGAGCGCCACAATGTGACTGTCGCTTAAAATCAAATCCACTTCATTTTGCTCACCAAAAGACCATGCAAAGACGAACTACAAACAACAAAGCGAGAATGAACGATACCAGATCTATCGCTTGAGTAAAGCAGGATATAGGAAAAAAGAGAGGGATAATTTATAAGCCAAACATAGTTCAGGCGAAATAATCATCTAGTTGAGAACGAGTAAGTTGCATACATTATCAACTAGATAATATATTCATAATAGAGTTTGGATGTGTTTGTCGTTTAGAAATTCCCAATACCATTGCTCTATTATTTTAACCGTAATTTAACTTTACCTGGATTCATGGCGGCACTGTTTTTCTTCGCTTTACGTTTTTGCTTCAAACAACCATTGCCAAATGTTCCCCACGTAGCGGGGTTGTTTTTTCCACATCTCCATGAAAGACCCGGTGTAGGCTGACTATTGGATGTTTTGTAAGATGGGCTTGTTGTATTTCCTGCTATCGACTTAGTCATAGTCAATAGCATACTAATGATCAATAAAAACATAGTGGCATTTTTCATTTAAATCTCCTTAAGGGGTGAATGTCTCTCAATAGTAGTCGGATGGATTCGATAAGAGGTTCATCAATTAGTGGACTAGAAGCATAAAATTAAAAAATCCGGTAGTGCCATTCTATTTTTTAGATATTCCTTATAATACCTTTCTCTTTGATTTGGCCTTTTCTATCACATCAGTATAGAGCGCGGCAAGCCGACCAGCCATAATATCTTCAGACCACTCTTTAGCAAATTTTTTCGCTTCTGTTGACATGCGCATTAGTACTTCAGGCTGACTAAGTAAGCGAGACATTTCACTTCCGAATTCAACAACGTCATTTTCGGGACTCAAACAACCCCGCTCATCTCTCAATATATCAGTCGTCCCTACCTCCGATAATGCAAGCACAGGCAATCCAACCGCCATTGCTTCTAATAGTACCAAACCTTGGGTCTCAGTGCATGAAGCAAAAGTAAAAATATCTGCTGCTGCATAACATTGTGGTAACTCTGTTTTATTGTCCAGATAACCAATGAATTTAACAGAATTTTCAAGATTCATACTGCTAAGCTGTTTTTTCAGGTCAGCCATAGCAGGTCCATCTCCTGCAATTAGCAATAAGATATCCGGGTTATTCTTAAGCGCATGTTGCAAGGATTCAAATAGAAAACTTATATTTTTTTCATGTGCAACACGCCCCACGAATAGCGCTACTGGACGGTCCTCTGAAATTCCATGGCGAGATCGAAAATCCCCTGCCTCAATTTCAGTAAAAGTATTCATTGAAATCCCGGTCGGAAGTACATGCAGTGGAACACGAACATTATAGCTCTCCAGTCGTTTTTTCATCGCTGTTGACGGAACTACAATTGCATTTAAAATATTGCACTGACGCCGCGAAAAGGTACGTACAATACTTCTTAATATTCGCATCGGAACATAAGGCAGGTAATGCTGGAAGTACTCCTCAAAGAGTGTGTGATAAGTAGAAATCACAGGAATTCCTAATTTTTTAGCGGCATGTTTTGCTGCATAGTGGCCAGCAAACGGGGTTTGGATATGAATTAAGTCACAGTGCTTTGCTTGCTCCAACACAACACGTCGCATTTCTCGCCAATGTACCATTCTATCTTCTGGACTGCCCATTACTTTTTTCGAACGTACGCGTGTAATGCCTTCGACGTCATCCTCAATGCCATACCTAGGAACGACTAACTCGACCTTGATATCCATCAACGCAAGCTGACGACGAAAACTTTCAATAGAAGTAGAGACACCATTAATTCTTGGATAATAAACATCCGACACCATTAACACACGTAGTCTTGTCTTTTTCATTTTCATAATAGTCACTATATTAGTTAGGAAAAATCCTAAATTAATAATTCTCCCATATCAATAATTATCGGAATCAAAGGCTATACTTTCGTATTAGATCACTAGAGCCAATAAGACCAAGGTTAAAAGTAGAAATCTCAAGTACTGATTGAATAGAGCGCCCCAAATAAGCCCCTGAAAATTCGCTTAAATAATGAGCAGCCAAAACATATATAAACGAAACAAAACGCTTTTCAAGAGTCGTTAAACAAATTGTATGACGAGTGAAATCTGAATTTCGCATACAAGTAGCAGTCACCCATCAGCTAGACATTTTTAAGCTTCACCATAAAAACCCGTGCAATATATGGCTGCAATACACTAGCATATGAACAAATTATCAAAACTAAATAAAATATTTCCAACGCCACCACTGGTAAACTGAGAAAATAATTAGAATAGAATTGCAGCAAACCCACAATCAAAAAACTTGCTAATTGAATAAATAACACATGGTATTTTGTATAGTAAGGCTCCTCATAAGGCTTCAAGTTAAACAAACTATGTATAGTAGTAGCAATACCAAACAACAAACAGTAGAACGCGATAAGTACCCCAGGGGAAATAGTCGCGTCTACTAATGTAATTCCCAATAACAATCGTAATGTATGAGTTCCAGCAACAATTGCTAAATTCAAATAAATAATATGTTTAAAATATAGAGTGTAAGCAAAATTAAGACCAATAAATAGTAGTAATATACTGAATACATTACTACTCAGATAGTAATACGCGATACTTATTCCACTTAAAATCAATAACGCGCTAAAATTAGCAGCAGCCACAACGCTCACTTTCCCTGCTGGAATAGCTCTCATCTTCTTAATAGGATGTTGTGAATCAGCTTTCGCATCGATAATATCGTTAAAGGTATATAGCCCACCATAAATGAGAACATTGAATACTAAATAACATAATAACAACATTGGCAAAACGTTCACTACAGCGACTGGAGAATATGAGAACGCAGCCACGACTACCGTAATAAAGGAAATATGGAAATGGAAACGCATTAAACTGATGAAATATTTTATAGTCATATTATATCAAATAATCATATACAAAGTAGGAAACAAGAGCACCTGTTATAGCCCCTGCGATAACATCAACAAGATAGTGTTCTTGGAGAGCAACACGGCTAAAGGCGACGATAGCCACCAATACAATACCAATCACTGTCAATATAACAGTTGGATAGGCTAGTACTAAGATCGCCATATTCGAAGCAATTCTCGCTGTATGTGCACTAGGAAAGCTGGATGCATCATATTCATCATACAATGTTTCTCGCTTTCTAGGCGTAGGCCTCTCTGTACGAGTGACTAACTTAATGACAGCACATACCACTTCAGTCGCAGCAACAGCTACAAGAAAAACGACTAACAAGTATTGATTCAATGGAAGCAATAACAAACATATCAAAAAGTAAAAAGGAGGCGTTCCTACAAATGTCGCCAACTCTAGAAAGCGCTGTTTCACACTGACTTGTAGGAGTCGATTACTCATTGTCGCAATACCCAAAAATCGCATTCGTGATTTCAGTATGGTGACTAAATATCATGACATGATTAGCCTTTTTAATTTCCAGTAACTGCGCGTGGACAATATTTTTTAAGTGAGGCTTTAACGACTTTGATTTCGCTATCAAGTCATTTTCTCCGTGTATAAATAAACAGGAATTTTCAACCCTATTTAATAATAATTGAGGATTAAACTGCGTAGCGTACTTAATACAGCTTAAGTAGACAAATAATCCTGTGTTGGATATATCAACCCAGAAACGCTTAACATCAAGGTCCCGGTTTGAAGAAAATCTATTATAGTTAATGTGTCTCTCATTAGTATAATTTAACGTCTGACTTCTCGGACTTCTCGGACTTCTCGGACTTCTCGGACTTCTTAGACCTTTTAATATCATTGAGCAAATAAATGTTACAAGCGGTTTACGTGTATTGAAATTAGCAGACATCAATATTAGTTTTCCAAGACCGTAATTATACCTTGTCACAAAATCCATAAGAATTAAACAAGCAAACGAATGAGCGACAACAAATGGCTGAGATAGCTTAAAATGATTGAGGACGTACAAAAGATCGTCTGAAAACAACTTGATTTGGTAGTCAGAGATATTTGTATATTTAAATGATCGTCCATGTCCTCGTAAATCAAACAGAACAAGATTATAGTATTTGTTTAAACTCTCAATGCAGTTATCCCAACCACTCATGCTTCCCGATACACCATGAATTAAAATAAGCGTCTTACGCTCGTTCTGAAAATTATTGTACTTTACAAATATTTTGTTGCTATTAATAAAACCTTCATTCATATACTTACCTAACACATACCAAGCGATTCGAGACCACTCAAGCACAAGCTAAATTATGACTCGCCAATAAAATTAGTGGTATTTTGACACGCTTTTCAGTAATTCTCTAATTAAATTAGAGCAAATTAGCGCTCCTAGGTAAATGATCAATTTGGACTAATGACAAATCAGATCTGACTAAGTACAATCAGTAAAATAGTGAGGCTAATAGAAATACTATTCATAAGAACTTCACCCTTTACATTATTCAACTTCTACCCTCTTTGCACAAATGAAAATACTTTTAATGTCAATCGGCACTAGAGGCGATATTGAACCATTTTTAGCGATCGCTGAAATTCTTCAGAATAAAGGTCACCATGTCATCTGTGCCTTTCCTGAACAATTTCGTATATTACTTTCTGATTCGTCTATTGAATTTATCTCACTCGGAAAAGAATATATTGAATTATTGGATACTGATTTCGGTAAAGCTGCGATGGGAGGCGGCGGATCGTCCTTCACAAAATTAATCGCCTACATTAAATTTGGCATACAGTCCAAAACTCTAAATAGGGCTCTGATACTCAAACAACATACGTTAGTTACTACACTAAATCCTGACAGAATCATTTATCGCTCGGTACAATAAAATAGTATTTATCACCTTTGGTAGCATGTGCAGCCCGGACCCCATAAAAAATCTAAGATTATTATCGATATACTACGGCGTAATAATATAGCCGCTATCATCAATATATGTTCAGGTGGGCTTGTCAAAATCGAGGGACTAGAATCACCCCATATTCATTTTGTTTCTACAATACCTTATGACTGGGTGTTCCCCAAAGTGTATGCTGTTATTCATCATGGCGGATCAGGGACTACCCATATGGCGCTTAAGTCTGGCTGCGCCTCCCTTATAATCCCACATATAGCAGACCAATTTTTCTGGAACAATACTCTCTATAAAATGGGCGTCGGTCCATTAGGCACTCAAATTGGTCGCTTTACTACCAAAAATATCGAAGCCAAAGTAGTCGATCTACTGAAAACTATTTCTTACAAGAACACGGCCCTAAAAATATCGGTGCTTATGAATTCAGAAGATTTCGACGAATCACTTTACCAGTCACTTATTGAGTCACCAAATAATAACAACGACTCTCCCCTGCTTTATTGTAAGCCAGGTGATTAGGCCCTATCCGATAAGGTTGATATCAACCTTAAACTGAAATATTCTCCGCTTAATAATCCCCAACCTTTACGGATCGATATATTTATTGTCCACAAATTTACAGGGCATTGCTCGCTTTGGATATAACTTATCAATACGTAGCCAATGTTCACCCATCGCTGTTTGCAACTTGGCCACTGGTTTATTGACAGCCACCACCAGACCACAATGAGAATAATCACCCACTTTAAGTTTTCGCCTAAAGCGCAACACAGAAGTTCGCAATTTCGCCACAAACTGGCTCCGAGAATTGCTTCCTACTTTTATATACTGCTTTATTTGATTCAAAGGTCGTAAATAATCAAGCGTATTTGCACTGCTCTTATCTGCACGTAAAAGCATTCTGACACGCAGATTAACACCTCTACCGCTAGGACTTGAATCCATCGTAAAACCCGACTTCCAGCCAGATCCACTATAAATATAAGAGACGCTTGAGCCATCGATTCTTCCAGGTAGTTGGCCTATCTTTTTTGCATAAGCATTAATATTTCTCATGACAGTGTGTGATCGAGTGCCGACCCTTAATGAATATTCGTAGGTCACTAGTTGCCGATTATTTTGTAAAAATTGCAGTAGTTCTTGTAGTGAAAATTTAGGGATTTTAAATCGGCCGATAAGTCCTTCACGATAGGTATCTACTCCCACTGGGCTTAACACTAGTTTAAACCCACCGCGAATCGGTAACACTTGATAATGAACTTTGTACATTATTCCAGAACCACTAGCGACATGATTTTCAGTTTTACGATGGACTATAAAATGAGTGTTCGTCACTGACTCGATAAATAATCGCTGCTGTCTAGTATTTCGTCCACGACGATAAGTCACAGGAATAAACCCTTTTATTCCTGCGATATGTTTATATCGAAATTGGGCATTATTCGGAAATATATGAGTGACAGAGACCCCATGAATAGGCTTGTATACCACGCTTCCCGGTCCTTTACTGATGGCTTGCAGTGGAATAATCCCAATGATTAGAAATATGATAGTACACATTATTTTCATAATAATCTCCATAGTAAACGCTAGCAGACTGTTAAACGCCGTTTAGATAAGGCTGAGGAATGTAGAAAAAAACTTTCGAACCCATTTGTGTGCTTGAGTTAATTGACCTAACACAAGGGGGATAAACCCATAAAGCTAGTTACACCCACCATACTTTAAAGGCTGCTCCTTCAGTAATAAGGAAGTACTTAATATTTGATTAGAAGTGACATTCCTAAAAAACTGTTGATTTTTCGATCAGGATATTATGGGCGTGAATTGAAAAGACTATGACTGGATTACTGCACTGCTTTCAAAACCAAATAATTTTGTAGACTAGTAGCGTTCACTTTATTGGTTTATCATTGAGCATTAATGTAGGCTATTGATTTTTAGCTATTAAGTTATTTATTGCTCTTACTTTCAATATTATTTTCATTCCATCTGTCTACTATTAGCGCTAAGGCAATCCAGTCCTGACTATGATCACCCTCACTTGGAGTCTCTAACAACCCCCTATTTTTGCTTTAGCATTTTAGCAGCCTTCTTGCTTCCATTCTTTACTGCCTTATGTAACCACTTTCTCGCCTGCTCCCTATTCTGTTTAATACCTTCCCCAGAATAAAGCATTCTTCCAACCATATACTGTGCGTGGGCCACCATATGCGGCTCTGGATCATTGACTTTTTTTGCTGCAGTATTAAACCAATGAAAGGACCTTACATAACGCTTATAGCTGTATAGAATTTCAGCTGCTCGTAACTGAGCATATAAAATATTTTTCCTCCCCGCTTTGATATACCAGGGTAACGCCTTGAGTCGATTTTTAGTCACACCAATACCGTTATCATGAATTATGGCGATCGCCTTGTCGGCGACCCCTCTATTATTACCATGAACTTTTTTATAGAATGCGATTGCCTTGAGTGAGTTTTGTGGGATCCCCAAACCGTTCTCGTGCATATAACCCAAATTAAAGATGGAAAGAGAGTAATTTTGTTTTGCACCTTTCTCAAACCAATATTTAGCTTTTTTGAAGTCTTTTCCCCCTCCCTGGCCCAAAATAAATAGCATGGCAAGATTATGTTGGGCTATGTTATATCCTTGTAATGCTGATTTCTCATACCAAAAACGCGCCAACTTTTTATCTTGATACTTACTTTTCACATAATCATAAAAACGTCCAAAATTAAATTGAGCGCCCAACAGGGCTTCATCAATTGAAGTGTTTACATAAAACCCCATCGCGCGCCGATGATTTAATGTTTTACCATCTTTTAAAAATGGAGCCTTACGTGCTCTTATTAAGGCATCAAAGTCCTGATTTACTGCCTTTTTATACCAATATATCGCTTTATCCCAGTCTCCTCTCTTTTCATAAATGATGGCTAGACTATTAGCAGAACCTATAAAATTTTGCTTAGCGGATTTTTTAAACCAGACAATTGCTTTCTCGATATCAGTCTTTTCATAATGCTCTGCCAATTTAAATTGACCCGACGGATCTCCCTGTTTGGCGGCCTTTATTATATATTGTATTGATTTTTTAGGATTATGCGGGGCTGCTGCAGTTTTGTAGTACATAAGGCCTAATTCAAAACAAGCCAAAGCAAAATTTTTCTTACATGCTTTTTTGAAATATGTAACAGAAGGTTTAAATTCGACTGATTTACCCTTATTGTTGAGTTCCATGACCCCAAGATTATATAAGGCGATGACATTGCCTTTTTTTCCTGCTTGCTCCCATAATTGATATGCTAAGGTATAGTCTTTATTACTATAAGCTTGAGAAGCCTTGCCAGAATAAACGTTATGCATAAACAAAACCCCTATCATGGGTAAAAACATTAATATTTTCATCATTCACTCTGCCCTAATAAAATCATTAACATAGACTCCTATTGTTCTACTGGGTTTATTGTACTCAATCACTTAGAAAGAAAGCTCTGACTAGCGACTAAGAAAAATAATATCGTTTTCACACATTAGGATCAATAACCTAAATAGACTAACTGATCCATAGCCCTTGCATTGATGGCTTAGTCAGATATCGTGTCACAGGGGGAATATGGCTGGAAAATTCCAGAGGACCTTACGACATTTTACGCAGTGCACAATGGACTTGGAGTTGTTGCAGGACTTGATCATAGTTTCGTGTTTGATGGTAATTATAATAGCGAGGACCAAATATCAGACAGCAGTAATATTAGCCCTTTTATTCCCTGGTATGGACTGGCGCTTGTCTTTAGAGAATCCCCCTTCAAAAGACTCAAAACTGTTACTATCAGCCGCTTCGATTAGTGTGATAGCATCGTAATGTTTGTGCCAATAATAGACTTGATTCTTATCTTGAGAATAGGGACCGCCTAACTGAATGTAACTGTTCGGGTCTGAGCCTTCGATTATTACGCCTTCAAATATCAGAGTATGATGGTCTTTGGCCCAGCCATTATCAAGCAGTTCAACGCTACTACTGTCGATAGTTTCAAGCATTTCGTTTCCAAAAAAAACGCTATTTTTGTCTTGATAATAGCCGTGAGCAAATATCAGGAATGATTGGACTTCGATATTTTCCTGCAATTTATTATAAGAATAAACATGATTTTGGTCTTTTGACCATTGATAGTCAATTCGGGAAAAACTTTTTATGTCCAGTTTATTAGGAAGTGCCTGCTCGCGTTTTATAGGGAAGACCTGGTGGTCATATTCATAAAAGGGATATTCAATACAATCACTTTTACAGTCTCGCATTTAGTATTCTGAAGTGAATGGCTTGAACTTGAAGTATATAGTAAGTTATGCCGCTATAGGGCATATGTGATTAATGTCACATACCAGCTTTGAACAACGTTATGATTCTCTTTTATAATGCTGTTTCTTGTGCTTCAATTAATCGCTCTGACGCTTCAATTTGTGCCTTTGATATTTTTTTGCGTAATTGTTCTAGTTCCTTTTTTGCATCGGTATTCCCAGCATTAGCCGCTAAGGTAAACCACATATAAGCCTTCTCAACACTTTTCTCAACACCATTCCCTTCTATATATAAACCACCCAGATTACATTGAGCGATCGCGTTGCCTTGTTCAGCAGCTTCAAGGTATAGTCTTGCTGCCCATTCATAATCTTGCTTGATGCCATTACCAAGCTCATACAATAAACCCAAATTGCATTGTGCAGACGAACTTCCTTGCAAAGCCGCCATGTTATACCATTTGACAGCCTGTTTATAATTTTGAGGAACATGTGCCCCCTTGTTGTATATATACGCGAGATTAAATTGCGTCGTCATCGAGCCATTCATAGCCAGTTTTCCATACCACTTTAACGCATCTTTTTGGTCATTCGACATATTTTTCCTTTAACCAAGCTATCGCTTGAAATTGGTACACAGTGTAAAAATTAGAGTAATATAGTGACTAAAAACCGTAAGCATATATTCTCTCATTTTTTTCTATAGCCATGCTAGTATGAGTCAACTAACAAAACAAGGTATATAATTCGGAATGGATACTGAACATTTAGAACAGAATAACTTGTTGCTTGCGCAGCTGCAAAAGCAATATGACGATAAGATGGCACTTTTTTATGATTGTCAAGATCGTGATGAGAAAAGAGCCGATGAGCATTATCAAACTGCTAATAATTTTGAAATTCAACGTAATGACGTACTCGCCGATCTTACTCTTGAGTATTTAGATGCTAATGGGGCATCAGGCTTAGCGACATTACTAGGTCAAGATGATACAAATCCCGCTTTAGACGGCGACGAAAACGTTTTTTTTTCGCAATCTAATTTACCAAAAGAATGTCCTTGGCATAACATTAGTCACCTTGACGTCCGGGCTGCTATTAGTAATATTTTCAGCCCTCTAACCGAGCATCTCCCTCAACTCATTACACTTTTGAAGAACCAATGCCATGCTCTGTTTGGCATTAAATTCAAAAAAAATGGCTGGCATTTACTCTATGTGCTTAAAGGACAAAAGCAAGCCTACCAATACGATAGTCTAGTGATTCTTGCGGGAGGATCACCGAATGCATCCCCTATCGTTAATACTCGCTGCGAGCAATATGGCTGGAAAATTCCAGAGGACCTTACGACATTTTACGCAGTGCACAATGGATTTGGAGTTGTTGCAGGACTTGATCATAGTTTCGTGTTTGATGGTAATTATAATAGCGAGGACCAAATATCAGACAGCAGTAATATTGGTCCTTTTATTCCCTGGTATGGACTGGATCAAGAAACAGATGATTGTCATTTATCTGGAGATAACAAGAAAAAAATCTCTACCCGCGACGAACTGGAGCAAAATATCGATAGTGATATTTACCTTGTACAGAGAGATAGCATATTCCCTACTCAAAAATGTAATGAAACTTTATATTGGAATGATTGTGGTAATATTCCTTCAGTTAATTTACTAGGATTTATGGATATAGGAGGTGATGCTCTTTGTTTTGCAAGAGCCTATGAAGACCATACTGATTGCGCAATATTGGCGTGGTATCATGATACAGGCTCTGAATCCATTGAGTTATTTTTCCCTATCATTGATAACCGAATGACGTCTCATTGGAAAACTGATCTATGTACATCCAAACACTTTTTCAACTTGAAAGAAAGAGGTGCCAAAGGCGAATTTTCGGCTCAAGTAGAACTTTCTCACACTTATCGATTGGGCACAGGAGTTAGACAGAATAGTAAAAAGGCCTTTAGCTATTTAAAAATGACTGCCCGTCAATCAACAGTTGAGGACAAAATTTTACTGGCCCGTATGTATGAAGAGGGTTTTGGTGTTAGCCAAAATAAAAAAGAAGCCCAGGTTTGGTATAAATCCGTCGCCGAACAAGGGAACGTTTATGCACAATACAAATTAGGGCGAGTTTACTGGAATAATGACCAGGAAACACAAGCCATCCATTGGTTTGAATTAGCTGCAAAACAGCAACATATAAAAGCAGCCAATCGCTTAGGCCGAGCATATGATTCAGGTTATGGCGTTACTGAATCTCAAGAGCTTGCGTTTCAGTGGTATAAAATTGCAGCAGACATGGGATGCATGAACTCTAAACTAGAAGCTGCTATGTCATACGACTATGGCTGCGGAACGGAGCAATCATTTCAAGATGCGTTTGAACTTTATACTGAAGTCGCCAATCAAGGTTCCTCATCAGCCCAATATAAATTAGCCGTGATGTATGAAAATGGTGATTATATTGATCAATCATCAGAACAAGCTTTTCAGTGGTTCCTTAAATCCGCCGAGAATGAAAATGAAAATGCTCAGGAAAAAGTCGGTCATATGTACTTTACCGGAGAAGGAGTTACACAATCTTTCAGTAGTGCTACTTACTGGTTTAAACAGGCATATGAGAATTGCGGCTGCTAGAGTCGTCAAATTTATTGATATGTAAACCTATGTAAGCGCAAGGTAAGGCGGCTTCAGTATTTTTCTTTGTACTTCGCCTTGCCGAATATAATAATGGTATTTTTTGTCTTTGCATTCGTTAAAGTCCAAAAATTCAAAACTACTTCCGTCCGCTTCCAAGATAATATTTTTCCCATAATAGGCCTGGCGCTTGTCTTTAGAGAATCCCCCTTCAAAAGACTCAAAGCTGTCAGGGTCTGCATTAGTCAATTTATCTCCGTGACAATAGACTGAATCCTTATCCTTTGCATAGGTTTCATTGATGAAAATTGTATCAGCGACATTCATCGCCAATATTTGCTGTTCATAATAAACATGTTGCCGGTCAACGCTATAATATAGGGTGGTAATTTTGAAACTTTCTGGGTCGGCATTTTTAATGATCTGGCCATTGTAAAATACATTTCGATCATCGCAACTAAAATAGTCGTTCAATATTTTGAAAGTATTTCGACGGATGGGGACTCTTGTATCACCTTGATAAAAATAATGATCGTCGATAGCTTTATTATAATCGATTAGTTGAAAGTTATCTGCAGGAGAGTCGGTGAGAAGGTCGCTTCCGTAAAAAATACGGGTTTTGTCTCGCGAATAAGCGTAATCGATGACTTCAAAGCTTTGACAGTCCGCATTTTCAAGAATGTCGTCGCAGTAAAAAACATGCTGGCAGTCCTTACTGAATATATCGTCAATCACCTCAAAGCTGTTACTATCAGCCGCTTCGATTAGTGTAATAGCATCGTAATGTTTGTGCCAATAATAGACTTGATTCTTGTCTTGAGAATAGGGACCGCCTAACTGAATATAACTGTTCGGGTCTGAGCCTTCGATTATTACGCCTTCAAATATCAGAGTATAGTGATCTTTGGCCCAGCCGTTATCAAGTAGCTCAAAGCTATTACTGTCGATAGTTTCAAGCATTTCGTTTCCAAAAAAAACATGATTTTTATCTCGATAATAGCCGTGAGCAAGTATCTGGAATGATTGGACTTCGATATTTTCCTGTAATTTATTATAAGAATAAATATGATTTTGGTCTTTTGACCATTGATAGTCAATTCGGGAAAAACTTTTTATGTCCAGTTTATTAGGAAGTGCTTGCTCGCGTTTTATATGGAAGACCTGCTGGTCATATTCATAAAAGGGATATTCAATCAAACGAAAGTTATCATGGTTCGGACAAAGAACATGGTCATCATAGTAAATATGATGTTTGTCTTTTGCTAGTCGCACGAGGTTTATATAATAATCTATACTGATGCTTTCTTCGATGACTTCGAACGAGTCAGGCTGCGCACCTTTGATTATTTTGCCTTGTAAATAGACACTGTATTTATCCATAGAGTAAGAATCCGAAATTACCTGGAAGCTTTTTGGGTCGGCAAATAATATACAACCGTTAGAGTGATAAACCCGATCTTTGTCTATGGCATAACTGTCGTAGTAAGGATGCTCTACGACTGAGAAACTGTCGTGGTCAGCGGCACAAATAATACGATCAGCATAGTAAATATGATCGTGATCTTGTGCATAGTTCGAGCCCATAATCTGAAATGAAGTATAGTCAACGGCGTCAATGGCTTCTCGCGTATAATAAATAGATTGGGCGTCTTTTGAATAGTGGGCATCCAGCACTTGAAAACTATCTATCATGACGCCTGGTATTTTTTGCCCCTGAAAATAGGCAGCAGTATCATTAATGCAATAATCGTGTTCTAGTATGCGAATTTCTGTACTGTCAACATCAAGTCTGGACATGCAGTAATAAATATCATTTTTATCCTTCACAAACAAACCTGATAAAACCTCAACACTGTTGATGTCTGCATCCGGGACAATATGAGTCTGAAAATACACATTATATTTATCTCGTCCAAAATTTTCCGAAAGTATTTCGAAACTATCGGCGTCTATTATAGAGACGGGTTTGCCGTAACAAAATACGGTATTCCCCTTTACCTCGTAACCTTTGGTACTGGAAGAATTCAACGGCAATCCTCCAATACAGCGCTGTAGTGTTGGCAGCAAGCAAGACACAGGAGCTGAAGTAGAAGCTGACATTTCTGTAAAGTGAGAATATTGGTAGGCATGTTTATGTGAGACAAAGCATAGTATGTTATTGGCATTTTATAAAATTCAGCATACAGTTTGGCGGTTAGTTTTAAAGTAATCTAGGGTAGATAATACAGGTTTTTTAAACTGAAGGGCATCTCTATTAGATTAATCATAAAATTCTTGCTCTATAATTTTGTATCTGAATGATTGGGACCTAGGGTTTAGTGGCAATATCCAGAGCCTTCATAGCATAATACAGTGCTTTTTTAGTATCGGCTGTTGTAATCCCCCCCCCGATAAATATAGGAGGATTACACTAGGATGCGGGCTGCCATCCTTCTCTTTGTGGTATATGCCTACAAAATAAACCCATAATCAAGCCAACGCTAGTTTGATTAACTATAGCAAATCTCTATCCTACTTCTAAATTAGTAATCTCGCTTGATAAAGATGTTTAAACATGATCATTTTTTATTCACGAGCATATAATTGTAAATAGTCAAATTAATTTAATTTTACGAAAAGGTTGAATATGTTATTCCTAGCACAATTATCTAGATATATTACTATTAGTTGGAGCTAATATGACAATAAAAGAATTCACAGAAAATCAGTTAAATATATTCAACAGAGATGACTTCAGATTCGGATCAAACTTTCGTGAAGCGATAGACATATTCGCTAAATCAGCGGCAATTCCATTTTTTCTAATGCTATTTGCAGGATATCTAGAAGGCTACTCTTGGACTAATGGTATACAAAGAGCTATTGACGACGTGTTAAGCATGGACCTTTGGAATCTCATTGGCATTATTGGTTTGCTCTTCTTTGGCCTCACTATTATCTTTCATAAATGTCGCTTACTATCTAAAATTTCTATTTTCTTGTTACTTACCGCCTACCGCATAGGATCTGCGATATTTGGAGTATTCGCTGCGCAATTCATTTTATTACTACCAGAAATTAGTAATAATCTCGAAGGATGGCGACTTCATTTTTTAGTTATATTTATCTTTTTTCTGATGTTTTTAGCCTTCAGAATGATTTATTTACTTTGGTGTCTAAGCTCCTTAGCTCAGTGTAATAGCACCTTTCGCAAGAAACTAGATATTGTAGATTGGAAACTTCGCATTTTTTGTGGTCTGTTTCTAATAGCTTCATCATCCTCTGTATGGCTAATAATGAGTAAACTCGAATAATTATTAACTGGAATTTCACATTATCTGTAACTGGGAATAATCAGGAAGATCTGTTTGTAAGGGTATAGTTAAATTAACCACGTGCTTTAGAACGGACACCTACATGAAACCCTTTTTGTCCACGCTATTTATTCCACGTTACCTTGTTCACCCAATGACAGCTCGCTCGCTAAAATCACATGATTGCCAAGTGATATTATCTTGTAATCCCCCGTTTATAATCGCAATTATGGGTAGAGGTTAAGCCTCATTCAGCAATCGTCTGGGAGGTATCCCACCAATGGCTGTATGGAGGTCGTTCACTATTATAGGTTCAAAGCCATTGTGTTGCCATACTTTAGCCAGCATGAATTGCCAATGCTGCGGATTCTGACAGACCGTGGCACTGAATATTGTGGTCGTGTCGAACAACATGACTACCAGCCTTACCTGGCGATTAACGACATCGATCACACTAAAACAAAGGCGATGTCACCTCAAACGAATGGTAGCTGTGAACGCTTCCATAAAACGATATTGAATGAATTTTATCAAATTACCTTTAGGAAGAAAATTTACACAACAATGGAGGAACTGCAAATAGATCTGGACGTCTGGATGGAATACTATAATAATGAGCGAACTCATCTTACGAAAATATTGTAATGACTCCCACAGTCATCGTACACACTAAGATTATTATCATCATTCATGATTATGCTCCTAATATGGCAGCTTAGTTACGCGCATCTCTATTTTATATGCGGAATGATTCCATACGCTCACGACTTTAGCGTTTGAATCCATCTATTAAAAAATCTCAAAATAAACTATTACGGGCATTAATATCACTAGAATAAACCCGACAAATAAACCAAATCCACCCAATAGCTCACTTGTCCCTAGATAATTTGGAAATTCGCCGATCGATGCTAAACAGCTTCCTGGATTTTCTGGATCATATAGCAAATTACGCGTATCCCCTTTTTTTACCTCACCACCAGTATCAGGGCTCCCCACCCAGCGACAAATTATAAATTGTTTACCCTGTTGATCCTTAAATTTAAGTCCACCTAAATATAAGCTAGGCCCTTCAGGAATATCCTGCACCTCAATCGAGACTATAACCCCTTGGGTACGAAACCCGGCTAACAAGAGTTTACGATGCGCTCTCACATTGTGAATTAGCTCTATAAGCGTGTTAGCTAACACTGTAGCAAAAATACCGGCGCCTGATATAATTAGGCCAAAAATGGCTATTCTAAGTTCACGATTACCACTGACTGCATCGCCACTGAAAAATTTAACATACAAAATAACCGCTAAACTTAAAAGAAATGAGTACGTTAAAAGTTTCGTCAAAGCCTTTAGCTCTAGTTCTCTTATTAGATTGATGATTCCAATTAATATAAAATTAACAAAAGTAAATATCATACCAAAGAAAAATAAATTACTGATCGGATCTTGACCCGACGGTTGTACGGATACGGTTTTAATAAACAAAAATCCCAATAAAGAGAAGAAGGATAGTACTAAAAACAGGCGAGCACTATTTTTGTATTTTAAGACTATTCTCTGACAAAAACCTACCACTGTTTTCACCCTACTTAAAGATTAAGCTACTATATGACTTTCAATCAATATAGAATCGGCTTCATTTCCAAGACCAGCAATAGCCAATTTCGCTACCCGTAAATACTTGATACAAGCCTCTACATTATTGACTGGCGCATTTTCAGCTTCGTTCAAGTAATAATCAATCTTATCAAAGGCTCTATCCACAATACTCATTGTATTTTACCTCGACTAATTTCTAGTCGAGTAAATACACCAATATTAGCTTAAGTAAAAATTCTCTGACCACCAACAGCGGTTAAAATATGAGAGAATGCTAACTAGCTAACCCTACAATTAGTCGAGCTCTTGCGTCAAAGGGTTTAGTATAACAGCGACTACAAACTTCCGAAATCACCGGAAATTATTATATCGCTCAAAAATGAAAGTAATTTTACTGGGTATTTGAAACAAATAGCAATACAAAAATGGAAACGTATTAATGGTGGGGGCGAACACCGAAACTGCGGACTGCGTTGATTACATTACTTATTTCAAATTTGGAATACTACACGAAATCAATTATTCTCAGTAACTAATCTCGCCACTATTCAACTTATCAATTACAATTTTCCACATTTCAGCTTCAGTTATCACTGGAATACTAGATTTCATTTCATCATATAACTCATGAGACACATTTTTATTAATATCAATTTCTGCGTTTTTCAGTTTACTCTTCACACTCCTCCATAGCACAATCAATTCTTCCCTATTAGGGGGTTGCTCTAAATTGCTGCCTCCCTTGTGAGGAAATTGCAGAGCGCTTTTTGATGGAGTCGGTAACAATTGATTACATCGTGTAGAACATGAATTGACTAGTAACGGAACAATATCGGTCCCAATATTCAAAGAAAGCCACCACTGGCTTAGCATGTCGTATTTCGTTTCTTTTTTACACACACTACAATATAATTTATCCTCAACATAGGAAACAGGATTTTTGTTTAGTGCAGGAAACCCCCTTCTATCCATAACATTACCATACAATGCTCTTGTGCTGATTAGACTACCACGCAAGTTGGTGCAATAGCTTAGCTCATAAGGATACCAATGTAAGTTATATGAACCATAAAAATCAACATACTCAAGAGACGTCATTTGACCAATTTGCGGAGGTATACGTTTTAATTTACTACTGCCCAGTGATATTCTTTTAACCTTATTTAATTTAGCAATTGACTCTGGGAGCGTATAAATTTCAGAATACAATTTGCTGCCTAAAACTTCTTCTGGGTAAAATTCGTTACCTTGTTCCTTGGCAAGAAGATCGATATACTCACAAAGTTTTTTCCATGCGATAGAGTTTCTATCTTGATTATCATTCTGAATTCTAGAAATAAATTTGTTCATTGACTAAGTGATTCCTATCGTGATCAGATATTATTCACTGCACACAAAATATCTTACATACTCTTTCTTTGTAATCCCAAACTCTCATATTAGTTATAAGTTGCTTACTGGCATAGAAAGAACCACTTTAGTTTGCCACATCAAAGACGATAGTGCTGGACGATCTTTCAATATTCTTTTCTCGGCATTTGTCAACAATTGAGTCTTCGCGACTTTAATGTCCTTTTTGTTTTCCGACATTGCTATCGAGACCCCTCCACAACTTTGGCTCGTGATATGCCCTATTAGACGTCTTTGCTTATTACGTAAACTATAGCGCTGAATTCTACAGATGCCGGGTACGCCACGTTTAACAATTACTGGCTTAATCTGCATTTCCTCTAATAAATACTGTGCATCGAGACTACTTCGCTTTATACCCTGCACGGTCTTAATTAGTTTCGTTACCGCTGTTTGCCTAAACAATCCTGCGAGTTCTTGGTACACCGGTAACTTCTTAGCAATTTGCTTGTAACGTCGAGTAAAACAGAGTGCAAATTGAGCCGCAAAAGGAGATTTTCTGGAAGAATCCTTTAAAGTCCCACGACTGTTCATCATCTGATTTGCTGTCAACAGTTTAACTGCCGATTGACTAACAAAATAATTAGTCTTCTTTTTATTCACTTGGTACTTGTGGCTGGCGGGGTAAAACCAATAACGGTCTTGACTAGAGGCAGGTATCCTAACACGACGACCACGCCTTACTTGTTGCATAATGTAATCATAACGCATATCAGGAATCCCTTTTAAACCAGGAATATCAAGATTGCGACTACCATTAGTGATTGTCTTCATAATGTAGTCAGCTTTTAACATCAACTGACTTGCATGGGTATCGAACGGTATACCAAGCACGCGTGTGGATTGTTGTTGCTCACAAATTTTACGATATCGTGTCAGTACACGTTTGCGTTGCGCCATGGTGACCGAACTTAGTTCCTGCTTTATATTATTGAGTGCGAGATTAACGCCTGGCTTAGGATCAATACTCACACCTGGTGCTGAATAATACAGAGTATTACCGCGACGTTTAGCATATTTTAAATGAGAGTTACGTAAGGTGACCACAAAATCTTCTAAGCGCAGCGGAGGTTTGTTTAATTCAGTCATACCATAAATAAGCAGATCATTATTTTTTGGATCAAGCACAAACCCTAGTAGCTTAGTAAGCCCAAACATTTTATATACAGTCTCTTGGCATGTTTGGCTAGAATGACACCCTTTTAAGGTGGACTGTAGCGATTTTAACGAAATCGCCTTTATAGCAACTTTTCGCGTGATTTTTTTATTCGGCGCGTCAATCACCGGACAAGAGTCAGCTCTCGCGTTGCCCACCTCTTGCAAACAAATAAACAAGAAAGCCAGTGTATAAATAATAGATTTTTTCATGCCTATATCCTATTTCAATAATTCTTGGCCTATTCGAAACAGAGAACCTGCTCTCTTGCCTGTATTGAGCGAATTTCATGAATAACTTTATGGCCACTCAAAAAACAAAGTTACTTATCTTTTTTAGACCGCGGGTAGAATTTTTTATCAACAATATGATGTTTGCCAGGATCGACTCTTTGCGTGATCAACCACTTACACACAAAACAGTATTCTCCATGCTCTTCTCCTCTTTGCGACGTACGCATTTTGCAGGTTCCACTGGGACGATACACTAACCCTGTCCATGTGGCTCCCCCTTCAAATAGACCCACTAAACTTGCCTGCTTACAGGGTAAAGTGAAGCCCGGAATTCCACGTGGAAGGTCTGGATCTTTATTCAGCTCCGAGGTGTCAGTCTCCAGATTAAGGGGGTCGTTACTTCTTGTCAACTCAGCAAGAACTTTTTCGTGTATGACACTCTTCACAGCACCACTCTCGGTGCGAAAAGGAATAAATAGTGATGATCCTCGAGGGAAAGCAGGAGGCGGTACTAATGGAGATGCACTGCTAAGGACTATTTTCCCCGTCGATTGGTCAACACTTTCAATAGTGAGATCCACTAAGTGGTCTGCATCCGCCGTAGAAAATGGGAGCTGCCTGCCATTGGACTTGATCGAAATACGTCGCAAGTGTACCTTTTCTTCCGCTACCCTCATCTGTTCCCAGGCACCGGCTTCACGACTATTTATCATCACTTCTAGCTTACTATTGTTGACTTGCAAGGCTGTCGACAAAATTGCAGACAATTTTATTCGGGGCATTGCCTTCCATTTTATTTTATTGGGATCAATTTTTCGACTGCCATTAGTAAGATAGTTTGCGTCATGAAAAATGGCTTCTAATGACACTATATTATCATGTTTATCAAATTTATTAGCGCTCCCATCGTTCGGATCTAAAAAATTTTCCGCAAATTTTCTCGTTTCAACTTTTAATTCATATTCATCACGCAATCTAAAAGCATGCCCAAACTCATGCGCTATAGTATTGATCACCGAAGTAAAATCGACCTCTATATTAGTGGGCACTATTCGTCGTTGCTTTTTAATATCGGGATTATTGTTGGCAACATAACTTACATCCAGATTTCTATCATTATTGACCGCTATGGCCGTAATGGTATTTTTGTTAAAACTGGTATTCCCGTCCATCGGTTCGTTCACAATCACTGCAATCAGGCCCCGACTTGGCTTAAAAGTCCCATCAGGCACCCACAAATTACCCAAGGCTTGATTGGGGCTCGCCTTCATTTGCAATCCGCCTACAAACGTCATAAAAGAAGTTGCTCTGCTGTCATTACCCCGCTTAAGTAACGCCGGCGCGTGACGACGAGGATCCATACCTACGCCATGCGAAGCCCTTTTATTGGAAAAGAATTCATAAGCCCGTTTAACAAATTTTTTAAGATCATCACTGCCATTATCATTTTGAGGAATAGTCAAGGGAGGTCGTTTAGTCGATTTATTATCCGCATATCGTGACCCTAAACTCAATCCAAAAAAAGTATCACGAGCTTCCAAAAAACCAAGCGAATGGCAATTTTTCCATGCTTCTACCAGCTTCTCATCGACTTTTGACTCCTTAAAATTATTCAGCGACTGGGTTTTCCAAAGTTTGATAAGGTCACTCATGGAGCGGGACTCTTCCCTCATGGGTAGCCCTACTCGATCAATCAATTGGCTGAGTTTATACTTTCCTTTAGAAATGGTTTTTCCATACGGAATCGGCCTTCCCTGACCTAGGGCTGGCACCGCATTATCGGTCACTTGAAAGCCACAAGTGAGCGATGAATTTTTTGATGGCGTAAAAGCTTTGAATACATTAAACGATGAGGTTAATGTCGCAAAAGGTTCATGTCTTGGCTTACTAAACAAATCATTACTCGCCTGAGCCACAATTTTATCAAACTTTGCCTCTTCAGTATCGATAAAACCTTCAGCCAAAAAAAGAATATTGTGCAGTTCATCTGCTTTTGATATATCAGCGACCTTCACTCCTTGCATAATATTTTGCGATTTTTTGTAGTCAATCACTTCTACATTGACTGAGTCAGGCAATCCAAGAAACGAACCAGAAAGTGTCGCCTTGCCTACTTTTAATCCCATTAGCCTCCCTTTGCTTGCTGCGTTATTAATGGTGAAAATGGTAGGATCACTTGACATCAAAGACACATAACCATGACCGGTGATATCGCCCACTCGATCGGTCCCTATCCCTACATCGTCACTAAACATCGCATATATTGAAGGCTGACTATGAGCATATTTATTATCGACTGCCGTGCTAATGCTCTCGTTGCCAAACCACCACGCAAGAATGTCTTGATGGACCTGTATTCGCACAACAATATAGGTGGTTGGGGTTTGTAATATCACAAGATTAGTCCCCACAGCAATAGCAGTAATAGTGCCAGTATTGACATTAATATCGACAAAAGATTTATTAATGCGATTCCCGACTGCTTCATGGGGTGCAAAAAAATGGGGCGTGCAGCTGGCAGTAGCAGGCTTAAGCAAAAACGGACTATTAGAACCACTAACCCTCACCACGACGAAATTAATGCTTTTGGTGGCTGGATGATTTAGAGCTAGATGAATATCACAATGAGGGAAAACTTGTAAGGTTGCCATTAATACTTCTCCGTAGCTTAATGTGAATTTGGAACACAATATCGATCTATCACTATTTTATAGACTGCCTTGATCGTGTTGGATAGCATGCCCTTTACTGATATCTTGCTTTGATTGCCAAGGGCTAAGGTAATCGACGCCAAACATTGACATAAAGTAGACTAAACCCTCTCAAAAACAATTCAGTGGGTTCACCTCAGTGCGTTTGTAGCAGAGGGATCATCGTTCTCTGAAAATTTCAGCTGACAATGACTTGATGGGTGAAACTATTTTAACCATCATTTTGAGTCGTAGTCACTTTTTCTAAATGATTCTAAATACTATTCTAAGCCTGAAAAAATGAGCACCGCATTCAAGCCCCCAAACGCAAATGAATGACTAATGGCGACAGAGTAATCTTTATTGTCGATAGTTTCTGCCACCACATTGATATTTGAACAAGCCTCATCCACGCCGAGACTGTTTAAGGTTGGCGGAACCCATTGTCCCTGCAAAGCATGAATACATATAATAGCCTCCAACGCACTGGCTGCCCCTAGCGCGTGGCCAGTAGCGCCTTTTGTCCCACTCACGTAAGGTCTACTGTCCCCAAACACAGTCGCGATCGCAGCAGACTCAATCACATCATTTAAAGCCGTGCCTGTACCATGTGCATTAATATGCCCTACCTCATTGAGCGACACTGAGGCATTGTCCAACGCCAAAGAGATTGCTTTCATGATTGACGTCTCATCTGGTTTAACCATATGACTACTATCAGCATTTGCTGAAAAACCTTTAAGGACTGCCAATATCGTCGCGCCTCGTTTTTTAGCGTCAGCAAGTCGTTCAAGCACTAAGGTACCTGCCCCTTCGCCCAACACCATTCCTCGTCGTTTGATCGAAAAAGGGCGGCAAGTATCGTCTGCCATAATACGCATTGAGTGCCAGGCCTGAAGAAGTCCGGGCGCAAACGGGGCTTCTGCACCGCCTACAATCATGGCATCGACTAAACCTGCTTGTAACCATAAGGCGCCATTAATAATGGCATGCGCAGAAGAAGCACAAGCACTTGTCACGCTAAAACACGGTCCTTTAATTCCCAACAGGATGCTAATATTACTTGCAGGAGCAGAGGGCATAATTTTAGGAATGGCAAAAGGATTGACCTTTCCCTTTTCTGTTAATAATTTTGTGTAAGCTATGTCCAGAGTCTCAATCCCGCCCACTCCTACGCCCATCATCACGCCAATTTTACTGGGGGGAAAATTTTCAAGGCCTGCCATTAACATGGCTTCTTTGGCGGCAACCACTGCATAGTGACTGACCGGGTCCATTAAAAAAGTATGCTTCTTGTCAATATCAGACACAAAGGGAGTAGTAAACTGTGCCCCAACAGATAGTCCACTTGAGAAGCGACGCTTGTTTATAGCGGACTGGCCTTGTCGTATGGCGTTCATAAAAGTGGACGAACCCACACCCAAAGGTGATACCACTCCTGTGCCTGTAATGACAATGGTATCACTCAATGGTGGATCATCTCCTGGGCACTTCCCACCAGCGCGAGCAGATCATCAAACTGCTTAGCTTTAAGTGCTTTATCTCTATCCAGGGTAAGATTAAAGTGATCCTCCAACTCGGCAAAGATAGCAAATGCATCAAGCGAATCAAGTCCATAGTCGGTAAATTCTAAACTTAAATCTAACTCACCATCAGGACGCTGCAAGCCTCTTTCTTCAATATAATGACGAATTACTGCATAGACTTGATCAGCGAGCTCGGGATTGCGGGTCTGCGACATTACATAGTGTCCTTGACATTAAAAACGACTGCTTATTATTTTTTTCGAATGGGTAAAATCTGATCGAAGGATAAGCGACTTGAACGCTCCCCGCGACCTGTTTGTTTTCGGGCACCAAACCACAAGAAAATCTTTCCGTCATACCAACGGGTGCGCTGAAAACTCTGTGTGACTTTTACGCCTGCACGTGGGACTTCCTCCTCATAGAGGTCATACCCTGTGGGGACCTCATCATCCAGTCCTTGACGCAGTAAGTTGGTTCGAGGTTCAATTCGTTGTGGAGG
>UOFL01000047.1_pt1 | contig 38526 bp, 33 predicted proteins | sample 1990081 | NCBI WGS metagenome assembly UOFL01 (sample SAMEA4728526, study PRJEB27164) | hydrothermal vent metagenome | biome: marine basaltic hydrothermal vent biome; feature: marine hydrothermal vent; material: mineral | place: Pacific Ocean | collected 2011-06-14/2011-07-23 | depth 1741 m | reverse complement strand
TAATTTTCACTATTGAATTTTTTGGAAGATTTTTACAATCTTCTACCGCCATTACATGGTTAGATAATAACAAGCTAAGTAATGTGAGATACTGTATTTTCATAATAATCCTAATTTTTTAATGGGGGAGGTTCAGGTCTTGCAATCATGCATTCACTCCACTTTAATGGGGTCAGGTCTTGTAATCATGCATCCACTCAAATATTTTTATAGCATAACAAACTGCTAAACAATAAACTTCTTGATCAAAACCAACTGTCTGTATAAATTAAATAACCAGCACAATAAACTTCATACAAGTTATCCTTACTGATGATTATTATACCCCTTATATGCTATCATCCAAAATTAGTAGAGTAGCGCACTGGCCGACGCACCGTTTTCATCAAACGGGGAATGCTGGTTCGATTCCAGCCTCTACATTCACCTTCGAATTTATTCATACTTCCTGACTCACGCTATACAAACTGGCTAATATAACTTAATAAGAAATACAAAAATCATAGATCTAATTATACGTGATTACAAGACCTGACCCCACACTTTACTTATGCTACCATCAGAACGAGTAGAGTAGCGCAATGGCCGACGCACCTGTCTACGAAACTGGAGAATGCTGGTTCGATTCCAGCCTCTACTACTGGCTATTATTGTTATGGCTGGCAATTACCCAGACCACCTTTTTCCACTATATTAAAGTCTGTCAATGTCACTGAGTAAAGATGAAATCCAAAAATGCCTTGAAATACTTGCCAAGGCTTCCGAGCTCGAGCCCAATAGTGCTGACTATTTAGAACTTGAGCAGGCTGCTGCCTATTTGCGTAAAACTGCGAAGAAAAAGCGTCGTCTACAGCGTAAAAAATTAACTGCCGCTAAGGACCGTAATCTTTTATTGCACACCACGCTAAGCGATATTCGCCTCTCTCCAGACATCTCTCAAGCTAGCAATCCAGATAACTTGTCAACTACTACACCAGCTTCTGATGATACAAGTCTGCTAATAAGACAGAGACATTGCTATGCTTGCAAAGAACCCTACCGAAAGGTCCACCACTACTTTCATCAATTATGTCCTAGTTGTGGTGACTTTACACTTTCACACCGAGCAGACTCTTTGGACCTTCGTGGTAGACGGGCATTAGTCACGGGGGGACGAATTAAAATTGGCTATGCCGTCGCATTGCGATTACTACGTTCAGGCGCAGAGGTTCATCTAACTACTCGTTTTCCGTATGATGCAGCTGAACGTTTTTCAAACGAATCAGATTGGGATAGCTGGCAACTCCGTTTGCATATCTACGGCTCAGACTTCAGGCTCTTGGGAGAATTTTTGCAATTAATCGCCCAGTGGCAAACAGGGCCTGCTTTTGACATTATTATTAATAATGCAGCACAAACAGTTTGGAGACCCCCTGCGTACTATAGTCGGCTATGGGAAAGAGAGGCTTTGCTAAAGCGTCAACAACTTACGTACACTAATAAGATTAATTTTTTAAGTAGTAATATTCAAAGTCATACTGATTTAAATGATATCTCTTTATTTCCTGTTGGCATTAAAGATCTGCATGGTAATCCCGTAGATCTACGTAGGGAAAATAGTTGGGTGCAAACACTTGAAGACGTCCAGCCCATCGAAATGATCGAGTCCCAAGTCGTGAACAACATAGCGCCATTTTTGCTATGCAGCCAACTTAAAGAGAATATGATACAGTCTCATTTTGATCAGCGATTTATAATCAATGTTTCTGCTGTAGAGGGACAATTTAATCGCAACAATAAACCAGCACGTCATCCCCATACTAATATGGCTAAGGCGGCTTTAAATATGTTAACCCGGACTTCCGCCGACGACTATGCTAAAGACAATATCTATATGGTCAGTGTTGATCCTGGCTGGGTTTCCAATGAAGGCCCAGCCAATCAGGTTGAAAAAGCAATGATTGATGGTATTCACCCACCGCTGGAAATGGTTGACGCAGCTGTTCGAATATTAGATCCCATTACTCAGGCACTTGCTGGACAACCGGTTTACGGCGTACTATTAAAAAATTTCTGTGAGGTCGATTGGTAAAAATGATCTATTTAGAGCATAAAACCCCAAGCGTTAATAGATTTGTAGAATTATCCCTTAAAGAAAAAAAAGTCAATATACGTTCAGGGCGTATAGGATTGTCAGGCAAGTTCATAACACTTAAATTTCATCAACATCATGAGGCGGAAGATGTCTATTCACGAAGATTGCTCAAGTTATATAGTAAAGGCTACCGCTGTAGTAGAAGTAAAAAAAATAGAGTAATGCTGGAGACTATTATTAAAGACCCTAATGATACTAGCAACTATCTTGTGTATAGCGACCTATTACAAATGCAACATGAGCCCAGAGGAAAATTAATTGCGGTGCAATATAAACTAGAGTTGAGTCCTTACAAAAAATCCCTACTCCAAGAAGAATCTTATATTCTAAAAAAAAATCGACAGTTAAAAGAAACTTGGTGGGACAAAAAAACTTATTGCCGCTGGAGTATGGGATTTATTAACTCTGTTATTTATGATATGAATCATGACCTAAGTCAAGCGGGATGGATACGACGCATGTTAATGCACCCCAGCTTTTATTTTCTCAGAAGACTCTGCCTATTCAACGTACCCCGCAGCTTTGCAATACCAGAAGTCCTTAGCTTACTTGATAAGCATCTACCACAAACAGTTGATTATTTGGAATTTTGTAATTCCGGTAGTAGTTCTTATGGTATCGACAAAGACAGTATCAAACCCTATCTGAACATAAACAATGTTTCGAATTTAGAAATCAAAAGTAACCATGTTTATGACCGTAGGTTAGCCATGGCATGGCTAACAGACACATAATCCTCTCAAGGCTATATGCAGTATATGGGGTCAGGTCTTGTAATCACGCATCTCACTTGAACAGTTAATGGCATACCTATAAATATTCGTGCGGCCCCATAACTTTATTCAAGGCAACATCTAGACACTAGCTTAGCAATAACCAACGTAATTTCAAGGTGTTAGCGTGGTCCGACCCCTATAAGTTCCTATAAGTGCAAAGGTGTTAGCGTGGTCCGACCCCTATAAGTGCATAAGTTCCCCTATAAGTTGACCCCTATAAGTTATGACTTCATTTGGCCCATGCTTGCATCAACTGGTGTAAATTTTTAACTTCTTCATCTGTATAACAACGTGTGGGCTTAGCGCCCCAAACTACTGCTGGCCACACTGAGTCTTGAAACTGTCTACCCACTACGTGAATATGTAATTGGCTGACGATATTCCCAATCGTCGCCACATTTATTTTATCGCTATTAAAAGACTCCTTAACAAATCGAGACAAGCTCATTGTTTCTTTTAGTATTTCTTCTTGAATAGAGTCATTGACATCATGTAGCTCAGTTTCAGTCACTTTTGGTACCAGTATGAACCAGTGATATAGCGCATTATCTAATAACAATAGCTGACAACAGTTTGTTTCAGCCATAAAATGACAGTCTTTTTGTAACCTGGTGTCTAGCACAAAAGTCACTTTATTATACCAATAGGCACTGCTTGGAGGTTGTTCACTGGACTTCGTGGCCCATGGTATCTTAATTTAGCTGAGCGCTGGCCAGCGTTAAACACTCGTACTGGACAACCATCAATGACTTTTGCCGTAGCTGAGATTGGATGATTTCCGCCCTGATGGCTATGACCAGTATTACGAATATAAATTACGTTAACACGTCCTGGAAAGCGCTTATTGATTTCGGTATAAACCTGCAAATCTTTTTCACCTGAGTCACCCACAAGAATAAAATAGCGATAGGGGTACTTCTTCATAATTTTTGAAATGCTCTCGACTTTATATTTAGCAGATTTAGAAAAAATATTAAAAAACGATTTATCTTTAAGTCTAAAGTACTTCATATGAAACGAACCTGGTGGAAATCGCTTTGAGTTCATAAAATCTCTCAAAGGAACATATAATTGCCAGGGACTAGAGGTAACATAATGAAATTTCACCTGATGTCGTCTTGCCCACTTGGTATAGCTACGTGACATGCCTGGAATGGCTTTATAGGGTCTAAAAAAAGTATTTCGAATTAATTTTTTCTTATCATGCACTTCACTTAACTTAATAGTATCATCTATATCGGAAATAACACTCACACCATGCTGCTTGATAAAATGTATCTTCCCTTTAAATACACGATCATCATGGACAGTAGTGAGCACATGAAAGCTTACCCGCCCAAAAGAGTCTAGTACCCATTGATCCACATCAGTAGCGGCTATTTTTATAGTGCCTTTAAAATGACCATTTGAACCTGAAGGTTGTAATGTATAATTTTTTCCTTGCACATTAATCGTCAATTGTTTGCGACTTTCATTGTCAATAAAAAACCAAGCTAATCTTTTTTTATACAATTGTTTATATTTTATAGCAGGTTTAATTTTTCCTAAGCCTATTATTTTTTTTGACAAATAAGGCATGCTCTTTGACAACAATGTATGTTCATAAATAAGCCCATGGATATCGACTATCCAATATTTTTTTTGAGTATCCAAAGAGGCCAACGCAGGGTAGAAAAGAACGTATTCGTCTGACTTTATTTTTTTTGAAAGAAACAAGCGTGAAGATGTTTGGCGTGGCATGGCCACTGGTTTGGCACCGACGTCAGCGGGGGGTTCACTATTATTGCCTGTATATTTTGTCGAATCACGTGCTTGAAGATCAATAAAATATCCACTCGTTAACATTACGACGATTGTTATCAAAATATTTTTCATAAGCCAAGCTCGACCTTTTAAATAGATTCTAATCATTGAAAACAATAGATTTAAAAATCAATCATAAAACAGTTGATTTTAAAAAGCAGTGAATAATATCACCGACATGAGCTAAACTAATCGTCACTAGACGACCTGAGTTATAACTACACGAGCTGAGTTATAATTACACGAGCTGAGATGGCAAAATATGTTCAAGGTTCCCACTATTGTCATATTGGTGAGTTTCAATTTCAGTTCCGTTATCATCAAAAATAAGCTCGAAACGTTTAATTAAGTCACCTTTTGCATCGCTCACTGACCAAGCGCAACATTTATCAAGTTCATTATAATCCCTTTCAACAATCATAAATATTTTACCGAATTGATCAATATCCTCTATCCGTATTTCTTGATTACTATCATTATAATAATAAACAGTTTTAGATCCATCTTCACAATCAATAGTGTCCGTTCTCATACCGCTCCTAAATTGAATGTATAAAGCCAGTTTACGATTTTTGATCTTGCTGTTGTGCTTCAGTGTGAATTTGATCCATATCAAGTGTTAGCGCTTTCTCAATCAACTTATCAAAACTAGAAGCACTTAAAGCCCCTTCTACTTTACCAATAATAATTTGATCGCGAAATAACATTAACGCTGGAATTGATCGTATTTGAAAGTGAGACGCCAACTGCATTTGCGCTTCAGAATCGACTTTGGCAAATAAAATTTCGGTATATTTTTCAGAAGCCTGTTCATATATCGGAGAAAAGTTTTTGCATGGTCCACACCATTCAGCCCAAAAATCGACTATAACGAAATTATGAGTCTGTATAGCTTTATCGAAATTATCACTGGTCAGTTCGACTATTGACACCTGAGGATCCTATCGTAAAAGTAAATTAACCCGCATCAATTAAAATAGAGGCTACTAATAGATGCTACTAATAGATGTTACTAAGAGGAGTATAGACTTTTGACACTAGAATTTGTGAGAAGATACTCTTTTTAAGAAAAGATAGAGGCATTACTTGAGGTATTTTTACACAGACCAGCCAAACAGACAGACCCAGACAGACCCAGACAGACCCAGACAGAATAACCTTATGGTGAGTTATGTCTGGGCAATCATCTATATCAGCTCTTAGGCACTTTCTAGTTCTTCTAAAGCGCTGAATACCCTATCACGGATTTCATCAACAGTGCCAATGCCTTCTATCTTATGATAACTAGGAGCATTATCCTGGCTACTACCGGCCCAATCAGAATAAAAAGAAATCAATGGCTCAGTTTGTTCATGATAAATAGTAAGACGCTTACGAACAGTGTCTTCCTGATCATCATCACGTTGAATCAAGTCTTCCCCTGTTTCATCATCCTTACCTTCCACTTTTGGTGGATTAAAAATCATGTGGTAGGTACGGCCTGACTCCAAATGGACTCGTCGTCCACTCATACGCTTGATAATTTCCTCATCATCCACTGCAATTTCAATGACACTATCAATCGAAATTCCCTGCACCTTAAGTGCTTCGGCTTGAGGAATCGTTCTTGGAAATCCATCCAGCAAAAATCCATTACTACAATCATCTTTAGCGATACGCTCTTTGACAAGACCCAAAATAATATCATCTGACACAAGACCGCCAGTATCCATTATTTTTTTAGCTTCCAATCCCATCGGAGTCCCTTCTTTAACAGCAGCACGCAACATATCGCCTGTTGAAATTTGGGGAATATTGTATTTTTTTGTAATAAAACCTGCTTGAGTCCCTTTACCGGCTCCAGGCCCCCCAAGAAGAATAATTTTCATCAGATGTCTCCTTACCTCAAAATTAAATGTGGTTTGATTATGCGCTTAAATTGCTTGACAGCACAATCAGACTTTATATAGCCCAAAAAAGTTAACTTATAAAGACTTTGCTAATTTAGCCACTCATCGAGCAAGAATCTATCAATGTTGAGAAGTCATTATCTGGATTAATGACGAAAGATCGCCACAATCTTCAAGTAACTGACGAGTAATACCTTCTACTCTATCTAGTTTAAGCTTTAGTCGCTCTAAAACATACTGAGGTGGCTCATCACTAATCGCATCACCAATCTCATGGGCTTTTAATAAATGATCCGCCACTAAAATTAAATTAGCGTAAGTGGAATCTTGCTCTTCATATAAATCATCATGGTGAAACTCCACTGCCGTCACGATTTCACTAGCAAGCCCCCAGCTATTTAATAGTCTGGCAGCCACTTGGGCATGGCTTTTAACCGGCATAACCCCTATTCGTTTACTCGACGTCAGCAAAGATTCAAAATCCATTACAGAAATTTGAGGGTTTAACTCAACTAACTTATTCAGTAAGAAAAATTTGGAGTGAAATAAATGCCCATATAATAGATACCCTAGGTTATGCAATAATCCTGCGACAAGTAGTTTTCCTTGATCAAGCACATTTTTGGCCGGTAACTCATCACTTAAATGACGTGCTAATGTCGCGACTAAAAGCGAATGTTTCCAGATAGATTTACGCCCCAAAGGACCTACAGCTTGCACCACAAAAGGCTGTAAAATTGACAAAGCCAAGGCTAGACCATGAGCAGTATCAAACCCTAACACGCGTGAAATCGCATCATCCAAAGTACGTATATTAGCTGGTTTAGCAAACATAAAAGACTGAGTAAAACGAATAATATAGGTTGATAATACCGGATCTTGAGAAAGCAGTTCCACCAAATCAGGAATAGAACTCTCACTTTTTTGCACACTGATTAAACTGTTGCTCATGACCGATAGGACCGGCATACCCGGTGCTTTTTCAATATCGGTATCGATGTCAACAATGGGCAGCAGGTGCCTGAAACTCGCGGTCAAGTCAATACCATGCGGTATCTCGGGTAATGCCTCATGCAGACTATTTTCATATCGCAATAAGGACTCTGGCTTGGCAAAACAACCACGGTGATTAAGCTCAACTAATTTTCGAAACTCATCCCGGGTAAGACGAATCATATTATGATGACTGCCTGCCTCAAGAATAACCGCTGATTTATTTAATAAACTGACATCATAAAACGTTTCGATATTATAGACACCACCAAAAGGTGGGACGACACCTGCTTCACAATCCGAAAACATATCGGACACAAATTGATTGTCTACTGGTCGCAAGTTTCGCTGTGTTAACGCTTTCAAATCTGCAAAATCAATTAAATAATTGAGAGGCAATACTGCCATACAAATATAATCTTCATCACGTAATACTACAGCACGTGCCACTGTATCGGCAGACAGTCCTAATGAAGCAGCAGCAGCATCAATAGTATCAGTCACTTCATGTGACAAAATATCATATTGTGTGCCCAGCGATTCTAGCTGTTTGACTACTGTTGGTGCTAATACCGTATTGTGCAAATTGTTATCTCTTTTTTTAATTGAGCTCAGACCCCGAGCGAAAGGGTTGCCTTTTAATTCCCGCTAACTTAGCTTTTATTCCCTCTAATTTAGTTGGATACGCTGACCCCAGGGAACTTTTGATTTACCTTTCACCAACCAAATCACTGGATAGTGAGGTTCCAATTTTGGAAACTCACCATCCGCATCAGTAAAGTATACCAATAAATCTGGTCGCTTGGCTTCAAAATCTAACCAGTTAAACACCGGCACAAAACTAGTACCGCCACCACCCACTATTTGTTCGGGCATACTGAAATCTTCCCAGTATTCATATTCCCAAGGGCCGCCTTCAGCCAACACATTATCACATGCATGAAAAGTAATGCGCGCCTTAACCTGGCCTTTGATTGAATTCACTTCACTCAAAAATTCCTCTATCTCGGCCGTCGAGATAGACCCGCTAGTATCTACCACTATGACTAGATCAACCTGATTACTGCGTAAACTAGGTAAAATGGCGCTGCCTTCTCGTTTGGACGGCCGAGTATACGAATAATCATCACGCGCTAATGCGGTCATATGTTTTGCCAACAACATCCGCCAAGGCAATTGTGGTTGTAATAAATGATCCACTAAACGCGCCAAACCGCCACTCAATTTACCCGCTTGCATCGCTTGCTGAGCAGCACCAGCCATTCTTTGTTGCCACTGAATAGTCAATTGTTCTTGTTCTTCGTGAGTCAGTGGTTTGGGCTTAGGCGCGCCGCCTTTATCTTGCTCTAACGACGAATCCACCTCTGATTCTTGTGTCACCTCTGACATTACTGAAGACTGAGACTGTGTATTACGATCATTCTGCTGCTCACTGGCATTTGCATCAGGATTCTCTTCGTTAGATTCAGGCGTGTTACCCGAATCAGGAGCTTGCTTATTTTTTGATTGAGGATTGGGAGGGGGACGATTCTCACTTTGGTTTTGTTGTTGGTCTTCATTATCGTACAAATGATGATCTTGCGTCATCATGTTTTCGTTATCTTCTACCAAGGGATAAATTTCTTCTGCCGACATGTTTTCATACAGATCAAAATATAAGGCGTCTGGAGTAGGCGTTAAGCCATCGCTGATCAAGATAGGATTGATGGCAAAATCACAGGCAAGATCCCAACGATGCTTGACTCGATGTTGACGCCGTGAAAAATGAGATAAGGCACAATGTAAGGCTTCATGGGCTAATACAAACTGTACCTGCGCAAAAGTCAGATTATGAATATATTCATAATTGTAATAAATTGATTTAGCGTCTGTGCCACTGGTTTGACACCAGCTCGGATCACCCTCTTTTAAATCCATACGTAATACTAGCGCACCCAAAAATGGCTTATCAATAATAAGCGAGCTACAAGCGGCACTGAGTTTTTTTTCTACTTCATCCATTAGCTAATAGTGATGCTCTAAAAATAGTTAAAATATTTAATCAAGATTTAAAAAGTAACACATCGGCAATATCATTCGCCCAGTGCTGAAATTGTGGGACTGTAAATAATTCATCACCTACCGCACGTTGTAAATCAGTGACTAGCATTACGCCCATTTCTTTTTGACGAAAACTACGTGCGAAATCTAGAATGTGACCAATAACTTCTGAAGAGTCACCATTGTCGAGACTTTTGATCGCTCGGCCTACCAGCGCTGCCGCAATAGCATATTGCAAATCGATTTCATCAGGCATAGTCACTTCTTCGCCTCGTAATATCGCATCAATATCAGGTAGTTTATCAAGATTGGCAACGAATGCGGCTAATTCAATTCCTGCTGCTGGTCCAACACAAGCTTGTAAAGCACCCACTAAATTATCTTTATGTTCACCAAACTTTGATAAAGCACGATGACTGAATTCCCAAGTTCTAGGCGATGGAAAGGCCACAGGATTATGCGCTGGATCAAAGTCAAATAACAACTCTGGACGAAAACGTAAAAAACCTATAACACGTTCATCAATATTGTGTTTATAAGCCCAAGCGACCCAATCATCCAGATTCACATCAAATTCAAAATGGGAAAATCGATTCGCTAAAGGCGCTGGCATTGTATAAGTGACTCCACGATCTCCTTGACGATTGCCAGCTGCAAAAATTGCCCAACCGTCCGGAATCGTATATGCCCCTAACTGCCGGTCAAGAATCAACTGATAAGCTGCAGCCGACACGCTAGGAGGGGCTGAGGTAATTTCATCAAGAAATAATACGCCATATTCTCCATGTTTTTCTGCATTAGGTAACATTGCAGGCACAGCCCACTCAACATAATCCCCTACTCGAAAAGGAATACCCCGTAAGTCACTTGGTTCCATCTGAGATAAGCGTATATCGATGACAGGCACAGAAAACTTTTCGCCTACCTGATTCACCATTTGTGACTTTCCAATACCAGGAGGACCCCAAACCATTACAGGAGTATGAATATTTTCACGTGCACTAAGATATTCTTGTTCTAAAATACTGAATAATTGAGCTGGCCGCATGTCGCTTTTACCTGTCGCACCACTATTCACTGAACACTGGCATGGATCAAAATTAATAATGACTGATATCAATCAATCTGTACACTAAAGCATCATCAAAATAATACTCTATTGCTTGGCGTGATTATGAGACACCCAACTTAAGATTAGAATTGAAATATAAGCAACACATTATACACGAAAATGAAATTTCCAGTCCATTCACTAAACATTTTACTGTTGAGAACTGATTCAGCAGACTATTAGCCATTGGCTAGTCTAATCAGGCTAATATTTTGCAGTTTGCGAGATTTTCAATACTGTCATTAACTTTTAAGGATATTAAGACCAATCCTCCTGACTTAAACAGAATTTCGCTATAAAGTGACATCAGCAGGTTTACTGTACTGTACACACCCACAGTCGTAAATACTGATGTGCAGCTAGTAATTTCAGCCGCGTAAAGGTATATTGTTGGGGCTTTTCAGATGAAAAATATAAGATTTTTCTAATACTAATACAGTTATGTTTTTGATCCGTTAATATTAGGTGATTCTGTTGATCACCAATCACTTTTAATTTTGGGCTTCTTTAGCGAATATTACAAATATTGATCAGTTGGAGGTAACAATCTGATGCATATGTCTCGACGCGAATTTCTACAAATGCTGGCCGTCACCAGTACTGCAGGATTCTCTTTGTCCTCCTGCGATACCAGCTCGGAGAGCGGTACAACAGGAAAAACTAATACTGCAGGCATTAAGCCGCAGAAAAAACCTGGCAGCATGTATGAAATTCCAAAATATGGAAACGTTTCATTTATGCATTACACTGACTGCCACGGCCAATTGTTACCGATTCATTTCCGTGAACCCCACATTAATCTTGGGTTCCATGGAATGCGTAATAAACCCCCTCACCTAGTGGGCTCAAACTTTTCTCGCTTTTATGGCATTCCAAAAAGTGGCGCGTTAGAACATGCGTTTACTTGTATGGATTTTTCAACAGCTGCTAGAAAATATGGGAAAGTGGGTGGATTTGCACATCTGGCAACACTGGTTAAACAAATTCGTGCACAACGTCCGGGATCATTATTATTGGACGGTGGTGACACTTGGGGAGGAGGTTCTGCGACAGGCCTCTGGACTAATGCACAAGACATGATCGACGCACAAAAGCTATTGGGCGTTGATGTTATGACAGGTCACTGGGAATTTACTTTCGGCCACAAACGTGTCAAAGAAGTCATTGAAAAAGATTTTAAAGGTCATATCGACTTTGTCGCCCAAAACGTAGTTGATAAAGATTTTGAAGAGCGCGTGTTCAAGCCATACACCATGAAAGTAATTAATGGGGTACAAGTTGCTATTATCGGTCAGTCTTTTCCTTATGTGCCGGTCGCAAACCCAGGCTATCTAGTCCCAGGTTGGAGTTTTGGTATTCGCGAAGAGCAAATGCAGACTACCGTTAATGAAGTTCGCTCTAAGGGCGCTAAAGTAGTGATGGTCCTGTCTCATAACGGTATGGATGTGGATCTTAAGATGGCCAGTAGAGTGACTGGTATTGATGCGATTATGGGTGGCCACACGCATGACGCTATGCCTAAACCTGCCATTATTGCCAATAAAGGTGGTAAAACTCTGGTCATTAATTCAGGTTCTAATGGCAAGTTTTTATCAGTACTAGATTTTGATGTTAAAGGGGGGAAAATTGCTGGCTTTAAATTCCATATGTTGCCAGTGTTCTCTAATTTGATCACTAAAGATCCTGCAATGGATGAGTACATCAAAAAAGTTCGCGACCAAACAGTCACCTTCCATGGCAAAACGTTCAACATGAAGAAGAAGCTGGAAGAGAAATTGGCCATCACTGACGATTTGTTATATCGCCGGGGTAATTTCAATGGCACGTTTGACCAGTTGATTTGTGATGCCTTAATCAAAGAGAAGGATGCTGAAATTTCATTATCTCCTGGCTTTCGTTGGGGCGTAAGTGTACTGCCTGGCGAACCCATTACCTTTGAACATGTCATGACTCAGACAGCGTTGACTTATCCTATCGTGACCCTTAACCCAATCAAAGGCAGCATGATTAAAACCATTTTGGAAGATATTGCTGACAACCTATTCCACAAAGATCCTTATTATCAACAAGGCGGTGATATGGTGCGTATAGGCGGTCTTAAATATGAAATTAATCCTAATGCTAAAATGGGTAAGCGCATTACTTATATGGAGCTTAAAGGCGAACCATTAGATGCTAATAAAACCTATAAGGTTGCAGGTTGGGCGAGTGTTCAACCGCAAGATAAAGGAACTCCAATTTGGGATTTAGTTTCTAAATATCTACGTGACCAAAAGACCGTTAAAATTTCTAAGCTCAATGAGCCTAAGATTCATGGACTGTCTAATAACCCGGGATACACATCATCTTGTACCTAACATTGCAAAATAGATGACCGATAAAAACCCTGCTTATATAGCAGGGTTTTTTTATGCTGCGAATTTAACTTATTACACCCAGTGACTATTGCAGTATTATATTCTAAAATTTTTATGCTTAATGATATTCAGTAAATAAAAAAATAGAATATGGAAATAAAATAATTAAATACTATCTATTTAATATCATTACTTCCTCATTTAACATTACTTCCCTATTCAATATAAATATTTTTCACTAGTAATTTTTTTGATCATAAAATAGAGATAAAAAAATCAGATAATAAAAAGCAGTCAATAAAAAACCCGCCATAGGCGGGTTAATTATGTTTGGTGGGTCGTCCGCGACTCGAACGCGGGACCAATGACTTAAAAGGACACTGCTCTACCGACTGAGCTAACGACCCAAACGAGAACGCAATTCTACTAGAATTCCTAAGAATCGCAAGCCCTTGAGAGAGTTTATTTAAATTGCTTCGAGTTTTTTCATCGATTTTGGCAATAATTTCATATCCGCTAGCGACGTGACTAAAATTGTACCAAAACCAGCCTCTTCATAAACCATTTTATAAAGTTGAATCTTCATTGACAGCGCCGCTCCCATATAAATAGAAGCCAAAGTCACAAATGATCCCAGTGCTAAGGTAGATACTCCTGTCACTCCTTGACCCACTGTACAACCTAGCGCCATGACACCGCCCACTCCCATCATAATCGCCCCTATAGAGTGACTCAGGAAATCTTTAAAAGAAGCAAACCATTCAAATCTGAAACTACGAGAGAGTAGCGCCCAAATAAATGAACCCGCTATAATGCCAAATAGCAACATAATGGGTACGTTTAGAAAGGCAGAGAAGGGTTGCTTTTTTCCATCAATTTTACTCTTCTTACCCGTTGACGTTCCAATAATCATATTCCACATCCAAGCTGAAGGACTGACAAAGGTCATTCCTTGTGCGCCTACATGACGGTTCGCTTCATCCGGACGAATAAAAGGTTTATCAGTTTTCTCTGTTCGATCAGATTCTGAGACCTGATAATTATCTTTCCAGTTATTTTTCTTAACATAATGTGCAAGAGAAACTTTTGCGGTTTCTTCGTCAAAGGCATGAAAAGCATTCACTTTGGAAGAGCCATTCACATACCACATGCCCACCACACATAAGCCGACCACTAGTCCACCAAGGATATTATCAAAGCTGGTGGTAAAATGTTTTGACTTTAAAATATAAATAAGTAATAAAAATGCAAGCGTGCCGCCAATATATAAACGCATATCAATGGCTGTGATCGCCAGCTTCATATACCACAAACTTATTCCTGCAATCACCGCTAAGGCTAATACCAGTGCCAGAATTTTTTCTGGACGGTTAATGATATTACCCGTAACCAGCACAAACAAGAGCACCACAACAGCGGAACCTAGTGCTGACCAATCCCATAAGCCTAATACAGGCGCTGATGATACTGCCGCAGTAATAGAGCCAATGTCCTGGCCTGGACGCATGGCAAAGGACAAATTATTTATCCAAGCAAAAGGAGGATAATTGCCTAGCACACTACTGCCAAAACCCAGAATCATCCAATAGGCAAAGATACCCATAATAAACAAAACAAAAATAGATTTGATATTGCCGCCCCCAATACGAACTAGGGTTTTATTACCACAACCACTACCAAATGTCATACCAATACCGAACAATAATCCACCAATAATATAATTCCCAACTCTGAAATTAAGATTACGATAGGGGGGTTTCGATTCAGAATCTAATGCAGTTAGACCGGTACTACTCACGCCAAATATATTAAATTTTTCAAGAACAATGACTCCAATAATAGCCACTACCATTGCAAACAACCAAGCTCTCCAACGACCAGTGTCTCCAATATTGATATAATCGGATACTGCACCCATAGTACAGAAGTTAGTCTTGTTAGCGACCGCCCCCATAATAAATGCGAGACCAAATGACATCCCTAGAACCCACGTCAGGCCAGTCCCGAAGTTCTCAAATAATATACTTGAACCTTCAAATTCCATCGTACAATCCTCTGCCTGCTGATCAAAATATTTTGATCGCTGGCTATATTTAATTTATTTGATGTGCATGATAGTAAACTAAAATGCAGTCCACCTATCCCTTTACAGACTGTGTATTTTACCGTGATTTAAGCAACAGGTCACTGGCTTAGATTTAATTAATAGCATAATAAAATAAGAATATGCACAAATCTTTGTACCTGATGGTCAAACGATACCAGCGATTACAACTTAAGTATTCAAATATGTCTGTGACAAGACAAATCAATGACTAAGCCTCTATTATTAAGCAAGTTTCACGAATAATATTAGCCAAATAACTTAGCGAAGAGAATTGAAATAATAGTGGCATTTATTGATATAAGGTAGGGTCTGCAATAGAAGCAGCTATAAATCCTTGTTTACGTAAATGACAAGAGTCACATCGGCCACAAGCGAGGCCTTGTGAATCTGCCTGATAGCAGGACACTGTCCGACTATAATCCACTCCCAACTTAACGCCAACACTGATAATTTCCGATTTTGACATTTTAATTAACGGTGTATGAATTTTAAGCCACTGACCTTCAACTGCTGTTCGCGTCGCCAGATTAGCCATTTTTTCAAATGCTTCAATGTATTCTGGCCGACAATCAGGGTAACCCGAGTAATCAACAGCATTCACACCGATAAAAATATTATTAATGTTCTGAACTTCTGCCAGTGCCAGTGCATAAGATAAAAAAATAGTATTACGAGCTGGTACATAGGTGACAGGAATATCGGATGTGTCGCTTGAAATCGAACTATCTTCAGGCACAGTAAGGGATGAATCAGTTAATGCCGAACCGCCAATCGCAGCCAAATCGATGACTGCCACACGATGCTCCACGACTCCCATTTGCGCAGTTAATTCTTCTGCTGCTACGAGCTCTGAGCGATGACGCTGTCCATAATCAAAAGACAAAGAAAATAGTTCAAAGCCTCGTTGCTTAGCAATAGCCATTACAGTGGCTGAATCCAAACCACCGGACACTAACACTAATGCTCGTTTTTTTATCACTTGTTCATTTTCCACGATTATCACTAGGAGACTTTGATAAACAAGATGCCGAGTCTTTGTCTTTTATCAATAGTCACTATATAAAAACTATCTAGGTATTCTTATCTGTTTATCTTGGTATTTTATGTTTGTATTGCTTGATGCTGATTGTCTAGTCCAGCCCTATTTGCCGGGTTCATTTTCCCATAAAATTTTATGCAGCTGAACTTGCATACGAACCGCCAATTGATCTTTAAGAATTCGATCTGCCAACTCTTTAGCTGATAATTTTTGCCATACTGGTGACATTAACACATCAAAACGTTCCTCTAATTGATGCTCTAGCATAAGTTTTTTTGCCCAGTCATAGTCTTTAAAATCACTCAGCACAAATTTAAGCTGATCTGACGGTTTTAGATATTCAAAGTTATCCAGTTTATTTTTACTTTCTTCGCCTGATGCAGGGGTTTTTAAATCCATGACAATAGACACTCTAGGATCAATTTCTGATATATCCAGCGCACCACTAGTCTCAATTGATACAAATTTTCCAGCATCACACAATTGAACCATTAGCTCCAAACAAGACTTTTGTGCCAGTGGTTCCCCCCCCGTGACACACACAAAGTCAGTCTTAAAAGTCTCAACCTGGGTCATAATATTGTTGAGTGATAGTAACTCTCCACCCTGAAATGCATACTCAGTATCGCAATAAACACACCTTAATGGACATCCTGTGAGACGTATAAAAACTGTTGGGCATCCCACAGAGACAGCTTCGCCTTGTAGGGAATAAAATATTTCGGTAATTCGTAATTCAGACATGAAGGGATTATATTGCCTTCACTCGCTTTAATCTACCGCTACTTTGGTCTACCCAAAAGAGTTAACATCCTCCCCCTCCTTAAAAGGAGGAGATTCTCAGTTAAAAAAGAGACACTGTTCACAAGCAATCACAAAATTTGAACAGAAAAAAACCGGTGCAAATTTCTCTGCAGCCGGCTTTTATAAAGAAACGTTTTTGTAAAATTAGTTTTTGTAAACAATTTCTACGCGACGATTTCTTTCCCATCCAGCTTCGTTATGACCTTTGGCAGCCGGGCGTTCTTCACCATAACTACTAGGTTCCATTTGGTTATCCGCAACTCCCTGGAATAACATCAAACGACGAACTGATTGAGCGCGACGCTCGCCAAGACCGACATTGTATTCGCGTGAACCACGCTCATCAGTATGTCCTTCAAGACGAACATGTTTAGCAGGATGTGCAGATAAAAAGCTGGAATGACCAGTAATTAAATGACGAGCATCCGAACCAATATCACTCTTGTCAAAACCAAAATAAACTGTACTTTGAGCTGGTACAGCAACCTCAGTTTTAGCATGAACTTCAGGTTTTGCAGTCTTAGTAGTTGCACAAGCTGTAATAAAACTTCCCAGTGCTAGAATCATCATAAGCTTAGTAGCTTTCATAGGTACCCTCCGGTTACACCAATAGAAAATATCTTAAGTTTTGATATAGTTTTCTTATTTTCAAAACCGCTGATCCGATTACATTTTGATTATTAAATATTGAGTAAACAAAATACCACAGGGCAAGCCCTGATGAATCGAATGTCTCATAGTACACTACGATCATTTAATGCAAAAGAGGAATTTTTCACTTTGTGCGCTAACACTTGTAATTACTACGAAAAAGTAAGCCAATCACACGGGTATTTGTTCGCATGACAGATAAGCAGCTACTACAGTAAAGACTTAAACTTGGGTCTAATAATGATAACTTGCCCGTTGTTGTTAAAGATATATCGACTACACGAAAATAAATTGCCGATGACACTAACAAGTTAAGTGATTAACATGCGATTCTAAAGTAATTGGCCATTTAAATTAGTATAAACTTATATTGCTGCTCATTAAATAACCATAAAACAATGTATAAGTATTTGGGAAGCACTTTTATAGCAGTAGCTAAGGAATATTTCACTAATAACAACTGGAGAAAGAAACGATTAAATATTGGTGGATAAATATTTTAATGGCTTAGTGCTCATAATGACTGAACGATAATGAAAGGTATTCAGAACAGAATGTTTTAGCCTTTTCATCAAGCTAAAACAAAGAAAACCTGAGATTCAAGTAAAACTTGAAATCACAGGTTTCTCTTTTACTCTATCGGCCTTCGTTACGCATAGTACGTAAGCGTGAACGCGCCAACGAAGCAGATGAACTTCCTGGGTAGTCGCGCACAACACCTTGTAAGGTTTTGCGTGCCTTACTATATTTACGTAACTTGTAATAACTTAAACCAATTTTAACACGTGAAGCAGCAACCTTTGGACTATTAGGATAATTTTGCACTACTTTAGTGAATTGAATCGCAGCGGAACCATATTTTCTGGACGAATAATAAGCTTCTGCTAACCAATATTGAGCAGTGTCAGAATAACCTCCATTAGGATATAGCTTCAAAAAACTACGAAACTCACTAATGGCAAGATTAAATCTATTTTTGCGCAATAAAGCAAATGCTCGCTTATAGGCTTTACGCTCACTTGCCTTGGGCGGTTTGTAACTGCCAATTACTGGTTGTTTTTTGACTGGAGCACTACTGCTACCTTTTGCAGATGATTTAGTTGGACTAGTCACTGAACCTGTCGAATACCTTGGCCCAGTATTCGTTGCTACAGAAGGAACTTGACCTTTTAAGCGAAGTTCGATATCTCGAATACGCTTATCCATTTCACTGTATAAATCGCGTTGCCGACTCTTAACTTCTTTAATGCTATGAGTTAACGTCTCCAAATCGCCGCGTAGCTGCTTATTTTCTGTCTCCAGCTGGTTAAGCCGGGTAAGCAAATCCAGCATTTTAGCCCCAACATTTTTAGGAATATTCCTATTTCCTGCAGGTTGTGAATTATCTATTATAAGAGGTTGCTCACCGTCATCATTCTCCGAATAAACTGGAGTGGCAACGAAGAGAACCATTAATAGAGATCCAAAAAATTTACCTTTAGCCTTAAGCAACACGACACCTCATTAATTATTGTATGTACACAAGTTCGACACGACGATTCTTATTCCATGCGTCTTCATCATGACCTTCTACCGCAGGGCGCTCTTCACCATAGCTAACGGCTTCAATCTGACGATCAGCCACACCTTGAAATAACATTAAACGACGTACTGACTGAGATCGTCGCTCACCCAAACCAATATTGTATTCTCTTGAACCCCGTTCATCAGAATGACCTTCTAGTCTCACTTTTTGACTAGTATTGGCTGACAAAAAAGTAGCATGCTTAGTGAGCAACGCTTTATCTTCTCCACTCACATCACTTTTATCAAATCCGAAGTACACCACACGGTTATAAAGTTCGTCACTAGGATTTTCCCAACGAAATTTATAACTGGTCTTATTTTTAGAACCTCGTTGACCATCAGTCGCATGAACATCTTTATCATCCACTTTTTGAGTAGTGCTACAAGCTGCTAAAAACCCTGTGAGCGCTACCATAAGTACGATTTTGCTTATTTTCATCACTTCCTCCACTTCACATATTAGTCTATTTTGTTAAACAATTTAATTATAAAATAGTCACCTTAACGTCGTTTTGGTCCCCACACTGCTTCACGAATATCTCCCGACTGTTGTTTAAGACGAAATTTGGCCTTTCCATCAATCGATACTAACGTTAAAACACCACGACGATTATACTCTGACGCAAAAATAAGCATTTGCCCGTTCGCTGCAAAACTAGGTGACTCATCTAGGCGACCGTCAGTCAATACTGTAATATTACTTGACCCTACAGCCTTTAAACCAATACTGAATTTTCCGCTACCACTATTATGCTCCATCGCAATCTGCTTTCCGTTAGGAGAGTAAATACCACGTGCACTTGACCGGCCACGATGCGTAATTCGCACTGCTCTTCCACCATTAGCTGACACACGATAAAGTTGCTGTCTGCCACTACGGTCTGAGGTAAAAATAATATTACGCCCATTGGGGGACCAGCTGGGCTCTGTGTCGATAGCTGTATTAAAAGTTAAACGCTTCAAGCGACGTGTACGCAAATCAAAGGTACAAATTTCAGGGTTGCCATACTTGGATAATGTTAACGCTAACCGAGAACCATCAGCCGAGAAACGAGGTGCGCCATTGATCCCCTTAAAGGAAGATATCAAACGCCGTTTATTAGTCGCGATAGTCTGAATATAAATCGCAGTACGTCCATTAGAGCGATACGCCACATAGGCAAGTTGCTTACCATTAGGTGACCAACTTAAAGACAGCATAGGATTTGCAGAGTTTCGGATAACTTTAGCATTATGGCCATCAGCATCGGCAACAATTAGCTGATAATGGCGCTTGCCACGCTTATTTTTGGATGCTCTGATATAAGCGATGCGAGTATCAAATACTCCATCAATGCCCGTCAGTGCCTTATAAATAAGGTTACTGATTTGATGAGCCTTTAAGCGTAAATTGGCTTTGATCACAATTTTGGTTGTTTCAGCAAGTTTTTTGCCTGATGAACCACTAGTATCACCAATTTTTCCATAAACATTAATCAGTTCCATTTTAATAGTGTAACCTTTTGGCCCTTTACTAATTTGGCCCACGACTACATTCTCTATTTTTTTGGCGCGCCAAGCCTTCACATTTAGCTCAGCTGCGCTACTGGGTTGTTCAGGAAAATCACTGGCAGTAAACATTTTAAATTTACCAGTGAGCTTCAAATCGTCATAAATAACTTTACTAATTTTACCGGGTGAGTCGCCTCCCACCACTTTAAACGGAACGACCGCTACAGGAATGCCCTCATTATAAGAGCCACCTATAATAGTAAGTTCTAATGGTTCAGCGAATGAACTGACACTCAATAATGTGATACACAACGCTAATAATTTATTTGATATATTTTTCATAATTCCACTACTTTGGTTTGTATTGAAAAGGTTTATTGTCGAATCTACTACTAATCTTAGGAACAACTACAACTAAATTAAGGCTTGGCAGGCAAACAGCTTGTTCAATAATCATATCTATTGAACGTGCATATTCACCATTAGTACAAATTTCTATTCTTGATTTCAGAACTGGATCCTCCTAGATTAAGTCTGATTCCAATGACCATACTAATATTTTTTTCATCAATTCACTAGCGTGAACTGACTGGCTTAAACTTAAACTTAAACGTTGGGCGAAAAATATCTGGCGACTTAGGTTTCGGCAATGGATTGGCGCGCGAAATAGCCAACTCTACCGAACGTTTTAGCGACTCATCATTGTTAGTACAACTAGTCACCGTCGCCTCTTGAATGATCCCCTCACGATTGATACGAACAAAAACAGTACAAGAACCTAGATCTGGATTAGCCCAGCGACTTCTTATTTTAGCCACCATTTTATTATGCCAACCCTGCTTCTCTAAGGCAGTTTCACGTAGCGAATCACTTTCCATCCGCTTTTCTTCATCTGCAAGCTCCTTTTTACGAAGCGCATCCATACGGGCCTTATCTCTTCGCTTACGAGCCTTGGCCCGAGCAATTTTTTTATTCGCCGCTATCTTTTTCTTATCTGCTTCTTTTTTTGCTGCAAGTTGCTTGTCGCGCACTTTTTTCTTTTTCGCGTCAGATTTTTCTTTCTTTTTGCGCACCACTTCGGCTAATCTAGCTTTTTCTCGTTCTTGCTTCTTTTTTAGTTTATCTTTGACCCTTTTCTCAGCTAACCTTTTTTTACGATTACGTTCTTTTTTCTCTTCTTCATCTTTCTTTTGCTGATCAAGTAACTTTTGTTTCTCTTTTAATGCTGTTTGTTTACGAATACGATCTTTTTTCTGCTGTTCAATTCGCTTGGCAGTTTTTTCTTGGTCTTTCCGTTGTTTTTTTACTGCTTTTTCTAATTCTCTTTGTTTTTTCTCTTTATCACTGACCCGTTTTTGTTCCTTCTTAATTTCTTCTGCATATTTTTGCACATCTTTACTATTCAGCATTGTTGCCTGTAATGGAGGCGCACTTGGCGGAGGCGCTGAAGTACTACTTGTGACAATATTAATATACAATAAACCGACTACAAGTAAATGCACCAAAACAGATTGCAATAGTGCACCTGACTTTTCCTTAAAAAACCTACCCATGTATATTACAACGCCTCATTCGAGCTTACCGTTATTTACTTCCAGGTTCTGTGACCAAGCCAACACTCGGTGCTCCTGCGGCTTGTAAAACAGCCATCGCACTGACTACAAAACCATATTTTGCTGCACGATCACCACGCACGACGACGGGAGGGATTTGATTCGTTTTAACCCCGACATCAATCACTCTTTTCACTTCTTCACCCATTTCAGCCAGGGTTACAGGTTTTGAGGTTTTTCCTCCTGTACTTAAATAGTAATTACCTTTTTCATCCACGCTCACTTCAATGGTTTTAAGCTTTTTCTGATTATTAAGTTGACTGACCTTGGCTACTTTAGGCAGTTCAATTTTTACCGACTGCTTAATCAATGGAGTGGTAATCATAAAAATAACGAGTAATACCAACATCACATCAATATAAGGAACGACGTTGATTTCTGCCATCTGTTTTTTTCGGCTCATCGCATTGATCCTCCAGCTTGTCTTGATCTATTATTCATGAGCATGACGTTGCAGGATGGTAGCAAACTCTTCAACAAATGTATTATAACGATTTGTTAAGCGTTCCACTTCATTTGAAAATTTATTGTATGCCATCACGGCAGGGATCGCTGCAACCAAACCTAATGCAGTGGCAAATAACGCTTCAGATATTCCAGGAGCCACTTTCGAAATTGACGCTTCTGATGCATTTTTTAGAGTATTCATGGTTCCCATAATCCCTACCACTGTTCCTAATAAACCAATATAAGGACTGGTAGAGCCAACGGTCGCTAAAAATGATAAATTATTTTCCAAATCTTCAAGTTCGCGTGCTAGTGCAACCCGCATTGCTCGATGAGAACCCTCTACCACCGCCATAGGACGTGCATTACTTTGTTTACGTAGGCGAGCAAATTCTTTAAACCCTGCTTCAAAGATACTTTCCATACCGGTAATATTATGTCGTTGTGTAGCGACTTGCTTATAAATAGCCCCTAAGTCACTACCCGACCAAAACCGTTGTTCAAAGGCATCTGCTTCACGTGACGCCAATTTTAGTGAACGAGACTTGGAAAAAATCATGGTCCAGGATAACAACGATCCTAAGACCAAAATTCCCATGACCACTTGCACAATAATATTGGCATTCTTGATCAATTCCCATATATCGATACTACCACTACCTGTTCCTGTTGTGGTGGCCAATATTTGATACAATTCAGACACTTCTTATCTCCTTCAGTATGGCTTCCGGAATGGATGTTGGTTTAAAACTTTTAGTATTGACACAGGCTATTTTAACCTGTGCTGTCACTAATAGCTTGTCCGGATTTCGATTTGTCTGATCAATGGCTTTATTTTTTGCACACTGCCCAGAGACTGCTTTTATATTCTGTTCAAGTACCAGACTGGCTTTACCTGTATTCAATAAACACAAAGAAATGTCCAGTAATTGGTTAAATCGGGCTGGGTGATTGAATTCTATTTGCACAGAACGAACCACAAACATAATCCCCTGATGTTTATGAAGTTGATCTAATTCAAACCCTTTTGAGCGCAACCATTCAGTACGTGCTCGCTCCATATAGTTCAAGTATTTACTGTGATAGACCACACCGCCACTATCTGTATCCTCATAGTAAACACGGGCAGGCCACACAAATTTATTCACTGTCTTATAATTTCCTGAATAAGGGAAAAAATCAACCGCTCTTATGTCATGATTTTGTAAATTTATAGTATTTTGAAGTAATTTAAGCAAAAGTAAGGTTTATTCATACCATAACTGCTAAAACTTCTTAATAATATTACAAAATTGTCTACTTTAACTTGTTAAAGCTAAATTGTAGTGACACTAGCACCATTAAATTCAATTTAAACGTTTACTCCCTGCAAATATTGTCAAATCTCACCAACCGACATCTTTTAGCAGAAAACTTATTGTACAATCAGGAAGCTATTCATCCCTTTAAGCACATTTTTTTTAATATTTTGATTTATAAACTAATTTATCTAAGACAATCTATTACTATTTATTCATTGATGCAACTAAATCATGTGACACTGAATCACAAAATGGGGTTTATCAGGTCACTGTAAGGCTTATTAACACACTGTTCAGGTCATAATGACGATAAATTAATAACAGTAAGTTAAATTAGTGATCCCTAATATTCTGATTAAGATCTGACTCAGTAGAGGGAGTCACACGATTTGATAGACCCAGATATCGCCAAGTATTATTCGTCACTATTCTGCCGCGTGGAGTACGCATCAAAAACCCTTGTTGAATCAAAAAGGGCTCAATCACATCCTCAATAGTATCCCGTTCTTCCCCAATCGCTGCAGCAAGACTGTCCAAACCTACTGGGCCACCATCAAATTTTTCGACTATTGCTAACAATAAAGCACGATCTAAATCATCAAACCCGTATTGGTCAACCCCGAGCATTTTCATCGCAGCATCAGCCGTGTCTTTATTAATCGCTCCATCTGATTTAATTTGAGCATAATCACGTGCTCGCCTTAACAATCGATTAGCAATTCGAGGAGTTCCACGTGAGCGACGAGCAACTTCTTCAGCACCAGTAGTATCAATAAAAACATCCAAAATTTTTGATGAACGACTAACAATTTGCCCTAGTTCGGCACTAGAATAAAACTCCAGACGTTGCACAATCCCAAACCGATCACGCAATGGCGAAGTAAGGAGCCCTGCACGGGTGGTTGCACCAACCAAAGTAAAAGGAGGAATATCAAGCTTGAGTGAGCGTGCTGCAGGCCCTTCACCAATAACAATATCAATTTGGAAGTCTTCCATGGCGGGATATAACACTTCTTCGACAACAGGTCGCAAACGATGAATTTCGTCAACAAACAGCACATCATGTGGTTCTAAATTTGTCAAAATTGCGGCAAGGTCACCAGGCTTTTCAAGGACCGGGCCTGAAGTTTGACGCATGGTAACGCCTAATTCGTTAGCGATTATATGAGACAGCGTGGTTTTGCCCAATCCAGGAGGACCAAAAATTAATACATGATCCAACGCTTCCTGACGTAATTTAGCGGCCTGTATAAAAATATCAAGCTGCTCACGAACTGCTTGCTGTCCAATATATTCATCCAGCGATTTAGGCCGAATCGCATTATCGATAGCTTTTTCTTCCGTTTTTAAGTCAGCAGTAATTATACGGTCATTATCCACGTTATATTTTCCAGTGTAATTAGGGAGCAAGTGAGGCTTAATCAATAGCCTGCTAGCAAACAAATCATATTTTAGTCATTACCACTTACAGCAAAACAACTAAAACAAAACCTTTTGTCGACTAATGTGTCAATCTAAACTCAATGTGTAGCGGCCGATTTCAGCGCTTTTCTGATCAGTTCCTCGCTGCTTAAATCAGCACGCTCATCAACTGTTTGCACTAACTTGCTAGCTTCTGGCGGCTTATAGCCTAATGCCACCAATGCACTAATCGCATCTTGGACACTGTCTGAGCCTCCTAGGATATCTCCCCCTGCATGTCCTTGTGTGTTTGCTTCTAATGATACTTGATCGATTTTATCACGCATTTCAATCAATAAACGCTCAGCAGTCTTTTTACCGATACCCGGAATTCGAGTCAGCGCATTAATATCTTGATGTTGAACTTGTGAAGAAAATTCCTCAACAGTGGCGCCTGACAAAATAGTTAAGGCTAACTTAGCTCCAATACCAGAGACTTTAATAAGGCAACGAAATAATGTGCGTTCTGCACGAGAATGAAAACCGTATAAAGTATGGGCATCTTCACGTACGTTTAAGTGCGTATGTAAAATAACTTCTTGGCCAATATCCGGTAAATGAAAAAACGTAGACATAGGAGCATCTACTTCATAACCCAAACCTTGCACCTCCACCAGCAATTGCGGTGCTGATTTCTCCAATATTACTCCTCTTATACGCCCTATCATTATTTTCCAGCCAATCCTAAGTTATCGTTACTTTGTATTTTTTGTTGTAATTTCGCGACTGGACCACTGCTGTGATGAGCATGACATATCGCCGTTGCGAGTGCATCAGCAGCATCTTCGCCGGGCACCTTATTTAATCCTAACAACACTTTCACCATATGCTGTATTTGACCTTTGTCAGCAGCACCTGAGCCTGTGGTTGCTTGTTTAATTTCACGAGCAGCATATTCACTCACCTCTAAGCCTTGCATTGAGGCTGCACACATAGCAACACCGCGTGCCTGACCCAACTTTAATGCTGAATCAACATTTTTACCCATAAACACTCGCTCGATGGCAAATTGCTGTGGTTTATGTTCAACAATCAGCTCACTGATGGTTTCGAAGATTAACTTCAGCCGAGCAGGCATCTTCAACGTTTTAAGCGATAAAGTACCGCAGCTAATATAGCGATAATGATTTCCCTCAACATCAATTAAACCGTAGCCCATGAGTAAGGAACCAGGGTCAATTCCAAGAATACGCATTAATTATTTTCCCATAATATAGTAGATTGGAATAGACCATTAATTTTGAATTCGAAATTCTGGGCTCTAACACTGTTGAGCCTTAAAAATAATAAATATTTCTACAGAGACTCCAAAATTTCGTCCGATATTTCAGCATTGGAATAGACGTTTTGAACATCGTCCAAATCTTCCAACACATCGACTAAACGAATCACCTTTTCTGCATCATCCTTATCCAGAGAAACACTGGTGGAAGGCTTCATGGTAATGTCAGCATGTTCTGGCTTATACCCGCCGTCAATCATCGCCTCTTTGACGACCAAGTACTCTTCAAAGCTAGTGATTACATCAAGACTGCCATCATCATTATTAATAATATCTTCAGCCCCAGCCTCCAGTGCCACTTCCATAATAGAGTCTTCATCAGTTCCAGACGGATAACTTAATACGCCGATTTTACTAAACAAATAGGACACAGAACCGTCAGTGCCGAGATTGCCACCGGCCTTACTAAAGGCGTGGCGCACTTCAGAGACTGTACGATTTTTGTTATCGGTCAAACACTCTACAATTACTGCCACACCCTTAGTGCCATAGCCTTCATATCGAATCTCTTCGTAGTTGTCGCCATCTAGATCCCCTACGCCACGCTTGATTGCACGCTCAATCGTATCGCGGGTCATATTATTGGACAAACCCTTATCCATGGCTGCTCGTAAGCGGGGGTTGCTACTTGATTCACCGCCTCCCATTTTTGCAGCGACTGTTATTTCTCTTATCAGCTTGGTAAACAATTTGCCACGCTTGGCATCTTGTGCGCCTTTGCGATGCTTAATATTTGCCCACTTACTATGACCTGCCATTGTTTGATCTCGTTCTATTTAAAAGTGATTGTGTATTGACTATTATCGCACATTTTCAGCTGATCCCAACATGTTCCATGTTCCCTGCTGACTATTAGTGTTTGACACTCAATACAGCCCAAGAACAAAGACAGCGAACAAAGACTGCTAACACTGATTAGCCTCTTTTTAGCTAGCGTTGAAAATTCCCATGTTGCAAAAAGGCCAACGCTTGGCGAGCCACGGCAGAAGATGTTAGCAATCCGGTATGGTTGACAGGTTTGATAATGTGGTCTTTCAGACCGTCCAGACGTGTTTCGCGTACGGCAATAGTTCCATCATTGGGCTCACGAAATGATCCCACTAATAAACCGAATCCAAGACCAATATTTCCACAAACCATGCCTGACTCAGCTTGCGCTGGAATGGGTAAATCGGGATCAAGTAACCCCGACTGCAAACTACGGCCTAACAACTGTCTGCCAAATGGGATTTTTAACACTCGTGGGGCTCGACCACTGCCTTTTAAAGGCGAGCCCAAAAATACTTCTCTCCCCGGCCGGGCATTTTTCAGTGACCGATCAAGGTTAATATAATGCAATAAGACCAAACCTCCCAAACTGTGTGCGACAAAGTGAATAACTGGCTGATCAATCGATTGAACAAATTCAGCAAGTAATTTTGCATTTTGCTCTGGGGATTTTTTGACTGTCTGGTATCCAAATTTATAGGTCACATATCCCACTGATGAAAAACGACGTGCTAACTTCCCCATTACCCAGGAACCGACCCATATCCCATGCACTAAAACCACTGCCTGATTAGATAAATCAGTTGTCGAAACCAATGAATGATTATTTTTTATGTTTGGCATAATATTCCAGCTTATTAAAGGCTTACATTAATTATCACCCCTAAGGAGCTCTAATCAAGTCGTTATTGTAACTTTTCTATCATTAAAAGCGGTCACTGTACTTAAATATTACCAAAAAGCTCCGCTATCAGCCTCAATCTTCACCTTGACACCGATATTACTGGACACCCTTCGTGTCTACCAGAATTAATCATAGCTTTACTAGTATTATTTATTTCCATAACACTTACTTTACCCTTTGCATAAACCCACTTTCAATCCTATATTTTAGTTAATAGAAATTCAATCAAGCAATCTTTAGCGATTAAGTCCTTTTGACGAAGCTTGATACAAGGATACAGGCCAAAAAATACTAGACTTAGGCGAGGATCGTATTGGCTAGCGCAGAGACCAACAAAAATTTCTACAATGCACTGAATTTTAAGAGCCATTGAAGAACCAAGATCAGTACTAAGAACCACATCAGTACTGAGAACCACATCAGTACTGAGAACCACAAAAGATGACTCATATAAACCAGTGAGCCCAAATCTTTCCGAGCTTGAACTACTCTTAATATTGTACGTGACACGACGCTCTATAAACACACATAACAAAAAAAGAACAATAAAGGGTTATCAATTGACAATTACCTATTTTTTTTCAACGATACACCGATTGAAATATCTATCGATGACTATCGCTTACTTAGCTTTTTCACCCAACATCTTCGCCCTACCTCTCAATTTAAGTGATTTACACTCAGAATATCAACTGGGAAGATCTCTTCATGTACTCGAAGATCCCAATGGAGTGATGACCATTGAGCAAGTTAACCATCCTTCCTCTTTAACGAAATTTAAAAAATTCTCGACTGATTCGCCTAACCTTGGCTTTACTAACTCAGTCTACTGGATTCGGATATCGCTGAAAAATAATTCTTCGAATAAACACTGGCTACTTGACCAGGGTTTTGCCAATTCACATTATCTAGATTTATATACACGCAGCAAAAGCGATGAACCATGGCGCGTTAGAAAATCGGGCAATTTACGACCATTTAACACACGTGATATTAGCCACCGTCGAATAATATTTAAACTTGCACTTGATCTTGGCGAAGAATCACTCATTTATCTACGATTTCAAAGCCAGTCAGCCATGAGCTTGAAATTACGCTTATGGACTCAATCCGCCTTTGCTACTTATGATCGATCTGAGTCATTTTTGATCGGCATGTACTATGGATTGTTACTTGTTATTCTTTTAGTGAACTTATTTCTCTATATTGCCTTTCGAAAACCCAGCTACCTATACTTGGTAGCATTTGCTCTCACTATAGGCACCACCTATCTATTTTATGATGGCTACGCACAAATGCTTATTAGTGCTCACTATATTGCTAGTAGCCGACACTTTATTCCGATGTTATTGAGCCTTTCAATGGTGGCGTTCTTATATTATGGCCGCGCATTACTGCTACCCGCTACAAAAGACAAGTTATTGCAACGAATTCACTACAGTTTAGTGACTGCTTGGCTTGTGTTATTCAGTCTTGAACTTATTGTTGACTATCATTTTACTATTACCATAATTATACCTTTTGCGCTCGTCACGCCCTTATATCTATTGATGGTGGGCATTGTTTGCTGGAAAAAACAAAACCTGACCTCCCAATTTTTTGTACTTGGACTATTGTTTGCCTTCACAGGCTGGCTGAGTTTAACCATTGTTCGTCTAGGCATGGTAGAGAGTCACTTTATTCTTGACGAAGGAATTCGCTTTACATTAGTGATACTTCTTATGTGTATGTCACTTGCAGTCATCAACCATATTAACCAGCTACAAGCCGCTGATGTAAATTCGCAAAACATTATTACTGTTGCCGAAGCTAGGTTTGGTGCAATTTTCAACCAGACTTTTCAGATGATAGGTTTATTATCTCCTAAAGGAATATTACTGGAAGCCAACCGCACAGCACTGGCCTTAGGCAATTTATCAAGCACTGAAGTGATAGGTTTATACTTCTGGGAAACACCCTGGTTTAAAAATAACATTGATTTACAAAATAAATTACGCTCAGCCGTTCAAACAGCAGCAAGAGGTCAATTTATTCGTTTTGAAATGGCACTCTCAGATTTCAACGGTGAGGTTCACCACATCGACTTTTCGATCAAACCTGTGCTCGATAAAAACGGTCAAATAGACCTATTGATTCCCGAAGGCCGTGATATTACCGACACCAAAAATGCCGAACTACAACGAATTACTAGCAGCAAAAAATACCATATGCTTTTTGAAACAGCCAACGATGCGATATTTTTAATGAGTAATGAACAATTTATAGACTGCAACTCAAAAACTATGGAAATATTTAAATGTAAACGCGAAGACATTGTAGGAAACACTCCAAGTGCATTTTCTCCTAAATACCAACCTGACGGGCAAAGCTCACACGATAAAGGGGTTAGTAAAATCAATGCGGCCTTACAAGGTAAAGCTCAATTTTTCGAGTGGCAACACAAACATCTTGATGGAACCCCTTTTGATGCAGAAGTGAGTTTGAACCGTATTGTGTTAGAAGATGAAGTTTATTTACAGGCAATTGTTCGAGACATCACTGAACGTAATCGTACTGAACAAGCGATTAAAAATATTGCGATCGGTGTATCAGGACACGCCAGCGATACTTTTTTTCAGAATATGGTTCTTAATTTGGGAAAATTGTTTAATGCCAAGTATGCCTATATTGGCTTAATTGACATCAAAAATCCTGAAAAAATCAATACAATAGCACTCAGTATAGGCGGCATAATAAAAGAGAATATAAGTTATAGCTTGCCCGACTCACCTTGTGAATATATTTTAAATAGTAAACACCTTCTTTATATCGAAAACGTACAAAAAGCATACCCAAAAGATAAACAACAGCAACAATGGCAAGCCGTCGCTTATATTGCCTCTCCTATATTTAATGCTGTTGATGAGGCTGTTGGTTTAATTGTGGCAATTGATACCAGCCCTATTGAGGAATTCGACAGACTTAAACCTATTCTCGAAATATTTTCTGCTCGAGCAGGTTCAGAACTGGAAAGAATTCATGCCACGAAGCATATTAGAAAGCTCGCGTACTCAGACTTTTTAACTGGCTTAGCAAATCGCGCTTCATTGCATGAACACCTAATAGACATACTCGATAATAGTAGTAAACCGCAAGCCAAAGGCGCAATGTTATTAATTGATCTGGATCATTTCAAAATAATTAATGATGCCCTCAGCCATGATGTTGGTGATGATGTTTTACGACTAGTAGGCCAACGTTTGCGTGAAATTGCTGGACAAAAAGTCTATCTCGCAAGAGTGGGAGGCGATGAATTTGTGGCCGTAATCAGTTACCGACAAGATAAATTAAAATCCAATTTAACTCCAAGTCTCGTACCAAATCTAAATATCCAAGAGTCAGCCTATACTCTCGCCAATGAAATTGTATCAGGACTTTCAAAACCTCTTTATCTTAATGACAGAATAATTAATATTGGGGCGAGCGTTGGTGTAGTTCTTTTTCCAGAACAGGGTACTAATGAGCAGGACATTATGCGACGTGCAGACATGGCATTATACCGTGCTAAAAATATGGGACGAGGTAATGTCCAAGCATTTGAACCTGCCCTACAAAAAGTAGCCGATGAACGCTTATTACTTGAGAGAGGATTAAGGCACGCGATTGAAAATAACCAACTTTACTTGCATTACCAGCCACAAACCCAGGCCACTGGACAATTTACGGGAGCAGAAGCCTTACTACGTTGGCACCACCCAGAGCTGGGACAAGTCTCACCAACACGATTCATTCCTATCGCTGAAGAAACAGGTTTAATTCATAAAATTAGCGAGTGGGTACTAGACACTGCTTGTAGACAAATACAAACTTGGAATAAAAACAACATCCTGATTCAGGGCCACATGTCTATTAATATAAGCGCCTGGCAATTTAGTAATACCGCATTTTTAGATTCACTGAGATGTATCTTAAACAAATATTCCATTGACTCAACAAAAATCATTCTTGAATTGACTGAAACTGCCTTATTACTAGATGTACAGGAGACCATCGATAAACTAAAAGTACTCAGAAAGGCAGGCTTTAGAATTGCTCTGGATGACTTTGGTACGGGCTATTCATCACTTGCCTATCTAAAAGATATGGAAGTAGATATCCTTAAAATTGATCGAATTTTTGTAAATGAATTAACCAAAAAAACTGAGCACCCATTAGTGGAGACAATAGTAACAATGGGGCAACACATGAATCTCAATATTATTGCTGAAGGAGTGGAAACCAAGGAGCAGCTAGATATCTTGATCAAGTTTGGTTGTACAGAGTTTCAAGGCTATTATTTCTCACAACCTCTTTCTGCCAAAAAACTAGAAGCATGGGCTCAAGAAAAAAAGCAAACAAAGAAAGATAGCGCTACTATAGTAAACTAAATAACACCACGAAGTTTACAGTATCTCTTCACCTGTATCAGGTTCCGTCACCTACGAAACAAGTCTAGTCACTTGCTAACACCATGTTTATTAAAAATATCCAACATTAGTCCCAATAAAAATGTAAAAAATATTGTAATATAACAACTTAATTTTACTCACATGCGACAATTAACCACAACAATAAATTCCTAAGTAATTGATATATGGCACTTTTATAACTTAACTGACGTTAGTTCGGTCTTATTTCCTGGCCAATAAAAATGCATAATATGTTGCAATAATCAGAGATTTTACAGGAGAACCGAAATGCACCGTTTGTCTATACTATTTTTATCAGTTTTATTCATGTTTTCAGGAAACATATCTGCCGCTGATAAAACTGCTCATAGCACTACGACCAAGTCATCATTAGCGACAGGCAAGCTGACAGGAAACGCTAGAACCAAAGCTAGCAAAAGTTTTCAAGATAAATACGACAACCGTAAAAAACTCAAACTACGCCTTTACTCAATTTATAAAGAATATGCACCTCTCATAGGAGTTAAACAAATAGGCGCGTATCTTGAAAAGAAAGACGCCTCTTGTCATGGCGTAGCACACGCTCTTGGCAAAGTAATCGGTGAAGCCGAAAGCGACCTTAATACTGGAATGCAACTTTGTGGCAATACCTGTACGTATGCATGTGTTCATGGAGTCTATAAAGTTTATTTCACAAAGCTGGGCAAAAACTACCACACCCACAAACCAGGCCATGACCATTCTGCTCACACACCAACTGCTGCTCCTATCAAATTAAATAAGAAAGAACTCAGAAAATTCGCGCAGGACGTAAATAATGCCTGTAAAGACAGTAAATCAGTAGTCGCTGACTTCTTCAAAGGTAATTGTGCTCATGGTGTTGGACACGCTATGGCAAAAATTTCTGGTAACACTACAAATGCTACTAATTATTGTAAAGAATTCCCTAGCAAAGCAATGCGATACTATTGTGAAACTGGAGTTTTTATGGAATTAAGCGGAGGTATAAAAAATAAATTATTTAAAAATACCAAACTTCGTTCTGAAGAAATTTCGCTAGCCCTTGATTATTGTGGCTCAAAAAGTAACTACCCTTCTTCTTGTTTACGTTTTTTACTTTCACGGAATAAAAGCCTCGGCCAAATCGCAAGATTTTCTGTATTGTGTAACCTACAAAAACCTCATTTACGCAGACACTGCTTTAATGCCATGGGTTTTTATTCACGCACCTATTTAGCGCGTAATCCAAAAGAGTTTAAATTCTCTTGCTCATTGGGTAAAACAAAAATAGATAATAAAGCCTGTATATCAGGAGCTGCTTATATGAAAAAAGACCAAACTCGTCGTAAAGATATTAAAGTCGCTTGCCAATATACTGGGACCAGCGAAAATACACAATATTGTTTACAGCAACTTGAAACCTTTTATTATAAAATTGATAACAAATTTTTAAACGTCATTTTATAAGCCTAGCGCTCCAGCATGAACTCCCTGCCAAGCGTCTACATCGCAGGGAGACATGTTTCCAGACGACAATTTTTTATATTTTGATCTTATCCCCCTATAAAATCAGCGATCAATAAACCGAAAGCCATTTTTTTTCGATTAATACCTTAAAGGTATTTTTAATTAAGTTACACCTGAATCCTGGCTATTTTAGAAATATCAAAGACAAAAGACGCTATTCAATATTCAGACCAGAATATCACCTGTAATTCGACAAAAATAAGTTACAAAGCGCTTGATAAATATGAAAATACTTGATCAAATTTGAATCAAACACTCCTTTCAAAAGGTTTTGTAATTCAATCACTGGAAGCCAGCTTGTATGCGTACTCAGAATATTAACCACTCACTCGCCAACGGTTCGAAAATTGATACCTATGAAATCATAGAATCTATTGGATCAGGCGGTTTTGGAATCACTTACAAAGCGCAGGATACCCACTTACAACATTTAGTCGCCATTAAAGAATACTTACCAGTACAGCTTGCCTGGCGATCCGATGAGAGCTCAGTCATTCCAAGAACTGACAGTGATACTGAAAGTTTTGAATATGGTATGAAACAATTTATCGAAGAAGGTCGTACTTTAGCAAAATTTAAACACACTAATATTGTTCGTGTTATCCGCTATTTCAAAACAAATGGGACTGCTTATTTGGTGATGGAATACGAACAGGGACAGACATTAAAAGAATACCTACAGACCCATCCCCAACCTGATGAAGCCACTTTATTAGGATTAATGACCAGCATTCTTAAAGGTCTAAAGGCCATTCATGATCAGGGATTTTTACATCGCGATATTAAACCTAGCAACATCTATTTACGTGATGAAGGTGAACCTCTATTAATTGATTTTGGCTCTGCGCGACAGGCATTAACCCGACAAACCCAGTCGCTCACTGGCATTGTCACAGAAGGTTTCGCCCCATTTGAACAATACACTGGCAATATACAACAAACGCCGGCTACTGACTTGTATGGTCTTGGAGCCACCTTGTATCATGCCTTGTCAAATACCTTACCATTGAATGCATTAGATCGATTTAACTCATTGCACGTCAATAGCAAAGACCCTCTCCTCCCTTGCACCCAAGCAGGCGCCGCTCATTATAGTCATTTCTTTCTAACTCTTATTGATTGGCTACTTGAGATTTATCCAGAGAACAGACCTCAAACAGTAGGCGCTGTCATTGAAACTTTACATAATCAGAATATGCCTGACTTAAGTCGAACACAGGTCAATACTCGCTTACACGCTGTCACTACTGATTCCAAGAGTCGCTCGATCTCTAAAAAAACATTACTGCTAGGCTCTCTCGGCATATTGTCGCTATTAGCCTTTGTCGGCTACTTGACTCTATTACTGCCTACTTCGTCACCGACACTCACTACAGATATAAGCAATAATAATAATACTTCCAGTACTAATACTACCTCCACTACTAAAGATACAGGCAACCCCTTCTCAAAACATAAAAAATCCTCTGTTAGGTATATGACTGAACTACTAGTCGTCAAGGGAGGGAATTATTTTCAGATAGAATCTAAACCACCAGGCTCTAAAGTTTATATTAATGACGTTTACCAAGGCACTACCCCTTATGTCTTTAAACAATCCTTCGCGGGACACTATAAAATAACATTAAAAAAAGTGGGCTACATAGACAGCCACCGCGCAATTTATAAAGTACAAAATTACAGCTACCTATACAAACCCACTCTGCACAAGGTTGGTTATAAAGCCGTTAAGAAATATTCACTTAATATCAAAGTTTCTCCTCAAAATGCACAGATTAAGTTTATTGGCTCCAAGCACCTATACGCCGATGATATGCGTTTAGCAAAAGGCCGCTATACTGTACGAGTCACTTCAATCAATCATAAACCCTTAGAAAAAACCTTCGATATAGACTACGCGGACCGTAAACTCAAAATTGCCTTGTCGCATACCCAGCTACTACGAACACAGAAATTCAGCGATTGGGTAGAACATATCATTCCCATCAATGGAGAAACTGCAATCGTCGGTGTCAATGGCAAGCATCTAAGATCTATAAACTTGAACAGTGGAAAAGTCGTGAGAGAATTTGAAAATTCAAAATCTGATAAGCCAATGATTTCTAAAGATCGATTGCAGTTATTCACTGCCAACCGAGATAGTTATCAATTATGGGATTTAAAACAAGGGAAACAGTTAGTCACAAAAAAAGTCAAATATCGTTTTCAGAATAGTATCCTCTTTTCAGCAAAAAGAAGCGGCTGGATTAAAACCAACCAAGCAACGAAAGAACTGAAGTTTTTTACTTTTGATCAATACCCGGTTGTTACTAAAACCATTAAACTAACCGAAGACATCAATAACTTGTTTGACTTATCTGCAAATGAAAATTTACTATTAACAACGTCCTATAGCAATAACAATAATTTGTATATTATTGACATTGAACAACAAAAAATTGTGATCACACTTAAAGGCTATGACTGGCAAAATGAAAGTGCCGCGTTTACCCCTGATGGAAAACAGGTTATTTCATTAGACAATGATGGAAAGTTACGCTTATGGAATCTGCAAACGAAAAAACCGGTCTGGACCAGTAGTGATCGATTTTATGCTTATACGACACTAGCCGTATCATCTGATGGACGACTAGTTGCAACGGCTACTAATTACGACTCAATTCTAATTTTAGATTTATCGACGGGGAAAGTTATCGCTAATCTTGCCGGGCATACAGACACTATCAAAACGCTGACGTTTTTTGCAAAGGATAAAAAACTAGCCTCTGGAAGCGATGATAATACTTTGCGAATCTGGGATATAGCAGGCGTGTTGAAACTCAACTCAATAACGTTTTAGCTAAGCTGCGTTTGACAGAGACTTAATTTTGCGCAGGCGAAATTCAAGGCGATGTCACAACGTACAGTTGATCGGTTTGTTATACACTTAGCTAAGCCATTATTGATTAGCAATGATATGCTGCCAAATAGCAAGATCACTTACTTTGTATGGATTTTTGTATCCATTAAATGGCTTGGATGGATCAGTAATTTCGTACGCATCTTCGCGGCCTAACTCATTTGCACGGTCGCGAAAATAGACAAAATTCGATTTTTCCTCTTCTTTCTCTTCTGACATTATTTACATCCTTTTCTAGAAATAGCTCTTTCAACTACTATTGCTACTTTTTAGTGTGTAACGAGGCTCAGGGTGGTGTGGGGGCTGAGGGTTAGATACCCTCGGTTACCCGATTATACACTTTTTCAAACCTTTGTTAACGCCTCAATGTATTTATCTTTTTCAAAGATAAGCGGCCCCATGTCATAGCACCACCCTCTATGAAATTGGTCAAAGTCGGACCAAACTACTATATTGTCTCTTTCTGTAATCCTACAACGAAACAACCAACAATCCGGTATGCCACAACTGCAGTATAAGAGCGTTGACTTCTTTAAAATAGGATCCCACTCATCGATTTCAAACCCAATCGGCATCGGATCATCTAATAGATTTCGGCAAGGTAAATATGTATCCCCTGGATTCATATTCATATAATCACCTGCAAGGAAATCTGGATCAGTCGCATCGAACTCTGGCTCTTCTTTTTCCCGTTCATAAAACTCTTTTCGAGAATGAAGTATCTCTTGTTCTTTTACCAGCTCTAATAACGGCCTATCATTAACAAGCAATCTTACTTCGAACTCACTTAAATATTCCGTTTTTAATTCGTCAAATTTCATTTATCAAACCCTACCAGTGCATAATGAGGATGTAGAAACAGAAGTCGAAGCCGTGACGCGCCTTCTAAACCAAAGTTATTAATTTCTTCTTTGGCAAGATGCTTAAAAAAAGAATCTCACTCACACTGTCATTAAAGAGAATACGCGTCTGGTGGAGCAGGATTGACTGCGAAATGAACTTTAGTGTTTTGTATGGTTAAATTTCCCCACAATATGAATTTAATGTACAGTGAAGCCCGTAACCTGTTACTAGCAAGTTACCGGTTCAGTAGTCCGATTAGTGATAGGTCTTACAGACCGTTAACAAGCGTGGAC
>UOFL01000191.1_pt1 | contig 39317 bp, 8 predicted proteins | sample 1990081 | NCBI WGS metagenome assembly UOFL01 (sample SAMEA4728526, study PRJEB27164) | hydrothermal vent metagenome | biome: marine basaltic hydrothermal vent biome; feature: marine hydrothermal vent; material: mineral | place: Pacific Ocean | collected 2011-06-14/2011-07-23 | depth 1741 m | reverse complement strand
TCTCTTGGGAATCACCCTCCTCTCGCTTCCCTCAGCCCAAATATGAACCTAAAACTATACTGATTTATCTATAGTAATATGCTATCTTTGTTATAGAGTAATGTGAATAAATCACTGTAATTCAGGTATATAACGAGCAATGTTGTTAACAATTTAATCTGTTCACCATCACAGGCTAAGCTACCTATAATTTGAATATCGAGTAAGCAATTTCGATATATAAATTTTTTAATTTAAAGCAATTATTAAAATAATTATGAACGATAATATTATTTGGCACCACGCCACTGTCACCCGTTCTCGGCGGGAAAAATTAAATAATCATAAAAGTATTCTTTTATGGTTTACTGGCCTATCAGGGTCGGGAAAGTCAACCTTAGCCCATGCTATAGAAGAAGAATTACATAAACTTAAGTGTCGCACCTTTGTTTTGGATGGTGATAACATACGGCATAACTTGTGTTCTGATCTGGGCTTTGAGCGAACAGATCGCAACGAAAATATTCGTCGGATTGGTGAGGTGTCAAAACTTTTTGTTGAAGCAGGGGTAATAGTGTTGGCGGCCTTTATCTCTCCTTTTTCCGGCGAAAGACAACAAGTACGCGCATTGTTTTCCGAAGATGAATTTCTCGAGGTATATTGCGAGTGCCCTATTACTACCTGTGAGAAGCGAGATATTAAAGGGCACTATAAACGAGCCCATGCTGGTGAGATTAAAAATTTCACCGGCATTGACTCACCGTATGAGGAGCCTGAGAACCCTGCACTAAAAATTAATACTGATCACATGTCATTAGAAGATTCTGTCGAGTTAGTCATGGATCTACTTCGCCAGAAGGATATTATTAATAATTCTAATGCTTGAGCTTATATTGATATCAAAACTAAAAACCAAGAATAAAGAACCAAGAATATTTAGGCCACATTTTTGTTGATTAAATCATTTAATACATTATTCAAATAAGGTAACACTACTTCTATTTCGTCTTTAATAAAAAAATGTCCGCCAGCGAACATTTTTGTGGTAAATGCGCCTGTGGTGACTGCTTGCCAGCCAGTAATATGATGTTCTTCTAGTTCTTTTTCCTCTATTCCACAAATCGCAGTGAGTGGACAGCTTAAGGGTTTGGTTTGTGAATATTGATAGGTTTCACTCATGCTAAAGTCTGCGCGCAGTATTGGTAGAAACATGGCCATCAATTCTTTATTTTGAAGCACAATTTCTGATGTACCATTATAATCGCGTATTGCTTGAACGAAACCTTTATCTGAGAGCTGATGAATCTGGGTTTCCGGATCAACCAGTAAAGGTGAACAACGTGCTGACACAATGACTTGTCTTGGAATTTTATTTTGTTGCTCAAGAATATGCGCCAATTCAAGCGCCATGACTGCTCCCATACTATGTCCAAAGAATACAAAATCTTTATCTAATAGTGGTAATATTTCGTCGGCAATTTCTTTGACGCTTGCTTTTAAATCTGTCAACAAGGGGTCACTAATACGTTCTTCACGTCCCGGTAGTTGTATAGCGTATACATCAATTTCTTCTGATAAGTAATCTTTCCACAATCGGTAAGCAGACGCTGAGCCTCCTGCAAAAGGAAAACAGAATACTTTTAGTTTCGATTGGCTGCTCTCTCGGTAGCACTTAATCCATTGTTGGTTATTTTTGTTCATTAACTTTTCCCTACTTAACACTATTGATTAATAGTGACGCAAATATCGTGATAGTTAAACTTCTGAGTCATGGCGTTTTTAGGCTTACAACGAATGAGGTAAGTTCCATTTTCCTTGATATCAGAAATTTGAAATTGGTGAGTGTTGACACTGCCCCATTGTCTGGGAAAGCTTGATTTGGAATATAAGGTATAATAAATATCGTAATCTTTAAGCAATGCTTCTGTTAGTGCAAGATTAATTGTTTGATTCTTTTGAATCGCACCAAACATAAAACCATTCGCTGGATCTCCCGCCGGCAAATATTCACTACGTACCCAAGATTTTGGGAAAACTGTTCGGTATTTCAGCAAGACATACACATAATAATGCATCATGTAATAAAGCAGGCTACGTTTGGTTTTTAACTGTTGATAAAAATGATTGTTATTCTCAGCCACGGGGGTTGGGTCTATATTGATCGAGTCATCGATTTTTATCGCTGGTAATCGTATATCAGAATGAACTTGATAATATCGAAGCCCAAGCATGTATTCTCCTGGTTCTACCTTTGTTTCTTGCCATTGTATTTTTTGATCAATTGAGGATGAACCTAAGCGCACTATTGATTGGCGCGGCACTTTAAAAATGACAATGCTCCAGGAATCGGTCGCTAAATTGGCCTCTGCAACGCATACGGATATAGTATGCTTCACTTTAAAGGGGCCCGCTGAGGCGACAATCGCATGAGTATTCCAGCGCGGTGCACGGGTCATATAAGCGGATAACATTATAGCATTATTAATGACTCGCTTGGATAATGGCGTCCATGCTTGTGCTTGTTTTCTTTTAAGTAGTAAAAAGAATCGAATAGTGATGCTTATTAATAAGCGCATAATCGCATAAAATAGATATGACAGAATCGCTAAAGGTAATTCCAAAATAAAACTAACATGAAATCGCTTATTGACAGTCTTTGCTTGATTCATCCGTTCACCGTTCTTTTTTTAAAGACGAGACTATGCAGTCTGCCAATAGTGAGGGTGAATCGATTGGCAAATAATGTCCGCCTGTGATCAGCTGCTTGTCGGCGATCGCTAAGGCAGACATTAAGCGATCAGCGTCCTCCTCTTTGTAATACTGACTGGTCTCGCCGTAAATTAAACTGACCGGAATATCAATTTCAGCAATCATTTTGAGATACTCTTCTACTGTACCGTTTCCGGGTTTGGCGATCCCTGCTCGTGATTGTAGTTTCTTATCCCAACGCCATACAAAGCCCTGCTCTACTTTCACTAAAATTCTTGCGACCAACTCATGTGCGAGTGCTTCTGAAATTCCTGGTATCAATTCACGAAACCGTTTCTCTGCATCCTGTAGGGTCGCAAACCGAGTATGCTGCTCACTGCGTAGCATATAGTCTATGCTGGTTCGCATCATTTTTACCGGATCATTGTCTATTGTGTCCTGAAACAACAAAGTTTCCACCAATATTAATTGATTGATCTTACGATCAGCTTTGTGACTGATGCTTGCATAAAGGGCTGCCACAACCGACCCAAATGAGTGCCCTACCAAAATAATAGGCGTGTCTTGGCTTAGGTATTCTATTAAAAGTGCTAGGTCGGCAATAAAGTCATTCATATGATAACTGCCCCCTGCCCCTACATGTTGCGACTTGCCTTGTCCTCGCATATCAGGGGCAACGACTTGATAGTGATTGGAGACAAGCGTTTGTGCGACTTCCCCCCATACTGCCCCTTGTTCTAATATTCCGTGGAGCATGAGTACTATTGGGTCTTGCGCATTGCCCCAGCGGCATAGGCAAAAGTCTAAACCGTTAATCGTTACAGTCTCTTCGCGCATGTTGTTGCTAGCTGCTTCGGTAAATTTAGTGGTGAGCTTGGCTGACTGGGTTTCAGACAAGTCATATTGATAGTGCTCAGAGAGTGCTATCACCTCATCGGACAAGTGAATTGGTAAGCTGATGGATTTCCACTTATCTGCCAAACTTGCATCGATAGTGTTGTGCTTTAAAAAATTTGGATCACCGATGGGGGTTGATTCATTATAGATACCTCCAGACATTCTGCCCTTTTCATAGGGGCTGAGAGTCGCATTGTCATAGGGCACTTCTAAAAATTGACACAGTGCTTGCATTGTTTGCTGAGGATTGATTACCGTGTCTTCATATTTAATAAAATGCTTTCTATGTTCAGGCAAACGGTCAAAGAAACGCATGACGTTTTTATTGCTGCGCAGCCAAATCTGTTCCGCCGTTTTATAAGGGTTAGAGGTTTTATAGGGAAGTAACTTGTCCATTCTTAATTTAACGAAAGAGTCAATCACTGCATAGGGATGGCGTACTAGGTGTATATATTTCCCCTGCTCGAATAATCTCTCTGCTCGGTCAAATATCTCTGGATACATGGCATAGGTGGGGGATTTATCGATTAATATTCTTTTTGTGGATAAGTCGCTGAGCCGTTGATAGACTTCAGCAATGGAGAGTTTTTGTTGTACCCATTCCTCTAACAAGACTTTACTCTGAACGGCATCAATGTCATTGAGTTCCATTAAGGCTCGCTGTAAACCTTGATCAAAATCAGAGTGTTTTAATTGTTCACTCCAATGGCCTAAGTGGGAAAATAGCATGAGATGTAATTCAGGGGGACTAAACAGGTCTTGGTGACCGCCTAACATTACCCGTAATAAAGTAGAGCCTGCACGTGGACTCGATAAAATCATTGCCATATCCGGCACTTTTATCAGTGATGGATCATCGGCATCTGTGAGATCAAGTGTATGGACGTCAGCACTATAATCTGTCCCGTCGGTCTGCTCGATGGGCAAGGATCCATTTACTGCGGTTACAATCTCTTTTGCCTGTAACGATTCTTGTAATGATGCTTGTATTTGTATTGGCGTTTTGGGTGTTGTTGGCGAGTTGTTTTGCGATTGCTCAGACAGTAAATGAGAAAAATGTGTTTTCTCAAATACTTCTTGCAAATAAGTCGCTAAATCTGCTACTTGAGGATGTTCATAAATTTCTTTCGGATACAATTGTAAATCCAGATCCTTACGTACTTTTTGAATAAGCTCCATAATCATTAGTGAATCCATGCCTAGGTCAAGGATATGTTGCTTTTCAAAATCTTTGGAGTCGCTAATTTGATTAATACTGATTAAGGCTTCTGATAAATACGCAGCCAGCGAGTTTTCTCTGCTGACTTGATTTTGTTGTAACAAGCCATGTAATAAGCTTTTAGTAGCAGGTGACACTAGTGTAATGTGCTCACTCAATACTGACAGTGCATGATTAGTAGGAAACACTTCTGCCAATTCATCCCAGTTAAAATCACACACCACTACTTCGGATTCACGCTGCTGTAACTGATTTTGCATAATATCGTCTAGCGCTGCAAGAGCATTTTTATTCGACATTCCTTGAATGCCATGCATCGTATAACCTTTGTCGATCGCGTCTGCTGCCATGCCCGCCTCACTCCAGGCTCCCCAATGGATGCTTAATGTTGGTACAGCATAGCTTTTGGCGTAGTGAGCGAAGCTGTCCATAAATGCGTTGGCAGCTGAATAATTGGATTGTCCTGGGGCTGCTAACACAGAGGCCACTGATGAAAATAAATACAGAAAATCAATGGATTGATCTTTGATTGCATTAAACAAGTTCTCTGTGCCTGTAATTTTTACCTCAAGTGGCTTAACAAAATTCTCCCAGCATTGATTAATAATGAGAGAGTCATGTAGGCTGCCAGCAGCATGAAACACTCCTGCCAAACTCTTGTTTGAGTGTTTAATTGAATTAAACACTTGGTCGCATTCATTTTGTTGGCTGAGGTCAGCCATATAGGTCGTAATTTCAGCCTCTTGCCGCGATTGTTTAAGTCTGATTTTTACTTCTTCGCTCTCTTCTGATCGGCTAATTAAGGCGATAAATTTCGCACCTTTAGCCACTAACCATTCTGTGATTGTTAGGCCTAACTGTCCCAGCCCTCCGCTAATGACGTACACCGAGTCTTTATTGATGGTTTGTTGAGGCCCAGTTTGAACAATAGAATTACGTATTAAACGCTGAGATAACAATTTATTATCACGAAGAGCATAAAATCCTGGTGGACTCTGTTCAATATGCTGGTAGAGCGCTTTGGTATTGATGGTGCTGTCTGTGTTTGTATTTGTGTTATCACACTTTATTATAGTGACCGTAGTTTTATCCCTAGTAGAATTGGCATCAGAATCAAAATCACCTGAGACAGTGTTAATATCGATCGTGCCACCAAACAAGTCTTGGTGTTCAAAGGCAATCGCTTTCGCAAAACCTGTCACAGGTGTTTGATGGAGTGACAGATTTTTATCGTCGATACCAGTGGCGACTGCATTTTGTGTGATAATCCAGATTTTTGGGTGAGATTGTTGATCTTGATGCGAGCAAGCCTGTAATAAATTCACAAGACTATAAAGCCCTGTATGGTAAACGTCTTTTAAGTCAGGCTGATTGTGGCCATTGTTTGACTGTAGCGATTGGGCCTCGTCAGTCGATAAGTGGTTTACGCTTGAATTCAATTCTGTCTGTGATTTTGGATTATCAATATTCCAGAAGTGCACTATTTTTGCGACACGGCTAAAATCTATATAGCCCTGCTTGAATAGTGTTAAATAATCGTCCTTGTCAGCAGGATTAATGGTGTAACTGTTGTCTGAAAGCTTACTAAAACATTTCGCTTGCTGGACAGTAATCACTTGTGCATCAATATTTTGTAAATATTGAGTATATTGCTTGGCAAGGTTGTTATTATTGGTATCGTTGATATCTGTGCTGTTAATAGCTTTATCACTAATATCTTTATCGTTACTATACGGGCCATTGTTATTGATGAAAATCAAATAAATATCGGCTGTTAACAGATCGACACTAGGCGCTGCTGTTGTTATTTCGCGCTTATTGTTTTGGCCTGAGATTACCGCTGCATTTTCTTTCCATTCCAGTGTATAAAAATAACGAGAGTGTGTTGCTGCTTTTGCTTTGTTATTGCCTGAGTGTAACCAGTAACGCTGGCGTTGAAATGCATAAGTGGGCAGACTTACTTTTGACCGTTTAAGCCCTTGATCGACAGCCTGCCAGTTGATAGCAATACCTCGTGTATACAATTCAGCTAAACTTTTAAACAGGGTTTGATGATTATTAAATTGTTGTCGAATACTTGCTAAACAGTTTATTGGAGTATTCTTTTGATTTATCGGTGATGCTTGTGCCGAGCTGGTGAATGGTTGTGATGATTGATTATTGGCTTGAACATTATTGATATCGTCAATTGTTTGCTGTGCTAGTCCCGTCAAGACAGGAGTGGGACCGATTTCAATCAAAATATTTACCCCTGCTTGTTGCAAGGTCTGAATGCCTGCTCGAAAGTTAACTGCTTCACGAATATGACGTGTCCAGTATTTGCTGTGAGTAACTTCGTCCCCCGCCATTTGGCCAGTGAGAGCCGATATATAAGCATTTGCTGGTTGCATTAACTTAATTTTATTAACGGTCTGGATAAAGTCATCTAGCATTGGTTCGACTAATGCAGAGTGAAACCCAGTACTGACATTCAACATTCGGGTTTTAATGCCTGCTTTTGTTAATAGTGCATCAACTTGTCTCAATGCATCAGTCTGACCAGATAACACTAAATTGCCAGGTGCATTATAAGCCGATATTTCGACTGTTAAATTATCAGTTGAGTGATGTGAAGACTGATTATCAATGCCGACATCAACTGTTGAATTTGTAGTAGTAGTCGCAGTCAATTTTGTGAGCAGATCTCTAATAATAGACTCGTCACCTAATACCGATAACATTCCCCCTTGGATCGGTAACGCCTGCATTAATCGTCCACGTGCTGCCACCAGAGTTAAACCTTCTTTCACTGTCATTACACCGGTGACACAAGCCGCGACATATTCACCTAGACTGTGGCCTAGTACAAAATCGGGCTGTACTCCCCAGCTTTTCCATAAAGTCGTCAAAGCAATTTCGATAGCAAACAATGCAGGCTGGGTATATTCAGTTTTATCTAATGCTGATTGATGTTCCCCATATAACACGTCGATAAGAGGTAATGGCAATAGATCTTTTAATATCTCTGCACTTTGCCGTAAGCTATCCCGAAATATCACCTCACTTTCATATAAAGTTTTGCACATGTCAGGATATTGGCTACCTTGGCCTGTGTATAAAAAACCAATCTTGGGAACTGTACTTTTCACTTCGCCTATGATGCATTCAGCCTGTGACTGTTGGGTTGTACGAGTATGAGTATGAGTATGCTCACTACTATAAGCGTTTAATTGTGAGACCCAATCAGATAGGTTCTTCCCCACTAGGCTAAGACGATAGTTAAAGTGGCTACGTCCTACATGGCTGGTATAACTTATATTGCCGGCAGAGTGAACGTTATTATGACTACTAACATTATTGTTAGAATTGTTGCTGTTGCTGTTGCTGTTGCTGTTGTTTGTATGCCTGTCAGCATTTGTCGCTGTTGCATTATCTACATTATCTGCATTTAGCAGATCTTGAAAATAATCACGATATTTTAGTACTAGAGATTTAAGTGCTTGTTCGGTTTTTGCGCTTAAGCACAATAGATGATAGTCCCGCTCGCCTAACTGAGTATCGCTGGCTGCTGCGGCTGCTGGTGCTTCTTGCAAAATAATATGAGTATTAGTCCCGCTAAAACCAAATGAACTGACTCCGGCAAAACGGGGTTTTTCACCACGTTTCCACGGCGTTAACTGGGTAGGAATTTTAATCGGTAAATTTTTCCAATCGACATGGGCATTGGGTGAGTTAAAATGTAAGTGAGGTGCTATGGCTTCTTGTTGTAGGCATAAGCAAGCTTTTATTATTCCTGCAATGCCGGCAGCCCCTTCAAGATGTCCAATATTGGTTTTAACCGAACCTAAATATAATGGGGCTTGTTGTGAATGCGTCTTTTTATAAATTTTCGACAAGGCAGAAATTTCAATCGGGTCGCCTAATTCAGTTCCTGTACCATGCGCTTCGATATAATTAATTTGCTCTGCTTTAACTCCTGCTGCACGCAGTGATTCGTTAATCACTTGTGTCTGTGATGAAACACTGGGTACCGTTAAACCACCACTTCTGCCATCATGATTACAAGCGCTTCCACGAATAACGGCAATAACATTATCGCCATCCCTTTTGGCATCAGACAACCTTTTCAATACAATTGAACCACTGCCTTCGCCACGCACAAAACCATTAGCTGAGGCATCAAAAGTTTTACATTTCCCATCCGGGGATAACATTTTGCCACGACATAAAATAATATTTGTCACAGGCGACAACATTAAGTTAACGCCACTGGCTAGCGCCAAATTACTTTCGCCCAACCGCAAACTTTGACAAGCAAGGTGGATTGATACTAGTGAAGATGAACAAGCAGTATCAACTGTCATGGTCGGTCCTTGGGTACCAAGAAAATACGCCAGACGTCCTGATGCAACACTAATTGAGCTTCCCGAGGCGGAATGTAAATCAATTAGTGAATGTTCATCGGATAATTGATTATAGTCGCGCATGGTAATGCCAACAAACACCCCCGTTTTAGTTTTTTGTAAGCTGTCAGGAGCGATGCCCGCTTGTTCTAATGATTCCCAGGTCACTTCTAACAATAGACGTTGCTGTGGATCCATTGACACAGCTTCACGCGGAGTAATATTGAAAAAGCCAGGATCAAACTGATCAACTTGATCCAAAAAACTGCCTGACTTGGTATACATTTTACCTTGCGCATCCATATCAGGATCAAAATATTGATCGGTATCCCAGCGTTCTTCAGGCGCTTCTGTTACTGAGTCTGTGGCTTGATACAGGTTATTCCAAAATTCTGTGGTATTGTCAGCGCCAGAGAAACGACAACCGATACCAATGATGGCGATAGGCTCAGTTCTTTTCTTTTCCAGCTTATTTAACCTAGTTTGCATTTTTTCTAATTCAATCAGAGCCCCTTTCATCAAGGCCCGATAGTCGACTACTTTCTTTTCTTCGCTCATTCTGTGTCAGCCTCTTGTATTGCAGAAAGCTTGTCTGCTAATAAAGCTGCCATCTGATTTTCGTCAATATCCTCAAGATCTGTTTCAGTTAATGAGGTCTCTTGTGGGTTCAATTCATGCATCGGGCGATCAACTGCTTCAACAGAAGATGCCTGTGGTGAGTGATTTGCTTGCATGCCTTCAGTAAGAGTGAATTCAAGATCAATAATCTCTTCTCTAAGATATATAACTAACTCTTCAAGCGTCGAATGTTCAAATAACAAAGTCGAAGATAAAGAGCAAGCACACTCTTTTTGTAAGCGGTTACGCAGCTCAATCGAAGTCAATGAGTCCATGCCCAAATCAAACAGACCTTGAGTCATATCAATTTTATGATCCAGTTTAAATCCAAGCACTGTTGCAGCAATTTGATTGACTCTGTCTTGTAAGGCTGCTTGACGTTCAGCTGCCGGTAGTTCAGTCAGCATGTCCAACATTCCTTGCTGTAGCTCATTATCTGCTGCGGTCATTTCAGCATAAAAAGGCGCGTTAAACATGGCTTGATCAACCAAGTCCAGATCCACCGGAAATACTGCGATTTGCGCTTGAGTACACTGTTTCATAATATAATCTAGTGCTTCGATACCCTTGTCAGGACTAATCACATCCATTCCCTTGTGTTGTTGTTGATCGACCTCTTTTAATGCAGCGGCTCCAACTTCTGACCAGACTCCCCAGTTGATACTGAGTGCGGGTAGAGACTGTGCTTGACGCCAAGTCGCAAAAGTATCCATAAAACTATTGGCCGCAGCATGGTTACTTTGACCAGGAGAACCCATCAACGCAGCAATGGAAGAGAACATCACAAAAAAATCTAGATTTTTTCCCAGAGTAGATTGGTGCAGATTCCAAGTCCCTTGTACTTTTGGCCCAAATACTTGGGCATAATTGGCTGTGTTTTGTTGTTGGATCACGCCGTCAGCAAGGACACCTGCTGCGTGAATAATTCCTTTAAGTTCTCCCTGTTGCTCTACTGTGTCAATCACTGATCGCAAGTCGGCTAGATTTGCAACGTCAGCTACAGCCACACTCACCTTACCGGCAAATGTGTCAACAAATTTTTGGCCTTGTGCATCAGCGGGTCGACGGCTTAACAAGATGACGTGCCCTGCCCCTTGCTCGATTAACCATTGCGCGACTAATCGCCCCAATCCACCAAGGCCTCCGCTAATCAAATAACTGCCGTTGCTTTTGAGTGTTAACGCTTCCGTTTGTTCAGGCAGTTGTAAAACAATCTTCCCGGTATGTTTGGCTTGTTGCATATAACGAAAGGCTTCATCATATTGATTGATTGGGAATTGCGTAGGCGTGGCGGCGATTAATTCACCCGACTCAAACCATTCCATTAATTCGCCAAACATTGTCTGAATGAGTGCAGGGTCTTGTTCACATACAGTGACTAAATCAACTAAATCGTAATTGACATGCGGTGCCTGACTGGCCATTTGTTCGTCACTCCACACGTCACGTTTACCAATTTCTATAAAGCGTCCATGATCTTTTATTAAAGACAAGCTTTTTTCAATGTATTCACCTGATAAAGAGTTCAATACCAGATCAATACCGGACTCTCCCAATTCACTTTCAATTTCTTGTACGAAATCGAGTGAACGTGAACTCATTTTATGAGTAACACCTAAATCATCAAGTACGCCCCATTTTCCAGGACTGGCAGTAGCATAAATTTCGGCCCCTACTTTCCGCGCAAGTTGTATTGCAGCCTGTCCTACACCGCCACTTGCTGCATGAATTAAAATCTTTTGCCCTGCTTTTAGTTTTCCAATATAATTTAAAGTGTAATGCGTCGTTAAATAAACAACAGGTAAGCTGGCGGCCTGTTCATAACTTAAAGTACTTGCCATTTTGGCGATCATATTAGCTTGCACTGTCACATACTGTGAAAAACTTCCTGGCGCAATTCCCAGCACTCGATCACCAGTTTTCAAGTGAGTGACATCTTTTCCAACGGCCACTACATTACCTGCGCATTCACCGCCTAATAATCCTGGATTGCCTGGTGTCATACCCAGTGCATTTAATACATCACGAAAGTTCATACCGGCTGCTTTAATTTCAATTTCTACTTCATCTGCGCGGGGGGCACGACGTTGTATAGATTGAAAATAAATATTATCCAGTGAACCACGTTCATCCAGTCCTACCCGCCAATGCCCCTGTGGAGGAATTTTTTGTTGACGTTGATACGGGGCAAGACGTGCGACATAGCGATTGCCAGCTCGATAAGCGATCTGGTCTTCAACACTTTTTCCCAACAATTCGTCACATAAACATTGAGCAGTCGCTTGTGTTCGTGCGAGTTCAGCATCGATTTCTGTACTATTGTGGTGACCGAAATCCGTATCTTGACCAGTCGCAGATAATAATGCAGGATAAAAATCAAGATCAAGATCAATACGTTTACACTGTAGCTCAGGATGTTCAAGAGCAATCACTTTGCCCATACCCCATAAGGGACTTTGCATCAGCCCTTGAACTTGATCCCCCGCAATGACAGCCTGGGCTTGTTGACTGATTAACCACACAGGGATTGGCTGTTGATTGTTTAGTATTTGTTGAATTAATGCTAAGACCTGCAATGACTGATCTTGTGCAGTTATTATTTTTTCGCTTGATTGTGTTTCTTTCAATTTTTGTGCATTGGTTTCTGTGGTTTTTATAGTACTAGCACTAGTGCTAGTATCAGTAAAATATAACAAGCCTTTACACTGAGTGGACTCCTGATTTAAGACAAGGTCTAACTGATCCAAATAGTGTGGTTCAGTTCCTAAATCGATACACTGGTAGACCTCTCCAGCCGTCGTTAGTTTGTGACCTAACTCATTGCGCAAAGATGACGGTTCTGATAACACTAACCAATAATCCTGTTCTTTATTCGCAGGACTCACTGATTTTTGGGCAATAATCACTGCTTGTTGCGACAAATCTGATTCAGACTTTGAAGCAAGTTGAATACAATCAATTTCTTCAAATTCATTATTAGCCAACAATGACTGCCATTGTTGAGGGTTAATTAAAGGATAATCTCTAAGCTCGGTATCAGTGAATCGCCACCAGCCATCTGTGAGGCCAAAAATAAGGTCGAGCCAGGTTTGTTTAACAATGCCCTCTAATAGTAATAACACCCCGTTGGTAGCCAATACCTGATTAATATTTTTAACTGCCACATCGAGATCTTCTGTGGCATGAATCACATTAGCGGCAATGACTACATCAAATTGGTTTGTTTGGTATCCCTGCTCCAGTGGAGATTTTTCGATATCTAACAAACCATAATGCACAAAGTTAAAATCCTTAAATTTCACCTCTGCCTGCATGGTGAACAAGGTGGTCAGATCGGTAAAATAATATTCCACTTGATCAGGTTTTAGATAAGGCAATAAACCGGCTGTAGTACCACCAGTCCCAGCCCCAATCTCGAGTATTCTCACCTTGCGATGTTGGGGTGCAGACTTTAACAAATTTAATAAACTTTGCTGCATTACCGTATTCATTGCATTCGCTGCAGGGGCTTCCTGATACAAACGACTGGCGTCTTCAGTATTTCCGCCAGGAAAAATGAGTTCAGTTGCATCCACTTGACCGCTTAGCACTGATTGTAGACCTTCACCACAGCGATTTAGTAGCTTTAACATAATCGCGGTCCAAGGTGCGCGAGAATTTAAATAGCTTAGATGTTCGCTCACTGGCTGATTAGTGAATACTTTAGAGACTTTCCATTGATTAAGCGTCTGTGGTTTAGGTTGTGATTCTCGCTCTAATGCAGTGGTCAGACTGGAGTTTGATGTTGTACTGTCAAAGCCAAGTTCCGAGCTCACTAGTTCACGAGGTCCGACCCCATTTTTGCGAGGTCCGACCCCATTTTTATTTTGGAGGTCCGACCCCATTTTTTGAGGGTGTGCGGTTAAATAGCCCTGCTCTTGTAGCACCTCAAGTAAGCGTCGTAGCAAACGACGATGACTGTTATCGATCCCTAACTGATGAATCACGTCGTCCAAATTCACTATTTCGCCTGCTCGATAGTGCCAACCGGCTTTAATTAGGGCATTGATTATATAAGCGGTTGATAGTAACTCAATTTGTCGAGTGGCTTCGTCGTCTATTACTCCTTGTTTCGATCCAAGTTGGGTTTGTATTTCGGCACTGGCTGCTTTAATGAGCTCAGGGGATAATAAATATTCAGGATTTAAGTGAGAACTTGCTAAGCTAGCTTTTCTCCATTGGCAATCAAATAAATATTCTTTGATATCAGTCAGTGGTTTTTCGACAATAGAACTTTTTAATACTTTTTTAAGTTTCAGTCCCGTTATGCTCAGTAATAATTCCCCTTTTAAATCCATCACTGAGAAATCTGCGACTATGTCAGTAGAGGTATCTTCCTGAGGAGATTGTAATTGAGCATGACATATTAGCTGGGAGCTTAAAGTTTTGTATTGTTGAATTTCATCAATCCCAACGGGTAAATAAGTCGCATTATCATTATCTGCCAGTGATAATGCCGCTAGCAATTGAAAACAACCGTCCAGCAGTACTGGATGCATACTGTAGTCGGCTAAGCTTCTGGTCAGATTCTCGGGTAATACTAATTCGCCGAGTATGCCTTTGTCTCCTGACCACAGATTGTGAATAGGCTGAAAACAAGGGCCATAGTGGATTCCTTTGTCTCTAAAGTTATTATAAGTGTCTGCTACTGAAACAGGATCAACGATTTCAGCCCTTAATGTATTAAGAGTGATTGGTGTGGCATTATTGAGTCTATGGTTTTCTGGGTCCTGGTTTTCGGGTAGTGATTGTTTTACTGTTCCTTGTGCGTGTAAAACCCAGTCAGTTGTCTCTTCTCCGTTAAGCTCAGCGCTATAAATTTTTATCACTTCATTGTCGTCTTCAGCAACTATCACAGTGTGTAAATCAACCTTAGCAGTGTGTGATAGTCTTAAAGCTTTATGTATTTGTACATTGTGTATCACTGACGACTTTGAGCGATCACTTTGTGTCAGTGCAGCAACCATTATTTCAAGTAATCCACTGGCGGGGAATATCACTTCATCAAAAACTTGGTGGTCCTGTAAATAGGGGAGCAACTTAATACTTATTGTATTTTCAAATCTTTTGTCCAGTTGCGCCGGTACTTTTACTACTGCTCCTAGAATCGGGTGTATATTATTGGCGCGTCTATTGTTATGGCGACTCTGTTGAACGGGTAACTGAAACCAATGACGTTCATATTGAAATGCATAAGTGGGTAAGTCGACTTTGCGTCGTGCATAAGCTTGGTCAATTGCTTGCCAATTAATAGTGACTCCAGTGGTGTACAGCTCAGCTAATGTGTTGAACATTGTATGATGGTTATTTGTATTTTTACGGACACTGGGCAAACAGCGTATAGCACTATTATTGTGTGTATCCGCCCCTGATTGTGACGCTTGGCTTGATTGGGAAGAATATTGATTTTGTTGTTGATTCTGCTGTTGATTGTTGTCTAATGACTGTTCAAGTGTTTGTTGAGCAAGTGTCGTTAACACAGGACTTGGCCCTATTTCAATTAATATTGTGACGCCCAATTGTTGCAGAGTTTCAACACCGGCTTGAAAATTCACTGCTTCACGAATATGACGTGTCCAGTAGTCTGTTTGTGTTACGTCGGTGTCTGCCAGCATGCCACTCAGTGCTGAAATATATCCATTGACTGGTTTCTTTAATTCAATTTTACTGACGGCCTGTTTAAAATCATTGAGCATAGGCTCAACTAATGCTGAATGAAATCCTGTGCCAACATTTAATGCTCGGGTTTTAAACCCTGCTTTTATTAGTAATTTATCGACTTGCTCTAGGGCTGCTGTTTGACCTGATAGAACTAGATTGCCAGGCGCGTTATACGCTGAAATTTCAACATGACTATGATTAACACTTTCTGCAATCACTGCTTTAATCGTAGTGTCATCGCCTAATACAGATAACATACCGCCTTGTATTGGTAATGCCTGCATTAAACGTCCACGAGTGGCTACTAAAGTTAGCCCTTCTTCTATAGTCATTACACCACTAACACAGGCTGCTACATATTCGCCAAGGCTATGACCTAATACGTAATCAGGCTCTACCCCCCAGCTCTTCCATAAAGTGCTTAATGCAATTTCAATGGCAAATAGCGCAGGTTGGGTATATTCAGTTTGATTCAGTACCGCCTGATGTTTGCCATAGATGACTTCAATAAGTGGCAAAGGCAATTGTTCTTTTAATAGTTCAGCACTGGCGTGTAAACTGTCTCGAAAAACTGCTTCGCTATCATATAAATGTCGGCACATATCAGGGTACTGACTTCCCTGACCTGTATACAAAAAACCGATTTTTGCGGTAGTGTTTTCTACCTCGGCACTGATAACAGCCAAGTCAGAGTGAGGGCTATTATTAGTTGATTGCTGCGTGTTGAACTGCCCCTTGTTCTTCTTAGCGTTGAGATAGTCATTGAGTTGTACGGTCCAGTCAGATACATCTTTACCCAGCACACTGAGGCGATGATTAAAATGACTGCGTCCGACGTGACTGGTATAGCTAATATTGCCGGCATGATAATTATTGTTGTTGTTAATTAATCCTAGTGCTGAACTATTTCCACTCTCTACCAGGCTCAGAAAATAGTCTCTATAGTTAAGCGCTTGAGACTCTAGTGCCTGTTCAGTTTTAGCGGTTAAACAGAGTAAATGATAATCACGTTCAACTATCGTTGCAGTACCTGTTTCAGGCGCAGGGGCTTCTTCAAGAATAATATGCGCATTAGTACCACTAAATCCAAACGAGCTTACGCCAGCCAGGCGACGTTGATCACTTCGTTTCCAAGGCGTTAACTCTGTAGGTATTTTTATCGGTAAACGCTGCCAATCAACGTGAGTATTCGGAGTGTTAAAATGTAAGTGAGGGGCAATCGCTTCTTGCTCAAGACACAAACAGGCTTTAATTAAACCAGCGATGCCTGCAGCGGCTTCTAGATGTCCGATATTGGTTTTTGCAGACCCCACATACAACGGTGATTCTTTACTGTGACTTTGCTTAAAAATATCACCCAGACTTTCTATTTCAATCGGGTCACCGAGCGAAGTGCCGGTACCATGTGCCTCTATATAACCAATTTGTGCAGGGTCCACTCCTGACGACGCCAATACTTGGTTAAACATTCGTTTCTGTGAAGGGCCATTGGGTACCGTTAAACCACCACTGGGACCATCTTGGTTGACCGCAGAGCCACGGATGACAGCCACAATATTGTCTTTATGACTAATGGCATCGGATAAACGTTTAAGAACCACCACACCACAACCTTCACCACGCACATAACCATCAGCAGCATCATCAAATGTTTTACAGTGACCATCTGCTGCCAACATATTAGCTTGGGAAAAATTAATACTAGGCTCAGGAGTGAGCAAAAGATTTACCCCGGCAGCCAATGCAATATCAGATTCACGCAGACGCAAACTTTGACAAGCAAGGTGGACCGATACCAGCGATGATGAGCAAGCGGTATCGACCGACATACAAGGCCCTGTTAACCCCAATACATAGGCTAATCTACCAGAGGCAATACTGAGTGCGCTACCCGTTCCAAAATAGGCAGTGATATCTTCTGGCTCTTGATTTTTAAGCAGTAAGTTTCCGTAGTCGGAGGCAGCAATTCCAACAAATACCCCTGTCTTGCTGTTAAATAATTGTTCAGGAATAATATTGGCCGACTCTAATGCATTCCAGGATAATTCCAGTAATAAGCGTTGCTGAGGGTCAAGGTATTCTGCTTCGATTGGGGCTATACCAAAGAAAGCGCTATCAAATTGATCCACATCATCAATAAAACCACCGAATTGAGTATTTATTTTTCCGGGTACAGTGGCATCAGGATCATAGTATTCTTTATTGTCCCAGCGACTCGTCGGTACTTCACTGATACCATCCACACCATTGACCAAGTGCTGCCAGTAATCTGCAACAGAATTGATATGCCCTGGTAGACGACAAGCCATTCCAACGATCGCAATCGGTTCAGTCTGTAATACTTGTTGTTTGGATTCCAGTTTCTTTGCCGCATACGCCAGCTTTGTTACTGACATACGGGACAATTTGTCTTGCAACTCGTTCATTCTATTTCCTCACAACCTTATTTTTCTATTCTAGTTTTAATTATCTCAATACTATTGATCAGCGCTCATCAATATAGGTTACTAATTCTACGTCAGATGGCTGGATGCATCCTCATCTGACATTTCATCCAGTTCATCAAACAGGTCGTTCATTTCATCATCAACTGCGATAGTCGATTCAGTGAATTTTGCTTTGTCTTGTACTTGGTCTTTGTCTTGTGTTTGACCTAAGCCCAAGACCTCCTCTGCCAAATAACCGGCTAGCGCTTCAACAGTGGGGTAATCAAATATTAACGTTGATGGCATATCAGTACCCAAATCTTTCTTCAGACGATTGCTTAACTCAACCGCCATTAATGAGTCCATGCCTAGATCAAACATTCGCTCTCTTAAGCCTATTGAACCCACCGATTTAATATTAAGAACTTTGCCTACTTCCGATTTCAAATGAGTGAGCAAATTAGGCAGTTGTTGTTGCGCAGGACTCGCCAATATCTCATTCACCCAATGAGCACAAGCAGAGGGGTCTTTGTGACCAGAAAACTGTTCCAGAAACTGGGTGCTTAGATGACTACTGTCCTGTTCAGCAAATGTTTGCCAATCAATATTCAGCACGGCGATTTGAGATTTTGTCTGTGGTTCTAAAAATAAAGCAGTAAAATACTCGTCACATTGTGCTGATTGCAATGTGTATATCCCTTGCCGAGCCCATTGTGCCTGCATCGATTTTTGAGTGTCTGCTGCCATGCCTGCCTGATCCCAAGGACCCCAGTTAACACTGAGTGCAGGGAATGACTGTGCTTGTCGCCAAGCAGCAAAGCTGTCCATAAAACTGTTGGCAGCGGCATAATTACTTTGCCCAGGAGAGCCCATTAATGAAGCTGTGGATGAAAACATCACGAAAAAATCCAGCGCTTTATCTATAGTGCATTGATGTAAATTCCAGCTACCTTGGACTTTTGCACTAAACACTTTATTAAATCTGGCCGGACTTTGTTGTCGGATCACTCCATCATCTAAAACTCCCGCCGCATGGATAATGCCTTTTAATTGTCCCATTTGTTCTGTTGTTTGAATCGCTGCTTGCAACTGTGCAAAGTCTGCAACATCAGTCACAAGCACACTAACCTTTCCAGAAAACTTTTCGATAAACTGTTGAGCAGAAGCATCTGCCGCTTGACGACTCAATAAGACAACATGTCCTGCTCCCTTATTGATTAACCATTCAGTGACTAAACGACCCAGCCCACCCAGGCCACCTGTTACTAAATAACTCGCCGTATTTTTTAAATCAATCGATTCCGTTTGCTCAGGCAGTTGTAGTACTATTTTGCCGGTATGTTTTGCTTGCTGCATAAACCGGAACGCGTCTTCATACTGACTGATCGGAAACTGAGTAGGATCCGCTGCGACTAACTCACCCGATTCAAACCAAGACATTAGCTCGTTGTACATAGTTTGAATAAGTTGGGGGTCCTTTTCGCAAACATCCACTAAATCAACCAAGTGGTAATTGATATGCGGTGAGTGCGTTGTCATTTCCTCAACAGTCCACACATCACGTTTACCAATCTCAATAAAACGCCCCTGTTCTTTGATTAGCGATGCAGTTTTTTCAATATAATCACCTGATAAAGAATTTAACACCAGATCGATCCCTGCCTCGCCTAAACCTTGTTCAATCTCTTCGACAAAATCCAGTGAACGTGAATTCATTTTATGAGTCACACCCAGCTGATCAAGTACCTGCCATTTACTGGGACTGGCCGTTGCATAAATTTCAGCGCCTGCCTTGCGTGCAAGCTGAATTGCTGCTTGCCCTACTCCGCCTGTGGCTGCATGGATTAAAATCTTTTCCCCTGCTTGTAAATTGCCTAGATAATTGAGTGTGTAGTGGGTAGTTAAGTATACTATCGGTAAACCAGCTGCTTGCGCATAGGTTAAATTACTGGCCATTTTGGCAAACATATTGGCAGGAACTGTGACATATTGCGAAAAACTTCCCGGCGCGATACCCAATACGCGATCGCCTATATTTAAATGAGTCACGTTTTTTCCGACTGAGACTACATCACCTGCACACTCGCCGCCTAATAGGCCTGGGTCGCCTGGATACATGCCCAGTGCATTCAACACATCACGAAAGTTCATGCCTGCTGCATGAATTTTAACTTCGACTTCATCTGCTTGGGGAGGACGACGTTCGATGGATTGATAATAAATATTATCCAGTGTGCCCCGTTCGTCAAGCCCTAAACGCCAAACTCCTTTGGGAGGTGTTTTTTCTGTAGAGTGATAAGCGGCTAAACGAGCCACGTATCGTTGTCCGGCCCGATAGGCAATTTGGTCTTCTGTATTTTGGCTGTTGAACTCGTTACATATATATTGCGAAATATTTTTTGGATCAGGTCTGTCAATATCAATACGTTTACAGTGTAACTCAGGATGTTCAAGCGCGATAACTTTACCCATCCCCCATAAGGGACTTTGCATTAAGCCTTGCAGTTGATCACTAGTCACCACTGATTGGGCTTGTTGAGTGAGTAGCCATACCGAAATGGAATTATTGTTGCTAATTAACTGTTGAGTCAACGCTAGTAGGTCTACTGAATTTTGTAAGCTCTTGCAAGCTACGGTATTTTGTTGTTGACTGATAATAGTTTGATCAGTTTTTTCATCAAAGTCATTCTGGCTCAAATCGGGTGCGTAGAGAACGTCTGTTATACTGGTGAACAGACTGGCAATACTTGTTGTTATATTATCAACCGATGTTTCAATCTTAGCACTGTCAATCCATTCGAAATGATAACCTTTATTAATCATCTGCTGTATCAGTGAGTGTGATGTGTCATTGTCTGGGGAGATTAATAAACATGATTTGCGTGTCAACGCCGCTAGTGATTTTCCTCCACTTAGGTCATTCGCCTGTAAACGATTATTGATTGGCGTGGCATTATTATTCACTTCAAGCGGTGTGAGATTGTCGTTAGTTTCAATATTTATTGTATTGTCAATTTCTGGGTTGATTTCAGTTGTGGTGTTCAGCAGTTCACATGACTTCCATTGCTGTTCGTAAAAATGGCGAGTGATAGAATCAGTCTGCTGTGACATTACATTAATCTTACTAATTTTTTTAAGGGTCAGGCCATTAACCTCTACAACTAGTGCACCTGTCTCGTCCATAATTGTGACATGACAATGAATATATTTAGCATGTTCGTCAAAGTCTTGAATGCTGGCATGACACCATAACTCTTTCGCAGTATGTGGATAAAAATTAAGCTCGCTGATCTCTACTGGCAGATACGTCGATTCTGCCGACAGTACTTGGTTTCCACCTAATAGGCTTTGGAACGCTCCGTCTAATAGAGTCGGGTGTAAGTGATATTCGTCTACAGCGGTTTCACTGACACTAGAAGGTAGTGTTAGTCGAGCCAAAGACTCTCCATCGCCTCCATCAAGTGTTGTGATGGTTCTAAAATCAGGGCCATATTCGATGCCAATTTGTTCGTATTGTGCATATAAGCCAGAGACATCTTGTGTATGGCTAATACGAGTTTTTATGGCCTGTAAATCTCGAGTAGACTCGGTTTGAGTGAATGTGCTGGAATTTTTTTGTAATAACCCACTGGCATGTGTTACCCATTCACTGCTTTGCTCGGTGTGTTGTTGGCTAAAAATTTGAAATTCATATTCGCCTGACTCTTTGCTTTGCAGCAGAGTTTGTACTTCAGTCGGCTCCTTTAATGATAAAACAGTGAGCAGGCGTAGATCTACAATGTGCAATTGTTCTGTCTTTAGTAATTGCTGACCTGCACTCAAGGCCATCTCTATATAAGCGGCTGCCGGATAAATTGTTTGACCAAATACTTGATGACTTTTCAAATAAGCGGGGGAATTTGGACTTAAGGTTTGGCTAAACCAGGTATCAGTGGGGTTCGGTCGCGCCAAAATTAATTGTTCACCCAGTAATGGGTGATGTGAATGTTCTTGTAGTGCCTGTGATTTTTTTGACGCTGATACTGATGCTGACGGTGAAGACTGTACATCAATCCAATATCGTTGATGCTGAAATGCATAAGTCGGCAAGTTTACCTTGTATCGATCATACCCTTGATCTACTGACTCCCATTGAATAGCAACACCGCGTCTGTATAGTTCAGCCAAAGTGGTCAACATCGTGTGATGATTGTTAAAGTTTTTACGGACACTAGGCAGGCAGGCGATTGCGGCATGATGTGGATTTTGCTGCGATTCAGTTGCTATAGATTGCTCAAGTGTTTGCTCGGCAAGTGCTGATAATACTGGCGCAGGCCCAAGTTCAATTAGCACGCTGACTCCCGCTTGGCGGAGTGTCTGAACGCCAGCCCTAAAATTAACCGCCTCACGAATATGACGAGTCCAGTAACTTGCCTGTGTGACTTCTTCACCGACAAGCTTTCCGGTGAGTGCTGATACAAAAGTTTTAGTGGGTTTCTTTAATTGAATTTTATTCAAGGCATGGCTAAAATCGTCCAGCATTGGTTCAACCAATGTTGAATGAAAAGCCGTACTGACGTTGAGTGTTCGGGTTTTAATCCCTGCTTTTATTAATAATTTATCCACTTGCTCAAGTGCCGCGTTCTGTCCTGACAATACTAAATTACCAGGGGCATTGTAAGCAGATATTTCAACAATGGCAGGATCAGCTAAACTGTCATCCCTATTTTCTTGAGAGATAGCGTTATTATCGTCACTGTTTTTAAATTTATTATTAGCAAACGTTGTCAGTACTTCTTGAATAATATTCTCATCACCTAAGACTGATAACATTCCTCCCTGCACTGCTAAGGTCTGCATTAAGCGTCCGCGTTCAGCCACCAGAGATAAACCTTCGGCTATAGTCATTACTCCACTGACACAAGCAGCGACATATTCACCAAGACTGTGCCCTAATACATAGTCTGGCTGAATGCCCCAGCTTTTCCATAAGGCCGTCAAGGCAATTTCAATCGCGAACAACGCGGGTTGAGTATATTCTGTTTGGCTGAGTACATTTTGATGCTTGCCATATAATACTTCAGTAAGAGGGTACGCAAGCAAGTCTTTTAAAATTTCTTGACTGTCGTGTAAACTATCCCGAAAGACCGCTTCAGTGTCATACAAATTTTTTCCCATATCAGGATACTGACTGCCTTGTCCTGTATATAAAAACCCAATTTTTGGAATAGGCTCAATGACCTTAGCGCTGAGACCTAGGCACTGAGCTTGTTGACCATTAATAACTTGTTCTGAACCTTGATATTCATCCAACTGTTCAAGCCATTCAGAAATATTCTTTCCGACTAAACTTAAGCGATGCTTAAAGTGGCTGCGTCCTATGTGGCTGGTATAACTAATATTACCCGCGTTAATATCGGCACTAATATCGCAATAAGCACTATCACTTTGGTCAGACTGCTCTGCTTGCTTGAGCAGACTTTTAAAATAGTCTTGATATTTAAGTACGAGGCACTTTAGGGCTTGTTCAGTTTTTGCACTCAAACATAATAAATGAAACTCACGTTCGGGCGTGTTTGGCGAAAGACTTTCAGTGAGAGGAGCTTCTTCGAGAATGATATGCGCGTTGGTACCGCTAAATCCAAACGAACTGACTCCTGCCAAACGGCGCTGATCACCGCGTTTCCAAGGTGTTAGCTCTGTCGGAATTTTTATAGGGAGATTATCCCAGTCCACATGGCTATTTGGGGTGTCAAAATGTAAGTGAGGCGCAATGGCTTCTTTTTGTAAACTTAGACACGTTTTAATTAAACCTGCGATACCTGCCGCTGCTTCTAAATGGCCTATATTGGTTTTCACCGCTCCGACATATAAAGGTGATTTTTTATTATGGCTATCAGCAAAAATTGATCCTAAGGCCCCCAATTCTATGGGGTCGCCAAGTGCAGTCCCTGTGCCATGCGCTTCAACATATGAAATATTGTTAGCCGTGACTTTCGCATTTGCTAAAGCACTTTTAATGACGGCTTGTTGTGCTGGACCATTCGGCACAGTCAATCCGCCACTAGGGCCATCATGATTAGTCGCAGAGCCTGCGATTAAGCCTAGTATCTTATCCTTGTTTTTTATGGCATCTGACAGACGTTTTAAAATAATGACACCACAACCTTCACCACGGACGTATCCATCAGCCTTCTCATCAAATGCTTTGCATCGTCCATCCGCTGCCAACATTTGTGATTTCGACAGATTAATATAAGCCAAGGGATAAAGAATATTATTGACACCGGCAGCAATGGCCATATTTGATTCTTTATCACGTAAACTTTTACAAGCCAGATGCACTGCTACTAATGATGAAGAACAGGAAGTATCTAACGATAAACTAGGACCCTGGGCCCCTAATATATAAGAGAGCCTACCTGCCGCCATACTAAAGGCATTGCCTGATGCCATATAAGCATTGATTTCTTCCAGCGCCAAATCATGTAATTTTTGTGCATAATCGCCATTACAGATGCCGACAAACACCCCTGTTTTTGAACGTTTTAATTGTTGATCAGTGCAAGCAGCATTTTCTAATGCTTCCCAACTAACTTCGGTTAATAAGCGTTGCTGAGGATCTAGGTTATCCGCTTCTCTAGGAGATATACCAAAAAAAGACGCATCAAACTGGTCCACATCAGAAATGAACCCCCCTTTTCGAGTGTACATTTTTCCTGGCACCGAAGGATCATCATTAAAGTATTCATCAACATTCCAGCGTGGTTCAGGAATATCTGTGATTCCGTCTTTACCTTGTTTAAGCAGTTCCCAAAATGATTCTGGATCCGACACATTACCCGGAAAACGACATGCCATTCCCACGATCGCAATCGCTTCCGTTTCTCTATTTTCGAATTCTTCTATTTTAAGTTTTAATGACTTAATCTGTAATAACGCTTTTCTAATTAAGTCCTTGTCACCTTGCTCTGAATTCATACTCTACAACCGCCTATAAAGAATCATTAAGTTCGTCTTCTAACATCTGAGTTAATTCGTCTTTTGATAATTCTTGCAAGGAATTATCATCTGCATTGATGTCCTGTTGAGTGTCTTGTTGATCAATCTCGACCTCATTTAAAGACAATACTTCGCGCGCTAAATAATCTGCCAGCGCTTCCAGTGTTGGATAGTCAAATATTAAGGTCGATGGCATAGTAGTCCCCAAATCTCTCTTAAGACGATTGCTTAACTCAACAGCCATTAAAGAATCCATACCCAAATCGAATAACCTTGCCTCTGCTGTAATGGTTTCTACTGATTTAATATTTAGCACCTTCGCCACATCTGCTTGTAGATGTGTCATTAGCGCTGACATTTGTGCTTCAGCAGGCTTGGCCAATAATTCACTGACCCAATCAGCACGACTAGTCTCTGCACTGTTGCCCGCAAGAGTTTCTAATAAATTTCTACCCAGATGACTGCTGTCCTGTTCTGCAAATTTTATCCAGTCTATATCGAACACCGCTAACTGGGGAGGCGTCTGCTGGGCTAAAAATAATCGGCTAAATAAACGATGACTTTGTTCAGTCTGTAATGCATATAAGCCCTGACTCGCCCATTGTTCTGGTTCAGAGTGATCAGCCTTTGATTGTGTCGGGTCGGCAGCCATTCCTACTTGATCCCATGGACCCCAGTTAATACTCAATGCAGGCAAAGATTGTGCTTGCCGCCATGCTGCAAACGTATCCATAAAATGGTTGGCAGAAGCATAATTACTCTGACCGGGTGACCCCATCAATGAGGCAATGGATGAGAACATAATAAAGAAGTCTAGTGGTGACTCAAGAGTGCATTGGTGTAAATTCCAAGTCCCCTGAACTTTAGGACTTAGCACCGTAGTGTAGCTTTGTTCTGACTGCTGCCGAATGACTCCGTCTTGTAGTACTCCTGCCGCATGAACGATGCCTTTCAGTTGACCCCATTGTTGTGCTGTATTAATCACTGCGTTTAATGCAGTAGAGTCAGCTACATCTGCCACTGCCAAGCTAACCTTGCCCGTAAAACGATCGATAAATGTTTGGGCTTCTGTATTCGCTGGCCGACGACTCAATAAAACGACATGGCCAGCGCCTTGATCTATCAACCACTCAGTGACTAAGCGACCCAAACCACCCAAGCCACCAGAGACTAGATAACAGGCATCTGATTTTAGCTCAATCACTTCTTCTTGTTGGGGCAGTTGCAATACTATTTTCCCTGTATGTTTGGCTTGTTGCATGTAACGAAATGCCTCATCATACTGTTCCATTGGAAATTGTGTTGGTACAGTAGCTGCTAATTCACCCGATTCAAACCAGCCCATCAATTCAGTAAACATTGTTTGAATCAGTTCAGGGTCTCGTTCACACACTTCCACTAAGTCGACGAGATGATAATTGACGTGGGGTGCTTGTGCATTCATTTGCTCAGCAGTCCATACATCGCGCTTACCAATTTCAATAAAGCGGCCCCGCTGCTTGAGTAAAGATGCCGTTTTCTCGATAGTTTCACCTGACAAGGAATTCAACACTAAATCAATGCCGCACTCGCCTATTTCCTTTTCAATCTCTTGTACAAAATCCAAAGAACGTGAATTCATCTTATGAGTCACCCCTAAATCATCAAGCACTCCCCATTTACTCGGACTGGCTGTCGCATAAATTTCAGCGCCTGCCTTACGTGCAAGTTGAATCGCGGCTTGCCCTACGCCTCCAGTAGCGGCATGAATTAAAATCTTTTCTCCTGCCTTTAACTTGCCCAAATAATTCAAGGTATAATGCGTAGTTAAATACACAATGGGCAAACAAGCGGCCTGTTCATAACTCAAATTGCTGGCCATTTTTGCGATCATATTGGCTGGGGCTGTGACGTATCGAGAAAAACTTCCGGGCGCAATGCCAAGGACGCGATCGCCCATACTTAAATGAGAGACATCTTTCCCTACGGCCACTACCACTCCTGCACATTCACCGCCTAACAATCCTGGATCGCCGGGGTACATATCTAGTGCATTTAATACATCTCGGAAGTTCATGCCTGCCGCTTTAATTTCTATTTCCACTTCGTCAGATTGTGGTGCCTGACGATCAGTCGCTTGATAATAAATATTTTCCAGGGTCCCACGTTCGTCAAGACCCAAACGCCAATGGCCTTCTGGAGGTGTTTTTCCTTTGTGCTGATAAGCGGCCAGTCGTGCAACATAGCGTTTTCCTGCACGATAAGCGATCTGATCCTCTGAGTTTTGGGCTGATAACTCATTGTATAAAGTTTGCCCCAGCACATTAGGAGCAACATAATCAATATCAATACGTTTGCAATGTAACTCAGGATGCTCAAGCGCTATAACCTTCCCCATCCCCTCTAAAGTACTCTGCATCAGTCCTTGTACTTGATCAGTCGCCACCACAGATTGGGCTTGCTGACTTAGCAAATAAACATCGACCAGAGTTTTGGATTGAATCACCCGCTGAATAAATGTCAATAATTTGTGGGTGTTATTGAGGTAAGTAGAAGGCAAAAGATTATTGTGCGATTCACTGAGCTTATCTGTGACATCGCTGTAAGTCGGTGCATAAATAATGTCAGTTAACTCAGCGGATGGAGATTCCATAAAGCTGGTTAAGTCCTCTAATAGAGTCTCATGAGCATCACTGTCTAACCAATGGCAAAGATAGTCTTGGGAGTTCAACTGCTTCACTATGGAATGAGTCATGACATGATCAGGTGCTACTAGCAAACAGGATTTATGGTTGCCTAATGGGCTTGTATTATGTCTATTAGAATTATCGTTTGCCTCAGCTGTTTCAAGCTCTCGTGACTGCCATTGCCTTTCATAAAAATAATTGTTTATAGATTTATTATGTTGGGTCAAAGAGTTAACATTACTGATTTTTTTCAGCGTAAGGCCTTTGACATTCACAATCAACGCGCCTACTTCATTCATAATCGAGACATCACAAAAAATAAGCTTAGCCTGTTTATCGAATTGTTGAATGCTCGCATGACACCATAACTCTCTGCTGGTTTGAGGAAAGTAGTCAAACTCAGTGATCTCCACTGGCAGATAAGTCGAATCCATTGCGAGTTGATTACCGCCCAATAAACTTTGTAATGCACCATCTAATAATGTGGGGTGTAAATGATAGGCGTGTGGATCTGATGGAGTCACTAATACCGCTAATTCTAATGGTGCAGATTTTACGTTAGTGGCTTGTCGCTTGCCGGAGGGTGAACTCTCCGGCTGTAAAAACGACGCAACAGTATTGCCTGGCATATTAAGTTGGGCCAAGGACTCTCCCTCTCCACCGTCAAGCTTTATGATTGTTCTAAAGTCTGGACCGTATTCAATCCCGATTGCTTGGTATTGTGCATATAACTCAGCCACAGACTGAGGATTGTTAATACGCTCTTGTATAGCTTTTAAATTAAGACTTGTAGCATCTTGTTGTTGTGCAGACAAGATTCCACTCGCATGCTTCACCCACTCAGCGGGTTGCTGTTTTTCATCAAAGCTATATATTTCAAATTCATACTCACCTAACGCTGTATTCACGAATAATGTCTGAACTTCAATCGCCTCACTGAGTACCAAGGCGGTCAATAATCGTAGTTGCTTGATTTTCAACTGCTCTGTTTTGAGTAATTGATGACCGGCACTTAATGCCATCTCAATGTAGGCTGCTGCTGGGTAGATTACTTGCCCCAAGACCTGATGATCTTTCAAATAGGCTGGCGTGCTTGGACTCAACGTTTGACTAAACCAGAATTCCGATTGCTTGCGGCGTGCTAGATTTAATCGTTCTCCTAATAAGGGGTGCCCTTGTCGTACAACTTTTCTGTCCTGTATTGTAGAAGGGCTTTTGGTCGTTTGTGCTACATGTTCATCAATCCAGTAAGCTTGACGTTGAAATGCATAAGTGGGTAAGTTTACTTTGCGACGTTTATAATATTTATCCACTTGCGGCCAGTCAATAGGCAAACCGCGAGTGTATAATTCAGCAAGTGTATTAAACAGGGTTTGATGATTATTAAAGTTTTTACGGATACTGAGTAAACAGGCGATTGGACTATCAAGCTGAGCTTGTTGCGTGTTTATCGATGGGTCAAGTGTTTGACGAGCAAGCGCTGACAATACGGGTGCAGGACCCATTTCGATCATCACAGTCACCCCTGCTTGTTGCAGAGTCTGAACGCCTGTTCGAAAATTTACTGCTTCGCGTATATGACGAGCCCAGTAAGTGGTTTGAGTGACTTCGTCGCTAATGAGCTGCCCAGTAAGTGCTGATACCAATTTTTTTGTGGGTTTCTTTAATTGAATATTATTGATCGCCTGCTTAAAATCATCCAGCATCGGTTCAACCAGTGTCGAATGAAATCCAGTACTGACCTCTAACTGCCGGGTTTTAATGCCGGCTTTTAGTAATAATACTTCTACCTGTGCCAGCGCCTCTTTTTTCCCTGACAGCACTAAATTGTTAGGTGCATTGTAAGCTGATATTTCGATAATGGCAGTATCCACTATGTTACTGATTGGTGAGGCAGCTTTATTATTATCATTGTTCTCAGTGTTACTATTAGTCAACTGGCTAAGAACTTCGTGGATAATCGACTCATCACCCAAGACCGATAACATGCCACCCTGCACCGGCAACGCCTGCATTAATCGTCCACGTTCTGCGACAAGAAATAGGCCGTCGGCGATAGTCATAACTCCACTGACACAAGCCGCAACATACTCACCAAGACTGTGTCCCAATACATAATCTGGCTCAACACCCCAGCTTTTCCATAAGGCAGTTAAGGCAATTTCAATCGAAAACAAAGCCGGTTGTGTGTATTCTGTTTTATCCAATGCACCCTGATGTTTGCCGTATAACACTTCTATGAGAGGTAGTGGCAGCAAGTTTTTTAATATCTCTGCACTCTCTTGCAAACTGTCGCGGAAAACTACTTCGGTCTCATATAAATCTTTAGCCATATCAGGATACTGACTGCCCTGACCTGTATATAAAAATCCGACTTTAGGAGTAGACTTGGGCACTTCAGCACTAAAGCCTGTAAATTGCGACTCGTCTTGCGTGGGAACGTCAACTGACTGTTGGTAATTTTTCAGCTGTGAAGCCCAGTCGGAAATGCTATCACCGACCAAACTTAAGCGGTGATTAAAGTGGCTACGCCCGATGTGGCTGGTGTAACTGATATTCCCTGCATGATTAATGAAAGCAGACTGGTGATCACTCTGCTCTTCACTGTCAAGCAGACCTTTGTTATCTAGCAGACCGTTAAAATAATTTTGGTACTTGAGTGCCAAACACTTTAAGGCTGGTTTAGTTTTTGCGCTCAAGCACAATAAATGATAATTACGTTCAGACACTTTTGACGGTTTAGTCTCAACAACAGGGGCCTCTTCCAGAATAATATGGGCATTAGTACCGCTAAAGCCAAACGAACTGACCCCCGCAATACGCGTTTTATTCTTAACAGTCCAGGCTGTCGGTGTCACATTCACTTTGACAGCATAACGATCCCAAGGCACATTTTTGTTAGGTTTATTGAAATTCAAATGCGCTGGGATTGTCTTATTTTGCAGTGACAGCACTACTTTCATTAACCCTGCTACACCTGCAGCCCCTTCAAGGTGACCTATATTGGTTTTCACTGAACCGATCAATAAAGGATTCTCTTTATTTCTGGACCGGGCCAAGGTATAGGCAAGACTTTCTACTTCAACAGGATCCCCGAGGGATGTTCCAGTACCGTGAGCTTCAACGTAATCTATCTGTTCAAGATCGACTTTACTGCTTTTTAACGCACGATTAATCACATCGTTTTGCGCAATACCGCTAGGCACTGTGAGGCCGCCACTTTTTCCTACATGGTTAACCGCAGAGCCGCGAATAACAGACAAAATATTATCATTATCTTTTATAGCGTCTGATAAACGCTTTAACACTATCGAGCCACAGCCTTCTCCACGCACAAAACCATCCGCTCTATCATCGAAAGTTTTACAACGCCCATCCGCTGCCAACATGCTGGCAGAACACTCGACGATATTGCCTGTAGGGGTCAAAATCAGATTAACACCGCCTGCAATGGCTGCGTCACATTCATTTACGCGTAAACTTTGACAAGCAAGATGCACCGAGACCAGCGATGATGAGCAAGCGGTATCGACTGTTAATGCAGGACCACTCAGGCCTAATAAATAAGATAAACGACCTGCAATAACGCTAACGATATTGCCTGAACCAGTATGATAGTCAATAATCTCATGATTATTGGTCAACTGAGAATAATCATGCGACATCACACCAATGAATACGCCGGTGTTTTTACTGAGACTTGTACCGGGAACGATGGCGGCATTTTCAAGAGCCTCCCAACTTGTTTCAAGAACTAATCGTTGTTGGGGGTCCATCATCGCCGCTTCTCGCGGTGAAATACCAAAAAACCCTGCGTCGAATTGGTCTACGTTATCTAAAAAGCCGCCATGACGAGTATACATCTTACCTGCTACCCCAGGCACTTCGTCATAATAATCATCAACATTCCAACGAGTGTCAGGAATCTCAGTAATAGTATCTGAACCTGCTAATAAATTATCCCAATACTTTTGAGGAGTATCAGCACCTCCAGGAAAACGACAGCTCATACCCACGATGGCAATAGGTTCAGCGCTTTTGTATTCAATAGCAGTTAATTGGGATTGCATTTTATCCATCGCGGATAGTAACTTCCGCAAACGATCCACTTTAGGATCTACTGCATGTGATTTGTTATTTTTATCGCTCATTTAACTCATACCGCTGTTATTAATAAAGCCACTCTGGCTAATCAGTATAAAAATACTAGTCAACAGGCGTGGACAAATTTTACATTTTGGCCTGTCGCTGTTAATTTCAATCCACTAGCTATCCAAATTTTCTAAGCGTTTATCCAGTAGCTCATTTAAATCTTCTTCGCTTAGTTCAGCATAACTATCATCGTCATCTTCTTGCACGGCTGGTGTTTCTCTATTGTCGGTGTCTTCTTGCTCAAGTCCAAAATCAAGCGACAACACCTGGTGTATCATATACTGCGCTAACTCCAGTGTTGTGGGTGCGTTAAATACAAAAGTGGTTGGCAAATAACACGACAAACTAGTTTGCAATTGAGCACGTAAATCCATTGAAGTTAAGGAGTCTACCCCCAGATCAAAAAATCCTTGTTCGAAGTCAATCTCCTCTACTGACAACCCGATAACTCTAGCCACGGTCGACTGAATATGCTGTAACAAGGCATTACGTCGATCGCTGATGTCCATTTTTTCGAGAGACTTCAAAAATTCACTTTTTTCAATGAGCCCACTATTTTCTTCAATCAATTGATTTTTGACAAACTGCGCATCAAATTGCTTTGCCTGCACCTGATCCCAGTGCACGGGGAATACCATCACCTGACAAAGTTGTGACAGCATAAGTTGTTCAAGCGCGACCAACCCCTCATCAGGATCAATACTTAATACACCAGTATTTTCAAGACTTGTACTTAAATAGTCAGCGGCTGCACCTACTTTGTTCCAAGCCGACCAATTAATCGTCAGGGCAGGTAAATTTTGCTGCTGCCGGTAATGGGCTAGCTGATCCAGCATAGAGTTGGCAGAGGCATGATTGATTTGGCCTGCACTTCCGAACACTGATGCCACTGATGAAAACATAACAAAATAATCGAGTGACCTATTTTTGGTGCACTGATGGAGATTCCAAGCGATGTTAATTTTAGGGGATAAGACTGCTTGATACTTCTGCATATCCTGGTGCATAATCATGCCATCAGATAAAACTCCTGCAGCATGAAATACCCCTTTTAACTTACCAAACTTTCGTTCGATGTCGTTAATATGTGTCGCTAGTGGTTCACTTCCAGCATCGCACTGGACAACATGCATGCATCCATTAAAGGTTTCAAGCCATTGAGATTCTTCTACCGTTACTGGTCGATGACTCAACACTACCACATGACCGGCCCCTTTATTGATTAACCAAGAACAAATAAGCTTGCCAATTCCGCCTAAGCCACCAGTTACAATATAAGAACCAGTTTGATTAAAGTGTATTGATTCAAAATTTTCCATTGCTAACTCATGGCGCACTAACCTCAATGCGTACCTTTTAGCGTCTCGTATCGCAATTTGATTCTCGTTGTCATGCATAAAAATTTCATTAATAATTTGTTCTGCCTGTATCTCCGCCTGATGATCCTCTAAGTCAATGCATTGACAATTGAGTTCAGGAAACTCTAGACGAATTACCCTTGCCGCCCCCCACCATTGAGCCTGCAATAAACCTTGGATTGAATCATTATCGTTTAGCTTTTGAGAGTTCTTGCTAATCAGCGTTAGTTTGATTGAAGACTGTTGGTTCAAGGCCACGAGTGACTGAGTAATCGATAACAATCCTGAATTTATTAATTCACTTTCTTGCGACACTTGCTCAACTGTCCATTCTTGTAATAAATCAGAATCTGACATCGCTGTATATAACAAACCCTTCGGAGTATGACGTTCAAAAATAGACGACAACGCCTTGTCGATATCAGCACGAGAAGAAAAATCAACTTGATAGGCATAACCAGGAAGAGAGGAGAGCACTATTAATTGATCACCTACATTGTTAAAACCTGAGCTTAATGCCTGGATTAATTCTGGATCGTTGCTGCATAACAAATAACTGTCATGTAAGGGCTCAATCGCAAGCGTTGACGCTTTAGAAATAATGAGCGATTGACTTGAAAACATTGAATCCAAACTAGCATTACTCGGAACACTTTCTGTTGATGAGAATCCATGGCTATGCAATAAGTCACACCAGGCAGTAGTAGAAATAAGAGGATAATCTTCTCGACGTTCAGTATCTTCGTAGTGCCACCAACCATCGGTTAGCCCAAATATTATATCCAGATAAATTTGAGCTTCAGTTCCTTCAATTAATAACATGATTCCTTGATCTGATAAGAGTCGTCTAACATGCTTTACCGTCGTGGATAAATTACTAGTGGCATGTAATACATTCGAAGCAATGACAAGATCAAACTGCGCCACATGAAATCCTTGGCTCAATGGATCTTGTTCTATATCGAGCAAGCTATAACGCATAAAGCTTTTATTTTTATAGGTGTTGCTTGCATTTGATAAGAATATCTGCGAAATATCGGTAAAATAGTACTCACTATTAACATCAGAAAACAAGTCAATCACTTTAGAAGTCGTGCCGCCTGTTCCCGCCCCTATTTCTAGAACGCGAAGGAGTCTTCCTGCTGGAAGTGCGTCGATTATCGCCTGGATACTAGACCGAGCCAGCGAATTAAGAGTGTGCAAAATGGGGGAGTTATGATATAGATCACTTGCAGCACTAATATCACCGTCAGGAAATATAATCTCAGTTGCTTCAAGCTCACCTGACAAAATTTTTGATAAATTATTACCACAAGATTTTAATAAATTTATTTCCGATTGATATGACGAATATTGATTCGACAGCTGCTGTAGATGTTGGTCAGGACTCAGCGGTGAAGGCCAATCGAGTACTTGCCATTGCCCTTCAGACTCTGACAAATGTTTATGAAGTGTCAGGATGCTTAAAAATCGCTCTAATAATTGATGATACTTGGGAAGAATGTCGATTTGTTTTAAAAGACTCTTAACGGTAAACGAATCAGTCACTGAATGATCAAATCCCAAATTATTCAATAGTTGAATAATGTACTCGATACTGACATTATCAAGTTGAGTCAAAAATTTTTGATAGTCCTTAACCTGGTATAATTTTACCGCCTCGGGTATTAAATGATTTAATCGATTAGCCATATCTGATACTTTAGGCATATAGTGGCTAGCGATTCTTTCAAGTCGTATGGGCTTTACACTCCAGTCCATTGCATAACAGCACTGCGACAAAGGCAGTTTTGCTTGTTCTGTATAATGAGTTCTGTGTGCTTTTTTATAATGTAAGTTGGAAATAACAGCCGCGACTTCGTTATCAGCATTGAGTAAATAAATATTAACGCTTAAACGTTCCCCTGATGTCTCTTGGGAATCAGATTTTATACAATACGCAGTGACTTCTTGATCTGGTTTTGCATAAAAAGTGAGGCTTTCAATTCCAGCGGGTAAATAACTTTGTTCTTGAATTTCAGATCCAAATACCACTGCCGCTGCCTGAAAAACACCGTCGAGTAATGTAGGATGAAATTGATAGACACTGGCATCTAATTCGTTTTCTGGCGATCTATCCAACTTTAATGTATCAGCTATAACTGGGTGGGAAACATTCTTTTTTACTGGTCTCTTTATTTGCGCTAAAGATTCGCCGTCACCTCCATCAAGCTTTATAATACTTTGAAACTCAGTGCCGTAGTCAATTCCAATGTTTTGATATTGTGCGTACAACTCAGGCACTGAATGAGTACGGCCAATACGACTTTGGAGTGTACTGACATTAAACTCTGCTTCTGTCTCTTTTGCTTGATCGCTATGAACATGTAATACACCGCTTACATGTTTGATCCACTCAGTTGACTCTGCTATTGCCTGTCGACTAAAGATCTCAAATTCGTAATGTCCTGATTCGCCCTTTGACAATACAGTTTGCACCTCAGTGGCCTCATTCAACACTAGTGCTGTTTGTAAACGTAACTGTCTAATTTGCAATTGATCGCTACGTAATAATTGTTGGCCCGCACAAAAGACCATCTCTATATAAGCAGCCGCAGGGAAAACTGTTTGACCAAATACTTGATGATCTTGCAAGTATAGCGGTGATGTTGAGCTCAATACTTGACTAAACCAGGTCTCCGATTGATTGGATCCTGCTAAACTTAACTTTTCACCTAATAATGGGTGAATCCGAGCGGCGCCCACTTTCATTGCCATCAATTTTTTCGTATCGATGGACTGTCCTGTTGGTTCATCGATCCAGTAACGTTGCCGTTGAAAAGCATAAGTCGGCAGTTTTACCCTGTACCGTTGATATCCCTTATCCAGCGCTTGCCAATGAACCTCTGTGCCACTGATGTATAATTTTGCGAGACTTTTAAACATCGTTTGATGATTATTAAAATTTTGACGAATGCTGGGCAAGTAGCTGATAGCGCTATTGGTCGGTCTCTTTTGCGTTTCTTGTGCTTTGTGTCTTGAGAGCCCTCTCTCAGTTTCTAAAGACTGACGAGCAAGTGCTAACAATATAGGGGCTGGACCGATTTCAAGCAGTACAGTCACTTCGGCTTGTTGCAGAGTCTGAATGCCTGCTCGAAAATTAACGGCTTCACGAATATGACGAGTCCAGTAACTTGTTTCGGTCACTTCTTCGTCTACACGCTGACCGGTAAGGGCTGATATAAACGGTGTGTTTGGCTTTTTGAAATTAACTTTATTAACCGCTTGGCGAAACTCATCCAGCATAGGTTCGACTAACACTGAATGGAATCCGGTATTCACTTTTAATCTACGGGTTTTAATGCCAGCTTGCTCTAATAAGCCTTGCACATTGTCAAGGGCAATGGCTTGCCCAGATAGCACCAAATTACCGGGTGCATTGTAAGCAGATATTTCGACTATGTGGGAGTCACATTGACTCTCTAGAGACCTCGCTTGACTGTCATCAATAGATTCATCAGAAGGAGATGTTTTATTATTAGTAAATTTAGCCACTACCTCTTTAATGATTGTTTCATTCCCCAGTACTGATAACATACCGCCTTTTACTGGCAAGGCCTGCATTAAGCGCCCACGCTCTGCGACTAAAGACAAACCTTCTGCAATAGTCATGACTCCGCTAACGCAAGCAGCGACATATTCACCAAGACTATGGCCTAACACATAATCGGGTTCCACTCCCCAACTTTTCCATAAAGCACTTAACGCCATTTCAATCGCAAATAAAGCTGCTTGAGTATATTCTGTTTGATCCAGCGCTGATTGGTGTTGGCCGTATAACACATCAATAAGAGGCAATGGCAATAGTGGCTCTAATATTTTTGCACTTAAATCTAAGCTATCACGAAAAACTTCGTCATGATCATATAAGTCTTTACACATATCAGGGTACTGACTGCCCTGACCTGTGTATAAAAATCCTATGGTTGTTTGAGTATTTTTTACTTCGCCACTAATATTGGTGGTGAGTGAGCGATCTGTAGTGAGAGTCGAGGTCTGCTTCAAACTCTGAGTAGCATTAAGATATTCATCTAACTGTTCAGACCAATCAACACTGTTTTTACCCACTATACTTAATCGGTGGTTAAACTGGCTACGCCCTACATGACTGGTATAACTGATATTACCTGCCTGTAGACCTCGTTGCTGATCAGGTTCAGTCAGACCTCGAAAATAATCCCGGTATTTGAGTGCGAGGCATTCTAGTGCCTGTTGAGTTTTTGCCGTAATGCACAATAAATGATAATCACGATCGCCAACACTGTTAGGACCCTTAACACTGTGTTCAAGAACTGGCGCTTCTTCCAATATAACATGAGCATTAGTACCGCCCATGCCAAAGGAGCTAACACCTGCTCGTTTTAATGTATCAGCAGGCCAATCAATTAATTGATTATTAATATAAAATGGGCTGTCATCGAAGTTAATTTGAGCATTAGGTTTTTGGTAATGTTTACAGGGAGGAATTTTATTATGTTTAATGGCAAGCACGGCTTTTATTAAACTGCTAATGCCTGCTGCGGACTCAAGGTGCCCTACATTTGATTTTATCGCGCCTAATGCGCAAAAGTTCTTTTTATCAGTTTCTGCTTCAAATACCTGACGCAAGGCAGTCACTTCAATCGGGTCGCCAAGTGCAGTGCCCGTACCATGGCATTCAACATAAGAGATTGAGGCAGGATCAATGTCTGCCATTGCTTGTGCCATTGCGATGACTTCTGATTGACCATCCACTGCTGGAGCGGCAAAGGCGATTTTATTGGCACCATCATTGTTAACACTGGTACTTTTAATTATTGCATAGATATCATCGTGATCTTTGATGGCGTCTTCGAGACGTTTTAACACTACGACACCTACACCACTGCCAAACACAGTCCCTTGCGCCTCATGGGAAAACGTCCGACAATGACCATCTGGTGATAATATATTGCCTTCCTCATACATATAACCAGTATTATGTGGAACTCTAATGGTCACTCCGCCAGCGATTGCCATATCACATTGATAGTCCAACAAACTGTCACAAGCCTGTGAGACAGCAACAAGCGAAGTAGAACAAGCCGTTTGTACGTTAATACATGGGCCCTTAAGATTTAATTTATAAGCCGTGCGTGTACACAAATAGTCTTTGTCATTGGCTAAAAGTTCTTGTAAAGAGGCGGTCACACTTTCATTTGTGCGACTAAAAATATTCGATAAATAATATGAACTCATGCTCGAGCCCGCAAACAATCCAGTAACACAGCCAGTGTTGTTAGGCGCATAAGAGGCATCCTCTAAGGCTTCCCATACAGACTCAAGGAAAAAACGATGTTGTGGATCAAGTGTTGCAGCCTCTTTGGGAGTAAAACCAAATAAATTGGCATCAAATTTGTCAACGTCATTTAGTACGTAGCCGGATTTAATATAGGATGGATTTTTTATGTCAGCATCACTCACTCCCGCTTGACGAAGTTCCTGATCACTAAATTGACGAGCGGTAACGTGCCCATGCTTAATGACTTCCCATAAGTCTTCAACACTGTCAGCACCCGGAAATCGTCCACTCATTCCGATGATTGCAATTGCATTACTGTCGATTGGTATACCCATAATACTGACCTATTGACCTTCGTTACTATCGTTACCAGTGCCGGGTTTACGACGACGTGATTTTCTTTTTTGAGCACGATCTTTTATATCATCATACGACTTCTCTTCTTCAGTTTCTTTGGCGAGATAACTTGCTAGAAAACTGATAGTGGGATACTGAAACATATAGACAATAGGAATAACAATATTATGTCGTTGCTGTAATAGCGCATTAATCTGTACTATCCCGACCGAGTTAGCGCCCAGTTCGAAAAAATTATGGTTAATACCGATATCAGTGATCTTCACCACTTCTTTGATGATATCAGCCAAAATCACTTCAATTTCTGATTGAGGTAATACAAAGTCAAGCTGCTGATTAAGTTTGGTACCATCAGGGGCAGGCAAGGCATTACGATCAACTTTTCCGTTAGCGGTTAAAGGCAATGACTCGATGGTAATATAAATCTTCGGTACCATATAGTGAGGTAATACGTTTTCCAAATGTTGCTCGACTGATTGTTCAATACTGACGGGTTTGCTAACGATAGCGATACTCGTCATTTGCTCGTCGCTAACATGGCCTGCTAAAAAGCTATGAATCAAGACTTGTTTCT
>UOFL01000221.1_pt1 | contig 39342 bp, 30 predicted proteins | sample 1990081 | NCBI WGS metagenome assembly UOFL01 (sample SAMEA4728526, study PRJEB27164) | hydrothermal vent metagenome | biome: marine basaltic hydrothermal vent biome; feature: marine hydrothermal vent; material: mineral | place: Pacific Ocean | collected 2011-06-14/2011-07-23 | depth 1741 m | reverse complement strand
ACCCACAACACAACGTCATACCCCGTACCACGCTCATCATCTCCTAAATCATGATCGAGACTTATCTCCTTCACTTTACCAGTTTTTAACAATTCAATCGCTTCATCAGGCCAATACACACGCACCCATCCTTCAGGGGTTGGGCGCTCATCATCAAGATACACTTTCATTTTATACTCTAAACCAAGTGATAATATTAATTGTAAATACTCTCTTATTAAAGTTAATCATAAACTCTACTTAAATACTAAGCAAACCTTCAACTGTGCTGCTTATTCAAGTCGTGATAGCAATCAGGACAGACTTGGATTTCCTTTTCGATTTCCAATCCTTTTCCACCGGGATCAGTAGAAGGTTTAATTTTCTCTTTGACAAAGGTTTTGTTGAAATTTGAAGGTAATTCTTGAGTATTACTGCTCTTGGTTTTCTGCTGATTTGAATCAGATCTTTTACACCAATGGGCTTTTAGACGATAAGGATATTGCTTGGGACGACTAGAAAGGATAAATAAGAATGAAGAAATATTAGCGTTAATATTTTTTAAACAGTTTTTACATTGATACATTTTTCCCGGCCAATTATAAATTCCTCCAGGGGCCGATATCCTTGAGGCGTTGATTATGTAGAGAAACGATTATAATTAAATAAATAACAGTGTCAATCAAATTCAATAATTTTTTACATTTCGCTTTACTGCTTACTCGCATTAAAAAAACACCGATTAATTCTACATGCTCACTAACCCGTCAACTATAGATATGATGCAACAAAAGATCCAAGACTTAAGAATGAAAGTCTAGAAAAGGTCTAGAGAAACTCCCTAGACCTTTTCTCACTATAAAGCGCACACAATTTAAGCCGAGCTTTTTAATCATTTTAAAGGATATGTGAGTTAAACCGGTGTCGGTTTAAAGCAAAGTCTAAGCAATTTGCCTCTCATCAACGGCCTAAAATAATCGGGCAAATCACCCTCAGGCCTAAATGATTTCACATAATAAGAGCCGCTACCAACCACTGGCAAACCCTTAGATGTCAACCAATCAGACACTTCAACACGTCGCCTGTCATCCACTACTGATAAGTCTTCGCCATTGATTTGCATAAAAGTCCGAGTAGCAATTTGATTATAAAAATAGCTATACCACTTCCATTGCTGATCATACCTTTTGCGTAAAGGGTTATCTTTATGCACTAGAATAACGCCCAACTGAGAGGCCGTCATACCAAAGCCACGACTGAAACTAACTGAAACAATCGATTTTTCTAACACAGAATTTAAAACAGCCGCCACTCCCTTTCGCTCTGCCGGAGAAAGAGTTGGATAAAGGTTAATATTAAGCAAACACGAATTTGCCTCATCCAGATAACTAAACATTTCATCTGTGACATGCCCATTCCGCACAGAAGGAATACACAAACACGCCATCTTCCCAGCACTATTGCTGGTCCATTTAATTTTTTCTTGATGGCTACTGCCCACCATAAAACCAAACCAATCGCCTGGATATAACACGACCCCCTCTCGATCGATCATAGCTTCAACAATATGCCCCATCATATCCACATCACTTCCTGCAGCATAAGCCACATAGTCATCAAACTGCCACTCATCACCTGATAACTTGGATAACTCCCGCTTTAGATGTGGCACAAATGACGAATGGAATTCGTCAATTCCATCACTGTAGTGGGTGGTGAGTTCTTTGGCCGTTAAGCCTATCGTAGCCCTCCGGTAAGCATCAGCCACCGACTCATAACCCACAGGTAATAAAGGCCTAAACGACTCTATGTTTTCTGGCTTAATGGCACTGATGAGGCTTGCAGCTGATACAACAGGCTCTGCTGATTCTCCAGAGATGCATAAACTTTTCCGTTCGATAACAGATTGCTTGATCGACATAATTTATTCCTCTTTTCCCATTCAGGATCGGGTTCATAGTAATAACACACTTGACGATTGGTAATTTTACGTATTTTGGGGCCCCAGGGTAATTCCCCGATAATAGTTCCCTGACCTTCAAATGGATCAAATTCAATTTGATTATTCTGAGCCCAATTGTTTTGGCTAGAGCCTGAAAAAATAGATTGCTCATAAGCGACATAAGTATGTTTAAACGTAAACTCACTCACCCCATATTCTTCTAAAGCTTGAATGTACTGTTCCACTTTTTCTTTATTATCAATATAATTCTTAGTCATGACACAAACAGCTCTCACTGACAATAGACTGGCCGCCTCCATGAATTGATGCAGTAAAGGGGCAGATTTCCCCATTAAAGTATTATTCATATCGTCATCATAATGATGACGCGAATAACATAAATAAGTAAGTCCTCGATCGTATAGCTGGGAGGCGATCTCTTTGGTCAGATAAGTTCCATTAGTAAAACAGGTGATTTCATCAAAATAATCTGAACCGATACCAACAAGCCTTAACACCTCTTTCACGTCCAGCAGCGGCTCGCCACCACCAGTAATAACCAGACGTTGTGCTCCATTTTCCACAGCCCATGCATAGTATTCATTCACATCGATTTTATGCAGAAGTCTTTTTTGGTGTTTTAAGGAGCTAATTGAAGAATGAGAAAAACAAAAACTACAACGACAGTTGCAAGCCACCTGCACAGGTAACACACTACAGCTAAGAAACTTACAATGATCCCATTCCTTTACCGATTCCACCCTATCCTCCAATGACCTAAACCCAAAAATTATCTATCAAGCATTTTGATGAAACTCAATCACATTACTATCTTGATCCCGAATAAAAAACATAATTCCACCGTCTGGCAGTGTTATGGGCCCTTCTGTAATAGTGATGCCAAGCCTTTCAATTGCAGCTTGAACTGACTTTACATCATTAACATCAAGCGCAATATGCGTATATCCTGGATATCGTTCAGCCACATCCATTAGAATATTGTCTGTCGTTTCTGTATCAGCATTAAGAATTAAGTTGATATTGACTCCTGACGGATGCTCCATAATAGCGACTGGTTCTGGGCCAATCGGTCCCACCAAAAAGACAAAACCTAGCTGCTCATAAAATGCTCGAGCACTTTCAAGATTTTTCACTCTAATGCCTACATGATTAATCCCAATAATTTCTTTCATTAAACACCTGCTTGTTATTCACTATCGATCACTAATGCTTCGAAAAATTATGGCATAAAATGTAGCTACATACACTCTACACTTTTTATTTTCCTTAGGTTCTTGAATCACACTCTAGCATGCCGATTTTTCCTATTCAATGCATGCTGACAGCCCCGTTTATTTGTATGCCTCTGTAGTAAAATATAGCATTAAAATGGCAGGTCAAGGCTAGATTTTAGCATCCAAAGAGTCTATTCTATACTCAGCATATGCCATAGAAATAAAAAATATGAAATATATTATTGTCTTTATAAGCTTCATAGTGAGTAATAATACATACTCTCTAGATTGCTCCCATCCTCCAATTAAAGATGAAATTCAGTCTTCTCGCGTTATTTTTGTGGGCAGAGTCGACAAAATAATTTCATCTACAGAAATAGTAAACAACAACCCTTGGGATGCAGAAAGAAAAATAGTAGCATCCTTAAAAGTCTTAAAAAACTATAAAGGAAAGACTAACGAATATCAGGTGGTAGATTTTTCTTACCGAATTGCGGTGGGCCAAAAATATCTTATTTTCGATAATTCCGCATTTTCATCGATGTGCGTAATGAGGAGTCTATCTTCAAAGCTTAAAGATTCTGGAATGTACCTAAAAATAATCAAAGAAATCATAAATAATAAAAAAAAGCCTAAGTTAATTAAAGGACTCACCAACTAAGTTTTTTGCTAATCCCCAAAGTCACTAAAACTCTATACCATGTTATAAGCATAAGTTTTTTCAAAAACATTGAACATTGAACATTATGAAATTAATTTATGTAACTGCTGTAAAGCATAACTAACCGCCTGTTGGCGTACTTGTTCACGGTTGCCTGCAAATTGCATACGCTCTGCACAGGTATGAAAATTAATCCCAGCCCAAGCAAAGAAAACTGTACCTACAGGCTTAAGTTCAGTTCCCCCATCAGGACCAGCGATACCACTGACAGACACGCCAACTTTTGCATTAGATTGAACAAGCAACCCTTCAGCCATCTGAATAACCACTGGCTCACTAACGGCCCCAAATTGTTCAAGCGCCGAACTTGTCACACCCAGTAATTTTTGTTTTGATGCATTGGAATAAGTCACAATACCACACTCAAACCATTTTGAACTACCAGCCACTGCAGTAAGCTGCGCTGCAATCAAACCGCCCGTACAAGACTCTGCTGTTGCCATAGTTAACTTTTGTGACATTAATTGTTCTGACAATTGCTGGATATCTGAATTCATAACTAAGTCCAGTCCGTGTTTAATATATTTATTGAAGGTTGCTACTATGAAAAAGTTTGTTAAGAAAAGTCCGCTAATAAAACTCTATAAAAAAATCATGAACTATCAGAATCTCCCTAAAGTTGTTTTATTCGCTTGGAGTTAAGATAGCCTCGATTTTCTTTCTATACTCCTCTACGGTAAATCAGTCTAATTTTTCAACAATTTCACACGCTATATGCAACGCACCTGATTCATTTCCTGGAGTAACTCGTATTACTTTTACAACAGCCCGCAATACCGACACTGGCTTATCTGAAGGAACTTTAACCGTCACTAAATCGCCCTGACTCAAGTTTTGACCCGTTGAAAATAATATACCTGTGCTACTCAAATTGATTGCGCTGCCTTGAAATAATTCGCCAGTTTCTTTTAACGAATACTCCACACCGCAATCAATCGTCATACGTGGAAAATCTCTTTTTTCATCGGAATCCATATCTCATCCTGAATTTTTTCATTAAAATTAATCGGAAACAGACTAGACAGGTCATAAACGTCCACTTCGAGACTCTCATCAGCCTATGTTATCTTTGCCTACTATTGGATCATTTAAACCTAGCACGGCAATTGATAAGCGTCCATTTTAAATATCGTTTTTTAACCTGAAGGCTTTGATCTGTATTGGAAATACTTAAGCCTCTGACCAAAACTTAATCATTTAATTTATTAAATAGTGACAAAATCACACACACCACTATGCCCCTACCGATTCAACAGGTAGAATTAGCGATAGTATACAAATTAAATGAAGGCAGGCTACCTTTAATTAAGCCAATGGTTAAGCACCCTCTAGGTAAGTCAGCAATACAAATGTAAGTCAGTAATACGATTGCAACCCAAAAAAGCTAAGCGATTGGTGAATGTTGTTAATAAGTCTAAAATCACGGCTATAAATTAATCAAATAACTCTTACATTATAAAGAAAACCAAAAGTGACCTACTTCCATTTTACTTTAACTTGAGCGTCCGCCGACATAATGAACGATAAAACCCCAAAACATACCCCCGTAATGCAGCAATATATGCGCATTAAAGCAGAGCACCCCGACATTTTACTATTTTACAGAATGGGTGATTTCTACGAGTTATTCTACGACGATGCTAAAAAAGCATCCCGCCTACTTGATATCACTCTTACTGCTCGAGGGAAGAATGGGGATAACCCAGTGCCTATGGCGGGGATTCCTTTTCATGCCGCTGATAACTACCTTGCTCGCTTAGTGCGCAAAGGTGAGTCTGTTGCCTTATGTGAACAAGTGGGTGATCCTGCCACTACTAAAGGCATCGTCGAACGTAAAGTGGTTCGTATTATCACTCCGGGGACCATCACTGATGAGGCACTACTTGAAGACAGCCATGAAAATTTAATTACCAGTATTCATGTGAGAAACAATCACTATGGCCTGGCATCTCTTGATATGAGTGGCGGGCGTTTTCAGGTCACAGAGGCGAGCACTTTTGATGCGGTGCTCAGTGAGCTTGAGCGACTTAAACCAGTTGAGGTACTTGTTAATGAAGAAGACGATTTATCAGCCCAACTCAGCAATATGCCCGGAGTCAAGACGCTAGCTGACTGGCATTTTAATGACAGCAATGCACGCGAATACTTACAAGCACACTTTAAAGTTGCTAGTCTGGCAGGATTTGGTTGTGAAGAACTTAGTGTGGCGCTAACAGCCGCCGCCGCTATTTTGGAGTATGTGAAAACCACTCAACAAAATAGCTTGCCCCATATTACGAAACTTTCTACTGTCCACCAAGACGATGCTATCACATTGGATGTCGCTACTCGTCGTAATTTAGAACTGGTACGAAACCTTAGTGGAAATCAGGACAACACCCTATTTTCTATTTTAGGGAAAACCGCAACGTGCATTGGTAATCGTTTACTGGCACGGCGCTTACAACAACCTATTGCTAACCAACAAATACTAGAAACACGTTATGATGCAATTGATGAGTTAATTAAACAATCTTTGTTTAGCGAAACTCAGCAAATCTTAAAAGGTATTATAGATATTGAACGCATTCTTACTCGAATTGCAATTAAATCTGCTCGTCCCCGTGATTTAATTGGCCTTAAACAGGCTTTGCATAAAGCACCAGACTTAATCAAGCAGCTTTCATCCGTTCAATCAAAATTATTGCTATCGACACTAAAAAATATTGGCGAACATAAAAAAACTTGTGAATTACTTGACCTTGCCATTATTGATGAGCCTCCATTATTAATTCGTGAAGGGGGCGTTCTCGCACAGGGCTATGATGCCGAGCTCGACGAATTACGAGCCTTATATGAACACAGCGATAGTTTTTTAACGGACATGGAAGCTCGTGAACGTGAAGCGACTGGCATTAATACTCTCAAGGTAAACTATAATAAGGTGCACGGGTATTATATTGAAGTCAGTCGGGCGCAATCAGACAAAGTCCCTGACACTTATACTCGACGCCAAACACTTAAAAATGCCGAGCGATTTATCACAGAAGAACTTAAGGGTTATGAAGAAAAAGTTCTCAGTGCCCGTGAAAAATCGCTTAGTCGAGAAAAGGCACTTTATGAAGACTTACTACAGATCTTAGGTCAGCATTTGCCAGAACTACAAAATTTTGCACAGGCCATTGCTGAAATTGATGCCATTAACACACTAGCAGAACGTGCTTTTACGCTTGAGTATTGCCGACCAACACTCAGTAAAAAAGCAGGCATGGAAATACTCGATGGCCGTCATCCAGTAGTCGAACACACACTCACCACTCCCTTTATTGCAAACGATACTATTTTTGACCAACAGCGTCGTATGCTAATCATCACTGGACCCAATATGGGGGGGAAATCGACTTATATGCGCCAAACTGCACTAATCGCATTATTAGCTCATTGCGGTAGTTTTGTCCCAGCACGAAAAGCTCGAATGGGACCTTTGGATAGAATATTTACTCGTATAGGTGCTGCAGACGATCTTGCAGGAGGACGCTCTACGTTTATGGTAGAAATGACTGAAACTGCCAGTATTTTACATAATGCGACCTCAAAATCCTTAATACTAATGGATGAGATTGGGCGTGGTACTAGTACTTATGATGGTTTATCACTGGCCTGGGCTTGTGCCCGATATCTTGAACGTGAAATTAATGCTTGCACCCTGTTTGCAACTCATTATTTTGAGTTAATCAGCCTTTCCGATGAATCCACTAATGTCCACAACGTACATCTGGATGCCGTAGAACATGGCAATGGGATCATATTCTTACATCAAGTCAAAGATGGTGCTGCTGACCGCAGTTACGGCTTACAAGTGGCTGGACTTGCAGGAATTCCAGAACCAGTTCTCAATGACGCACGAGAAAAATTACAGCAACTTGAAAATCAAGCCGCGGCACAATTAGACTATCAACAATTTAATCTACGATCTGAGCCTTCGCTAACGAAAGAGCCCAACGGTTCACACATAATCGCTAATGACAATAAATCATTATTATCTCCCCCCCTTACTGCCAGTGACACTGAAGAAATGGTCACTGAAGAACTGGTTACTGAAGAACTGAAAATAGTGAATGACAAAGAAAATCAGAGTCAACACCAGAATAGCGGCACCAATAAGGCAAAAGATTCCGCGAACCCTCAGTTCTCTCTCGATCTTAACTTTGAACCAGCATCTCATCCTCTCCTTCAGGAATTGACTGAACTTGACTTAGATAACCTGACTCCGCTTAATGCTTTAACACTCTTAACTCAATTTAAAGACCGGTATCTATAAGGCTAGCGACTAATCACCACGATGCTAGTAAAAACTATTAAACCCAATGCCACCGGTGATATGAGCCCATATACGCCGTATCATGAGCGCCAGTAGTTCTGGCTCTAACAAAAATAGAATAACATTTACCAAAAGACCTGAATCAAATAAACAGAAGCAAATACCCTGACAAACTCCTATTAAACGGATTAAGGTCATGCATCAGTCTGCCGATAGCTTGTGAGAACGAGTTTAATCACCTTAACATATAGGGATTACTCTTTAGCAAACGGTACTAAAACGAATAGTTAACTCACATGGAGAGCAGGAGCTAATGAGGCTGTTTAAAACACTGAACCATAGTTTATTCGGTCGACTAAAGCTGCGAGGAAAATATACCTTGACGCTAGGCATAGGGCTCGCAATATTAATATCTGCCATGGTCTATCAGGCTAAAACACTGCAACAAGGCTCTCTAGGCAATATGCTAGAGGCTTCTAAAAAAATAACTCAAGTCATTACGAATTTACAAATATCGCAAAATCGACTATCTACACGAGAAAATGCTGCTGCCTTAGGCAAATTATTAGCCTCTTTTGCGCCCAACGCAATGGTCTCATATGACATCATTACGCTGCTGAGTTATGCACGTATGTCAGTTAAAAGCCCAGGCATCTCCTATGTCGCTTTTATTGATAAAGACAACAAATCCCTTGGAGAAGTAGGGGACAAACAAAAAGTCATGAAGCGAAATTTTATTGACACTAAAATCAATTATGCTAATTCTTACTTTGGAAAAGTTATTATAGGTTTCAATAATAATCGCATTAATGCTTCTATCCAAAAATCAAATCAAATGCTGGCTAGAAGTCATAAAACAATTCAGCAAGTAATGGATGACTCTTTAAGCCATTCCACTAACCGACTTATCTATATCGGACTCGCATTTTTAATATTTGCGCTATTGATCACCTATTTGTCCGCGTCCTCTATGAGTAAAAAGTTACACAGCATCATCAGCGTGATGCAAAGTATTTCCAGTGGTACAGATAAAGGGGCTCGCTGTACTATTGAAGACGAAGATGAGTTAGGCGAAGTCACCACAGAATTCAATAAAATGGCAAATTCTTTGGAAGAAGCGGCTATTCGTGACTATGAAAATATCACAGAACTACAACATGCTGCAGATATCAGCGAAAAAGTAAATGATTTACTCAATGTAGTCACAGCCGCCGCACAAGGGGATTTAACTGGTGAAGTTGAAGTGAGTGGTCACGATTCTATTGATCGTTTAGGTGAAGGAATTAGTAATATGATTCAAAACCTAAGCATGCTGGTTAAGCAAGTACAAGAATCAGGGATTACCGTGACCTCCTCCGCTACTGAAATTGCTGCTACTGCGAAAGAACAAGAGGCAACGGTGACTGAGCAAGCTGCAAGCACCAATGAAATTATGGCAACCGTTACCGAAATTTCAGCAACCACCAAAGATCTGGTAAAAACGATGGAAGAAGTCTCAAGTGTGTCAGATGGCGCAGCAGATTCTGCCTCAGAAGGTCATGATGCATTAACCTCAATGGAATCAACTATGAAACAAATGGACGATGCTACTGTGTCCATTAGCTCAAAATTGGCGATTCTAAACGATAAAGCGAGCAATATTAATAATGTGGTAATTACTATTAATAAAGTCGCTGACCAGACTAATCTATTGTCACTCAATGCCGCCATTGAGGCAGAAAAAGCTGGCGAATATGGTCGAGGTTTTGCCGTAGTTGCTACCGAGATTCGCCGCTTGGCTGATCAAACGGCTGTAGCGACATGGGATATCGAACAAATGGTCAAAGAAATGCAATCAGCTGTGTCTGCAGGTGTGATGGGAATGGACAAATTTTCCGAAGAGGTCAATCGAGGTGTCGAAGAAGTGCGTGAAGTCGGGGGACGACTAGCCCATATCATTCAGCAAGTTCAAACATTAACTCCTCGCTTTGATGCTGTCAGTCATGGCATGCAAACTCAATCCAATGCGGCCTCACAAATTAGTGATAGCATGTCTCAATTAAACGACACAGCGCATCAAACAGTCGACTCCTTACATCAGTCGAATCAAACTATTCAACAATTAAAATCTGCTGCAAAGCAATTACAGGATAGTGTTTCTCGTTTCAAAATAAGACGAATGTAATATGCAATTATTAACTTTTAATGTTGACTGTAATCGTTACGCAATTAAAACATGTAGTATTCGTGAAGTGTTGCCCGTGGTAAAACTAATGTCATTACCGTTTAGCATCCCAGGTGTTACGGGATTACTGAACTATAGTGGTATTGCAGTACCCGTGATTGACTTAACCACTTTAATCTCTGGTAAGCCCACAAAACCCTTAATGAGCAGCCGTATAGTAATTATTAATCATCAGCTTGCTGATAATAATAAACGGCTATTGGCCTTACTTCTAGAACAAGCGACTGAAATAATTAGGCATGATGAAATGATGGTGCAAGACTACGGGATTAGTATGAAAGAGACAGATTTTTTAGGGGAGCTCATTTATGATACCCAAGGAGTCATACAATTAGTCGATCCTGTAAATCTATTATCAGCCACCACCCACAATTCAATATTTAAAACATTGGATAACTCTGACTGCACGGCAAAATCATCATCAGCACTAAAATAAATGAACTGATAAACGTACCCGCACAATATAGGATATAGAATTCAATTCAAGATGAATACCTTGCAAAAAATTGGACAACTACTGCACCAAAAAATTGGGCTCAGTGTGAAAACTGTTGGTGAATCCTCTATCAAAAGTGCCGTTCGCACACGAATGGCTAAAAATAATATTACTCATAGACAAGATTATGTTAATTTTGTGGAAACATCGACCGAAGAATTGACTTCCCTCATTGAAGAATGTGTTGTGCCAGAAACATGGTTTTTTCGGGATTGCGAACCTTTTGAGTATCTTAAAACAAAAGTATTAACACTCTCAAAAAAATACCCGATACTTAAATTGCTCAGTATGCCGTGCTCTACAGGGGAAGAACCATATTCTATTGCCATGACTTTGCTAGAAGCAGGACTCAAACCCGAAAGCTTCAAGATTACCGCACTCGACATAAGTGAAATAGCATTGGCCAGTGCCCGTCAAGCTGTTTATTCAGAATACTCATTTCGAGGTATTCAAAATACCAGTATAATTGATAAATATTTCACAAATGTAAATTCTGAATACATTCTAAATGACCAAGTCAAACAGCAAGTAAAGTTCCAGCGATCTAACATCGTGGATGTCACTAATAGGCACTTGAGCCAACACTACCATGTAGTGTTTTGTCGGAACCTACTCATCTATTTCGATAATAAGCAAAAAGAGCTTACTTACCAAAATATTCATAAAATGATGGTACCTGGTGGCTTACTAATAATGGGCCATGCAGAAAGCACCTCTACACCTGCATCACTATTCGCAAACTGTGCTGTTGAAAAAACATTTTCTTTTACCTGTCGCGACAAAAATATATCCGGACAAGAACAACAGGCAAAAAATACTAAAAAATATGCAGTCGATGAAATCACAGAAAAATATACGACCAAACCATTCAGTCGATATTTGAAATACAATCAAACAAATAATAAGGAAACAATTCCCAAACCCACTATAGACCCAAGCAGCGCAATTGAGGATGCTCAAACGTTAGCAGATCAGGGGAAATTTGATTTGGCAATTAAAATATGTGAAAAATACACCAGCAACGATCAAGTGAATGATGAGGCTTGGTACTTATTAGGACTGATCAATGACGGTCAAGGAAGAACCGACTACGCTGAAAAATATTTCCGTAAGACCCTCTATTTAAACCCTCAGCATTATGAGGCTCTAGTCCACCTATCTCTACTGCTTAAAACTAATGGTAATGAGAGTGCTGCAAAACAAATGATGCAACGTGCCAATCGCGTCAAAAAGTCCTCCTCTCAGACTAATTCGGCATCTCAATCATGAGCAATGCTACAAAAAAAATCAGTATCAATGACTGCTGGAATAAAATTGGAGTATGGGGTAATGCGGATGAAAAATGCTCTCTCCTTAAAGAAGTCATACACTGCCAAAATTGCAATGTATATTCCCAAGCAGGTCGTCAATTACTAAACCGTGAAACCCCTGAAAATTATCAATCTGACTGGAAAAATATATACCAAGATCGAAATACTGAATCAGCGGATGATTCAGAATCAGCCATCATTTTTCGCTTAGCTTACGAGTGGTTTGCACTCTCTGTTAGCACATTGGAAGAGATTACTGATATAGTCAATATTCATTCAATACCGCACCGACATGATAAAGTCTTACGCGGAATGGTTAATATTAGAGGCTCGTTACAACTATGCATTTCAGTCGGTGCACTACTCAACATTTCACCTCATGACAAAAACACTATAACAGACCGCATTGTTCACGAACGTATGATAGTGGTGCAACGTGACAACAATCGATATGTTTTCCCTGTCAGTGAAATACAAAACATTCACCACTATACACTAGATAGCTTAAAGCAACCTCCTGCGACTATTGCACGGGCTACTGGTACTTTCATCACTGGAGTGCTAGAAATAAATGACAGACGAATCGGCGTGATTGATCCCGATTTACTCTTTAACGTTATCCAAAGGAATATGTTATGAGCAGCGATAAGTCCCCCATTATCGCCGGTGCAATGCTGCAGCTGTTCAAGCAAGAGTTACATTCACACTCGACTGTTTTACAGAAAATTTTAACTGATCCCAACACTCCTCTTGTGAATTCGCAATGTGAAAAATTTTTAAAAACTTGTCGCTCTATTAACGGTGCGGCGAAACTCGTAGCCATTGATTGTTTGATCGACTTGTCACAAATATTTGAGCATGTAATTTCGGACTATCTGCGTAATGAAATTGAACTGAATCAGGATTATATTGAATTATTGAGTTCAGGCATCCACTTACTTTTGTCATTTTCTCAAGTAGAAGAAGATACCCTTGACGCCTGGTTGACAAATAGTGTCTCAAAAGCACGTGACATTACTTTTGGACTTGCCGGATTACTAAATATAGACACTAAAGATAGCGATGAGAGCAACCCCAACGATATTCCGCCAGCCAAAAAAATAGTCAAACCCGAAGCCACTAGTAAAGGGGAAACAGCAAAGAAACCATCGTCTAACAAACAAAAAGCAGTCAAAACAAAACCTGGAAAACGACCTTCAATCAAACAAAAGATAACCGAAAAAAAGCCAATTCTCAAACAAAAAAAGGTTACTAAAAAAGAAAACACTAAAGATAAAAGTAAGGATCAAGAAAAGAACAAAGATAAGAACCAAGATAAAGGAAAAGATAAAGATAAAGATAAAGATAAAGATAAAGATAAAGATAAAGCATTAAAAGTCACATCACTCAGTCAACAAATTGATCCAGTGATGCTTGAGCTATTCCAAATTGAAACAGAGAATAATACCAACATCCTTAGCGAAGGTTTAGTCGCTCTCGAAAATAACCCGGATGACCCTTCCAGACTTGAGGCCTTGATGCGTGCATCTCATTCCATTAAAGGCGCTGCACGCATGATCGAACTTGATCTTGTTGTCACTATCGCTCATAACATGGAAGATTGTTTTGTGGCTGCACAGAACTCAATAATTCAACTTAAAAAAGATTCGATTGATATTCTACTTCAGTGTGTCGATATGCTAACAACCTTAGCCAATCTCTGTGCTGAACCCGGCTCACAATGGGGCGCAAAACATCAACAGTACTACAATGATTTATGTTCAGCACTGATAGCCATTCTTGAATCTTCTGAAATAGCCAATAACATGCTTAATCGGCGATCCCGCAATATTGCTGATCCTCCTGCTAATCTGGAGTCACAACAAACAGACACTAAAAATAATGTCACTGATGATCGAATATTGAGAATCAGTGCCCGTCGAGTCAATGTATTAATGGGCTTATCGGGAGAACTTGTCGTAAACTCCGGATGGGTCAAAACTTATTCTGAATCTCTGGTAGCCGTTAAACGCCGCCAAACGGAACTCATCAATTCTATAGATTATTTGCGCGCTGTAGTCGAACAAGAAAATATCAGCGACCATGCTATCACACTACTAAACGCCACTCAGGATAAAGCCAGTGAGTGTCGCCAGTTGCTGACTAAACGATTGAATGATTTAGAAGAATTTGATCGGCGCTCGGTTAACCTGGCTGGCAGACTCAATCATGAAATATTGGCCAGCCGGATGCGTCCTTTTGAAGATAGTGTCAAAGGCTTCCGTCGCATGGTACGCGATATCGCTCGATCTCTAGGGAAAGAGGTTGAACTAGAAATAATTGGCTTACCTACTCAGGTAGATCGAGACATACTCGAAAAGATTAAAGCGCCCTTAAATCATATTATTCGTAATGCTGTTGACCATGGAATCGAAACGCCCAAAGAGCGTATTGACAGCGGAAAATCTGAAAAAGGCACCATTGTTGTAGAAGCACGACATAGTTCAGGCATGTTATCAGTAGTCGTAAAAGATAACGGTCGAGGTGTTGATATCGAGAAGTTACGTAGAAAGGTAGTGGACAAAGGCATGGTTAGCCATACCATGGCACACGATATGACAGAATCGGAACTGCTTGATTTTTTATTTTTACCGGGCTTTTCAACCCGTGAGGAAGTAACAGAAATTTCGGGCCGCGGGGTGGGGCTTGACATAGTCCATACTGCTGTGCACGAAATGCGAGGGAAAATTCGTGCCACCACTACACTAGGCTTTGGCCTGAATATACAACTACAACTTCCGTTGACCTTATCAGTCATTCGCTGTTTGTTGGTCAACATTGATAATGAGCCTTACGCTTTTCCACTAGCCCGGATCAACGCGATATTATCTATTCAGCGTAGTAGTATCGAAACAATGGAAGATCGCCAATTTATCGAATTCGAAGGAGACCTTATTGGGTTGGTGGATGCAAGTCAGGTCCTAGATACTGGCACCCAAGTGAAAATGCAGGAAACTATGCTGGTTATTGTAGTGGGAGACCGTAATTCTAATTATGGTGTTGTTGTCGCCGAGTCATTAGGTGAACATAGCCTAGCGGTCCAACCTCTTGACTACAAATTGGGGAAAGTCCGTGACATTAGTGCCGCTGCAATTCTGAACGATGGCACACCTACATTGATTATTGATGTGGATGATATGATTCGCTCTATCGAAAATTTAGCCTCCGGTAAACGACTCACTAAAGTTCAAGATCTTACTATTGAAAAAATGGTTCAATGTGGTAAGCGTATTTTAGTAGTTGATGACTCTTTAACTGTGCGTGAAGTCGAACGGAAACTTTTGGAGTCACACGGCTATACGGTTGATATAGCAATCGACGGCATGGATGGCTGGAACTTGGTGAGAAGTCATCGTTACGATTTAGTAGTCAGCGATGTTGATATGCCTCGAATGAACGGAATTGAATTTGTGACATTAATTAAAAATGACAATGCACTAAAAGATATCCCTGTCATGATAGTTTCGTATAAAGATCGACAAGAAGATCGCAACCGAGGTCTAAAAGCAGGAGCCGATTATTACTTGGCCAAGGGCAGTTTTCACGATGATAGCCTGATTGATGCAGTCGTCGATCTAATTGGTAAGGCAATAGAATGAGACAGCCAGCACTCCACATTGGCATTGCCAGTGATAACCAACAAAGAATCGATATTTTTAGAAAAGTATTGACTACGCATAGCCACCACATTCTTGACTGGGTAGACTCTAACCCACTTGGCATGCTTGAAAGTAATCCACAGCAGGAACTGAATCTACTTTTAATTGATATTTCTTGTGAAAATTTAGATGGCCCAGCGATAACCAAAGTCATTATCGAAAAGTATAATGCTGAAGTGTTGTTATTTACTAATTCTATTAGTCATGATGCTTCTAAAGTCTTTGAAGCGATGGGTAATGGTGCTTTGGATGTCATTACTTTACCCAATGAACTTAATGGTGAATCAAGTGAGCTCCAAGTGCTCATAAAAAAGGTCGATAATGTTGGCAAACTATTACAGTCCAAATTAAAATATCAAAATGAAGCGAACAGTAAGAATGCAGATACCACAAACGCGACACCTTTAATCGCTATTGGTTCTTCCACTGGTGGTCCAACAGCGCTAGTAAAAATACTGCAAAAACTTCCGCTTAACCTTAAGGCTGCGATAGTCATTGTACAACATGTCGACTATCAATTTGCTAATACGCTGGCACACTGGCTTGATGAACAAGTCGCACTGCCTGTTCGAGCCGCTCATAACAGAGATCGCCCGGAAGCAGGTAAGGTCTTGCTAGCCGCAACGAATGACCATTTATGTATGCATAATGATATGTCTCTATACTATCAAGCTGAGCCTGTAGAATATTCTTATAGACCCTCGGTAGACGTCTTTTTCAACTCTGCGGCACAGCACTGGAAAGGAGATATTTTAGGAATATTGTTGACAGGAATGGGCCGTGATGGTGCCATAGGATTACACACTATGCGCAAAAAAGGGTTCTCTACGATTGCACAGGATGAACAATCATCGATAGTATATGGAATGCCCAAAGCCGCTATCGACTTAAACGCTGCATGCAAAATTATGGACATCGACACTATTGGGGTTGAAATCATTGATTACCTGAATCAGCTTTTGAATAATACTAAAAGTCGTGCAGGATAAAATATGTCTCTTATCGCAAAAGATATTTCTGAGGAAATTCACGCCACTCGAAAAATTCGCGTCTTGCTGATAGATGACCAGGCAATGATTGCCGAAGGAATAAAACGAATGCTTCTCGGGGAAAACGACATTGAATTTTTTTACTGTGCCGAACCTGCTAAGGCCATTGACCACGCTATTGAAGTAGATGCCAGCGTGATTTTGCTCGACCTAGTGATGCCCGACATTGATGGAATGACATTGGTTCGTTTTTTTCGTGCTAATCAATCTACCAAAGATATTCCTGTGATCGTCATGTCATCAAAAGATGATCCAGAAATCAAACGTGATGCTTTTAGTCATGGAGCTAACGATTATTTAGTCAAACTTCCTGAACAGATTGAACTCGTTGCTCGTATTCGCGCCCATTCCAAACAGTATAATTTACAAATTGAGCGTGACGCTGCATTTTATGCTTTAAGAGAAATGCAACGTCAGCTTGAAGTGACTAATACTGAACTACATCGTCTATCGGCCACTGATGCTTTAACAGGTATCCCTAATCGTCGTATTTTTGATGAAGCCATGCAAAGCGAATGGCTACGCTCTACCCGCGACAAGTCATGGTTCACTATTGCTCTGATTGATATTGATCATTTTAAACTGTTTAATGATCACTATGGTCACCAAGCAGGAGATGATACATTACATCAAGTAGCTCAAGCCCTCAGCACTATTATTCGTCGTCCTTGCGATCTATTAGCACGTTATGGTGGTGAAGAGTTTGGCGTTATTCTTCCTAATACAGATCGCTCTGGTACAGAAGCCATTAGCCAGCGTTTTATCGAAGCTGTGCAAAATCTAAACATATTGCATGCAGAATCTAAAACATTAAATAAAGTGACCATTAGTATTGGGGCCGCCTCAATTTTACCATTACAGAACATAACACCAGAACAGGTCTTAAAACAAGCAGACGAAGCGCTGTATAACGCAAAGGAAAATGGGCGTAATCAAGGAATATGCGTGTTATACAAAAAAATGTAGAATCAAACCTGTACCCATCCTTGCAAGCCCATCAATTCCCACCTTCAGAATAAAAAGACAAGTGAACACCCGTCATCAATAATATCTCTAACGTTAATTGCCAGATTTCTATATAGCGTGATAAAATATCCCAATGTTTCTAACAGCCTGCTATGTTTCTAACAGCCTGCTAAAGAGCTTTGAATATTGACCCAGTCAACTAGCGCCATTTAAACAAATAGCATTTGATTTGTTTCGAACAATTAAAATGTGAAATTAAAGAGAATTAACAATGACTTATGTAGTAATCGAAAATTGTATTCGTTGTCGATACACTGATTGTGTCGAAGTGTGTCCTGTCGACTGTTTTCATATTGGCCCCAACTTTATTGCCATTGATCCTGAAGAGTGTATCGACTGTAGTTTATGTGAGCCAGAGTGCCCAATTGATGCTATTTGTGCCGAAGACGAAATACCAGAAGGACAAGAACATTATCTTGCACTTAACGAAGAACTCTGTAAAGACTGGCCTGTCATTACAGAAATAATTCCGGCGCCAGACGACGCTAAAGAATGGGAAGGGAAACCTGACAAACTGCAATATCTTGAGCGTTAGTCTCAAGATAAAAAATTGAAAAGGAACAACTTGACTGAACCCATTATCATCCTAGAATACGCTGAAGATCCTCTGCGTTGGGCTGCTGAATCTCTCCTTAAGCGCTTTAAATCACAACTCCCGAATTTGGGAGATTTGTTAATATTTGTCGAAGAACCGACTATTGCTCCTGTGATGCGAAAACAACTGCTCAAGTCAGCTCAGCAATACCATTTTTCCTCCTTGCTCGGGCCAACTATTTGTACGCTACAAGACTATGCGTTGCTACTTGCCCCAACGCAATCTATACAAATAAGTCGGGCCGCCAGCGAGTTACACTTAAAAAAAGAACTCGAGTCCTTTACTCATTTATTTGGTGAATCGGATCCCTGGCGTTTGGCAACCACATTGCTAGACCTATTTGACGAACTGACCTATCAGGGTATTTCGCCTGGCAATAATATTGATTCCTTTATTACCCGTATCAGTGATGCCTGGCATATCGACAATACTCGCATCAACCAGCACAGCGATGAAGCTCGTATAATTTACACTTTATGGCATGCATGGCATGAACAACTGGATGCTATGCAGATGCAAGATGAGCCCATGGCAATACAAAAAGCCTTACAGCATTTAAGTGGCACAACGGTTAAGGCTGACTTTATATACCTGCTAGGCATCACTGAGCTTAAGGGCATTGAAGGTGATTGTATTCGACAGTTGCTTGAACAAGGTAATACTCAACTGATTATTCAAAGCGCAAAGGCTGCGAAATTAAACGCTGATCATGAATCTCACACTATCCCCACTTGCTGGCAACGCTTGAATCAACAGATCAATAGCGATGAGTCTAATGTACAACAAATTGTCGCCAACAATAGTAATAAAGCAAGCAGTGCATTTTTTGAAGCCGTGTTTAATTATCAGCAGGAACCTTTACCCATACGGGCGGAAAATTTCGCAGAATTGTATCCCGAGAGTCCCGTACAAAATAAAATGCAATGTGTCAGCGCCAATGGTATTGAGCAAGAAGCCATGTTGGTTAAAAAACAAATTGCACAGTGGCTAGATGAAGGCTACCGCAATATAGCCATCGTTTCTGAGGATCGTAAGCTCTCGCGACGTGTACGTGCCTTACTCGAACGCGATGATATACATGTCTATGATCTAGCCGGCTGGACGCTCGCAACTACTCGAGTAGCGACAGTCATAGAAGCCTGGCTACAGTGTATTGAAACTAATTTTTCACACTATCCTTTACTTGAATTACTGAAGTCATCTTACAGCAACTTACATACTGACCCAGTCGAGTATGAGCACGCTATTTATCGTTTTGAACTAGACATCGTTCACCACGAACAAGTCGCTTCAGACCTGAAACGCTACCGCAAACATATAGAGTATCGTCATCAGCGTTTATCCTGGAATGAGCCACAAACTAAGACTATTACCGATATATTAATATTATTGGAAAAGACGGCCCAACCATTACAAAAGGCATTCAGAAGTAACAGTCGTAAAAGCTATTTAACAGCTGATCGCTATATCGCTATTTTAATGAATAATTTGCAACAACTTAATTTGATTCAGCAACTTGAGCAAGACGATGCCGGGGTCACCATGCTGAACTTGCTTGAGCAACTAAAACATTGCACTGATCAACACCCTTTGCCTCTCAGCTGGGGAGATTTTCGAGACTGGTTAGGCCAGCAATTTGAAAACAGCCATTTCAGACCAAAAGTCGATAGTCGTGACATCCAACTCCTTAGCTTGGCACAAACGCGTTTAATGTCTTTTGACCGCCTAGTCATTGCCGGCAACGAATATAGTCATATACCAGGCAGTCCAGACAGTACTCCATACTTCAATCAACAAGTCCGCAAAGAATTAGGATTAGCGGTTAGACAAGACCATTTGTCTATAAAATTACATGACTATCGCCGCCTGATTGAAAGTGCTCTGTGTAACGCCCAAAGTTCAGAATGCAAATTACTATTGACTTGGCGTCACCAAGATCAAGACGAAGATATAATGCCAACTCCCTGGCTACAAGCCATGCAAAGTTTTCACCAGCAAGCCTGGGGCAGTAATTTATTAAACGACGAATTCTATCAACAGATGCTGGATGAACTGAAACCTAAGAAGCAGTCACCACATACTCAAGACATGCCTGCAGCTTCCATAAGTGCTGCGAACATTAACATTACTCTTGTGCCTGAATTTTTATCTGCCAGCAGCCATCAACAGTTAATTGATTGTCCCTACAAATTTTTTTGCTCTTCCATTTTAAAACTACAAGCAGTGGAAGAAATTCAAGAAGCTCTATCCGCCGCAGATTATGGACATAAAGTCCATGCCTGCTTGGAGGCATTTCACGCTCCTGTTGCTGGATTTCCTGAGCCTTTCAGCCTTAATTTCACTGACGCCAATAGAGCGCTTGCCATTACTCACCTAGAAGCGCTTTCTGGAAAAGTATTCAGTAAGGATATCGAAGCTAACTTTCAACACCGTGCCTGGCTACAACGCTGGACGGCAATAATTCCGAACTATATCGATTGGCAAATTAGTCGTACTGGATTTTTCAAATTACAGCAAACAGAACAATTAGCCACTCGCGCCATTACCCAGCACACTAGTCTAAAAGGAAGACTTGACCGTATTGATGTGACCCTTGCACCTGTCGCAGATGGAAAAAACTTGAATGTGATTGATTACAAAACTGGTAGCACTAATTTATCCAGTAAGGATATTACTGCAGGTGAACAAACCCAACTATTAACGTATGCCTTACTTGACGACCGCATTGATAGTGTACAATATTTACAACTCACTCCAAGTAAACCAAGTAAAACACAAGCTGAGTTCAAATCAGAACAGCTTGCTAGTTTAAAACAATCTAATCTTGATCGCTTAAATATTATTCTAGAACAATTAGGAAATGGTCAAGACATGCCTGCTTGGGGATCACCCAAAGCCTGCGCTCATTGTAAAATGACAGGAATTTGTCGCAAACAAGTTGTTGGAGAATCACAAGAAAATGAAGCATAAGGTTTCGTCTTTTGAACAAAATATGACAGGCAGAAAAAAGGCGATCGATAAGATCGCCCTAGATTTGATAGCTAATTCCAAGCCTTACCTAATTCCCTTTTTGGTGTCTTTCCTTGTTCATCATTATCCTTCCTTGAGAGAGCGATGCCATTGTCTATATATTTGGGCCAAAAAGCAATGCTACACTACGCTAAGGCAAAAAACCTACTCTATAAAAAATGCTGTTCGATTAATCATGCGTTATTTAAATCTCCTTAAAACCATTGACTTAGCAGATAAGAAAAATGAATTTATAAATATTTGTAGGCAGTTTCCTACATACCTTTCAGATAATCCTTACCCAACATTGAACGCTGTACCAGGCTTATGGAACAAATACTGCTATGACCCACGCTAAAAACTCTCTTGATGCCTCTCAACCAGAACAAAATGCTACTGTACATGCTTCTGCTGGTACCGGTAAAACTTGGCTACTCATTACACGATTAACACGCATGTTGTTAAGTGACATTGAACCCGGCAATATTGTAGCGTTAACTTTTACGCGTAAAGCAGCCTCAGAAATGTTATCGCGTTTGCATGAACGGATTGAATCCTTAGCCACCAATAATCAACAACAATTGGATGAAGTGCTTACTCAAGCAGGGATTACACCAAGCCCCGCTATGCGACATAAAGCGCAACAACAGTTCGAACAGTTATTACATGCTGAATACCCTGTGCGAATTAGTACTTTTCATTCATTTTGTCAGGACTTGTTATTAAGGTTTCCTTTAGAGGCTGAAGTGCCGCCGGCGTTTGACCTACTCAATTCGAGTCAGAAAATACAAGCCGAAGCTTGGGAAGCGCTCTATCAAAAAGCTGAAACTCGTGCCGGATCAAAAATAAACAAGGCGATGCAAACATTATTTGGCTATTGTAAAGGCCTTGGCGCAACCACCAGTTTATTGGATGAGTTTATTAATGCACGAATTGATTGGTGGGCATGGACCCATACACAAGCTGACCCAGTTCAATTTGCCTGCGATAATTTATTACAGGAACTAGAATTAGAAGCACTTGAATCAACCGATATCACGGTTATTTTAGAGAGTCTTTTTAACGAAAAATTTTGTCAGTCATTGCAAAGTATTGCTAAAATGTTATCTGCTCATGAAACCAAAAAAAATCTTTCGCATGCGTCACTACTATTACAAGCACTCGATAACAATCGGCCATCACAACAACGCTACGAATATGTCTTTTCAGTGCTCATTGTAAAAAGCAGCGGCTTGCCAGTAAAACCGGCCAAAGCTTGGTTATCCAAGCTGGATCCAGAACAGGCAAGCCAACTACCTTCACTGTATGCTGATTTGTCAGCTCAGATACTGACGCTTCATGATATATTATTACGCCTTCATTCTTGGCACTTGTCATGTGCTTGGTTTACTGCTGGCCACGCCTTAATTATAGAGTTTCAAAAAATCAAACGGCAACGACGTTTACTAGATTTCTCTGATCTAGAATGGAAAACCTATCAGCTATTGAATCATGGAGACAATGCCTTATGGGTACAATATAAATTGGATCAAAGAATTGATCATTTGCTTATTGACGAATTTCAGGATACCAGCCCAAGTCAGTGGCATATGATACTGCCTGTTCTTCAGGAGTTTGCAGCCTCTGACTTTGAACGTCAGCGCAGTATTTTTATTGTGGGTGATGAAAAGCAATCTATCTACCAATTTCGGCGGGCTAATCCTGAATTATTAGTAATAGCCGCGCAATGGCTACAAAACAATCTAGAATCAAGTGCCTTCCATATGGATATGTCTAGACGCTCATCACCAGCAGTGATTAAAACAGTGAACGCAGTATTTGGTCCCAGCCCCTGTCCAGATCCAAATTCAGATCCAAATTCAGATCCAAATTCAGATCCAAATTCAGATCCAGTCTCAGAGGAAAACGCATCAAGCAAGTCTGATGAGAGTATTGCTGAGACACAAGCCTTGATGCCTGGTTGGCAAGAACATCATTCATTTCACTCTGAACTCTGGGGTGCAGTGAGTCTATTACCCTTAGTCTGCCTCGAAAAGGACACTAACGATGAACCCGATGAGCAAGAGTTTCGTAATCCTCTTCTCAATCCATTATCTGCCGCCAGCAAGTTACGTCATGCGCTTGAGGCCGATCAAATTGCAGATAAAATTCAAGAACTCATCCAACAACAACAAACAATAAAAGTAAATGGTCTGGTGCGTACTCTCAGCTACTCAGACATAATGATTTTAATTCCAAATCGAACACATGCCAGCGATATCGAAAGTAGCTTGCGCGAGCGTAAGATTCCATTTGTGGGTGCGGAACGAGGCACCTTGTTACAATGCCTAGAAATACAGGACTTATGTGCCTTGTTAAAGATAGTCCTCACCCCATATGATAATTTAGCTTTAGCACAAGTACTGCGTTGTCCTCTCTATAATGTTTCTGAACAGGACTTACTCCTTTTAGCGACTCACAACGAAGATAAGCAAACATTGAGTTGGTTTGAAAAACTGACAAGTCTACATCAGAATGAGCAACTAGCACTCGACTCCCCTTTACTAAAAGCCCTACAACAAATTACGCATTGGCGAAAATGGGCTGGTATTCTGCCAGTGCATGATTTACTGGATCGGATTTATCATGAGTCGGATTTAATTAACACCTATGTAAAAGTTTACCCTGAATCATTACAATCACGCATACACGCAAATTTTTCCCGCTTTATTGATATTGCGCTTGATCTGGACAGCGGCCGTTACCCAGGGTTAACGCGCTTTCTAGAACATATTCAAGACTTACACAAAGACACTGACGCCCCAAGCACCCCTTCTGCAGCAGGTGAAGACAACCGTGTGAAAATAATTACTATTCATTCTGCAAAGGGACTTGAAGCGCCGGTAGTATTTTTAGCCAATGCGACTAAATCGAGATCAAGATCCTCTGGGTATACCGCCATCATGGATTGGCCGACTGATAAGCAACAGCCTAATGAATTATTTATTATCCAAAATTTATCGGCGAATGCTTCTATTATTCGACAAAAATTGCAGCGTCGCAACACACTTTATGACCAAGAAAAGAATAATTTATTGTACGTTGCCATGACCCGTGCTTGCCAATATTTATTTGTCAGTGGCAGTATCACTGCAGTAAGCGACCCCAAAAAATTACGCGCCAGTCTTGGATGGTATGGAATGATTCGTGATGCGGTAGAGCAACTCTTGCAAAACGAAACCAAAACTGACTACTCAGAAACACTGAGTTTTAATTTTGGGACTCCTGCCGTTGATACAGCACCAGTAACGATAGACACAAACGATCTACCGGTGACTGACACAAACGATCTACTAAAGATTGACACAAACACGCCGTCAGTAAGCGACGACACACAAATCGATCTGGATTTTGTAGCACCCAATAATACTGCGAGTAATGCGACCCTCGATGATCCATTCAACGACGCAACATTTATTGCACCCAGCCAGCATAATAAACAACAATCAAAACCTGAGTCTAATAGCGCTCAGTCTGCTTCGGGATTAAGTGCAGACTCAACCCTTGAGTTAAATCATCATTCAGCCGACAAGTCTCAATCTAAATTAGAGCCAGAGCCAGAGCCAGACCAAAATCAAGATCAAAATCAAGATCAAGATCAAGATAAACAATGCCGAGGGGTCACCTTACACCGTATTCTTGAGCTTGCTTGCAGACAACTTGACGTTGGACAAACGCCATTATGGCAACAAATCACATTTAGTATGAGTAATGATACACGCTATTTACAAGGGCAAGACGCATTACAAGAGTGTATACAAGAAATTAAAATAATTTTCGAGACAGTTGCATTAGCAGACTACTTTAATCCTCAACATTATCTTCAATTATGGAATGAAGTGCCTGTATCTTATCTGGTGAGAAGTGGCATTGTGAATGGTCTTATTGACCGATTACTACTAACAGAAAGTGAGGTTATTATTATTGATTATAAATCTCACCGAATTACTGCCAACGAAACGCAGCAAATTGCTGAAACCTTTCGTCCACAAATGGAGTCCTACAAAAAAGGAATACAAAAAATATGGCCTGATAAAAAAGTGAGATGCTTAATATTATTTACTGCATTAGCTGCAATAGCGGAGTTAGCATAAAAACGTACGCTGAAGCATACTGAACTCACTCTTGCAAATAGTATTAGTCAGGCCGCGTTCTCATGGGCATACTCGATGCTGGTGGCCTAGAGAGCTAGCGAAAATAATTCGTGAAGTTGATAAGCCAAAAATTAATAAATATTTTTTAGCTTATCATGATAGATTCAAGGTGATATGGCAGGATACCCAGATTTTCTAATACAATGCGGGGAAATCAAGTGTATACAATTTTTAGTAGATTTTTAAGCTGAGATTATCTTGATCACATCGCATGCGCAGACTCGGTTCTTAAGAACCGAGTCTGCCATTATAGAGACTAAGCTTCTCTACACTATCCCTTATCTATCACTAGTGGCGCTACTTCTAATCTGACACAGGCGGTGAATAAGCTCTATTTCTTTGCTTTTATTTTAGCTGTTTCAGCGACAATCATTTTCCTAAGTTCACCTAGATTAGCTTGCACTTTACGTTGACCTAGCGCGGCACCTTCTGCTGCTAACTGAGGAAGAAGTAGCGCGGTCTTAATTCCTAAAGGAGTTTGATAAAAAGCGGTCAACTTTTTAATTTCAGCCACTGTAAACTTCGACGCATAAATTTTGGCCATATCCGCTTTCAAGCTGTTCCAACCCATATATTTAGCAAAGAACTTTAACATCACTGCACGATAAGGAGCCATTTGTGGTCTCTGTTTGATTTGCAGATCTAACATTTTGGCAATGGTCTGTCTAAATGTGCTCTTCATTTTTGTCGCTGAAAAAAGCTCATATATTGCTATGGTTTTAGGGTCGTCTTCCACTAGCGGTGCTGCTCGCGCTGCTGATGATATCAATGTAAATGCGATTATAATCGAAAGCAGTGTCACTATTTTTGATTTTTTCATTATTTTATCTCTTTGAAGTTGTAAAAATTTTTGATATTAATTTTGAATTTTTTAAAGTTAAAGTATCCTTACATTGTTAGTAGTCTGAATTAAATTTCTAAAAGTATCTCTATATTAATGTACAATACTGGATAACAATTATCCAGTGAGAAAGGAGATTTAAATTGGATTAATAAGGCAGCTAATTTAACTGCCTTATTGTTAAGTTCTCTCTATTTTTTAGATTTCAACATTGGGAGCAGTCTTGCTGGATCAACATAACCTGGAACAATTCGACCATTGCTAAAGAATATTGCTGGCGTTCCTCTAATACCTAAACTTGCGCCTACTGCCACATTTGAGTCTATAGGATTGGCACAAGTTTTAGCAGGAATAGCCTGTCCAGTTTTTGCACTTGTAAATATAGTACTACGATCTTTGTGACACCACACCGAGATTGCCTTGGTATAAGATGGTGAACCTTTTGCTGCACGAGGATAAAGAACATATCGTACTTTAATCCCTAGCGCTGTATACCCTTTAATTTTGCTATGCATTAAGCGGCAATATTGGCAGTCCAGATCAGTAAACACTGTCACTGTATATTTAATTTTATCTTTTGGGGGTGAAAACACAATCATATCGCTTTCTTTCATACCATCAAGAGTTTTCTTTCGTACTGCGTTTAAACTATTTGATGAGAGATTTTTGTTAGTAATGATATTCCACATATGCCCCGCAATAAGGTAGGTACCATCTTCACTGACATAAAATATTCTGCTGCCCATCGTCACTTCATATAATGATTTGACGGGCGATGGTTTTACCTTAATTTGTTTGGCATCCCCAAATCGTTTTTGCAATTTTTTAAGCACGGCATCGACCTTGCTATCCTTACTTTCTGCCATGACAGAAAAACTGGTTGCGACTAATAAAATAATTAAAACTTTAAACATCTTGGTCATACTTGATATTTCCTTTATTTACGAATGCATTACATAGTTCTTTAAGTCATAGTGAATAGAGTGACGTTTGATAGTGTGCTATCTTAAAGTAAAAGGTCTTTAATTAGCAGTATTTAAAAAAAATATATAATATTATATATGCCTTACCCTCATTTGAAGACCGATTTAAATCAATTGAACGACCGAGATAGCATGGACTTTTATTCGAATAGAGTCTGATTTTACAATATATTAGAGTCTAATTTTGAAAAATAGTTCGATAATACTGAAAAGCTATTTAGCAATAAAATTACTCACTAACATCTCTATATCAAACATTCCCTGTCAATCAATCTTAGTGCTTATTTGAAAAATATCACGCCCACTAACACTAATTAATAAAGCCTAAAACTTATAAATCAATGATTTAAAGAAGTTTTTACACTACCGATTAACCCTTCACACTCGCATGATCTTTACACTAGAGGCCTATCTAAACCAGTCGAAGTGACTAGACTTATCAAACACTTTAAACCCACCAATCTATCCATTACCGTCAGCTCACTCAGTCCACTCACCTCACTCAGCTCACCAATACTGCTTGATAAACGTACAGTAAAGCTTGAATTAACATCTCTTTATAGACATAAAATATCAACAACACATCAAATTTATTAATACCACCATCTAAGCGCCTCTAATTTCGAACAATTTCACAGCAAAATGACTTCTATTAGTGACTCAATCTCACGTTTTTATCATAATAGTATAGTTTTGCATTATCTAATGTATATATTTGTCCCCGAGAGAATAAAAGAGGCATATAATAGCTCGAGTTGAAGCTTTAAAACGTAAGGACTTGTCGCATTGAACAGTAATATAACAGCAATAAAACCAGAGCAAATTGTAGATATTCTCAAGTCCCTGACGGAAGAACTGCATCCTCATAAAAATAGCATCAATATCAGTCAACACGCTTCACTGGAAGCCGACTTAGGCATTGATAGCCTTGCTCGTATGGAATTAATTCAACGCCTAGAAACACGACTGGGTGTTGAACTTGATGAAAAAATTATTTTGGGTGCTGCACTAGTCTCTGATTTAATAGAAGGGTGTGGTACAAAACAGCATCAAGCTTTGCCACAAAACAATGAAACACAACAAATTGGCCGAGTAGAAAAACATGGAGGATTCCCTGACGAAGCCACTACTATGGTAGAAGCGTTGGAATGGCATGCCTCTCGTCAAGGGGATAACCCGGCAATTTATTTTTATGAAGGCCCCATTGAGAACCCAGATATTATTACTTATCGGGATCTATGGAATAGTGCACGGCGTGTAGCGACAGGGCTTAATATACTCGGTGTTGAACAAGGTCAATCTATTGCGTTAATGTTGCCAACCAGTCGAGATTTTTTGGTATCCTTCTTTGGCATATTAATGGCCGGTGCAGTTCCTATTCCAATTTATCCTCCGTTTCGGCTGGCCCAAATTGAAGAACACATCAAACGCCAGGTAAAAATTCTAGACAACGCACAAGCACGCTTGTTGATTACTGTTGACGAAGCGATGAAAGTAGGAAACTACCTCAAAGCCAGCTTGCCTGACCTAATTGATGTAACGACATACGAAGCCTTACGTTCAGATAAGATTAGCGGCATTGTCCGTCGCAGCGGTAATGATACTGCCTTCATGCAATACACCTCTGGCAGCACAGGCACCCCTAAAGGCGTGGTTCTTACCCATGAAAATCTTTTGGCTAATGTGCGCGCAATGGGTAAAGCACTAGGCGTTACGCCAGAGGACACTTTTATCAGCTGGTTGCCGCTGTATCACGATATGGGCTTAATTGGCGCCTGGTTAGGAAGCTTATACCACGGGTTCCCATTAGTATTAATGCCTCCCTTGTCGTTTATTGCACGTCCACAACGCTGGCTGCAAGCCATTAGCAAACACAAAGGGACGCTCTCGGCAGCGCCTAACTTTGCCTATGAAATTTGCGTTAAAAAAATTCGCGACGAAGACATTCAAGGTTTAGATCTAAGCTCAATGCGATTTTCTTGTAACGGTGCAGAACCTGTACATCACGAAACACTTAAGAGTTTTATAGAACGCTTTAGTCGCTGGGGTTATCGGCAATCTGCATTATCGCCTGTTTACGGTCTTGCGGAATGTTCTGTAGGTTTAGCTTTTCCTCCTCTTGATCGTGGGCCCAAAATTGATATTGTACGTACCGATGCCATGTACAAGCACGGTAAAGCAGTGCCTGCACTTGAACATGAATCCGGTACCCTGCACATTGTAGCTTGTGGTTATCCTCTGCCTGATCATGAAATTAGAATTGTGGATGAACATAATCATGAAATTGGCGAGCGTCAAATAGGCTTATTACAATTCAGAGGCCCTTCAGCAACCGCTGGATACTATCGCAATGAATCCGCTACCGAGGCCTTACTCTGTAATGATTGGTTAAACTCTGGCGACTACGCTTATATTGCTGATGGCGAAATTTATATTACTGGTCGTAGCAAAGACTTGATTATTCGTGCTGGACGCAACATTTATCCATATGAACTAGAACAAGGTGTCGGACAATTACAAGGCATCCAGAAAGGCAATGTTGCTGTATTTGGCAGTAAAGATAAAGCACAGGGAACCGAAAAACTAGTCATTTTGGCTGAAACTCGTGAACGCCGGCCCGAAAAACTTGAAGCACTAAAGCAGAAAATTACTGCACTGACAATAGAGCTAATACAAATGCCTCCCGATGATATAGTGCTGGCTCCGCTGCGCACTATATTAAAAACATCCAGTGGTAAAATTCGCCGCGTTGAATGCCGTGAACTTTACGAACAAAATCGTATTGGTAAGAAGAACTCAGTCACTCGTCAGTTTATTCATCTTGGATTAAGCGCTGTATTCCCGTGGATCAAACGTAAACTGCGTGCCTTGCGAGGCAATTTGTATGTTGCCTATTCATGGATAATATTCGGTAGCTTCACTCTGTTTACCATACCAGCGATGTTAATTATTCCAGGACGAACTATTCCGAACCTGTTATTAAAAACTGTATTGCGAATTATTTTTCTTTTACTTGGTATTCGTTACCGTGCATTTGGAAAAGAAAACATTCCTAAAGATACTCCTTGTATTATGGTGTCAAACCATATGAGCTACATTGATGTATTCTCACTAGGCTTATCCTTACCTGCTAATTTTGGTTTTGTCGCCAAGGCTGAACTGAAAGGGAACTGGATTGCACGAATGATTCTCAATAAATTTGGCACTCATTTTGTTGAACGGTTCGACGTGCAAAAAAGTTTGAAAGATTCTGACCAAATTTTAGAAAGCACTCGCAACGGAAACTCTATTGTCTTTTTCCCTGAAGGTACATTTTCTCGAGCACCTGGCCTACGTAGCTTCAAAATGGGCGCATTTACAACCGCTTCGACGGCGGGCGTACCTGTATTGCCTGCGACTATACGCGGCACTCGGCAGGTTCTTCGTGGAGCAGACTGGCGACCAAGACCTGGCATTATTGAGGTGGAATTTAGCCCAATGATTAGTACTGATAAAGAGGGTTGGGATGGTGCAGTCGAGTTACGAGCGAAAGCACGTGAAGCTATTTCAGAAAACTGTCGTGAGCCTGATCTCTCCGTGTAATGTCACTTTTAAAAACACCCACTAAAACGCTCAGTATTTTTGTCAATAGACTTATATAAATCTAAAGGCAGATATTCTGGGCAATACAATTTTGAGATAATAAGCTCATGACAAGCTCTTCTGACATAAGCGCACTCATTCTAGCTGGGGGTAAAGCAAGTCGCTTTAACGGGCAAGATAAAGGACTGGTCGAACTACAAGGTTCGACAATGATTACACAGGTCATACAAGCATTAAAGCCTCAAGTTAATACTATCCTCATCAGCGCTAATCGCAACGTAGAGTCATACAAAACTTATGGCTACCCTGTCGTGCGAGATCAATTATTTGACCTTGATAAACTTCAGGGCCCCTTGGCTGGAATTTTACAGGGAATGCGTAAAGCCACTACTCCGTGGTTACTCCTGAGCCCCTGCGATACTCCTTTTATACAAGCCAACTACTGCCAGAAAATGATCGCCGCACTGAATAGTCACACTAACAAAATTGCGGTAGCGGTCCACCAAGGAAAATTACAACCATTATTTTCATTAATGCCTATTACATTTCAACAATCATTGGAAAAATCGCTCAATGACAAAAATTACAAAGTAGGACAATGGATCAAATCAATGCCCCATATTGAAGTTGATTTTTTAGCCAGTAAAATGTTTACTAATATAAATACACCAGATGAACTAACACTTGCTACAGACATAAACAAAAATTCATAGGCGGCGCATTTATCGAGCTCATGAAATTTTCTTGTTAGCTTAAACCATTAAATTAACCCTAAACGACAACACTGATTTTAATCAAAACTACGGCCATTCAAATACTGATATCAAATTAAGATTTCCCGAATCCAAATAAATTATAAGCTAATGATTGCCCGATATAAATTCTCAACCACAGTCGCTGCTTTTTTATAATTTAATGTATCGGCTTTATCAGAATTTTTATGATAGTGAGGATTACGAAAAAATGCTGTGTCGGTTATCATAAAAGCTACATAGCCCATTTTCCAATAATTCATATGATCAGAAAAATCGACACCAGTAATCCTTTGCGGTGCAATTAACGCTTCTACTCTGGTGGAAGACTTAGTGAAAATATTTTTGAAATGTGCGACCAGTGATTGACTTTTCTGATTTCCAATGAGCGCGATAAAATTACCCACTGAGGGATATACTTTTGCTATTGCTGGCGAAGGATACTGTTGGCTATCTTGTTTTTCCGTGTAATACCCAATCATTTCAAGGCTAACCATTCCTTTGACAGACACCGCAGCACGTTTAAGACTTAACGCATGTTGGTAACTCCCCATATCGCTGCTGCGAAAAAATGGTTGTTCCTCTAATGTATAAGCTATCAAGGCAATGCGAAAGTTTACCGTTGGCTTCAACTGGTTCAATAGTCGTGCAAGCTCTAATAAACCAACCACACCAGAGGCATTATCATCCGCTCCTGGAGTATTTCCATCCACATCGTAATGCGCGCCCACGATAAACAACGGTGCCTTGACCGGACCATAATACGCGATAATATTCGAGTAGTTTTTCCCATTGACAGAATAAGTTTGTAACACTGGCTTAAAACCATGAGATCTAAACTTGTCGACAATATGATCGCGGCAAGCATTTAGGACTTTAATATTATTGTAATGACGTGCGGGAAATAAAGTGGAAAGAGTAGTGACTTGAGTCGCCATTGACTGACTGTCTACAAAGGGTTCATCGCCAAGGACCATTGAGGGACTTAATGCCAATAGCGCAAACCAGTGTAAGTGAATTCGAATATCATTACTCATTACCATTCCTCGCAGTACAATAGGCACATTGTCAGTCGTCAAATGCGTTGATAACTTATATACTAACAATACTATTCGATAATTCAAAAGAGAAAAACACATGGAGCAACATGAATTAGAAACATTAGCCAATCAACTTGCTTGCCCTCATGGTGAACAAGGCGCTGAACTTGGCATAAAAATGAATGCTTTAAACACATTCATCACACAGACTTCCATTACCGAATTGGCACCCTCAGCTAACGAACACATCGTCGAAATTGGCTTTGGTAATGGTGAGTTATCACTTCCTGTCATTGATCTAATTGGCGCACAAGGTCACTTCACTGGCATTGAAACTTCATCAATATTAGCCAAACAAGCAGCCGATAAATTTCAAGACGCGGGGATAACTAACATTAGTATTCTGCAACAAAACTGCCACTCTGCTAATATTTCTGCAAGTTCGCAAGATGGCATATTCGCAGTCAATGTACTATATTTCATATTTGATCTGCAACGTTTTTTCACTCTCCTACATCGTTGGTTAAAGCCTGAAGGACGTATAGTAATGGGCATCCGCTCCAAAGAGACTCTACAAAAAATGCCCTTTACACAATATGGATTTAACCTGCGATCACAAGAGGAGTATCTTGATGCAATGCGCAACAGTGGATTGACAGAAGTTAAGTCGAGTTATTACGATGAAGGCCTAATACAATTCGGTGACCTTGAACTGCCGATGGATACCTTGATTTTGTCAGCACGCAAAGAATCAATTTAGCCATCAACACCCGCTTCTTTACTCACAATACACCCAGCGACTAGAGGTTTCAGATAGTTAAACAGACATGCAATCATATTGAATACTAAAAGCATGTCTGTGACTAGCCATATTACCACTTTGTCTATAAAGTCACTTTCCTGTGCTAGTCCCGTCGTCATGGAGCAATCATTAAATCAAACAGCCTACTAATACCAATTGCTAAGTGTTTTTCAAGGTTGGCTATAATACAGCAAGCAATCGCCCCTATAGCTTCCCCGTACTATTCAGTATGTTTTTTCGATTCAGTATACAACAAGTACTGGACTAGAAATCGCAAAACTTCTATCATTTTGAAGCACTATGAATGTGACTACGACATAAACTGGAAACAATGATCAATGCAATCCATCTCAAGACTTGCCTTATTTATAATGATTCCATTTATTGTAGGTGCGACATTAGTCCTTACGCCACAAAATACAAGAATTACTCCCTCTTTGTTATATCACTGGCAAACTCATTTAACAGAAGAAGCCGAAGTCATCGTTAATATTTTAGACAGTAAAGTATTGAATATTCTTGAGAACAGCGGGTATAGTCTGTCAGAAACATTAGGCGCCAAAAAAGCTTCTTCAAATACCAAAATTCTTTTTCAGAAAAATACTTATTATAGAGATTTTGCTAACAGCGTCGGTAAAAATATTCCACATTCCACAAAGACTGATCAGCTCCCTAAGGTAATTCCGCTTCAACAGGGGGATATTCCTGAAATGGTACGACTCATCAGGAAATTCGAAGACAAAGGCAAACGATCACGTAAAGACTTGAAGGCTGGTTACTATATTTCACAGCTATCGAACAATTCACAACACCCTTACAGTGTTGAAAGTGATGGCGATGAGCCACGCCACTTTGATTATCGTTGGTTATATTCACCTTATGGCTATTTTAAACTTATTGCAGTCGTCAACAGAATTGATAAAATCGACTTCGATAAAAATAGCTGTGGTGAGGTACGGTTTATTTATCGGCTCAGTTATCGCTCAAAATCAGGAGGCTCGACTCTCCCCTTCTTTTTAAATGTCGTCCATCAATATCCAAAAAATGGAAGTTGTAAGAAATTCGCTGTAAAGTGGCTAGCCTCAGCCAAATTGTCAAAACAATTGCGGTCACTTGGCAACAAGGCTACGCAACACTTTGCTAAGTTTCTAATAGAAGGCGCCTTAAGAAAATTAACATTTAAACAACTCGAAACAAATTACCAGTCACTACGCTTCACTTCAGGTTACATGCACGACTTTGGAGGCCAAGCTATGTATTTTCAAAGAGTATTCAAAATAAGTAAAGGTCATCTAGCACCCACATCGTTAGAGAATACTCCTAATGTGTTAGCCATTGAAAAAAACCCAGTCTTGCTAAAACAGTTTATAGCATTTTTGGCACTCGACAATAACCTAAAAAAACTGGACCAAGGAACCTTAGTGATAAACTTTAATGAAAAGTTTTTGGCCAAACGCTCGGTCTCTTGGTCAACACTAGGACGTGCGCGTACTGCCAACAAACCCTATAGGCGCTTATTCGCCAACAAGCAACACTTACTTAACACTGTCGACATTTCAAAATTGACCTATATCAAAAGCTACGCAGGCTTGATTGAACGACTTGATAATATGACGTGCATGGGCTGTCACCAGTCCAGTGGCACAGCAGGTTTTCATATGCTGGGGTTTGCAGACAATAAATATTCACATGGTTTTAATAAACAAGAACTTCCCTATTCACCCCATACTTACGCAGAATCTGCTCGACGCAAAGCCTATGTTCGACAAATTGCGTTGGGGAAAATAGCAAACAAGTTTCGTCCACACTCCAACTTCTCTCGTGCAAAATGGACAGCCACCTCTGCTATCCCTAAATTTGATCCGCTAACAATTCGAAGTATGTGTACCATTTCAAAAAATCACTTTTCAGCTTCCCCCTCCTGTAAGCCCCACAAAGGATTAAAAACAGTATGCCACGCAACTGTTACCAACAAAGGCACTGCTGTTCTCTTTGGCGAATGCATCCTCTCCGAGCAAAAAAACCATAGGAATTTGTTTGCTGGCGGCGCTTGCTGGCAAGGTCAAATTATTGAGAATTCCAATCTACCAACGGATCGCGGTCCGATCCCTACTTACAATTACTTTGCGTTCCGGGATAAATGGCGATTAATTGGGGCATTGCATGCCAATAGGGGGACAGGCCATAAACGTCAACGCTATGGCTGTGGTTTGCCTAAAGCAGGCGCACCACTCGGGCGCCGCAGTCGATCATGTACTGTCGCTGAAGAGAACTTTACGGTACTAGATCATCTCACTGTAAAATCAAGCCATGTTAAAGGAACTCCTAGTCCTTCCAGCGCATCAACAATTTTTAAAAACAACCAGATTCCTAACGAACTTTGTGCCAACCAAGGAGGCAACGGTTTTGATCTATGTGCGGCTACTGGTAACTCAGGGGCTTGCCTAAAAACAAGAGTTGCACGAGCGGTGCTTGATACCTGTTACCCAGGTAATTTCTGCCGTGAAGACTATATCTGTCAAAAATTTCCTAATTATCACTTGATAAAGCCATCCGACTATTGGCGCAAGCGACGTGGTAAAAGAGTCAATCAATCAAGTCCCGCAAAAATTAGCGGAGCCACTATTGCTAAAATTCGTCAGCAAAAAATCGGTTTTTGCGTTCCGACCTATTTTTTGTTCAATATGAGAGTCGATGGCCATCCAAGTCCCACCACAGGTCTTGCTCCAGGCAAACCAAAAATTAACAAGAGTAGACCATTACGGGGCTATAAAAAATAATATTCTATAACACATATTATTTGTGCTATAGCATTACATCAAACAGAATGATTTAACTTCTCAAGATATGGCCTATATTTGCCAACAAAACGTTTTTTCACAATGATAATCAGTATTTCTAAATTACTATGTTTGATATACTTTAACCCCCAAACTTAATGGACCCACTCATGAGTGCATGTGATAGTAATACCAATTCGCTGATCAGTGTAGATCAGGCTTTAGACAATATACTTAGTGCTATTCAAGCAGTCACACACCATGAAAATGTTGCTTTAAAACAATCACTAGGCAGAGTGCTTGCTGTTCCCATTAAATCCCCTATCGATATTCCAAGTTTTGATAACTCTGCAATGGATGGTTACGCCCTTCCTTATCAGCAGGCTACCACCGAGGTCCTTACATTAATAAATATAGGCACTGCTTGGGCAGGAAAACCGTTTGCTGGGACTGTTAAGCAGGGTGAATGTGTACGAATAATGACTGGCGCAGTAATTCCTGATGGTTGTGATACGGTTGTCATGCAGGAACAAGTGACCGTCGCTGATAAAACAATAAGTTTTCCTAATCAGATGAGTCGTGGACAAAATATTCGCTGGCAGGCGGAAGAAATTAAATCAGGGGATACTGTTTTGAACCCCGGAAAATTACTAATGGCTGTCGACACTGGCTTACTAGCCTCGGTAGGCGTCACTGAAGTCATGGTTTACCGTAAACCTCGAGTCGCTTTTTTCTCAACTGGCGACGAATTAAAACCCGTGGGAAGCCCTCTCGTTAAGGGGCAAATTTATGACAGCAATCGCTACCTTATCAATAGTATGCTTACCCGCTTGGGTGTTGATCTGCTTGATATGGGAGTGATCACTGACGATCCAGAGCTAATTCAAGCCGCCTTTGAACAAGCCAGTGAAGTAGCAGATATGGTGATTACATCAGGCGGCGTCTCTGTGGGTGATGCTGACCATGTGCAGGATATTTTACAGACTAAAGGACAAGTCAATTTCTGGCGAGTGGCAATGAAACCAGGCAAACCAATGGCCGTCGGAAAATTTAACAATGCCCACTTTTTTGGACTTCCTGGAAACCCAGTGTCGGCATTAGTCACCTTTTATCAATTTACACAACCAGCGCTCAAAAAATTAATGGGATGTGAACAATACTTTAGCCCAATCATTAAGGCACGTAGCTTGGATACTCTTAAAAAATTCCCAGGTCGTCAAGAATACCAACGCGGGATATTATCAACCGATGAGAATGGAGAATCAGTGGTATCTACCACTGGATTACAAGGTTCACACATATTAACTTCTATGAGTCTCGCCAACTGCTTTATTATCCTAGCCCGTGAAAATGATGGGGTTAATAATGGAGATTTAGTAGATGTTCAACCATTTTATGGGATTATTTAATATATAAATGACTAGTACAATGTTCCGTGATTTCACCTTCACTAATAATCTCGCTATTAGTGAATAGCAGCAAAGGTCGTTTTAATCACTAATCTCACCTACTAGCTTACTGTTACTTTCAGTTCAGAGTTTATTAGAATATTCCAACACTTACTTTTATAATGAAGGAGTGTTGGGATCTACCCTAATAATTTTGAGCTTAATGTTAATGTTAATGTTAATTTAATAAATATCCTGTTTAATGGGAACTGCTATTTTGACTATCTGAGCTACTATTTTTATTACATTGATCAGCATCATTCTCAGGGTGACCATGTTTTTCTGTAGAACTATGTGCATGCTTTTTGTTTTTTCCACAGTCTTTTTTTTCTGCTTGCTCAACTTCAGACTCGTGCCCCCCTGCATGCGTTCCGCTAGCCATTGAAGACGAACTAAAAGTAATGACTGTACTGAAAACCATTGCAGATATTATTTTATTTAACGTCATAATGCATCCTCTAGGTGAATAGAATACCGGATTACACAGGCTAATGACTTAATTTCCATTCCCTCAACAAAGGCAAGGGTTCACCAAATCACTAAACTGTCCTATAAACGTTAAAATACTATGCAATTTTTAGCCCAACATTGATATTACGACTCATTATTTTAGCGCTTAAATTGTGCCTGCCCTAAACAACTATTTAAAAGGAAAATAGCTTTTTTAAGCCGTATAAATCAAGAACCATTAAAAACCCAAAAGTTATCGACTAACAACTAACAACTAACAACTAACAACTAACAACTAACAACTAACAACTAACAACTAACAACGATAATTACCGTTCAACTCGGTAAACTTCACGTGTTTTACATTTATCATTACATACAATAACCCATACCGGAAGATCATGGCTTGCGTAAAAAATGATTTGTTTAATTCTTTTATTATTTGCCATTAATGAAAGTCCATATATTTTTCCGAACTTAGCTGGCGCTTTGGTTTCTTTATGTAACGTTATATTGGCACTGATCACCCCCATGCCTCGGTACTTCATGCTATTTTGTTTGACGAAATACGTTATCCATTTTTGAGGTACTGCGCTGTTATCTTGGTCATCCAAATTGGTAGAAATTGCTAATTCACCCGCCACTAACATTACCGGCTTATTGACTCTTGACATCCATTTCATTCCTGCTGCTGGTACTATTGCCATCATTCCTTTTCTATTGAGACATTTGATACTTATCCACTTATTTAAGGGCTCTTTAATTTTCACTATTGAATTTTTTGGAAGATTTTTACAATCTTCTACCGCCATTACATGGTTAGATAATAACAAGCTAAGTAATGTGAGATACTGTATTTTCATAATAATCCTAATTTTTTAATGGGG
>UOFL01000072.1_pt1 | contig 40465 bp, 43 predicted proteins | sample 1990081 | NCBI WGS metagenome assembly UOFL01 (sample SAMEA4728526, study PRJEB27164) | hydrothermal vent metagenome | biome: marine basaltic hydrothermal vent biome; feature: marine hydrothermal vent; material: mineral | place: Pacific Ocean | collected 2011-06-14/2011-07-23 | depth 1741 m | reverse complement strand
TTAGGCTTTAGGCTTTAGGCTTTAGAGTGTTAACAATGACTGCTCAGAATTTGCCTGAGGATTGTGTATAGCAGACATTGTACTCCAACAAATTCATAGACAATAGTTTATTGAAATGGCTTAGCGCTAACTGTCAGCAACAGGTTATTGACACTGCGACCGCCGCTGACTATAGGTATAATTTTGACAATTACCCAGCTCACATGCTTTTTTAAAATCAGCACACCCGAGTTTATAATTACGTAACTTTAATACGTACAATATGCCACGATTGACATAAGAACTTGCTAAATACGGGTTCAATTTAATGACTGTTGTATAGTCGCGTATCGCCATTTTATAGGAGCCCTGTAAAAAGTATGCTGCGGCACGATTATAATAAGCAAAGAAATTATTAGGCTCTAATGTCACTGCTTTTTCAAAGTCAAAAATCGCTAGATTGAGTTGACCACTTTTTTGATAGGCTGCGCCACGACCAATATAAGCTATTGCTGAACGAGGATTATACTTTAATGCATTATTAAAATCGCTAACTGCTTTTTTATATAAGCCTTTATTATGATACGAACTTGCCCGATTGAGATAAGCAATGATACTTTTAGATTTCATGTTAATTGCTTTAGACGCTTGCACAATTGCGTTATTATAGCTTTTCATTTTAAAATAAGCAGCTGCAAGCATCATGGGGTAGTGAGAATAAGTCGATTCTAATGCAATGGCTACTTTATAGGACTGAATCGCTGAAGGAATATTTTCAACGGCAATAAAAGTTAAGCCCTGAAAGAAGTACACCCCGCTATAGTTTGTCTTATTTTCTATAAGAGATGAAAATATAACAAGTGACTTTTTATATTCTTCCTTTTTCGCTAAATAAATCGCCGTAAAAAGTTGAGCAGCTGCTTTAGGTTTTAGTTTACCTGAGGATAAATCTTTAATGACTACAAGAGAATAGTTCGCCTCATTATAGAAAGGGGACTTTATTAAAAGGAGGCGAAATGTGATCTGCGCCAATTTCAACTTTCCCTTACTCGCTAAGGATAAGCCTTGCAGATAAAGTTCATTCTCTGTAGTAGCATAAAGATTGTTAGCCCCCACAAGATATAGTGATGCTAACACCCAAGCTAAGCATCTGTGTCGTCTTCCTAACATAGTAGATTCCTAAATGAGGTCACTATTACTAAAAGAGTCACCGCAAGCAAAATTCAAAGCGAGGTGCTCTAGCGATGTTTTCTAAGATAACTCATAATTCCACGAAAGCGTCTCTTGCGTGCATAATCAATCGCTCGCTTGCCATGTTTATTGCGAAAAGAAGGTTTTGCCCCATGAACAACCAATAACTTCACCACCACTGAGTTTCCTTGTGCGGCTGCATACATCAGTGGCGTAAGCCCTTTATACAAACCAAGTCTTGGATCTGCACCTTTTTCAATGAGATAACGAATTTTAGTATAGTTCTTATTAATTAAAGCATAAATCAATGGAGTGCGTTGAAGCTTGTCGATATGATTTACCTTGGCACCATTATTAACAAGATATTTAAAAACTTGAATATCACCTTGTAACATATTATTGATCGCTAACGCCGTGAGTCCAAACTGGCTTTCACTAGAGTTTAAATTGACTCCTTTGGCATGAAACAATTTTATGGTATCAATATAACTTTCGCGTTCGCCCGCCAATATCATTATCACCGTCCAGCCAAATTCAGCTTTGATACTTGGATTAGCCCCTGCCATGACGAGTTGTTTGATGACTACTGCTGACTTTTCTTCGACCGCGTAGAACATAGCAGTATAACCATACTTATCAGTTAAATTAATTTTCGCTTTGTGCTTAATCAGTATTCCAGAAATTTTGCCATTACTACGTGCGGCGGCCATCATCAATGCTGTCGTTCCATTTTTATTTTGCGCATTAATATTAACGCCTCGACCCAATAAATACTGAACTGCATTAATACTATTTTTCTCGATCGCTATGTGCAAGGCTGTATTGCCTGCTTCATGTTTTTCCTCAAGTGACTTTAACAGTTTAAATTCAGTAATAAGCGCCTCAGATTTAGGGTCTAGTTTTTTAATCTGAGTACTTTTTGTGGTACCGCAAGCACTCAAAATCAATGCAGAAACAACTAGGATGATACTGAAGGCCGTGTGTCTCAAGGTTATCTTTTGAACTGCTTTATTTTTGTTGTAAAATCTCATTTCATTCTCACCTGAACAATTTTTTATACTAATACAGAATAAAAGTCTGGATTTTTAGACCAGACATTTAAATCTAAAATTAAACATGTCACTAGTTAAACGAAATTATGTTAGAGACGTTTTAATTATAGTCAGATGATTATATATAAGTTATCCCTTCGCAACAAACAACGAGAATTAGGGTTTTTACTGCTTCACAACTATCTTGTTGATTTCAAAGGGTTAATCAATTTAATTGATACTCGTTAAGTTTTAAGGTGCATAAGGCCGACAATACGACTCGTCAATATATTCGCCAACTAAATAAGCAATAACTGTTACAGAATAGCCATTTCTCATCAATAACCCTGCTTCATTACCCTTGTTCTAATACCCCTTTAATTAAGGCATTATTAACCTTATATATAATAAGGAGATAGTAATGGAATTCCAATAGACTGGAATAAAGACCCCTACAATGAGAAATTCGATGATAAAGCACAGTTTAATCTCGCAGATCAAGCGATCTACGATAGCTTTTTTCCTGACCATCCTCACAGCCAAAACTACTTTTTTCTAGTCATTAAAATCGGGCATAAAAAAACCCGGCATAACTTATACCGGGTTAAATTTATAAAAAATAAGCAATTACAAATCGATTTAAAACTATATTGTCTCTATTTCGCAGGCTTTTTCTCAAGCAAACTAATTCGTTTGATTGTCTTTTTAGTCTTTGGATGATCCTTACCTAAATCTCTTAGTCGAAGATTAAGTGCTCTTCGAAAATTAGCCAATGCTAAAGTATTATTTCCTTTACCACGGTAAGCCTTGCCCATATTACTATACTGAAGCGCTAAATTACGACTTTTACGTTTAGTTTTATTTTTCTGGTCTATCGCAAGGGATTTTTCATAGTACACAATTGCACGGCTAAAATCTTTCTTGTAATGGTAAGTAGTCCCTAAGAGACTATAACGTGCAGCCACTATTCGATGCTCGTTACCATACTTCTTAATTTCAATTGCCAAGGCTCTCTCATAATAAACAGCCGCTCGATCGTAGTCATTTAGTCGTCTATACGATAAGGCGATGCTATTATGACGCCGCACCAATTTAATATGCCCAACACCACGTGCCTTAGTTTCAACTTCCAAAGATTTTTTATAGAAATCGACAGCTTTGCTGAACTGACGTTTACGAAAATAAATCGAGCCAATGTTTCCGTAAGTCTGAGCCACATCAAGGTGTGTTCCTAAACTAGAAATTTGAATAGGCAACGCTTTATTATAATAACCAAGAGCCTTGTCATATTTTTTCCGTTTATGCCAAGCCAAGCCTAAGTCATGATATTTCTTACCTACTATTTCATGCTTTTCGCCATAATGAGCACGATCTATATCCAAAGAAATTTCCAAATTGGCAATAGCTTTTTTATAGCTTTTTTGCTGAAAATAAATATAAGCTATGTTTCTATATAGTGAAGAAACATATACATGCTTCGAGCCTAGATGCTTTAGATTAATCACAAGCGCTTTATTTAAGTAGACCAAAGCCTCTTTAAATTTCTTTTGTCGTGCATAAGCAGAACCAAGGTTATTGTAGTAGATTGCAATCGTTTTATGTTCTTTACCTAACCTTTTAATATCGATAGCTAAAGCTTTCTTAAAGTATACTACTGCATTAGCATAATCACCTTTGCGGTTAGTAGCCGTTCCTAAATTGTTATAACTAATTGCAACACCTTCATGATTTTCGCCATGTTCTTGTGTATATTCATCAATTGCAAATTTGAAATTTTTAGCAGCTTTCTCGTTTTCACCAGCTTTTAATGCAGCAATACCAATTTTATGATGCATGAAAGGTTCACTTGATGAGCCCTCTTTCAAATTGCTACAGCCAGTGGAACCCAGCAAGACTAACGCGCCTACAAGAATGAGCTTAGGATTTAAGCATCTCATATAGTTACCTTTGTTTATTATAATATCCATAGAATACTAATACACTTTAGAGCTAGTGCACTAATATTATTTCCCGGAAGTATGTATTGAATTTTAAAATAAAAATCCTTGCATACCTCCCCCCAACACAACCCTGTCTGTTTAACTTCTTTAATGAGCAATACTAACAACAGGTGACGCAATTATATTCGTTTATTTGCTGTTGTACAAATATAAATCACTATAGGATAATCCCTACAAATTTTAAATGTGTTATGTATATTATTGTTTTACCGAAATATTTTATATGCATTCAGCATAGAAACTGAGGTATTTAAAAGTTATTTTTCATCCTCATGAATCATTTTTTCTTTTTCATTTCGATTTAAACGCTTTATTGCAAATTCTCTTGATGCTGCAACAGAACGACTTTCACAAGTTTCTGAATACACTAACTCAACAGGCCGACGTGCTCGAGTGTATTTTGCAGCCTTCTTATTATCATTATTATGCTCACCAAGCCTTTTGTCTAGGTCAATTGCAATTCCAGTATAAAGAGTATTATCAACACAACGCACTATATACACATACCAAGACATAACAATCAAACCACTACCAATCAAGGTTTCCAAACTATTACTGTAATATTATCATTGGCACCTTGATCAAGAGCCCATCGACCAATATCAGAAGCATTTTGTCCTTCGCCCCCTTTTTCCAATAAAGTTTTATACAGTTTGAGGTGGTTTTCATCGACAAATATCCCATCACTGGCGATAATCAACATACTGCCTTTGTTGATCGGGACTTGCTGGTACTCTGGCTCCCTAATGAGCACTTTATTAAATGTACTATCTCCCACAGATCGTGTTAACTGTAAAAACCTTAAATCCAGAGTTAACGCTTTAGGCGAAATTAATAAGTCACCGGACTCGATCATACGTTTATTTTGGCGAGCGATTAGCTCAGCATCATGAGAATTTTGACTGACATTATGTTCGGTGGTATGTATCAAATTTCCACTAGCATCAATAGCAAAAACGGGGGAATCCCCTAAATGAGCAACGTGAGCAAAAGTGTAAAAACCACTATCGGATACAGGGATGTAAACTACTGATAATGTTGAGCCTTGGTCAAAGCTTTGACAACGAACAATAATATCGCGAAATGTAATTTCTAGAGCCAAATCAACTTGGCCTTTGCGCTTAATCAAATTTTGAGTGAACGTCTCTTCTAGAATTTCCGACACTAATACTGATACTTCACTGCCAAAATGGCCATCCATCACCGCTAATAATAGTCCTACTCCATTCTTAACAGGAAGATGAAGTTTACGTACTAGATAGCGGTCTTCCTGATAGGCACGTGAGCCTTGATCCGAAAAAACGGATACGTTTGGTAGCAAATCGATCGTAGTCATATTAAGCATACTGGCACCATCCAGAATTTTAAATCGTCCACATTCTGATTAAGTATACCTGAAATAAAAAATGTTACGTAAAATCAGGGCAAAAAAACCACATTTATTATTGTGCTTTTATATATTCTGCTGGTGGCAGCTGTAAATAATAGCCTTGTTCTCCCAGCAACTGCATCACATGCTCTGGATTTGCGTTAGCAAGACTTCGCTTTTCAGATAACTCCAAGTTCATCACAAATTCTAGATTGCCCAACATAGTCTGTAATTTATCAGGGATTTTCAAGAAATCACCTTTCCTCTCTACATAAATATAGGTATCGCGCTTTTTGGTTGATCTATAAACAAAACACTGCATTGAAGGTTTTCACATTGTTGACTGATAAAATTAACTGCTCTTATATACTAACGTTATACGTCACTAAACACTAGATGCTTATTTGTATTAATTGAGAAAATTTTAAATGATGGGTTTTGATAAGGATACTACTGAATATAATAAGACCTATTTTATTAGTCTTTGCGCTTTTACTACTTATAATGAGCAGTGATGATATTTAAAATACTGCTAATCATAGATAATTAGCAGTGACACTCTCTTTACTTGGTTTTTTAAACCCATTCTCAGCGAGTAGAATTAATCCTGAAGACCTACAAAATTCCAGTAAAAACTTACACCTTATAAGCCACTCACCTATAAGGGTGTACGCTAACAGTTGGATTGAAAATTCAAGTACTGGTCTCAATGAGTCACTCACAAACTCATTCACACAAGTCATCGTAAACTCGTTAAAACCAGACTCTAGCATAAAAAAATTCTAATCTTAAAAGTCCCTAATCAAATAATGACAACACGCGATCCTCAAAAGCCAGTGACTGTGCTGAAAATATTGCCAAATTCTCACTATTTACAGCACTCATCTGCTTCATTGCCTACACTTTATTGAACAGTATCACTCTCATCCTTGATCAGCAGAACCTTACTTAATACTGGCAAACCTGCGCAATTGATGGCTGAAAAGAAATTGGCTCGACTACTTTTTTAGCCAAAACACAATCCCATGCCTTTAACTCATCCAGGATGGCACAGACTTTAATCCAATACCCAACATCGATATTGGGATCACCATGCTCCATTTTGCTGTAGGTCTGACGAGTAATACCAATATAGTCCCCAAATTCAGATTGAGTTGCCTTTTGTGCCTTACGCGCAGATTTCAATCGGGCACCTAAGGTCTTTAATAGCTCCTGTTCCGTTTGTTCTAGATTAAGCATAACAATTACTCCTTTGACTAATTAGCACTACTTGGTGACGACCACTTCTTGTTCGTCTTACAAAATTCATTTGATCTTCTACAATTTTTCGCTTGGCCAAAATTCTCCATTCTGCCTGGTTGGGTGCATAGGGCACGGCTAGCAATGACATTTTCGCTTCCGTCAAAGTTCGCCCTGACTTTTGTTTACTACAACTTAAACAAGCAGTCACAACATTAGTCCAATGTTTTCTACCCCATAATGCTAGCGGTTGTACGTAATCTTTTATAAGCCTTGATGGAGCTTGTCTATCTCCACAATATAAACAGATAAAATTATCACGAATAAATAATTCACTATTGCTGAATGGCGCCTCTGATCCTGATATGAAACGTCCCTCCAAAACGGGCATTTCAGCTAAGGTTTCTAAAATTTGAGAGACACCATCAGCTCTTTTTCGAGAATAGATTTTGTGCATGGTCATTTTCATTTTCTATCCTTTTGACGGGAAACTTGATATTGCCTTTTAGTTGACCAGAGTTTTACGACAAAAAAAAACCCCGGCTGACCTGCCGAGGTTTTTTTCCTGGAAGGTCGTTAACCTTCCAAATTAATACATTATGAAGATCAGTCGAATATTTGCTTGTCAATTCCGCGTATCACAGATTCTTGTTTATTGACTAACATTGTTAGCAGAGAACCTGTTCTAAAGGATGCGCAAGATAGCGGCTTGGAATGCCATACAACGCATTTACATACGTAGTTTGCATTCGAGCTTAATTTGCGAGCTGCATTATTCATTAAAATTCCAGTGACCTTTTCAGTTAAATACATTAAGTCTTATGTAGTAAAATGATGACTTAAGTATTCGTTAAAAATTAAATACAAGTTAATTATTAAGTACAAAACTATAACTCTATTCTATCTATTAACATCAAGAAAGCAAGCCTTTAATTTTTAATTTACGCCATATCAAATAGATTTGTTAATCAAAATTTACATTTATGACATTATTTTTACACAAAGTAATTCCTTTACTCTAATTTCCAACAAAAGCTCCTTCCACTCATCGACCTTAAGGCAGAAAATTAAAAAACATCTGTTTAATAAAATAAATCAATTACTGGTAGCAAGTTATAATATCGTTTAGGTAAAATAATACTCAGTAAAGGAGTTTTCAAATTTCGATTTAATCTGAATTTATAATATTGATGATTAACTTCCTTATTGCTTAATGCTCTTACCATTAAATTCAGTTGCAGCAAACTAGTAAGTCTCTGCGATTTTGAAACTTGTGCAAGACTAATTTTGACGCTTGTGACATCACCTGCAAATTGATCACTGTACAACATGGCTAGAACTTTCTTTAATTCACCGTAAGTGGACGCGTAACTTAATTCAAAGCTCCTAGAATTTGTCCGATCTAAGCCCCATTTAAACTTTACAACACTTCCATGCCCTGATTGATGCTCGAGTTTTTTTTGAATGGCTTGCAGTGATTTGAATAGAGAGTCTATTAGCTTAGGTTTCTTTCGTTGCTTAACGCGCTTTTTTCTTTTTTTCTCTAGGCGGTGTAGTTGTGTGAGTTGTTGTTGATGGTACGACAACCATTTAGCGGTTATGGGTAAACTGACTAAGGATAAACAGTCTGATGTATCAGGTTTTCGCCTCATAAAAATATTGAAATAAAACTTTCCACTCGATTTATGATTGACTATACGACTCACAGTGAGCCACCCGGTTTGGCGCAAAAAGCGTATTAATTCAGCTTGAAGTTTTTTCACACTAACACTGATTTTCAAATTGAAATAGTCGCCCTTCTGTCTCAGCATTTGCACTAAAATTTCACCGGATAGTGTGCGCTTGGCCTGCTCTAATTGATTCATTAACCATAATATATTAATATTCTTATCAGGGCATAACGTTTGATTCAGGCGACTGAGCATCCTATTTTTTTTGTGGACTAACTGCCGTATTTCACCCGCTTGTTGCAACGCAAGTCGTACTGACTTTTTCTTATTTTCTCGCTTGCGATCAATATAATCTATAAATTGATTGAAGTTTATTGCAGACTGTTTTTTACAGAGCAACCAGCTCTTTTGACCCACAAAATGAACCGAGCTTTTTATCCTTTCTAAAAATAGTATGTCTTTAGTGAGTTCCTGTAACTTATAGGAACTCAAATCGCTATAAGCAAGGTTATTTTTTCTCTTCTTAGCTGCGCTTGGAAAACTAACCTTTTTATCGATACTCAACACTGCTTGTTGCATCGCAAACTGCCCTTCTGCTAAGTAATCTTTCCTCCATAATTTATGACGTGAGTAAGGTTCAGCGCGTCCAAATTCGCGATAACTGTTATTGGCATAAAACACCCGCACTACACCTGGCTCAGATAGGCAGTGCCAAGCGCCTTGCAAGTGTTTCATATAAAGCTTCATATTATGACTATGGGAAACACTCACCAAATAGAATAGACCACCAGATATCACCCCAACGACTGATAGCCAACGCCACAGGGAAAGTTTTTTTCGAGGCACGTACTTGTTATATAACACGCTTTTATCCTATACAAAATCGCTAAACTTAGTAGCATAGTGACAAAACGAGAGCCGGTGATGCAATGCTATTTTTCGCAAATTATACTTATTATCCTGAAGCGGGCCTGAGTAGCGATAAACGTTAGCAGTTAAGTCTCTTTCAGTTCAAAACAGAAATACTGAGGTCATTCTAATAGGTAATAGAAAGCTCAGTAATAATCCTAATGACTTCGATTCTGTTAACGCATAACTTTATTTTTATAGCCTATAATGGTACGCTTTAAGCAATCTGGTCAAATTATTTGCATAAGGATAGGTGGTCAATATTTACCCTAATCTGTATTGCTTGCTAGCAATAAAACAAGGCTATAGAGGATGGTTTTAACGCCGAATTGTGCCGCACGAACAATTTTCGCCAGTCTGCTAGGCTAATATCTTTAAAATTCCTTAGTGAACAATCGCCAAGAAACAGTAGTTTTCGGTCATTTTTTATACAGAGTCCACAGCATCACCACAATATTGTATTTGCATAAAAGATAGGTAGTTATGATAAAAAATAATAAATATTATAATTACAAAACTGCTTTTTCGTTAATTTCAACATTGTTATTTCTATGGCTCTTATTATCAGACTCCCGTCCTATTAGTAAAATTCATAATGCTCTAGAACGCCCTGTTGTTCGCTACCACTTCATGCAAAATGAACGAATTAAACCGAAAGATACGAAGCTCACTATTGTCTACATTGATAGACAAAGCCTTGATACTTATGGACCCTGGCCCTGGTCAGGACGCCAACTCACTATATTACTAAATCGCCTAATTAATAATGGCGCTTCTGTCGTAGCCTTTGATTTACCATTGTCTATGCCTGAAGAAAACAATGCCCAACAAGTTTATGATTGGCTCAAAAAAAACCGGTCACTGAATTCTCGGACAAGCCGAGCACTGAAACGTGCTATAAAACATTTTGACTACCATGGTCAATTAGCACGCCGCTTGAAACATCAGGCAAGACAGCAAAATGTCATTCTAGGCTTCAAATTTACGAATGATCATATAATCAGTACAGGTCACCTCCCGCCGCCGATTAATTTTGAAAATAAAATTACTATACGTCCGATTCATAAAGTCAGTAGCTACAATGGTAATACTCTCAATATTCAAAAATCCATGCTAGTAGGGGGCTTTATTAATTTAAACTCCACCCACAAGACGCCATTATACAAAACGCCATTAATACTACGCTATGGTACGCAAATTTACCCATCAATATCATTACAGCTGGCTAGAAATAGATTATTGAATAACAAAATTTATTTACGCAGCGCAAGCAATGACAGCAACTTTATCACCGGCATTAATCTCGATGAATCCTGGATTCCGACTGACCAAAACGGTAATATTATCTTTCGCTTTCAAGGGCCACCAGGGTCCTACCCAACAGTTTCCGCAAAAAAAATCATTAGTGGCGAGCTACTCCCAAGCGTCATTCAGTCAAAAATAAAAAATAAGGCAGTCATTGTCAGCAGCAACGTACCGCATATACGTTCAGGAGTAAAAATAGCCAATAAATATTTTTACAGTAGCGCTGAAATTCATGCAAATATAGTGAGTAGCATTTTAAGCGGCCAAGTTTTTTCCAAACCACTACATTTGCAACACCTCGATATTTGGCTATTAGTGTTTACCGGCCTCACCTTAGGCCTTATATTGCCGGGAATGAAGCCACGCCAACTAATATTAGTTTCTGGTCTATTTATCTTTGCATGGTTAATATATCACAGCACACTAATGTCAAGTCTACTTTACATTAGTACATTGGTAATTCCGATATTATTAATAATTTGTCTGTCACTATTTCATTACCTTTCTAGCCAGGATTCAGTCAAATTACGTATGTTATCTGCCCTACGTGTTATACAAGACCGTATCCCTTTATTATCACCTATCGATAGCAGTCAGTCAGATAAGGAATCTATTAGTCAGGAACAAAGTACAGTAATGTTTGTTAACATCCAAAATTTTACAGAAATTTCAGAGCAACTTAATACCATTGAGTTAAACAAATTACTGGGCTTGTTTTCAACTCCGATTTCAAGCGTGATCATGCATCATCATGGTCAAATAAATCAGCATATAGGCCATTCAATTTTGGCTACCTGGTCGAAACGAGGCAACCTATCAGAGACAATGGATCATGCATTAGATGCAGCACTCAAAATTAGACGTATTGCTAAGACATTACAACTGGCCTCAATCAAGAAGAACCTTCCACCATTAGAAATTACTGTAGGTATTAACTCTGGTATTATCAAAACACGTAGTCTTACCTGGCAGTCACGATTAACCTGCGGACAAGCAGTCGATAGTGCATGTAAGCTTTCAGATTTGAGTGGATTTTACGGCGTCAATATCATCGTCAGCGAGTCGTCAAGAAATGCATCGCCCGACTTTTATTATCGACAACTGGATACGATTAAAATCACTGGTTTGGCAAAACCTATTACGATCTACGAACCTATATGTCGAACTGCGGATATTGATTTGTGCGAATATTATGAATTGCAACTGTATAATAGAGCAATGGAATATATAAAGGAAAGCAATAGCAAACATGCCATTAGTTTTTTTAGCTACTTACACAAAGCTCGACCGAATATAGTAGTCTATAAAAGATACTTGGATAAACTACACACCAATGCTATGAACAATAAAAAGACTGTGCATAATTTTTCGGACTAAACATTATTTTTTGGTGGAGCACTTGATTGTAAAAAATAGGAGTGTTACGCGGCATACTCCTCTTGCGAAACAGAATTCAAGCCCCCCTCCAGAACGGCCACCTCAAAACCTCTTTGGCTCAGTAAGTATGCTGCCGTAGCACTGTGTGATCCCGAATCACACACAATAATATACTTCGAATCAGTCGAAAATGTATTCACTCTTAAACGCAGCAAGTAGAGTGGTACGTTTAAACTCCCTTTGATATTTGATGCCTGATACTCATTTTCCAAACGAACATCTAACCATAGTGCTCCTTGCTTAATCTGATCAAGCGCTTCTTGATATTCCAGGGTTTCAAGAACAGGTTCCTTTAATAATTCATTAAAGTCATCACGCGAAAGCCTCATTAATGAACCTTCTGTTAACATTCGTACCGTCGCATTTCTTTCACAATTGGAAATTAATGCTTCTTCACCAAAATGTGCACCACTGCTAAGGGTGGCCAAACGAATTCCCTTTTTCCCATCAGGTGATTCACGTAACACCTCACACTGTCCTTTCAATAAAATATAGTAGTAATCCCCTTTTTCACCCTGAGTGACTACTAGTTCTCCTGGCTGCGCAGGAAACTGCTCAAGACGCATAAACATTTTTTGAATATTAGCAGGCGGAATACGCAAGAAAATTTCCGATCGTAAAATTTCTGTCATCCAATCAGTACAGTCATCACTCCCTGTATGACTATCATCAATCTCTGTAACAATATAACCAGCAGTATCATCCCAACTCACCAACACATCCATCAAATCATTATCAATCGCAATACACCAGGCCTCAGTCTGTGCAGTCACAGTGGCAGCTCTGGGTTGTTGATGGGCTAATGGCTGTAGACCATCAGGAGTTCCTGCCGAAACGGTATAAGCGGCACCATTACTGGGTCGCACTTCTACGGTACCCTCTATCACATAAAATGATTTTTTATCCGTTGTTCCCGTTTTGAATAGCACTTTACCCGACTCAATGACGTCTGCTTTGACCGATCGTAATAATTCAGCCTGGTTCTCATAGGTTAAATTACAGACTGGCACTAAGTTGCTGATATCGGATAATATTACACTTCTACTCATTTATTCCGCCTGCCATATTTTGTGTACGATATTGATAATTAACAAAATTAAGTCACGTTTACTGACTTTCTAAAACTTGTATCGGCATGTCATTCTAAAACCTTACGCACCACTTTTATAAACTGATGCAATTCTTGTGTCAGTTTACAGTGTTGCTGCCGATATAGAGCTTGGACCCAAACTTATCCGTATAAATTGACTAAAAGCCAACTGAATGATTAAAACACTGAAAGCAAAATCTGACACCAGCAACAAGGGAATACTCGATGGGAGCTGCAGAAAAAAAATCTGGACAACATAATATCGACTATTGGGTAAAACATTTGACGCAAGAGGAAATGCCAGCCTTTGCACACACTGCTCGAATTATTGCAGGCGAAGCCTCTGACGATGAAAGCTCAGCCTCCCGCTTAGCAAAACTAATTCTACAAGATCCATCAATGACTGTACGTTTATTAAAAATGGCTAACAGTCCATTTTTTAATCCTAATCGCGCCCCCATCAATACCGTCAGTCGAGCCATTGTACTACTAGGGTTTAAGGCAGTACGCAGTATGTGTATGTCTATTGCGATTATCGATTCAATAGTAGAAGGCAAGGATAAAAGTCAGGTCACTAATGAGTTAAGTAATTGTTTTCATGCCGCAGTTCAGGCGAGAGAAATTGCCACACGACGTCATGACAAGGCCCCTGAAGAAGTCTTTATTGCCTCGTTATTAAAGAATATGGGCAAGTTTGCCTTTTGGACATTTGCGCGAAAAATTGATAAGGGTAATGGCAAATTACTTGATCAACTCTCGAGAGAAACAGACAGTAATGAAAGTCTTGAAAAGGATCTCTTGGGATTTTCCCTTCAGGATCTCTCCGCCGCACTGAATCATGAATGGAAATTAAGCCCATTACTGGATGATACTTTAAGTAAAAAATCCCATCAGGATCCACGTGTCGCGAGCGTTACCCTTGCACATGAAATCGCTAACACTTCAAAAAAGGGCTGGAATTCTCCTGAAATGAAGGATCTTGTCAAACGTTTGTCTGAAGTGTTGTATATGCCCATTGATCGGGTCAACGAAATGGTACGTAAAAATGCAGACCTGGCCGCCACCACACTACGCAAGTTGGGAGCGCCTAAAATTGCAGCTCTAATCGAGAATAATTTATCCTCAGAGAATCATTCGATAAGCTCAAAAAATAGTACCACAAGTACAGTCAATATAAGTAATCACTCCTCTGAAAAAAATCAGGCCCAAGCACTATCAGATAATAGTAATTTTGATGCCAACAATAACTTTCCAGAGCCTAATCCCGGATTACAGCTACAAATATTGTCGGACATTAGTCATCATATCAATAAAAAACCGGATATTAATTTAATTTTGGAAATGATATTAGAAGGCTTACACCGCGGTGTGGGTATGGATAGGGCAATATTTGCGTTAATCGCCTCTAATAAAAAACACCTAAAAACAAAGTCTAGCGTGGGTTGGGGCCACCTCGAGCTGGGTGGACAATTCCATTTTAAGATAAATATAAAGCCGGGAAACGTTTTCGATTTAGCTCTTAAAAAAAGAAAAATATTACAACTTAGCCTTGCCCCTAACAATCCTCTGCATCAACTAATTCCGGAGGGACTTAAAAATATTATTGGCAACTCTGAAGCACTTATTATGACAGCGTCCATCGGCGAACAGCCCATCGGTATTTTTTATGCTGACCGTAAACCCAGCAAACGTAAGCTCGATGAGGCGTGTTATTCCAGCTTCGAACTTTTTTGCCAGCAGGCGAACCTTGGACTACTAAAATTACGCCCCAAATAGACATCATTAAACCACGCCTAGTGTTTGTTATTGGCATAAATCATGCTTCTCGTAAAATAGACTGATGAAAATATCCGATTGACGACGATGAGCTTATATTCTGAAAAGTGAGTAAGCTGAGGGCTAGTCCTCTTAAGATTAACACAGGACTATTAAATGATGACTTTGATTCATTGCTGAGACAACTACACTCAATGTCAGAAAAATTGAAACTATTACAAATGACAACTACAGTTTATTGAGGGTTTGTCCGATACAGAGATTGTCACCAAACATGGATCGACTCTTTCTGTAAAGGAATCACATTATGAACAGGACAAAACATAACTTAGACGCACACTATCTAACCATTTTAAGCCATATTCAATCATTACATCCGGATGAAAAAGAAATTACCCTTCGGTTTTCTGACCGCAGCTCCATGGAAGTATTTAAACTGGCTGCGATGAATGCACTATTTGCAGAAAAACAACAGTACTGTTCAAACACACTAGCACAGGCTCCGTTAAACGGACAAGATAATAAACCACATCGCTCACTAAAAGGTAGACTTGAATCTGTCGAAGACGAACTGTATGGACACAAGTCCTCACGACGTGCTGCAATACTATGTCGTAATCCATTATTCTGGTGTTATCTTGAATCCACACAAGCACTAGTATTTGACAAAATTGATGCCGTCAAATCAAAAATATATATTCGAAAAAGTTGCCTTATCAACCACCGCCGTGAATTAGATTATGATCATAGTGCCCAAGAACGGTATAATAAATTAATTGAAGATCCCTTTCTAGCTTGGCTTGCTTTATAAGTCAAACACTAGCAATACCAGTGATCACTGCTCTGCTTCCTTAACTTGATTCCATAAGCACTCAAGCTCATCAGTACTTGCCTCTTCTAGCACCTTGTCTTGTTGTTTTAGTAGAGTCTCTAACGCGGTAAAACGTCTCTCGAATTTTACATTGGCCTCAGCCATTTGTTGTTCTGCATTATTACCTGAAAAGCGAATTAAATTAACACAACTAAAAAGTAAATCACCCAACTCTTCTTTAATAGCGGTCTCGTTATTGTCCGCAATAGCCTCCTTTACTTCTAACAGCTCTTCTTCCACCTTAGCAATCACACCATCAATACTAGGCCAATCAAAACCAGACTTACTCACTCTGTTCTGGATCTTTTGGGCTCTGATTAATGCAGGCAAAATAGAAGGAATATCATCCAATAGACTTGTATGTCTATTTTTTTGGGTACGTTCTGCCTGCTTTATTTTTTCCCACTGAACCTGCACTGCTTGCTCATCCAGATCATTATTTTCCGAAAATACATGGGGGTGGCGACGTACTAACTTATCTGACAATGTCGTCATAATATCGTCAAAATCAAATTTGTTCTGCTCTTTAGCAATTTGAGCATAAAATATTACTTGAAATAACAAATCACCCAACTCTGCTTGTAAGTCAATATCATCTTGACGCTGAATCGCGTCGCGAACTTCATAAGCTTCTTCCACAGTGTAAGAGCTTAACGAGTTAAAGGTTTGCTTGACGTCCCAGGGACAACCTTTATCAGGGTCACGTAATAAAGCCATTATATCGAGAAGTTTGTCTAGTGTGCTCATAACGCTTAAAGCCCTTATTAATATTACAGTAAAATAAAATAGATACTTTTAAATTAGCACCTTAAATTTAGCTCCTCCAAGGGTAGAACGAGCAATTTCTAATTTGCCGTTATAAGCATGAATTATTTCTTTGACAATCGATAAGCCAATCCCCTGGCCACTGACTCCCTCATCAGCTTTGAATCCTCTCTTTAAAACACTTTCTATTTTATCTTCGGGCACTCCCGGACCGTCGTCATGAATCTCCACTGCTATTTTAAAGTCGTCGTTCCCAGAGTGGTGAAACGCTTTAACTGTCACCTCACCATTACACCATTTAAACGCATTTTCCATTAAGTTCCCCAACATTTCCAAAAAGTCTCCTTCATCCCCTAAGAATACTACTCCAGATTCTACTTCTTGATTATAATGCACACTCTTTTCGGCATAGGCTTTAAATAATGTATTAGCCAGCCGCTGCACAGATTTTCCAACATGCACGGGCGCGGCCAAAGTGACCCGGCCAGCTGCTGCGCGCTGCAATTGATAATCAATAATTTGCCGCATTCGTAATACTTGATCCTCCATATCCTGTTTAAAAGTCCCTGGTAAACCTTCTTGTTGAGCGGCACCAACCAAAACTGTAAGGGGTGTTTTCAAACTGTGTGCTAAATCACCCAATGAATTTCTATATCGTTGTTGTTGTGCACGCTCCGAAATGATTAAACGATTAATGCTTTCTGTGAGGCCAGAAATTTCTTCTGGATACAGACCCGTTAATTTTTCGGCAGCACCTGCCTTAATATTGTCTAATTCTTCAGAGACTTTACGCATAGGCAGTAAGCCCCACAACCTTAAAAAAACCGTGAATAACAATAAATAAACTGCCATTACTGCAAAAAACCCCATTGATAACGTTATTCTAAATTGCCTTAAATCATCGTAATATGTATGTACCTCAATATCATCTTCAGTATTCACCACTGGAGGTGGGCTCTGAATCACTGTCCTTGTAACGTCGTCACCCCGAGCACTCTCAATAACAGTGGCAGGTTTATTTACAGTGAGTGGCTGAGTCGCCATTTCAGGTTCAAATTCTACAGATTTAATCTGACTGTTTGATTCACTACGATCATCTGCTTCGCTTTGTTTAACAAATTTTTCATGCCTGGTATCAAGCGCTTCACTAATTTTAATCACTATTTCAACTATCTTATTCTTACCATTCGCTGCATACAAATGCTGTGGCCTTACCGATGCTGGACTTCCATGTAAGGTGATGCCTGGGTCTTGTGGTAATAACTTTGGAGAATCAGTCTGTCCGAGAGTGCGCGGGTTTTCACCTGAATCAAGAGTACCATCAGAATGATGCATAACACGCCCGCCAGATTTCTCATCCGATTTTTCTGGCTGCGCAACAGGGACTGGGGTTTGTACGACTGCGCAAGACACAATATCAATCTGCACCCGATACGAAACAGAAATAAACTCTCTGTCTTTATCGTTTATTAATACTTTATGAGTTAATTTCCCTAACTGGGAAGCACCCAAAAAAGGTAATACTTCATCATCTTGTGTTTTGGTAATGGAAGTAGATTGCCAAATAACGGTGTCGTCAGAATTAGTAATAATGCCATACAAAGAGGCATTTTTACGTTGACTAAAACCTGCATCACCAATAAAGGAAAGGGGTTTACATAAGGAGTATCGATCTTTCACTTCAATTTGGGCAAGAACAGATTGTACATATATATTAAGACGTGAAGCGATATCACTAAGCTTCTGACTTCGAAATGAATGGTCTAAAGCAAGTGCCAACATTAGTAAAAATATTGTCAATACTACTGTGGATGAAAACAATAAACGAGATTGTAATGAGTGCATGCCGTCGCGGCTAATCAGCCCGGTTAAGAGTGAAGCGGTAGCCGCGCCCTCTCAGGGTTTCTATAGGTTTATATTGATTATCAGGATCTATTTTTTTACGTAATCGACCCACAAATACTTCAATGACATTACTATCACGATCGTAATCTTGCTGATATATATGCTCGGTTAAGGTGGATTTGGTGACGACTTCACCATTATGGAGCATCAAGTACTCTAGCACTTTATATTCAAAAGCAGTCAGCTCAATAAGCTTTTCATTTACATGCACATCTTGCGTACTCATATTGAGTGTTAATGGGCCTGACTCCATCACTGAGTTTGCCCAACCACCACTACGTCTGATCAGTGCTCTAACACGTGCTAGTAATTCTTCGACTTCAAAAGGTTTGACCATATAATCATCAGCACCTGCCTCCAAGCCTTCGACTTTTTCTTGCCAGCGACCTCGTGCAGTCAAAATTAATACAGGAAGATCTTTATCTTCTTCTCGCCACCGCTTAATGACTTCAATCCCAGATTTTTTAGGTAAGCCAATATCAACCACTGCAATATCAAAGGGATACTCTAATCCTTGATACTCACCTTCGTGCCCATCAGCGGCTGTCTGAACCGCAAACCCTTCCTCTGTGAAGCGAGTTTCAAGCTGTTCACGCAGACGATCTTCATCTTCAATAATCAATATATTCATTTTCAGGATTCTTATTTTGAAAGAATTATTATTGCTGCAAGTCTTAATAGAAGCAATCGTTTTAGCCATTGAGATGGGTCAATAACGCCTAATCAAGTGCCAATCAAGTTTTCTCCATAACCGCTAAGCCTAGCGAAGTTTATGTTGTAGATCAAAGGCTGCCACTGTTTTTTACTTGTCGAGAAGTCTTTCCTCTATTACTTATTATTAATTCGCAACATCATACCTAATCCTAGCAGCGTTCCTTAATTAATTTGACACTCCCCCTGTACATAATACGTATTTCTACAGAGGTTCGTCGACCAGACCTATCGATAATAGGTTTTGCGCTGATGATTCGCCCACCAGGATAAATTCTCTGTGCAGCCCAAATAGCATCATCAACAGATTTACACGCTTTTTTATAATGCTTGGCTGGTGCTTGTTTTGAAAAATTATTCGGCCCAATGCGGGGTGCTTTACCTGGACCAGCCTCTGGCCTAAGCCTAGGCTTTGAATTCGATCCAGGATGACCTGCACCTTCCACCCTGTGACCTTTCATACCATTGAACTTACCGTGATTATTTTGAAAATTGCTTCCCCCTGATGAGCGGGGAGCATTTCTTAAATTATTGTGTGCTGGCAGCATATGAGGCTGTACTGAATGTCCATGCAAGCGATGTCGCCTATGTGTCCTATATTTTCTGTGTTTTCTATTTTTTCTATGATGATTTTTATGGCGTGAAGGCACTTGATAAACAGAACCATCTTGACGATTTTTGTAATAGTGGCCTTTGTATAGATAGTCGGCATAACTGCTGGCACTCAATACCAGTCCCATTACGGCACAAATTCCTAGCCAAATTGTTTTTATTGTGAGTCTTGCAAACATAATATTACCTTAACCAAAAACCTGAAATTTCACACCTATTAAGGCATGATCCTTCCTCCTGCCAACATCTGTACGCTCCGGATTATTCCTGTGGCGTGTAATTTTTTTATTATTATTGTCACTTTGAATTCAACAAAAGCCCTTAGGGAACAAACCAAATCGTCCTTGATCTGCGTTTGCCACCAACTCGGGCTCAGCTATTATCTTATAAAAGAGGTCTGGCAGTCACGCGTAATCTGATAAAACGACCTGGAGCACGTCGCGAACGTGTAACATAATTACGATTACGCAATCTATAATGTACTTGATACCCTATAAAATTACGTTCTTGATGATGATTATCTTGTGTTCGACACACTTTTCGCGTATGCGATCCACGATGTGTATGTCCTCGGTTGTTTTTAGCATGTGCTCCTCCAGCGATAGAGGCACCTATTATAACACCTGCAACAGTGGCCGCATTACGACGTCCATGACTTTTACTTCTATGCCCTAACCTGTTCCCAATAGCTCCACCAATAAGGCCGCCAAGAATTTTGGCTCCTGTTGAACTTTTTTTATGATGTGTGACAGTGTTCACTCGCTCAAAATGGCAGTTAGTACTAGGACGGTGAACCGTGACCCAACGATATACTGGACGCACATCAGTAACACGTGCTTTTATAAAATAATGTGGATAAGCTCCATTATGGGAAGCTCCACTACGATGACCTGCATTGGCCACTGAGGCCAGCGAACCTGCCGCCACAATTGATACTACTAATATACTTTTAATACTCATTTCGTCTCTCCTGATTTCAATTGAACCCGAATACATTCAGTTACTTTCGAACACAATAGTAGCCATTTCTAGCTGAACTGACACTGAATAGAATATAAATAGGAAATAAATAGTAATTAAATTAAGGTTCTCTATGACATCACCTTATAAATCATAGTCTTATTTAAAAGATAAAGCCACGAATAAAGTGTTTTCTGAAGCTGCAGAACGCGCTACACTCAGCACATAAAATGGATAAAGCAGAATATTGAGGATGTTTAAAATCCAAAACTATTTTCGGTTTTATCGGGTGATATTTGGCTTTAGCGGAGAATAATATGCTGACTAGCAATCAACAGGCATCAGACCAACCACAAGAAAGACGCGGTGAATCACGCAAACTGATAAAAGAACTCATTCATACCCGTACGGAGTTACTTTCATTATTGAGCAGATTAGTGGCATTTAAACCTTTTGAAGAAGAACTCGACGAAGAGGTACAAGAAACTCTCACTGAATTTTGTGAAATCTTGATTGACTACACGGCTGACGCCCATTTTCGACTGTATCGTTTTATTGACGAAAATAAAGAAAGACGTAAGGCAGTACTCGAAATTGCTGAGTCTAGCTACAATAAAATCTCAGAAATCACCCGCATTATACTCGATTTTAATGATCGTTACTTTCACGATATTGATTATGAAGAGTCTAGATCGAAGCAACTCCCGATTAAAAACCTCGAAAGCGATTTATCGACACTGGCTGAGGTTCTGGCGATCAGAATTCAACTTGAAGACGATTTAATTGAGGCTATGGTAAAAGGACCTCTTAACACTCAACCTGCAGAAGCTTAATAGTTTCTTGTAGGTAACAAGTTATTGAATTTCGCTCAAGTGAGTGCCAGACAGAATAGAACAGCCAGCCACCCTCATATATTACTGCAAGAGTGGCTGCCTTCTTAATAGAAACTTAGGCTGCTACATATTCTAACTTGGCTTTCTTAGCTGCTTTAGCTTCTTCTTCTGAATAGGCTTGACCGGACCATAACATGTCATAGGCAATTTCTTCATTACCGTTTTCGCATAGTGCTAATACTTGCTCAAACAATGGCTGGAAACTATCACTTTGATGTGATTGTTCATGCTCATTAAATGACTTCCAAAAAGTAATAATTAATGCTTCTTTTCCTTTTAATGGGCTAGTCACTGCCTGCCCAATAGTACTACCTTCATTTGAAATAGCACCACTATTCATCGCCACAAAACCACCCACAAAACCAGTTTCTGAATGAAAGGTCTTAACATTTTCACATAATACTGCGACCCTTTCCTCAAGATCTTCCATGCTATATTCTGGTTTAAGGACAACACGGTTAATAGTAACAACACCGTCGTGAGGGAAACCTGCAATTAAACTTGTCATAAAATTCTCCACTAGTGAATAAACGTATTAGTATATAACTGTTTACTAATATATAGTCTTACGAGAATAAATTCAACTGTATTTGCAATTAATTTTATTTATATCATGAATGTAAATGAGCTAATTATGTACTAGTTATCAATATAAGTTTACCCCAAGACTAAGCGCTACCCACTCGACAGATTAAAATCAACGTATCAGTTAAACATAGCTTTCAAGGAAGAGTATTTGAACAAATAATGAAGTGGGCTTTGGGCTTTGGGCTTTGGGCTTTGGGCTTTGGGCTTTGGGCTTTGGGCATAATGAGCCTTTCAAGCTAAGCTAGCACACTACTGATAAGTGTCATTTCCCTGCTATAGCAATAACAAGCACCATTAACTACTGAAAGTTTCGACTATCGATCCTGGTCTGTTTTAAAATCAAACTCCACTACCACGGAATCTTTTTTAACAGGCTCATCAATAAAGTGAGGACGCATATTCAATTCCTTACCTGCTAGTGTCGCCAGTTCTTGTTCTCTCTCTGAAATCAGACCTAAACATTCACGCATATTAATAATAGTATTATCCGCAAGAGGATGTTTTAACCCTGGCTGTGTCGCAGTATCCTTAATCACCAAAGTTAATGCCTGTTTGACTTTACTTAAAATTAACTCTTCTTTAGTGAGGCTTTGATCGCTCATATTGTACACCCGTGATTATTTGTATTGACTCATATTCTATCATGCCCAAGATTGTTACAAAATAGATAAGTTAGTCAAAAATTGTCAGCTATTATTTTTAGTGTACAGGAGATTAATACTGTATTTATTCAGTCAGATTGTCCTTTCATTAATTGTTGTTATGACAGAAATAATTGCTATTAACTATAGCGATTGCGATCAAGGTCGATTAAAATCAACACAATATATTCAACTTGAGCGAGTGCAGAAATGCCTTATTTTGTATACAAGATTTACCCTAATCGTACCCTTGATTTTATTGAGTCACATGATGGCTATCAAGATGCGAAAAAGAAAACTTACGAACTACGTGATGGTTTGCAAGAAGATGATAATTTCACTTACCGGCTGGTCCATGCAACTCATGAACGTGAAGCAGTACGATTATTAACTGCTAAACGAGAAGCTAGGCCACTGGGTGAAGAATAATTTATAGAAGCGAACACTGATCCTAGTTGACAAAAAAGAGCGGTAGAACCGCTCTTTTTTGTCATTCTCACTAAACTTAAGGATATAAAGCCCATGTTTAGTATTGACTAAAAGCTCAAACCAAAAGACCCATGGCTTCCAGATCCAAAGATGCTAATGCCATGTCCACCATAACCATGACCACCGCCATAACCACCGTATCCGTGTCCACCACCATGACTGTAACCACTGTATCCGTGTCCACCGCCATGTCCACCACTGTATCCATGTCCACCACCATGACCGCCGCCATATCCATATCCACCACCATGACCGCCGCCATATCCGTGTCCGCCATAACTATGATGACCTGATGAAGAGCCTGCCGTAGCAGCTGAAATACCGCCCACAGAACCCAACACTAACAAGGCTGCACAGGCTGTCGCTTTAATAAGTTTTTTCATAACTTCCTCCACTTTCAATCTTTAACTGTTGAATAAAAAATAACCAAATTATTAGTATAATAACCGTATACTACACCTATCTATCTGAACGCAAACTGAACCGACTCCATACACAAATAAGGTTTATTAGGGTAAAATTGCAGTATGAATGAAGAAGAATTTAAAAATGTCTATAAATCAGTCAATAAACAGAAGTGCGCTTTTGAAAAAGCGGCACTCACACGTCGATACTCTTGCTCCAGACTAATCAGAAGAAATATAGGGGAAAGAGAAGCCGCAGGCTGTAGTGAATCACAAGCGTGTCATTTGTGTAATGAATTATTATGCAAAATTCGAGAAAAAAGCAGATTTGTGCTGAAAACGACTGGCACAGGTAAAAATCCGTTGCCACATGCCAAAGAAGTGAAAGTTCAGTGTGGAGGTCTATCAGGATTAGAGCTATTAGCCGGTGCCAATCATGAAGATGCAGGCAAAGACTTAATTCAAACAAGCTGTTTGAACAACGAACTCAATACACAACTCCCTAGCGTACAAGATATTTATCAAACGATCAAAATGACTTTACAAAAATACTCTACCCTCAACCAAATTCCCTGGCCTTCAGTCGTACAAGCGGTAACTCAATTTAGTGGTCGAAAGAAAAGAGGAAGTCGCGTCTAGCAGACTACTCAAACTAGACAAGATAATATCAAAACAGGATAGCTCAGAAAAATAGATCAAAAAACAATATCGTTTACTCTGCTCGGTGACTAATGTGAGCTTAACTTTACTATCAATACTTAAGTGACTCACTATTTTCAGTAGCTTATTTAATACTAAAATCCAAATTTATTCACCACGGTCTTAAGCGCAGAAATTTGCCTACCCAAATCCTCACTTGCGGATTTCGCTTGCTGAGATCCAGCAGTAGTTTCCTCAGTTGCATCACTAATTTTTATCATGTCCATATTTATTTGTTCGGCCACTAGACTTTGCTGAGTCACTGCTGAAGAAACCTGTTTATTCAACTCTTCCAATTTCGATACAGTTTTTGCAAGGTCTCTTAGCGCAGCTGCCGTTAATTCCACATGTTCTCCACAAACAGTCCCTGCATCAAAAACACTTTTCATAACAGTTGACACGTCATTGGATTTTGACTGCAACTTTTCAATCATCGCCTGAATTTCATTGGTAGAAGCTTGTGTGCGACTGGCTAAGGTACGCACTTCATCTGCCACCACTGCAAATCCTCGTCCCTGCTCCCCCGCACGAGCTGCCTCAATCGCAGCATTCAGCGCCAATAAATTGGTTTGTTCTGCAATACCGCGAATCACTTCCAATACTAAACCAATGTTCTCACTATCATGGTGCATTTCAGTCACCACTACCGTCGCATTTTTTACTTTGTCGATAAGTGTGGCCATACCCTTTAAAGCATTAGTAGCCACTAATGCACCTTCCGACGCTTCACTTGCTGCATCAGTAATGCTTTGATACGAATGCTCTCCATTCACGGCGACTTCCTTGGCAGTAGAAGTCATTTCTTGCATAGCAATGACCACTTGATTAGTTGTTATTTGCTGACTTTGCAAGCAACGTTCAGTTTCGTCACTCACTACACCCACACGTGATGCATCTGCCGCAAGCCGGGTAGCCGCTTCACCCACTAGGCCGATATTATATTGCATATCATCAACCAGTTTATTCATCGCTTTACCAATCACCGCAAAAACGTCTTCCCCTTTTAGCTCATTCCGTACAGATATTTCATCCGCTAAAATGGCAGTCGCCATGACCTGTAAACTGGTAAGCTTTCTAAATACTATGACTTTCATCACTAAATAGTTTGCAACAGCGATTAGCAAGCCAAAGCCTAAACTCCAAACAATAATATACTGAGTCCCATAATGCTGAGTCATCAACGCACTCACTGCAACAGCAGTCACACTAAAGACTATTAGCACTAAAAGTACTATTCCGGAAATTCCACTACCTGCTCCTCGTGCAATGCTACTTGAATGCTTCATTGTTTAATCCTGATAATAATTAATCCCGACAATATTTAATACCAAAAAATTCGCTCAAACTGCTACTGCCTACTGTCTTGCATAGTGCTGAATATAGGCACGTTAATACTATGGACACTTTATTTTACTGGCCACTGCACTAGCAATAGCGGCCAATAACAATAGATGAGCAAGCCATTCAGCAATAAATTTCAATTTGAAATTGATACATCACAAATTCATCCTTGATCACAGGTTCCATAATCTGATGTATCGACAGTTTAGTCTATTCCTTAACACAACTATCACGTTTAATTAGGCGAAGCTGCACAAACTAAACACTTACTTTTCGTAAGCTACATTTTTGATGATGGATAATAAAAAAGTGGGTGAAGGAGTAATCTATACAATGACATTAGTAATTATTTACCAGTTGGAAGCTGGCATTAAGCCAATAAGCACTAGCAAAATTACTGACGGATAATAATTTCGACTATACAATTGAGGAGTGAATTGAAAGGTAGAGGAATTAGTGTGACTGATTACTTCAAGATTTCGGAAGTAAACTGCATTATCAGCATTACTTCCGACTCTTAATAAATCGACTAGCTATTTTTCTTGATCAAGAAAAAGAATTTACCGCTATCTTCTTTTGACTCAAGTAAGTCATTACCAGTTTGCTTTGAAAAAGCTTCAAAGTCTTTTACAGAACCAGGATCAGTTGCGATAATATGCAATACCTGTCCAGTGTCCATGCTTGCCAAAGACTTCTTTGCACGCAAAATAGGTAATGGACAGTTCAAACCAGTCGCATCAAGTTCTATATCAAAATTAGCCATTATAAACATCCTCTCAGTTTCAATTATCTAGTAATTATCTTCAAAATCGTTACACGGTGAATTCTACACCATATTCTTACCTTATATAATACCCAGTCCGTAGCGAATTGTGCAACGAATTTAATAGTAAGAAGCAATAATCTTACTTCTCACTAGTTTTAACTATTTAAGAAGCCCTTGATTAAGTCAGGTAGATGAGATTGCTGTTCAAAAACTTTGGGTCTAAACAAAGATTGAAGTTAATAGTTCAACTATTAACAATAATTTCAAGAGAGCCTTTAGCTTTTAAGAACAGTAAAACTGTTATCACGACATATTCAGAGTTTTCTTAAACTAAAACAAGTGCATTATTCACTTAATCATAAGAACCTTATTATACCCTATAAATATAAGGATATTATTACAGGCATGCCTGTAATACATCTTCTGTTGGAACCACTACTTCAAGGCCTTGCTTAGCCCAATCCATGATCCCACCACCTAGGTTAATCACATCTGTAAACCCGTGCTGCTGCATAAAACTACAGACCTGAGCAGAACGAACTCCACTACGACAGTATATTACAATAGTTTCTTCTTGCTGGTAACGGTCGAGCTCTCCCGCTATAGCGGTCATAGGATGAGCAGCACCTGTTGGAATCATGCCATTTTGCATTTCGCCTTGTGAGCGAATATCGATCAATTTAAACTTTTCACCGCGCTTCTGCCACTCAACAAGAGTGTTGACAGATATTTCTTTAATCTTCATACGTTACGAGACCCTTAGGTTATAATGCCTGACTCGAAACTCAATGATTGAACGACGAGTGTTGTTTGATTGAAAATTTACCATATATTAGCATTTTGTAATATTAATATTTTCTTTGGATATTATTTAATATTTTTATTACCCATTCATTTTGTAGTCAATTAATGACTCTTGATCATTTTTGTGCTTTTTTTAATGGAACTCTTAATAAAACTTGGTAGTCTACGTTTTAACGAAGCTTAAACTTGTATGCAATCACAATTTTCTTAAGCAAACTTTAGTTAAAAGCTTGCTCAATATTAACTTAATATGGATGATCCTTCTTTTGAAAAAAGTGCTAATTCTATTATTTACCTTGTCGAATATTTTCTCGACTATTATTCAAGCACAAGACTTGCCTGATTTTGGTGATCCGTCTGGCTCCTCAATTTCGCCACAACAATTAGCACAAATTGGCAAACGTTTGATTCGATTCTTACGCCAGAAAAAATTATTGGTTAAAGACCCGTTGGTCAACCAGTACATTACATCCCTAGGCTACAAACTGGTCTCACATAGTGACCAAGCAAATAAAAAGTTTAGTTTTTTTATCGTCAATGATAGCAACATCAATGCTTTTGCTGCACCAGGCCGTTATATAGGTATTAATCGAGGTTTGATCTCTGCCGCTCAATCTGAAAGCGAACTTGCTGCTGTAATGGCGCATGAAGTTGCCCATATCACTCAACATCACTTACCCCGAATGTTTGCGGCTAATAAGCGACGTGGTCTTATTTCTACGATTGCACTATTGGCGGTCATTGCAGCAGGCGGTGGAAATAGAGAACTGCAAAAAGCGGGACTTGTCGCCTCAATTGCAGCACGTATGCAAAGTAGTTTGAATTTTACTCGCCACAATGAGTCAGAAGCAGATCATGTCGGGATCAAAATTTTAACTGCCGCAAGATTTAGGCCTGATAGTATGGCAGTTTTTTTTGAACGTCTACAAAAAGACGCTAGTCTCTATGGAAGCCGAACACCTGAATTCTTACGTACCCACCCGGTCACCAGTCGAAGAATTGCGGATGCTCGATTACGAATAAGGGGCTTACCCAAATTAAAGACTAATGAAAGCCTCAATTTTGCATTAATGAAAGTTCGCTTAGCGGTACTCTCTGCAAGCTCGTCTAGCAAAATTCTACAAAAAATAAAAAAGAACCTAAAAACAGGCTATAGAAAAAATAACAAAGCCACTCGTTATGGTTTGGTTCTCGCCTATACACGTGCTCATCAATATGCCAAAGCTCATTCTATTCTGAAAAAATTACTACGTAATGACCCTACCCGGCTTGCTTATATTATTGCTGATGCCCATATTGCTTTGGGGCGAAAAAATAGTCGTCGTGTAAAAACACTCTTTGAAAATATTCTAGCGCTGTATCCAAACAACCCCGCAGTAATTCATTACTATACCCAAAGCTTACTGCAACTAGGCAAATACCAAGACGCATTAGTAATCGTTCGAAAATTTAATTCTAAAAATATGGGAGCGATGACCCCAACATTACATAGCTTATATGCACGTGCTGCTGGGAAAATGGGAAAAATAGGTGAAGCCTATCACCAACGAGCGGAGTATTTTTATCTTAATGGTCATATTAAAACCGCTATTCTTCAGCTTCAACGTGCCCATAAACAAAAAGACATCGATTTCTACTTACGCTCAAGAATTATGACACGTCTACGTCAGTTTAAATCTGAAGCAAAAACTCATGGTAAGGGAAAGGGTCACTAATTGACTCAACCTCTAATCAACTTCAATGGTGATTAGAGGTCCATCAAAGTAATATCTTAGCAATCTAAAAATTGAATAAAAATTTTCCCTAATCAATCCCCATTAAACTTTATGAAAAGCAAATTATTACTTGTTATCTATAGCCCAATCTGATAATGGCTATGCACTATAAATAGACATTTAACGTTGAAATTATAGGCATTTACATAAGTATATTAGCTCTTATTAATGTCGATGATATTAGCTGTTATTTTTTCTTGCCATTCTCCTTTGATTCAGTATGCTAGACGGAATCTGTTATTTTTAGCAGTGGATTTATTTTTTATCCGTAGTGGATACTTACAATCTATAAGTACTGCTTTAATCTGTATTAGACTAAACAGCTACTTTAGAAAAATAAGATAACGAGGAGGGTAATATGCGGAAAACCGCAAAATTGGTTGCGACAGCGGCTTCTGTTGTGACACTACTTGGCACTCTTGTTCTAGCCCCGGTTTCTGTAACCGTTGCTGGTGCTGTTGAGGACGGCAAGAAGCTTGCGTTCAATAAAAAGAAAGGCAACTGCTTGGCTTGTCATAAAATTACCGGGGGGAAGTTGGCTGGAAATATTGGGCCACCATTATTCGGTATGAAACGACTCACTAAGAAAGCGCTTAAAGCTCAGATTTGGGATGCTACCAAGAAAAATCCTAATACTTCTATGCCTCCATTTGGTAAGCATAAGATTCTGAGTGAGAGTGAAATTGACAAGATTGTTGAATTTGTTCATACACTCTAGATCTTATTTCTTTGAATCAATGGCTTTGAATTTATACTCATATTAGGAGTTAAATAAAAATGAAACGTAGAACTTTGTTGAAAGGCACATTGGGTGCAAGCTTTGCAGGTGTTGCTGCAAGTGCAGGTTTACTTGCACCGCAAACACTACTTGCTGCATGGCCAAAATCCGCTTTCAGCGCGAAAAAACCTGAATCAGCTATAAAAAAATTATTCGGTAACTCTTCAACGTCTGCTAGTAAGTCTATCAAGATTACTGCTCCTCCTATTGCGGAGAATGGTGCTGAAGTAGGTGTTACTGTCTCAACTTCTTTATCTAATGTAGATTCTATGTCTATATTAATTAAAAAGAACAGCTCACCACTTGCTGCTAGCTTTGGCTTAGGTGCTGGAACTAATCCGTTTGTTCGTACTCGAATTAAAATTGCAAAAACATCTGATGTTATTGCAGTGGTTCGCTCTGGTGGAAAGTTATTTACTGCCAAGCGTGAAGTGAAAGTTACGATTGGTGGTTGTGGTGGGTAAGCCATCCTCCATCTAAAACACAAACGAGATTAATTTAAGAGGTTAAGTTATGGCTAAACATAGAGCTAGAGCTACAAATAAAAGTGGAGTGACTACGGTCAAAGCGATCATTAATCATCCTATGGAAACCGGTTTTCGTAAAAACAAAGCAACCGGAAAAAAAGTTCCTGCACACTTCATTCAAGAACTGACTGTAAAACATAATGGCAAGACTGTTCTTACAGCATTAATGGGGCCCGCGGTATCCAAGAACCCTTTGTTGCACTTTACATTTAAAGGCGGCAAATCAGGTGACAAAATTGATATCAGCTGGAATGACAACAAGAACATGAAAGATTCGCTATCAACAGCGATTCGCTAAATGTTCTGTTTAACCAGATATATCAGGAGTCAATCGATGAAAAAAACAATAGTAACGTTATGTGCTCTGACAATGCTTGGAGGAGCGGCTGCAGTTTCAGCTTCCCCATCAGGTGATCTGAGTGCTTTTCGTGCATACTTCAAGAAACGTTTTCCAGGAGTAAAAGTCGAAGCTTATAAAGACGGCATTTACGCTCTGGACTCAGACCGAAAAGCGGCCTGGAAAGATTTTATCGACTTTGGTGCACCTTATGAAGATGGTGTATCAGCAGGTAAAAAACTTTTCACTAAGCGATTCAGAAATGGGAAATCTCTTGCCCGTTGTTTCAAACGTGGTGGCAAAGGCATACGCCAAAGCTTCCCATACTTTGATAAACGCAAAGGTAAGGTAGTTACCCTTGAAGCTGCAATTAATGAGTGCCTTGTAAAGAACAAGGAAAAGAAACTTAAGTGGAAAACTGGAGCAATTGCTGGCATATCCGCCTACATGGCTTCAACTTCTAACGGAAAGAAAGGTTCTGTAAAGATCTCTTCTGACCCACGCTCTTTAGCAATTTATGAAAGAGGCAAGCGCCATTTCTATGCTAAACGCGGTCAACTTAACTTTTCTTGTGCAGATTGCCACGTTTATAACTCAGGCAAAATGATTCGAGCAAACTTATTAAGTCCTGCTTTAGGTCATACTTCTCACTTCCCTGTATGGCGTAAAAAATGGGCCAAAAAATCTGAAGCAAAAGGTAAAACTGGACCCTTCCGTGGATTTGGTACATTACACCGTCGTTATGGTGGTTGTAACAAGCAGGTACGAGCTAAGCCTTTTAAAGCTCAATCTGCTGAATATACAGCACTTGAATACTTCCATCAGTACATGAGCAACGGCATTAGCATTAATGCACCGGGCTTACGTCAGTAAAGAAGTAAACGTTAGTACTTAGCAGAAGCCCGGTTTCGTACCGGGCTTTTTTATGTGAGCTCTAAAATATTCTATGAACATTCCACGCCTGCATGACATAAGTCAATAAAACAAAGTAGCGTACGCCCATTAATCTTTGTGACGAACTTTAATTAGTTCGCGTCTTTGCCGCTTATCCGGTTTACGCTTGGGTGACTCTAAATGCTGACCTGAAATTTTATTAAGTTCATTAATTCTGTCACGAGTAGCAATACTTTCTTCAGTTTCAGAATACATTAACACTGCTACTTTTGCTGCACCCCGTTTTCCTTGCAATAGCAAAACATCTATAATCAACTCATAAATACCCTTGGTAATTTTAAGTTGATCCCCCACTTTTAACATAAACGATGATTTAACACGATGACCATTAACATGAATTTTTCCACCGTTCACTTCTTTACTTGCCAAAGCACGTGTTTTATAAAAGCGAGCGCACCATAACCATCGATCAACTCTTAATTTCTCTAATTCTGTCATATTAATAATGTTTTATTTGTAGGTTTGTTAACGTAAATGTGGAAAAGTATACGCCATTTTAAGCGTCGTAGTGACATTAGATTAAAGTGGGGAAAAATGGATGGTTTTGGATTTTGCCTTTTGTATTAAATATAAAAGATCATAAGTCAATGTCGTTATTATTTGTTACTCAACTTTCCGAAGCTACACCTTCGCTACGACGCTCATTAAAAATGGTTAATCCGTCATTTTTGGTAATGTGTACTTCACCTGTAAATTCCGCATTATCTGCAATAGCTACGATAGCCCCAATAATATTTCCACTCACTTTGGCCGTTGATGTGAGTTCAATTCTGTTTCTCGCGATAATATCGCCATCTACTGTTCCTGATACAATCAAATTAGTGGCAAGAATTTGACCACGCCAATAACCCGTAGACTGTAAAATTAATGTACCTCGTATATCACTCTCACCATCCACTGATCCATAAATAACATAGTCGCCTTCGCCAGAGATTTTTCCTTTAAATTGGGAAGCGGCCCCAAGCACAGTCGAAAAATTAGGTTGGAGATCTGATACTCTACGTTTATTTTCATCGTCTTTAGTTTGAGTACTCATTAATCAACCCTGTGAATATATTATAGTAATTAGAAACTAATAGAATAAATGACTAGTCAATATGAGTGTCCGCGCTACGCTGTCTATTGAATTTTTAACCATCGTTAAGGAAATTAACTGCTATCCATACAATATAGTACGAATTCAGCTTAACACAAGCCTAGAAAAAGGCATGGTATACAAATACAGGAATAAGCTGGTCACTTAAATTTCAGGTTTTTGCTTATGGCCAATCACTCAAAAATTGGCTTTAAATAATAGAGATAGAGATAGAGATAGAGATAGAGATAGAGATAGAGATAAGGTTATAGCAAAATCAAGTCACTCACAGATACTAGCCATCTTCACTGTGGTCATTTGTCGATGGCTAGTCTCTCTATACTGGGAACACTAAAACTTCATTCCCAATATATTGTAGGCTATATTTATTCTGATGCTAAACCACTTAACATAGAATTCATACGATTCACATAAGCCGCGGGATCAGCAAGTTGAGCTCCTTCACTTAATAGCGCTTGATCAAACATCACGTGAGTCCAATCATCAATCGCTTTTTCATCATCAAGGTTTTTTAAGCGTTTAATGAGTACATGTTCAGCATTGATTTCAAATATTGGTTTGACAGTAGGCACCTCATGCCCTGCTTGCTTAAGCATATTTTGAAGGTTCATTGCCATTTCACCATCTTCTACCACTACACAAGCAGGTGAATCTGTTAGGCGCTTACTAATCCGTACATCGCTAATAGTTTCACCAAGCGCTTTACGCATTCCTTCCAGTAATGTCTCAAAATCCTTCGTTACTTTATCTCTTTCTTCAGTATCTTCTTCACCACCCAATTCATCAAGATTCAAATCACCTTTAGCAACAGACTGAAATTTCTTACCTGCAAACTCATTTAGATTTGACATCATCCATTCATCAACACGATCGGTCAGCAATAATACTTCTATATTATTCTTTCGAAATACTTCTAAATGTGGGCTATTGTTTGCAGCGATATAATTTTCTGCTGAGACATAATAAATAGTTTCCTGTCCTTCATTCATGCGCGCAATGTAATCTTCCAGTGACACTTCTTGCGCTTCCTTAGGCTCATGAGTAGTCGAGAAACGTAACAATTTAGCAATACGCTCATTATTTGGAATATCTTCTCCAGGACCTTCTTTCAAAACTTTACCGAAATTTTCCCAAAAAACTTTATATTGATCAGGATCATTTTTTGCCAAGCCTTCAAGCTTGCCTAGCACTTTTTTGATAGAAGACGCACGAATTTTATCAATCACAGGATTTGATTGAAGAATTTCACGTGATACATTTAAAGGTAAATCGTCAGAATCAACTATTCCACGTACAAAACGTAGATAGTTTGGCATCAAGTGTTCTGCATCATCCATAATATAAATACGCTTCACATAAAGCTTAACGCCGTGACGCTTGTCACGATCGTATAAGTCATAAGGGGCGCGTTTTGGAATATAAAATAAAGTCGTAAAAGACTGTGTTCCTTCTACTTGGCTATGCACATGAGACATTGGGTCGTCATAATCAAACGATATTGATTTATAAAATTCATTATATTCGTCATCACTGATGTCATTTTTTGAACGTGTCCAAAGGGCAGAAGCCTGATTGACGACTTCAAGCTCAGGTTCTTTCTCTTCGACTTCCTCACCCTCTTTGGGAGGCATATCATTTGCTTCAGTCCACATATTAATAGGGATACTAATATGATCAGAATATTTTTTGATGATATGGCGTAGTCTATTACCATCAAGAAGCTCATGCTCCTCATCACGTAAATGTAATATCACTTCTGTACCACGTTTACTTTTTTCGCCTGCTTCCAGGATGTAACTGCCCTCACCTTCTGATTCCCAATGTATTGCCTGATCAGTGGATAAACCTGCGGCGAGTGTATTGATCTCAACTCTCTGTGCAACGATAAAAGCAGAGTAAAACCCTACTCCAAATTGACCGATCATTTGTGAGTCTTTTTTCTGGTCGCCAGTCAGCGAATCAATAAAATCACGAGTTCCTGAACGAGCAATAGTCCCAATATTAGACATCACGGATTCACGGTTCATACCGATGCCATTATCACTAATCGTAATAGTATGCTTGTCTTTGTCATACTCTATGCTTATCGCTAAATCTGCATCATCACCATAAAGCTCAGAGTTTTTTAATGCCTCGTATCTTAATTTATCACAGGCATCAGATGCGTTACTGATAAGCTCTCTTAAAAATATCTCTTTACTTGAATATAACGAGTGAATCATCAACTGTAAAAGTTGACGTGCTTCAGTTTGAAATTCATGGGTTTCGCGAGTTGTTTCAGTGCTCATTTCCTGAGGTCTCCTGCAAGAGGTTAATACTAATCATAATTAATAATCGAATTTTTGTTAACAATACCAGGGAAACTCTGAATCAGAACACAAAATCTACTGATTCATACAAATATCAGACTAAATTGGCTACTGTAATCTTTCTTATAGCTACAATTCACTCTCTTTGTACTCATAAGCGATCAGATCACTTTTATGGCCTGATCAGAATTTCCTAGGATGAATAGTAAATGCGGCCAATCTTATGAAATATCAAGCCCTGTTTTTGGGTTTTAACGCCTCATAACGAAGCGAATATTAATACAGCGATGGTTGAAGAAATTTAGAGTAATAAATACTTATGTTTAATCAGAGATTGCTTAAGCATGTGCTTCATGCTCAAGTAACCAATGTTTAATGTCCATTGCTGGGCCACTAGTATGTCCACAAAATCCACCACTGGAAGCGACCGCTACCACTCGATGGCACGGAACAATAATGGGAGTAGGATTTGCTTTACAAGCTCCACCAATCGCTTGTGCTGCGGAATTAACTCGTTTGGCCAAAACACCATAACTTAGCGTTTTTCCTGGTTTAATTTTTTGTAGGGCTCGCCATACTTTTTGTTGATGACTAGTCCCCATAAAATTGAGATTAAGATTAAATGTCCAAGAAGAGTTTTCAAAATATGCCTCAAGCTGAGCACATACCTGGTTCATTGTTTCAGAGAGAGTTGTACGTGCAGAACTCTTTTTTGTTGTAAAATCTAGCGTCAGTAAACTAGTGTGATCTACGGTTAACTTTAATAAGCCAACAGGACTTGTTATTGTGGCAGATTCCATAACAGTTTTCTCTCGTATGCTGTTGAAAATGGGAAATATGGGACAACTCAGTGTTACCACTAAACTCATTCACGTCAATTAAACGGTACCGTTTCGACCAATATTACCTTATTCCCTATCGTTGAACGAACTTTACTAGTGGCGGGCATTTAAAATAACTGATCTTGTTTGTAACCTAATCACTAGTTGGCGGACAACGAACCTTCCGCCCACACAAAAAGGCCTGAATTAACAGGCCTTTTAACCACAATCACAATCATTAAAACTAAACGGACTTCTTTTTAAGCTTTTCTTTAATACGTGCAGACTTACCACTACGTTCACGCAAATAATAAAGCTTGGCACGACGAACATCACCACGACGTTTTACCTTAATGGATGCTATTGCGGTGCTATGAGTTTGAAATACACGCTCTACACCCTCACCATGCGAAATCTTACGAACAGTGAATGCTGAATTCAGTCCACGGTTGCGTATGGCAATCACTACACCTTCAAATGCTTGCAAACGCTCACGAGTTCCTTCCACAACCTTCACTTTTACTACTACTGTATCACCAGGGGCAAAAGAAGGAATTTTTTTCTTCATTTGTTCCTGCTCAAGTTGTTCAATTATATTACTCATAACCCTAACCTCTTATTCAAAATCTGATCTGTTACTATCTGTTAATGTCTGTTGATACTGTTCCAACATTTTTTGCTGTTGTTGAGTCAACTCTAGCTTCTCAATTAAATCTGGGCGCCTTTGGTAGGTACGTTCAAGTGCCTGTTTAGCTCGCCATTGCTCTATCGCTTTATGATTTCCGCTTAATAACACATCAGGAACCACTAAATCACCAATTTGTTCAGGACGTGTATAATGTGGACAATCCAACAATCCTGCAACAAAAGAATCTTGTTGTGCCGACAGTTTATGGCCTAATACGCCCGGTAATAAACGTGCAATACCATCTAATATCACCATTGCTGCCAGTTCACCACCACTCAAAACATAATCACCAAGCGACCATTCCTCATCTATCAGCGTCTCTACTACCCGCTCATCGATGCCTTCATAACGTCCGGCAACCAATATTAATCCAGGCTCTTGTGATGCTTGCTGTAATCTCGCTTGCGTTAAGGACTTACCTTGAGGCGATAAATACACCACTTTACTAAAATTTTCAGCTTTTGCTGCATTGATTGCAGCTTCTAACGGCTTAAACTTCATCACCATACCTGGTCCACCGCCATAAGGGCGATCATCAACAGTCCGATGAATATCCGTAGTAAATTTTCGTACATCCCAACATTTTAATTGTAAACGATTTTGTTCACAGGCCCTTGCAGGGATTCCAAACTTCACAACTTGTTCAATAAAATCTGGGAATAAACTTACTACGTCAATTCGCATGCCAGGAGGCCTCAATGTCATACCAACAATAGCCGTTCTTCAACATTAGTATTGCTAGTACCTTTCCTGAAAGACAAGCGTCACATTGATTTAGCTCAAACTCATTCGAGTCAACTACAATTTCTTGTCTGATCTTACCTTGCCTTACACTCACCTGAACCAATTTCAACAAGCCGCTAGATAACGTAAAAATTTAATAATTCACATCCCAGTCAACAATGATTTCTTGCTGCTCCAGGTCAACTTTTTTTATTACCTGATCCATTAAGTACGGAATCAATACTTCTTGCGACCCTTCATTTTGCTCACTACTAGGCACTTTTAATACCAATACATCATTGGCACCTGTTTGCATGAAATCAACCACAATCCCTAACAAAACACCTGATAAATCGAGAACTTTTAGGCCCGTTAAATCTGCCCAATAAAATTCACCCTCAGGTAACTTAGGCAGTTGCTCAGAATCAATCATTATCTCAGCATTGACCCATTCTGCTGCAATATCACGACTGTGAATTCCCTTCAGCTGAACGACTATTCCTTTACCGTGTTTTCGGCTTTCAATCAGGTCAAATTGCTGTAGGCAATCACCCCGTTTCAAATACCAGGGTTTATATTCCAAAATCTGTAGCTGCTGTTCGGTGAAAGAATAGACTTTCAGCCACCCCTTCACTCCAAAAACACCACACAAGCGTCCAACCACAATCAGTTTTTCTGACTCACTGTCAAGTGCCATCATTTCACCCACAAATAGTACCAGGCAAAATAACCCACCCTATTTTAACAGACTGGCGACTCGTTCTGATGCTTGTGCACCTAAGCCAACCCAATGAGCAATACGATCCTTGTCCACTCTTAAGCGCTCTTCCTGACCTTTGGCTACTGGGTTGAAAAATCCCAAACGCTCTATATAACGACCGTCACGACGGTTACGACTATCAGTCACAACGACATGATAAAAAGGACGTTTCTTCGAACCGCCCCGGGCTAATCGAATAGTTACCATTGAATACTTTCCTCAAAAAATACAGACTCACCGCCAGAGTGACGGTAAACGCGCCATTTTACGGATTTCTACTGAAAAGTGAAGTATTTCCTTAGTATATTAGCCAACTTTCTCAGCATAAGGAGAAATTAAATCATTTTCGGCTATTTTCAGCTCATTTCAGGTTTGATTAAATAATATTCAATGATATCGGGCAGTGCAGAGGGGGTTAAATACTGCTCATTCATGTGGTATTGCTGATTAGAACGACCATTTTCACCGACTGTAGCAGCATAGATATCAATAAACCCCGCTTGATGAGCGGCCGTGACAGTGGTAAGGGTACTATTAATCAATGCTAACATTTTAAAATATTGTATTTGGTCTTCAACAGAAAAATCGCGCAGATCTTCGGCACAGGCTGCAATTCCTACAAATATGGGCTTAAGGTCTTGTTCCTTGCAACATTCTATCACTTGACCAACATAGTCACCAATCAGTTCTTCTATCAATGGCAACATATCATCGCTTGATTTGAGTTTGGAAAATAACGTTGAAGATGGGCGCGCATCTTCATAACCAAAGCCTAGTAATACGGGAGATTTTGCAGGAATTTGTTCAATAGCCACCTCAAGTCCAGCACGAGAATAATTCATTCTTTTGGCCCCAACGGATTGGGCACTTCCATGTGCCACATAAAAAGGGTTCACATGGTAATCCAGCTCATTCATCCGTAATAAAGTACCGCTTGAATAGAGACATTGCTCGTCCCCTATAAAGTAGAGCTCACGATCATAGTCTCCACTATAGACTTCAGGATGTAATGAACGGTATTCCAGAAGTGAGATTAAACGGCGCAATCCTGCTTCAGCCTCATCTTGCATCGTTAACATATGCGGCAAGACATGTTTACATAAGCGTAAGGCACGTTTACAGACTGCAAACTCGCCGGTAATCCAGGTATTAATGGCTTGTTGAATTAATAAAGTTCCTCGTTGATCAGGAGTCATAGTATTAATCGATAAAGAATCTTCAATTAAATCCGTACATTCATCATAACGATGCAAATACGACAATACAGAAATCAAATGCAAACGCGATAACGCATGTTGTGGATCAAGTTCACAGGCATCATAAAAATAATCAATCGAATCTTCAAAATCTCCTCGCTTTTCAAGTATCACGCCCAGGTTGTTGTATGCACTTGCATGCTCAGGATTAAGTTCAATTGTTTTGGAGAATGCAGCAAAAGCTAGGTCCATATCATCTAACATAATGCAGCTATTACCTAAATTGTAAAACACAGTCTCATCTTGTGAACCCATTTTAAGGCTTGTTAAACGTAGGAAACAATCTCTGGCATAACTCCATTCTTGCAAACGATGTGAAATAATTCCAAGATAACCCAATGCCATTTCATTAAAAGCATCAACTTGTATGACCTCTTTGCACAGTCGCTGAGCCTGCTTGTGTTGTCCCGCAGAATAGAAATGCTGTACTTGCAACAAGGTTTCTACCATATCAAGTTTTTGCGGTTTTACTGAGGTTTGTGAATGATCACAATTTTTCGGTTTTTTTTTGCTTAAAGAATCAGTATTGAGTGATTTTGTCATTTGCTATTACCAGTGTTTGCGAGCTTCAATGGTATATAACCAAAAGCTCTCTATTAATTTTCTCACCAGTCGAACGTATTTCAATCATTCGACAATCCCTGTTAAAGCAAAGGTTAACTAAAAAGTCTCTAATAGGAACCACAATCTCATCGCGGTTCGTTAAAGGTTCCTGATATGTTGTTAGTACCGCCTATGCGTTTCCATGGTATGAACAAAGTTTTTATTCGAAAGAGAACGATGCAATAAGTGGGCTCATTTGAACGCGCATTCTAAATTATCGTACAGTGAGTGACTTTAAGGCACTATAACGGTCAAAACATACATTCGTTACTGAAAAATAGGCATTCAATAAAGATTCTCTCACTAATTATGTGTGAGAAAATTGAGTAAACAATAGAAATAAGGAATAAATTGCCGCAGTGAAACAGCTAGACAAAACAAGAACCAGAACCA